>Ga0114946_10001006_pt1 | contig 19495 bp, 12 predicted proteins | sample WalLakDeSediment_FD_88676 | JGI IMG/M metagenome (GOLD analysis project Ga0114946, IMG submission 88676) | Lake sediment microbial communities from Walker lake, Nevada to study Microbial Dark Matter (Phase II) - Walker Lake 11/02/13 Deep Sediment | ecosystem: Environmental > Aquatic >...
GTAGTTCTCTTTAAGATAACCAACTCTTGCTTCATTTAATGTTTTATAAGTACCTTTTTGTACTTCAGAACGCATCCAATCATTTCTTTTGTTATAAGACTCCACCTTATACACATCCATTATTTTTGGATTTTTAGCAATCGTTCCTTGAAACAATGCTTGTAATGGCGGTTGAGCTAGTTTGCCATTCTTTGTAGTAATTTTATATCCGCCATCAAAACTATCTTGTATTACTTCAAATTCAGATAACTTTGCATATTTAAGAGCTTCGTCCATTGTATTATTGTAGGGTATATAATCTACATTACCCATACCTAAAGATTCATCTCTGTCTGCATTTTGAAACTCTTCTCTTTTATACTGCATGTATTTAACACCTTGGTCCCAATACATACCACCGCAATCTTCAGGCTTTAAACAATTTTTAAATCCTTCAGCCCTACCCATTTGCTCATTATAATTTTTAGTCCAGACCATGTCTTTTACTAAATAATCATTATCGTATATTTGACTAAATAGATTCTCAGCATTTTTAGCATTAGACTCTAAAGATAAATCGGTTTGAGCAATTTTCTTAATATCTTTTTCAATTAATTTAAAAAATTCATCTCTTGCTTCTTTATTGTCAGTTCTAGATAAAGATGAATTTAAAATAGAACTATACAACCTACTAACTTCCGCATGTTTTTGATCATACTTAGTTTGCCTAGCTTGTAATAATTGCATTTCAAACTGAGCATCAATCTGAGGTGGGTTAATTACATTAACTTGATCTGTTATTCCTTGTAAATAAGTAGCCATTGTTAGTTATTTTGTAAGGTATTTATCTTCAACATTACTTTCTATTTCATATTTACCCGAAAGTAGTTTTACAGCATCCTTAAAACTAGCATTTGGAAACCTTGTCATAATTCTCTCAATCGCGTTCATTTTATTATCTGTAGCTGTATTAGTATTTACCTGGTCTATCGTTTTACCATCACCTGTGAATACTTGGAATCCTGTATTTGGATCAATATAGTATTGTTCTCCTACAGCTTTTTCAATGTTTTTACGTTTAGCTCTTCTATCAAACATTCCTATTTCTTGAGCTGCTATATTTTGTTCTGCTAGATTTAAAGAATTAGCGTATTGTTGTTTTAGTGTAGCATTTTGCGCTAAGTAATTTTGAATCTGATTTGATTTTACATTAGCAGCATTTTGTGCTATAGATGTATTTTGCAATCTTTCTCTATTATAAGCATCAACATTTTTATCAGCGTATTGACCAACAACCTGACCTATCTGTTCAAAAGCTTTAGATGCCAATTGACTTTGATTCGCAGCTTGAGCTTGAGAAGCTCCAAACATCGATTGTTGTTTTGATAAGTCTCCTGTTATAGATTGTATAGATGCTACAACATCATCTGGATTATAATAAGCTTGATCTACAAAGAATGTATCTGTAAACTGTGCAGTGGGTCTTTCAAAAGGAATTCTTCTTTTAGCTTGTTTAGCTGCTCTTAAAGCTCTTTTGTTGGCCCAATCAAATCTATAATCTTCAGGTCTTTTGGGTGTAGTGTCTAATCCTTTTACTTTACCCCAATCATAAGTATCAAGTTCTTTAGACTCTTCAGGAGTTACCTCAACCGCTTCAAAATTACCGTCAGCATTTTCTGTATATGTTACATATTTGTTAGTCTCACCTATTACTTTATAATATTTTTTACCGTTCATTTCAACGGCATTAGTTTCTTTTTCTATTTTTTCAAATTCAGGTTTACTTAAAACAACTTGATACGGAGCCCTGTAATACCACTTCTCATCCACTGCTGCGGAAATAAGATTATTTGTATTGACTTTCCCTGCATCACGCGCATCACGTAAATCTTTATTAGTATATGTATTGTTCGGTCCAGTTGGCTTAACTTTTAAATTTTTCAACAATTTAGAAATAGCTATAGTAGGAGATTGACTTTTATCTGGGGATTCATTTTCATTATAGAAGTAATCTTCTGTAATTGCTGGGTTCTCTATAAAATTTTGTTGAATAATAGGAAGACCGTTTTCAATAAAAGAATTATAATCTTTATATGTTGATAAGCCTTGTGCTGCAAGAACTTTATTACCTTCCGCAAGCATTTCTTTTTTATCCTTTTCAGTCCAACTAGGAGTTCCTCCTTCATGTCTTTTAGGTAAAGGATTAAAAGATATAGTTTCAGTACCATATTTAGCTTCTCCTTGAGCAAGTTCTTCTTTGGGTTGAGAACTTTCTTTTTGAGTAGTTATATTTTTACCACCAATTAAATCTTCATAAGTTAATCCAAATCTATTTAAAGCTGGTTCAAATAGTCTTGAATGCTCTTGTTGCTCACCTTCTTTTTCTTGATGAAATTGCTGTAGTAAAAAAGCAAAACTTTGTTTAAATAACTTATCGTCTATAGATTTCTTTAAAGAGCGTTTAGTTATTTCATCAGCGAACTTATCTTTTTTAAGTTCTTCTTGTTGTTTTGTAGGATCGTGTTTTTTAGATAACTCTGCAAAAGTTTTTGGTTTTTTACCATTAAATCCAAATACCTTAAGTAATGTAGGATCTTCTAATGTTAAATAATCTGAATATATTGCAGAACCATCTTGTGCATCTAAAGGTTCACCACCATTATAATGCTTTTCTCCTTCAATATGAAATAATTTCTTTTCATTGGTTGTTTCATCTGAAGTAAGTATAGTTTCTCCTTTCTCGGCTTCAATATTAGCTTTGGCCCTAGGCGAGCCTTGCATGGTTCTATGCTGTTTGATTTTATGATCTTCCATATAAAACTATTTTAACTTTATTTTTATTCCCAAACCTTGCATTCTTTTTACAAAATCATCATCAGATTCAACAGTGCCTCCTTCTTTTACGTACTGATCTCCTGTATTTACAGCGCCTGACAGATAGTTATTTGATTGAATACCAAATGCTCTAGGATCGCTACCGGTTGAAGGTCTAATAAAGGCAGACATAGCATCAGGTTTAAATTTACCTCTTAAAGTAGCAGCATACAATCCTCTATCGCCTCCATCATTAACAGAAGCAAAATTTTGTCTACCTGCTAATTCTCTTTTAGGATCATAGGTTCTTATTTGTTCTAAAAATGTATTAGCTTTATTCATTCCTGTAACAGTTTCGTCTGCTAAGTTAGCCCAATTAACACTTAATTTATTTTTAGAACCTACGTCTATACCGCCTAACGCTTTAGGTAAAGTTGGGTTTCCTATATACCGATTGTTTTTAAAATCCCAAATAAGTTTATCATTATAATTTAACTCCCCACCCTGCTCCATTTTTATTTTCATTTTATCTTTTAAGTCTTTCATCTGATCATCTGTAAAATCAGTATCCTTATTAGGCATACCGTAAACTCCTCTACTTTCTCTTATATACTTTTCATTACTTTCGCCAAATAATCTATTTCGTAATCCAGGTCTAGATTGAGATTCTTTTCTAGCTATTCTTTTGTCAAATCTATCTTCAAATCTTTGCATGCGTTTTTCACCGCGAGTTAAGCTTTGATCAATCATAGAATTTTCAGATTCATTATCAGTTGAAACAATATCTTCAATAGCATTAGGATCTTCTTTATCAACAACTTGGTAATTCATACCCATACGCCTATTCATTTTATCCCACTTACCTTTACCAGCCCATTTTTCTAATTTTGCATTAGACTTATCAACATCGGTAATTTTATTACCAAATATATTTGTAGCAAAAGCAGTTTGTTGTATTTTTTGAGTTTTCGGATCAAAGTTTTTAAAAGCTTGTTGTTCTGTAAATAAAGAAGCATCACCGGCTGCTTTTACAGTAGGAGTTTTTGTAAAACTAAATACTTCAGGCTTAGCTTTACGACTGCCAATAGTATTTACTTTAGCCGGATCAATAAATGTTTTACTTTTAGAATCATATTTTAAACCAGCTTCTTTTTGTTTAGCGATGTATTCTGCGTTATACATGCTTGAACCATCATCATCTTCATCCTCATCTTCATCCTCATTAAGTTCACTTGCTTTAACAGCTCCCGTTACCACACCAGGATCCGCTTTAGGTAATTCTTTACCTCTTCTAGCTTGGTCTAGATTTTTTTTTTCATCATCAACCAAAAAAGAATCTTTCATGAGGTTAAAGTTTCTTTTAATTTCACCAACATTATAATTTGTTGCGGCCCAATTTTTAACAGCACCTGATAAATTTGCAATAAAAGATTCAGAAGAAGACGCATCTAGTTCACCACCACCTTTATATTCTTTAATTAAGTCTTTAGTAATTGATTTAAAATCTTTTTTAGTTAATCCGCCATTAAGCATTTTTTTAACAGCGTCATCTGCAACTTGATCTTGAATATATTCGGATAAAGAATTGTACCCAAGTTCTGTAAGTATTTCCATACCTTTTTTAGCTTGAGTAGGTACTTGCATTTGTCCTTGTTGAGCATCTTGAACAGCCATGGCCATTTCTTGTAAAGCAGATTGCTGTTCTTCAGGACTAATTTGTTGCAATTGTTGCATTATTTCTTCAGGAAGTTGGCCAGAAATTTGAGCATAAGCCATAATCAACTGTTGAATTTCTTCTTCTTGAGAACCAGCTTGACCTCCTAACTGCATCATTGCTTCAGGACCTGCTTGTTGACTACTTGCCTGAGCCGCTTGCACTTCTTGCGCCATTTGCTGAAGCATTTGTTGTTGCTCTTCGGGTTGAGCTTGAGACAACATTTCCATAAGAGATTGCGGATCTTCTCCAGAAATCTCAGCATACATCATTATAAGTTGTTGTATTTGTTGATCTTGAGACTGAGCCTCACCGCCAACTTGCATCATTTGTTCTTGACCAGGTTGTTGCTGTCCACCGCCCTGTTGCATTTGTTGAGCAACAGCCATTACAGCTTGTTGTGCTTGTTCTGGAGACAAACCTTCTTGTGTTAAAGCTTGAACAAGTTCTTCGGGACTAGCACCTTGCTGTAATCCTTGTGCAATCATTTGCATCATTTGTTCTTGTGTGCCACCAGCTTGCCCACCCTCTTGACCGCCTTGCATTACTTCTTCAATCATCGCTTGAACTTGTTCAGCAGGTGCGCCCATTGCTTGAAATATCTCCATTACTTGTTCAGGAGAATATTCTTGCAATAGCTGAGCTATTATTTCTTGAGGTTGAGCTCCTTGTTCTAAAGCTTCTTTTATCTGCATTACAAGCTGTTCCATTTGCCCACCGCCCCCTTGTTCTGAAGATTGTTCCATTTCTACACCTTCTTGAGCTCTAGGTAATCCGTAAACAACAACTTTTCTTTTTTTCTCCGCCATAACATATAATATTACTTACAATATACTTATTTTTTTTAACTATTAATAACTATTAATTATTTAATAATTTTCTACCCTTAGTCCTTTTTTTATATAATCGGCAATTTGTTTTTTAGTTAATTCCATTACAACGCCTCCTTGTTTATATTCGTTAGAAGATGCTGCTGCAGTTCCTATTCCTATAAATGGTGCTATTGCAGGAGCTTTATTTATAATTTCTAAAAGTTTATTTTTATCTTTTATTTTATAAGGAAGAGAATATCCATCCGATATTAAATATAAATTATCTTCCATTGTTTTTAAATCAATAGTTTGTCCTGGTTTTAATCCTAGTTTATTTCTAAATCTAAAAATTTCAGGATATGCTTCAGAAGGTGTTAATCTAACAGCGTCTGTAAAATCATTCCATAATGCATGTAATACAGGATTATTTTTGTTTAAAAGTAATTTTGCTTTATGAATACCTTCATGTACACCAATATCTTCTGTAGCATTTAAAGGAATAGACGCTTGATCAAATGGTTTCATATATACCCCACCTGGTTGATTTTTACCCCATAGATAATTACTTTTAATAGGATTTTCTAAACTATTTAAAACATCTTCCCATTCAGCTTCTGTACCTCCATAATCTATAAATTTTTTCTTTGTTTCTGGATTATAAAACCAATTTTCTAACCATTTATCGGCAGCTCTTGAAGTTTGAGTTCTTTGGTACGGTGCTGAATAAAATGAAGGTATTTCAAATTTAGGACGTACTTTTATGTTTTGTTCTTGTTCAAATAATTGAGCTGGTTTTATATCTGATATATCAGGTTGTATTGATTTATTAGGTACATTTACTTTAGGTTGTTCTGTACCCATCATAATATCTAATATTTTAGATTTTGAGGAGTCTTGATTTATATTAGGTTTAGCATCATCAACGTGCATTTTTCCAGATATATCTTCTACTAAAGCTCTTTCATAATTTTTTTTGTTTCCTTTTCCAAACTTATTAAGCATAGCCATTTCATCAAAATCTAATATCATATTGTTATGATATTTTAATCTTACGTCATGTATATCTAAACCTTTATTCAGAATTTTATTATAATCTCCTAAACCTCTACCAACATCATCTATAGAAGAAGTTACATTATTATATCCTTTCCACCAATGAGGTTTTGGATTTAATAAACTTTCCTCTTCTCTTAACCTAGCTAAATCATCAAAGGAAAACTTTTCTGCTTGTTGAACCATATCCATAGGAAGTATATGTTCTGTCCTAGTGGCTGTGCTTTGTTTTGCGTACTCTGGAAAGTTTTTTACGTTAAATAATTCAGCTTGTTCTCTAGGTACAACAGTTCTTAATACTTCTGATGTTTCATCATAACCTCTAGTTTTTCTTATATTTGGATTACCATAATAACTAGCTCTTGACAAATCTGTATCAAAACCTTGTCCTATATTTGGTCTAGTTTGAAATTGAGATAATTTAATTTTTTCAGCGGTACTTAAATTTGATATTCCTATTTTATCTGCTTTTTTTTGTAAATCTATTAGTTCAAGTACCTCTTGAGTTTGACCAGGTTTTTGTGTTCGATACATGGGCACGAAAGGTTTTTCTTTTAAAGCTCTAGGATTTAACTTATAAGCATCTTTTATAAAAGTTTGTGTAAGATATTTACCTGCTCCAGAAACATCATCAGCTAAAGAAGCTACTCCTGCTTTAAACGGTAATCCAAGATAACCTGCAGCTGTTAGTAAAGTATTAGCACCAGCATTAGTTATGTTTTCAAAAGTTGGGTTATCAATTGCTTTACTTGCTGATGTCCTAAGTGCAGAGTTGGGGTTAGCAATTTGACCTGTTGATATACCAGCACCCACTCCCCACAATGCGTTATTAGCAGTTAACCATGGAACAGTATTACTACCAATAACAGCAGGTGCATTAAGATAAGATAATCCAGATCTTAGATTTGACAAAGTCGCATATTTATTTAACACTCTCCCTAGATATCCTAAAGGAGCACTAAGACCAGAAGCAGCAAAGCCTGGACCTAATACAGCAGAAGCAGCAGCTACTTTAGCTACTTTGGCTACATTCATAGGATTACTCATCCAATATCTTCTTCCCTCTTGGTCCATTTTTCCATACCAAGTTTCTTCTAATTCTTTTTGATCTTCTGCAGAGGTTTTGGTCACCTTATTATCAAATCTATCCCACCCTCTTTCTTCATATGCTCTTTTAAAATCTTCTGTAGACATTCTTCCTTTCTTTACAGATTGTCTTGCTTTGTAATAATCTTCTGCACTTTTTTGAAAATCTGTTATATCTTTTACATATTCGCTAACACCTTCTATTCCTTTATCATATCTTTTATTTTTTGTAAAATATTCAGCCGCTCTAGGAAAAGTTTTAACTAAAGACTGTGCTTTAGCGTAAACATCTTCGTACTTTTTTCTCGCTTCTGATGTTGCATAAATTTGTTGTTCAGGTAAGTATTGAATCTTTTCTTGTTGACTCTTTTCGGTGTGTACTTCACCTGTGGTATAATCTATCCAAGTTTTTGGTTTTTCATTTTCTTTTTTTATTCTATTTCCCAAATCTTCATAAATTCTATTAAAAGATGCTGGGTCAAAAGAATTTTTAGGTGGTGGATCTCCAACCAAACCTCCTTCTGAATATTCTTCAACTATATATCCGCCTTTTCTATATTGTTCTATTTCATAATCAGTAAGCTCTAGTACCTGAGCTCCCTTTTTAAAAGAAGGTGTTGATTTGAAAATGTTGTTTCTTTTAATCGGCATAAATGAAATCTTTAACTATTAATTATTTAGTTGTTCTATCTAAAAGATAATTGATGTTTTAAATCAGTTAATAACAATTGCATATTTTTATTTCCAGAAACAGTTCTTCTTAATAAAACCCGGGTATCGTAATGTCTAAACTTCTTTCTTTGTAATTCATTTTTAGTATAATTAAGATTAACGGGATTTAAATTTTTAATATATCCATTAGGCTCAGTATTCCAAATGCTTTCTGTTACTGTAGGTGAGAACTCTCCTCTATTTCTTGTAACATCCCAGAATTGATTAAATCTATATTTCTGTTCTTCTTTTGAATATAGAATATCGATTTGATTAAATCCTACTATTGGATACGAAGCCAAAAGTAATGAATTATTTTTAGGTGATAAGTTTAAGCTTAATAATCCGGAAGTTTGTTCTGAATTATAAATCACAGCTTCATCAAAATTAAAATCTAATACATGGAATCTATCTCTACAGTTTTCGTTATATTGAAAAACCTCCATGTAATATTCTATATTCCTTATAGTAGTAACACCTGGAGTTGTATCAACTTTAAATTCAATTTCAAATGGATAATCTTGATTATAAAAATTACAATATAAATCACATCTATTATTATGTTTCCATATAGAACGACCTACAATAGTCATAAATGTATTCTTAGCACCCATAGCTAGATTTGGATGCCAATCATGCCAAGATATATCATTACCGGTTGCAGGATCATAAGATACAGTCCACGAAGCGCTTTCAAAAAACTCTTTATTATCTAATGTTACTTTTAACCAGCCTCTGTAATCAAACTCACCATTACCAATATAAGTAAGCTCTCCTTTGTATTTATCTTTTAACTTGTAATCCTTCTTACAGAAATATAGTGTTCGGTATTCATTATCATAAATTACTTGACAGCCAACTCCTTTAACAGGATTATCTAATAAATCAAAGTCTGGAAAGTCCTGAATAATTTGATATGGTAAATATGAATTAAACCAAAATTCGTTATTAGTTAAAGTTATTTCTTGTATTCCTCCAGCAAGTGAAAATATCTTTCCTTGTTCTTGACTTATATAAAATATTCCAACAGGCGTATTAACAATAGCTCTTCTGTTTTGAGCAGAGCCATATTCATATTCTTGATCTGAATTTGCAAGCCTTTGCATTTCTCTAGTAAATAAACCACCATCTCCAACAGTAATAGAAGTACCACTACGAAGTTGTAATTCATCAACACCCGGATAAATTCCAGGTGAATCATTTTGAAATAATAATAAAATACCCGTTCTCTGTATTGCTTTTATAGAAACAACTTTACTCCTAAAGTCTTTATAGTTGTTTGCCAAAAATACAGACCAGTTATCTTGCTTTAAGGATAACTCCTGTGGTAATGAGTAAAGTAATCTTAATGGATAATCCGTATAACAAGTTTCAGCTAAAGTTGGATTGTAATCTTTGTCTTGAATTAAACTCCAGGAAACTTTTGTATATGGTAATTCATTTATAGAAAGTGAACGATCTAATTTATATACGTTACCTGCTTCAATAATTGACGGATCAAACATCTCCTGAAGATTCTGTAGAGCATCCCAATGTTTACCAGCATTATTATCTAAATAATCCCGATGGTCTATATTTAATTCTGTTTCTACAAAGAAATCACGTACACTAGAATGAAATAAATACATATAAGCATTTTTTACAGTAAATATACCATTACCATCACCTAAGTTTGGTTGAATATTAGTGCCAAATAATCTATCAAAACAATGTTTATCTGATGGTGTTACTAAGTTCTGAAAGAATGTTTGTATACTATTGCTACCATTATCAATAGCTGTTTGTAATGCAGTACCGATACTCCTAACAATTCCATAATATCAAATGGTTCTGTATCCATCCAAAAAGCAGTATGTTGAACCGCATCATATAAATGATAATTCCATTCAGTAAAGTCTGGTAAATCATATAGCCATCTATAGAAATGGTAAAAAGTATTTTTTTCTTGGTATCTACCTATATAAGTATCTCCACCAAATATAGTTGTTGAGTCTGTAGTTGTGCCCGTGTACTGTAGAGTACAATAAGTTGCCGGCAACTGTCTTATATTATTTAACTGACCATATTGATTTCGTAATCTTGTTTTAAGAGCTACATAATGGCTAGAAGCTCTTCGTGTAAATATCTCAAAAGGTTTATTACCATCTGGTTGATCAGATAACAATATATTTTGAAAAGTATTATCTGCTAAATTTCCTATTAAATCTTCAACAATAATTGTTGGATCGCTGTCTACAGTAGTATCTAAAACAACGGTCTTAGGTCTGAGTACATTATTAATTCTATGAGTAGTTAAAAAGTTTTGTAACTGACTATCTAGATAATTAGCTTCGTTTATTAATCTTCTTCTGTTAGTAGTATAAGGACTTGCAAAATTTTCATAACCGCAATAGCCGAAAAATTGAGTAGCAAAATTTCTTTTCTTACTTACATTTCTAATTAAGTTTATCAAAGCATCAGAACCTTCAGCTAAATCAGAACTAAATGTAGGAAATGCTAAAACAGCTTTAATAAGAGTTGGTATATTTCTTTTTCCTGAATAAGAAATATCTATACCTTTAGTTGTTACACCTGTTCCTGGTAAAAGCGCATTAGCCGCATTTGATCCAGCACCTACACCGCTTAATGCTTCTTCTGTTACATTAATACCGGTTAACGCTGCAATTAATCCATTTATTTCTTCATTTGTTAAATCGGCAAGTTCTGTTCCTGAAAGATCTCCTGTTAAAACAGATAGTCCAGCACCATTAAATCCGGGAGTTGTATTAGAACCTGTTCCAGCCATTACAGGATATTTATAATATTCCGGAGCAGGTTTAGTATATGTTTTATCTCCAACAGCTTTTGTAATTGCTACACCTAAACCAAATACAACAGAAACCCAAAAAGTTAAATCTGTAACAAATACATGTTTAGGGTGATTTCGTACTTCTGAGTAATTACATTCAGCTTCTCCATACATTGCTCCATAGATCTTAAGCTCTTTCATGCTTAAGAATGGTTTATTAAACATTGTGTCCGGTGAATGAAATGTAAAATGATTTCGGCTATAATTAGGATTAGGATTGTAATTTGTTAATCCACCAAAAGTTTCATAAGTAACTTCTGTTGTAGAGTTAAAAGGATCTGGTAATAATGAATTAAAAGGATAATTAGGATATAATCCTTGACGGCCGATAATAACTTCTTTAGGAATTTCGTACTCCCTCATGTTATTAATTAATCCTTTATATAAAACAGATCTATTTCCATCTCTAGAACCCCTTAGTATTTCATACCCAATTATATTTGTAATTACGTTTCCATTATTATCAACAGGAGGTAGAATGTTTTCAAACTTAACTCCTAATACTCTTATTATATTTTGGGTATAATGATTAGTAATTGTACTACTACCATTACCTTCATACAAAGTATTTTCAGGAAACTTATGATGTCTAATTGGTTTGCCGCATAAATCTCCCCAAACTTCAAAATTATCATTTGGATATATTTCTTCTGATTGCCAATAACCCATTTGACCTTCTGCTGTAACAATACCACCATCAGGTAATGTTGTTGGAGTTATAGTAGTACCATTAGCTGTATTAAACATTTCAAAAACGTAAGGAACTGTTCCTTGTAAGTCTTCGATATTATTATCATTTACAGTTGTATATAAACCATCTTCGATATATGTACCTGTTCCATCGGGTGCTGTATATGATTGAGGAGCTCTTCCGGGAATATGATAACTTCTTGATTTATCTCCTGTGTTATAAACCCATCTTATAAAAAATGAATATACTTCATCTCTCATATATCCTACATTTGAACCACCATCTCTGTAGTAGTAATGAGGATACTCAATTGTTTGCCATTTAGTTCTAATTTGATTAGCCCACGTTTGGTAGTTAAAATCAAACTTACCAGAAATTCCAGTTCTAAATAAATAACTTCCTACAGAAAATATACCTTCTGATCTTTCTGCAATAGGATTAGTAATTAATAAATCGCCTAGCTTAACAGAAGTTAATGTTGGGTCTACAAAATCAACTGTAATTTTATTTTGACCTGTTGAGTATAACCCTAAACTACGAGCTGATATTTTTTCAGCAATTTGTTGAATTACTACAACTTCGTACTCATCAAAATTTTCATCTAGATTATCTACATTTATTATTATAGATGTATTTATATTTCCGTGCTCAAATAAACTTAATATATTAGATGGTAAAAAATAATCAGTTACACGTTGACCGTTTACAGCATAAGCTATTTGAACATAATAAGAACCATTTAAAATATTTCCACCGCTAGGGCCTCTTTCTAAAGTAACGCACGGTTGTTGTATAATCGATTCTAGTAATATCTTATTACAATCTAAATCTTCCGTATCTGTGCAGAACTCACAATCATTGATTATGTCACATTCTTGAATCCAGGGTACATCTTGTATATCTAAAGATCTATCTGGATTTAAATTATCTTGCCAGTATATTCTATAGGAACAATCAAAAGTTGGCCTACTAGCGCCGCTTATTAAATAAGAATCGCTAAAATTTAAACAGCTATCATTAACTATTTTAGTATAAGAACAATCTTTTTCATCAAATAACCCAATTTCTGAATTAATATTATCTGTAGAAAATATAACCCACTGTGTGTTTTCTAAATGTATAGTTCCAATTATTCTGTAAGGAGCTGATGTACAAAATTGATTTGCAGGTTCATTTTTGATATTTCCTAAATCCCCAATAACAGAATTGTCAGTAGCATTTCTAGCAGAAAGATATGACTTATTACTAGAATGAAAATCTTGTATATCAGTATTTATACCGCCTTCAAATGTATTGTTTGAATTTAAACCACCGTCTTTTCTTGCCATTATACAAACATTTTATAATATTTTTTAAACATAGCATCTCTATTCATTTCCCAAACAGCTTTGAGTTCAGAAAAATTAGGAGTATTTACAATACTTAAAGCATTGTTTCTAGCCATTTTTAATTTAGCATCTATACGATTTACAAACTGAGGTTGAACATTTTCTTGATTAGCCATTAAATTTTCTAAAATTCTTTCTTTAATTGCATATTCATAATACTCATTTATAATATCATCGTCTAACACTAATAAAGAACCGTCCTTGTCCATTAACAATCCTTGATAATTTATATATACCTCGCCTTCTTTAAAAGAAGTATATAAATAATTATCTTGAATAAAAGCTGTATTAGCTACATTCCAAGATTTGTTTGGGCATAAAGGATCATAGTATTTAGTATCTCCTGTTAGTTTTATTTTATAAAATTCAGTCCATGTTCTAGTTTCAGTTTTTATTTTTTGAATTAATTGCATTTCTACTCCTTGACAATTTATCCAAGTATCGCAATTACAAGTGCTACAACCGCAAGGCTCTGGAGATTGACAAGGATTAGGACAAGTTGGTTCCGGAGCAGGACAAGTCGGAGCTGTTGCACATATTTCTATATCTTTAGTTCCTGGAAAATATTCAGGTCTTTTTAAAGGAACTTCTTCTACATGAGTTCCTTGAATTACAGGAGATGTAACAGTGTATCTACCCAATCCATACAAATAGTTCATTACCAAAAAATCATCTGGTAATTTAACTTTATGTTTTTCAACTTCAAGAACAGCATTTTTAGTTTGATTAATTCTTAATCCTAAATCTTTATTAACACGTTTAGCAACTTTAATTAATTGATACGGTTTAATTAGATCTTCTAAATTAAATGCTTCAAAATCACTTTTAACTTCAGCTAAAAGTTGATCGAATGTTTTATATTTTAAAGTTACTTTACTCATAGTTATTGTCTTAATACATTTTGGCCATCATCAGCACCATCATCTGGAATACGAATACTAATTCCAAATTCTTGTTGCGCCATTTTTTCAACCTCAGCAAATAAATAATCAGGAAGAGGAAAAACTCTCTCTTGTATTAAACTGCAATCATCTTCATCTGTAGAACAAAATCCAGATAAAACATCTTCCCACAAAGCTTCAACCATTATCGCTTCTGTTTCTGTGTCAGGTAAATATAAATATCCATTTTTAAACCAATAGTATTTATTCTTATCATAACTAAACGATGTTTTATTTGCTATAGAAATATAAGTTGTTGGTGATGTTTTATGAAATTCAAAACCTTGATCGATAGAATATACTCTACGGATTAATGGTCCTTTAGCTCCATTGAACAATTTAGGTAATTTATATAATGTTCTTTTAATTGTACAATTACTTTTAATCGGAGAACATTCAGCTTCAATTTTGTTTACATCAATTAGATCTACAAAAGTTAGAGATGAAAATAAATCTTCATTTTGCATCAACTTGGACATTAATTGTTCTCTACGCATAAGCGCTTTAGCATACTTAGCTATGATGTTATAAACAAATCGGTCTGTCAAAAATGAATCTTCGTTGGTGCCTTTTATGATACCTCTAACTCTAGAAATTGATTCAGCTATTGTTGCCATTTTATTTATTTTTTATTACCAACCTGTATATATTTTTGCCAATACTTTTTAAATTTTGAAGAAACTTCTAGTTTAAAATTTCTAGAAGGTAAAAAACCCCAAAACTTACTATTCCTGTTGCCGTAATTATTTACTTTATTATGATAAATAATTTTAGCAATTTTATTATCAGTATCCCAATTACCATGATAATGTTCTACACCAGTTTCATTGGATTTACCAAAGTCTATAATCTTTTTCTTTGGTCTTGGAAATGCTACAACCAACACCTGTCCAATTTTTTCTGGCAATATAACACCATCTCTATTTTCAATTACACTATTAATAATTTCATTACTAAAAGATTTAACTACATTATTAAATTCCTTTAATGAAATGTCGCTATGTTCAGAATACATTTTTTTAAATTCGATAAGTTTACTTTTATTCATTATAATAAAAGAAGATTTTCTAAATCTTTTACCTTTACGATTTGGTTTAATGTATCCCATACTATACTATAATATACTGAAAATTAATGAAGATTGCAACGAAAAATCAAAGCATTTAGATTTTTACTATTTTTATATACATAGCGCTAATTTAAAATAAAAATCCCAGATACCAATGACCTGGGATTTTTTTGTCAGCCACAAAGAAACCAACCAACTGTGACATCTTAAATTTTATAAATATTATATATATGGTTGGTTTTATAATTCTCCTCGCAAGCTTATGCTAAAATTTAATATTACAGGATCTACTGCTATTAGCGCACCAAGAACGACCTTCCTTATACGTATAGAGCCATCTGTATCGACTTGTATTGTTGATATATTATTGGTATTAGAATCACCTAGAGTTGTTAAACCATACTCATAATTTGCATAAAAAAATTGAGGTTGTGATGGTCTTAATCCGGCAGGCAACGTTGTAATTAAATCGTCAACAGTGGCCGGAGATGCAAAAACTTTATTAACAGTAGCTCTAATCATTACTAATTGCCCTGAAGTACAATACTCTAAGATGCTAGCAGTCCAACTATTTTCAGCAGGTAGCGGTATCCATAAACCAAACGTAGGTAATGCTGCTTGAGCAATGCTATCTAAAAAATCTTGTTCTGTTCCAGTATTACCTTGATTCAACCAAATTTCATAAGCACTCAATCCAGGATCTCCGTTAGGGCCTTGTACTCCTTGAGCTCCATCTACACCACTAACTCCTCCAACTCCAGCTGATCCGGCTGCTCCAGCTGGTCCAACTGGTCCTTGCGGCCCTACTAAACTATTTAAAAAAGCAGTTTCGGTTCCAACATTCCCTTCAGATAACCACACTTGATATGCACTGCTTCCGGGAGATCCAATTGGTCCTTGACTTCCTTGCGGCCCGGTAGTACCTTGAGCACCAGCAATACCTTGGGGGCCTGTTAATCCAGTATCTCCTTTAGGACCTTGGGGGCCGATGGGACCTCTTTGACCATCTTTGCAATCGCAACCTGCACAATTAGACATAATTAAAATGTTTTATTTAATACAAAAAATTGACTTTGAATACTATTAGCTCCTTCGCTTAAATTATAAGAAGCTTGAATGTCAAAAATGTTTTGTATAGTTGTATCTACAATAATTGTTGCATTAAAAGCTAACCCTTCTGATTCAATAACAGATGTTACAGAAGAAGGTTGATATTTAAAAATAGAAGAAAGTATTATCTCACCCGCTCCTCCTAAACTTTGTATAGTAAAATCAAAATCTAAACTCCACCGGCTAGCATTAGCAACAACCATATTGATTGATCCAGAAGTAGCAACTTGAATACCGTTTAGGTTAAAAAAAATATTTAACTCTTGCGTAACTGTGGATGTTAACACCCCGCTCATTTTTCCTCTATAACTATTCCCTAAAAATAAAGTATTAGCCGGAAATATTAAATTACCTTGACCAATTCCTATTAATGAAGCTGGAATAGTTCCTATATCATTAATAGGAATTGACGCATTTGTCTGAGCGTACTTAGCAAATCCAGGAACATTTATTTCTATTTTACTTCCTGTATCTGTAGCAGTAACCCCATCTCCTACAAAATCAATTGTAGTTCTAGCAAGTAAAAGAACGCCTTCATCTTCAATCAATAAAGGTTCACATGTTCTAGTATTAAATTGAGTTGTAGTAATTACGTTTCCTATGCTATCTAGATAAGTAATAGTATGAAGATAGTTTGTGCATAAAGGATTACCAACATCAACTGTTCCAATTCTACTAGACTGTGTTAAAGCAAATAAATTTAACGAATTTATAGAATCACAAAAATAATTATTAATAGCAATTAAAGCATTTGATATACTTGTTCCTATAGGTGCAACTACATCTTCTCCACATAAAATGTCTGCATTAATTGTTGGATCATTACGATCACAAAAAAACTGTACTATGTTTGCTAGCGATTGAGCAACAGAATCTCCTGATGTTATAACAGTGGTTTCATCACAAATAATATCTTCACCTGTATATAAAATACACTGAGCTGGAAATGATTCAGAACATTCCTCAGTCCCACAATCGATTGGATTGCAAATACTATCGATTGTTACAGATGTAGCTTTGCAGCCACAATCTTCATTTTTATTACATTTAGTACAAGCCATTTTTTTATTTTTTAATGTTATGATTGAAGAGCTTCAACACTATCAGTTAATTGTTGCACAGCTGATTCTAAATTAGCTATTCTAGATTCGTGCTCACAAACTTTATTTCCTATTTCGTATATATAATTAGCAATAGTATTAGTCGCTCCTAATGTAGCAATAAAACAATTTGCAATTGTAATTAAACCTTCCTGACCAGGAGCTGTAATAGGTTCGCCAGTTTCTAAATTACATATACGAGAAATAATTATATTTATAAAATCTATAAATGTTGTAGGTTTGTTGCATGGTGCAATTTCTAAACATTTTAAATCATACAAAGTAGGATCTAACTGTTCTTTTAATTCACAAACAATACAACCTAATTTATGCACAACGTCTGTTACAGTATCGCCATGACATATTTGTAAACAGTTTATATCTGGTCCTTGCCAGATAACACAATTAGAAGATGTAGGACTACACCCTAATTCTGCTGCATTAATTGGTTTCATTATACTCATAGCTATTTCTTTATAATAATATACTAAATTTTATTTACTTTAACTAATTAAGCAAGACAATCTCCTATACGTTCTAAAAGTAAACCTGCAAAACTAACACATGGTGGTGTAGGGCAAGGTTCATTTGTTGCATAATAAAACATTCCATTAAGAGTTATACTACCGTATTCTGCACAAAATATTAATTCATATCCTGTCTTTGATAAAAGTATTTCAATTAGTGGGTTTATAGGTAAACCGTTTTCATCAATATAACTTAATAAAGAACCTGTTGAACTATTTGGAGCACCGTTCACTGTTAATCTATATTCATAGATTTCAATTTTAGGTATAGCACATTCATTTTCTATTGGCTGTATAGTAAAGGTATCTACTACAACACCCAAAGAGTTTGTTATATTAATAGTTACTCCAGGATAATCTAGTGCACAAAAGTCAAATCTTTGTGGTTCATTTGATTCAGCTACTTCTGTTACTATACTTATATTATCACAATTTGTATAAACTATATTACCTGTTTGATTTGCTTCAAATTGATAAGCATATGTTTTACAAATTGGATTGCATGGATCGGGAGTTGGATTTAAATACTTAATTAAATCTAAATTTATTTTTTCATGTCTTAATTGCCAAACACCTAAATCTTTAGGGCAACAGAATTTAATGTTAAATCTTCTTGACATAGCTTGCTGGTACATTAAATCAGCAAACGTACATTTAATTTTTTCTACTTTATCTGGATCACAAAGAGCTGTAGTATAACCAGGTTGTACATATCTTAACTTTGGTTTTTTAATTGGCTCTGGTTTTGGTAAACAAAGAAGGCATTCATTTATATCAAAACAATCTAATATAATATGATTAAAAACTAATGCTGATGATTCTTCGGGGCATTGAGTTTGTTGAACTGAAAAACATTTAATTACGCCATCTATATTAACCTGAATAACCTTATCGATATATTCATTTAAAACACTTCCCGAGTAAATTAACTCTTCTCCTTTACTGCAATTAATTAACAAAAAACATTCTAGTGGTGCAATACACTCAGTTGTAATAGCATCTGTAATAAAGCCATTTTCGTAATCAAAAACAATATCTGTCGGACAATCTGTTTCATCTTTTGAACTAAACCATAAAGTTCCATTGTTTGGAGGTTGTCCAATTACTGCAATATTATCAATAGTCCAACTCGGTCCAGTAGCTTCAAAAAGTAACTCAAAATTCTCTCCAAATAAACTAAATTGCCAATAAGGTTTTCCATCAAAAATACCAGTCGGAGTCGTTAATTCGATACATTGAAAGTCCTCTTCATCTCTGAACATACACAACCTAATACATCCGCAATCTATTGGCATTTTTATTTTAATTTAATTAATTCGATAAATTTATAAAAAATTACTTTTGCTTTTCTAACCATTCTAAGTATTCTAACGGTGCTTCATCGTACCATTTCCATCCGTCTATACTTTCCCTATTTCCGTCACGTTCTAGTGTGTAGTATCTGTTATAAACAAAGTGTATGCCTACCCACCATTCGTTATCACTTACTTTCTTGTAAAATCCGCTTGTGTCCATATTATCCAGTTATTGTCCAATTTTTACCCGTTGCTATTGCTCTCTCAGGTACAGTCAATGCCGCTGCGCCATAGTTATTCGTTATGTTTATGTTGGCTGCTGCTAAACCAGTTCTATCAAATAAGTTATTAAAGATA
>Ga0114946_10001007_pt1 | contig 19463 bp, 14 predicted proteins | sample WalLakDeSediment_FD_88676 | JGI IMG/M metagenome (GOLD analysis project Ga0114946, IMG submission 88676) | Lake sediment microbial communities from Walker lake, Nevada to study Microbial Dark Matter (Phase II) - Walker Lake 11/02/13 Deep Sediment | ecosystem: Environmental > Aquatic >...
TATGAATACCGGTGCCATAATGGCCCACTTGGCCGAGGCGCTGCCCATGAACATGTTGATGAAAGCCGAAAGCAGCACAAAAGCAACAATCAGCGTTACACCGGTCAGTCCAATACTTTGCAGTCCCTGCGCCCCCTTAATGGCCACAATGATACCAAGATTGCTGTAGTTGAAGAAGTATACGAATTGGGCGGCAAAGAACACCAGTACGATATAACCGCCCATACCAGCCATCGACTGGGTAATGTGCTTGGCCACGTGTTTGTCGTTTTTAATGGTTCCCACCACTATGCCATAAATTAAACCCGGGATAAAGAACATAAGCAGGATGCCGATAATGATTCCCTGGAAGAAGGGTGAGTGCAATACCGAGCCAGTATTGGGGTCACGGAAGATTCCCCATTCGGGCACTACCGAAATAGCCAGTAAGACAAGGGTTATCAAAAGGCCATAACCGGCCCAGCGAAGTCCTTTTTTCTCAACGGGAGTCAGTTGCTCGATAGGAAGTTTTTCAGCCGTTCCGGTATATTTCCCAAGGCGGGGTTCAACAATGCGTTCGGTAACCCAGGTACCGATAATGATAACTACAAAACCCGAAACGAACATAAAATAATAGTTCACAGCCGGGTTTACCACCATATCGGGGATGATCATCCGTGCGGCCGATTCGCTGATACCTGCCAGGATGGGATCGATAGAGCCTATAAAGAAATTGGCTCCGAACCCACCGCTAACCCCGCAGAATGCAGCCGCCAGACCCGCCATGGGGTGTCTGCCAAGGGCGTGGAAAATCATGGCGCCAAGTGGGATCAGCACCACATAACCCGCTTCAGAGGCAAGGTGAGAGATCAGACCCGCAGTAACAATGGCTCCGGTTACAAGTTTAGGAGGCGAACTCAGTACAAGGGAACGTATCATAACCGTGAACAGCCCCGAGCCTTCGGCAACACCTATACCAACCATTACCACCAGCACATAGCCCAGAGGCGGAAACTTAAGGAAATTGGCAATAATGTTGGTGTAAATCCACCTGAAACCATCAGCGCTGACCAGGTTATTTACGGTGATCAGGGTGCCATCAACCGGGTGGAAGGCGTGAACAGAAAACAACGAACTAACCCACGACAAAACCATAACGATCACCGCCAACATAAAAAACAGGGTAGCGGGGTGGGGGAGTTTGTTTCCGATGATCTCAATCCAATCGAGCGACTTGGCAAAGGTCTTTGAAGAAAAACGTCTGATTGCTTTTAAGAAATCCTTCATTCGAGTGTTGTTTATAGGTTGTGCCAAACGTGGCTTAATTTATGGCCGGGCCGGGCAGGCAAAAAACCATTTCGTGCAACCGGATGTTGGCGGCAAAGATAAAAGATTTGTTTTGAATGAATAACTAAAACCCCAAATCAGGATATTTTTCAGGCAGTTCTGCCGGCTGCTCCAAGCCCTTGAGGTAATGGTCAAACCATTGCATGGTGCGTACAATATAATCAAGGCGGTGCGTGTTTCGGCGGTTGCCATGGCCTTCTCCCCTGTACCATATTAGCCTGACCGGGGTGTCGGTATGCATTTTTATGGCCCGGTAAAGCTCAAGGCTTTGCTGGGGGTGCACCCGGGGGTCGGAATCACCGCTTAGTATCAGGATGGGTGTTTTTGTTTCGTGTGCATATTTTATTGGGCTTCGACTGTATACATCTTCAAATTTTTCGTGGTTCCAGTAACCCCAGTGCACATAGTAATCTTCCCAGGGAATATCAGTAGTATGGCGTTTTGAAAGCTGGTTGCTGATGCCCACAAACATGACCGCGGCGGCAAACCGCTCGGTATGACGGGTTGCCGACCAGGCGCTGAAATATCCGCCGTAGGAGCCGCCGCCAATGCCCACACGGTTGCGATCAACAAAACCGAGATTGATCAGGTGGTCTATGCCATCGAGCACATCATCATACTCCACACCAACCAGATCACCAAAACCTGCCATTGTGAAGTCGACACCGCGGCCCGAGCTGGCCCGATAGTTTGGTGCAAAAACAAAATAGCCACGGGCAGCCGCCACTTGTCCCCAGGTGCCGTAACCGGTAAACCAGCCGTTTTGAACCGCGGCTTCCGGACCACCGTGAATGTAGGTTATCAATGGGTACTGCTTTCCGGGTTCATAGTCGAGCGGGTATATAAGAACGCCTTCAATGCGCATCCCATCGCGGGCATTGTATTCGAGCTTTTCCTGGCGGGCAAGTTTGATATTTGCCAGCCAATCATTGTGTTTGGTATGCCGTGTCAAAGTTTTGCGACGAAGCTCAAGGGTAAACAATTCGGCTGGGTGCTGCGGCGAATGGCCGGCCAGTGCTATCAGTCCATCAACATAGCTGAATCCGCGAAAAACCAATTTGCCCGGCTCGATCAGAAGACTTCTTGCGCCGCGATCTATCCTTTGCTCACTCAAGGTGATGTCTACACCTTCTTCTGAAGCAAACAAAACCGTATTGTTGTCTTTCCAGTCAAAACTGATCACTGAAAGTTCAAGGCCTTCTACAAGATTGCGCAGTTCATTAAATTTCTTTTGGGTGGGTACATCCATAACAAAAAGGCTGCCCACCACGGCATCTTCGAGCTTACTTGCCGATTGGAAGGCCAGTTTTTTGCCATCAGGGCTCCAGGCCATGCTGCCAAGTTTGCCCGGGTTTTCCATTAATAGTGTTGTTTCGCCGGTTTCAATATTAACCAGGTGAATCCGCTTAAACATATAGCTGTCGTCCACCAGGTTTTGGGGCGCAATGGCTGCCGCCGCCCATTTTTTATCGGGGCTTAATGTAAAGTCAAAAACAGTACCTCCGAGGGTTACTTGCCTTGCCGCATGAGTCTTCAGGTCATAAACGTAAAGATTAATGTGGCGCCATTCTTCTTCAAAAACTTCAATATCCATTCCTTTGCGCCGATAGTCGGCAATGGCCGGATTGGCCGGGCCGGTGGCAGTGATGACCAGGGTGTTCTGGTCGATAAATTCATATGCATTTACTCCCAGTGAATGGCGGGTTAATGGGTAGGCTTCACCACCATTCAGGTTAATGCCATAAACCTGTGTTCCGGGTTGATCGGGAAAATTTGCCCTGAAAGTTATCGTTTTACCATCGGGCGACCAACCAAGACCAAACATGGTTCGCTTGCCGGTTATGAATGGCCTGATTTGCTGGCTGCGAACATCAAAAACGTACAATTCGCGGTAATCAGCCCCGGAAGCATCGGTAAACGGTCTGGGAACATTCAGTGTAAAGGCAATGTAATTCTTGTCGGGCGAAAGGGCCACTTCGGCTACCGACTTCAGGTCGAAAATGTTGTGCGTGGTCAGCACATTCTGAGCGTAAGCCTTCCCCGAAAGGGAAATCAGAATGATAAAGACTAAACCAAAGTACCTGATCTTTTGCATGGTCATGGGTTTTTGTTTATTGAGTTTGTAATAGCTTGATTCACGGGCATAAAAATAAAAAAATCTTCAGAAAGCCGTGAATATCCCTGGCTTCTGAAGACAGAAAGCTGATTTTGCCTGATGGAAGCTTATTAAAACTCTTCGTGCCAGAAAAAACTTCCGGGAAACAGGTTTTTCAAGTCATTAGGCGGCGTTTGTTCGAAAAGGCCGAAAATGGCAGAACCGCTTCCACTCATTGCCGCGTGAGTTGCTCCAAATTGATACAGCTGTTGTTTGATTATTTCCAGACTTGGGAATCTGGCAAAAACACTTTCTTCAAAAGCATTTTTCAGTTCAAATTTCCAGGTTTCAATGGGTTGCGATACGATTTGCCTGATGGGTTTTTTTGGCAGCGCTAGCCTGACCCCTGCATAGGCTTCGGCGGTACTGATATGAATATCGGGTTTTACCAAAAGCAGGTGCATCCCTTTTAGGCAAACACCAACTGGTTCGAGTAATTCTCCGCGGCCTGAAGCCAGCATGGGTTTGTTTGCAATGAAAAACGGACAATCGCTCCCCAACCTTGCAGCAAATTGAGATAATTGCCCTGAATCAAGGTTAAGAGAAAATATCTGGCTTAAAATGTTTAGCGCAAATGCTGCATCGGAGCTTCCGCCGCCAAGCCCGGAACCTGCAGGAATAATTTTATGAAGGTGGATGGTTACATTAGGAATGCCGAATTCCTTTTTCAGCAGTTCAAATGCCCGCTGACACAAGTTAGGTTGCCCGTCATCGGGTATTTGCAGCCCGGTACTTGTAAAGGTTGTTTTTGAACTTTGTGCCGGTATTATTTCGAGAGCATCAGAGAGGCCAATGGGAAAGAGTACCGTTTCAATGTTGTGATAGCCGTCGTTGCGCTGGCTGATGACATTGAGACCCAGGTTAATCTTGGCATTGGGAAAAGCGATCATAGCAACGGTTTTGGATCAGGGTCCTTTTTCGTCCCATTCAATTTCAATGCGGCCATTATCCTGTCGGCGCCGGCGCTGTGAGTCGCGCTGCCGCGGGGTAGTATCAGGAGCAAGGGTTTCGGGTTCTGTGTTGCCGCCAAATTCTCTTCTGAGAGCATCGCGAAGGTTTTGCCCTTCGCGGCGGAGGTTGTCGCGCATTTTTTCGCGCACGCCCTGGGTGTCGTATCTGAATACCGGCACATCGGTTGTGCCCGTTACCCTTAAAAACAGGGTAGTGCGGCCAAGGCCATCGTCAATAATGTCGCCGTATTGTTCCTGCGGATTGCGGCTCTGGCGGTTCTTGCGCGCAAGGATTTCGCTGAGCAATACCTGTATGCGGTAGTCAATTTCGTTTTCGAAGGTGTGCTCACCAGAAAGTTTAAGGCTCAGGGCGCTCGAGTTGATCTCCATGTCAGGAATAATAACCTTTTTGTTTTGTATGCGAATCTGATTTTCGAGGGTTGAAAAGGTGACCCGGCTCATATCATCGATCCTGAGAAAGCGACCCAAACCAATCAGCGGTTCATAATCGATAATTGCGCCCTGTTCTACTCTCATGTTGGCAGTGGTTTCAATGCTCGCCCAGTCCACATCAAGGGTCGGTGTCCAGCGACCAGAAAATTGAATGTCGGAGGTCATGTTTCCGAAAATATGCTGATCGGTAATGCTTTCCTGGCCGAAGTTGCCCATCTGGTAAAATAACTTGTTAATATCAACGCCGTTTACCCTTGCTTCAATGCCCACGGTGAAAAAGTCATTTCGAGAGCCATCGATATACCCGCCGGCTCTTACCTGCCCGTCCATTGACCTGAATGCCACATTCTGGGCCAAAAAACGCTTGTTTTGCAGGGTTGCCCGGCCCATTACATGGGTTGCTTCGAACTTGCGGAACGTAAGATGTAGCACATTGGCTTCGAGGTTAAAGCCGAGCCGGTCAGAAAAGGTAAGCCTGTAGGTGGTGTCGGTCCCGGTAACGGAATACTTCAGCAATTCGTTAAAATTCAGGTTGTTGCTGTAAAGGCTGGCCACCACGTTGATTTTTTCGTTTTCAAGGAATAGATATGGAAGCACATTGCGGAAATAGCCCTTGAGCTCAAAATCGCTGCTTCCGGCATGACCGCTGAAATTCTCCACCACCAGGTCGTTATTACTGAAAAGCAACGAACCGTTGAATTCGCGAAAAGCCAGCGAGTTTCCTTTTATGGTAAACGAAAGGTCTTCGTAACTGAAAGTTCCTGTAGCTCGGGCTGAAACAAAATCCTGGCCGGTGAAGCGGTTCTTCTCGCTCATTCCACCTTTGAAAGTCAGGTCCATGTGCACACGTCCTGCCGCGCTGCTGATGGTGTCAATCCGGAAAAGTTTTACCAGGTCGCCGGCATCAGCATCGGCAAACATCTTAAAATCAAGGCGGGGCTTGTTGAAATCATACATGGTGAAGTCGCCCCGCAAAACACCTTTATTAATACTGGTATTAAAATCTTTGAAAGAAAGGGTTGATGTGGAGAGGTTGTGGGCCAGACCATTGTCGAACCTGCCTTCGAACTGTAGTTTTTTCAGGTTCAGACCGCTTTCGTGGTGAAGCAGTTCGCTGCCTGAAACTTTAAATGAGGCAATTATGCCGGGGTTTTCTTTTTGGTTCAGGTGCCCTTTTATTTCGGCTTCAAATTCCAAGATTCCCTTGCCACGGTAACCGTCAACGTAAGGTTGAATGGCTTCGGGCAGATCGGTCAGAAGCTGCCCCAGTTGAAGTTGTTTGCCGCTGATATGGGCGTCGAAAAACATTCCTTCTTCCAGGTTCGCAATGGTTCCGCTCACATCAAAGGCATTCCCGTTAATTTTCAGATTTCCTTTCTGAAAGACAAACTCATGGTTTTCGATCACGAGCAAAACCATGTCAATTTCAAGGGGGCGCTCCCTCATGAAGACTGCCGAATCGATGGTAACCATGTTGGCAAACAGGCCGCCACGGGCAGTCAGGTAGTAGGATTCGTTGCGGAAATTGCCACTCATAGTCGCCTTGCCGATATCCAGGTCAATAAAATTATGCATGGCCCGATCGTCGTAAACAAAACGAACTTCATTGAGCAACACCTTTTTCAGGTCAAAGGCGAACTCACTTTCAGGCGCATCTTCCGGTTCTGATTTCCACACACGGAAGTTCTGGCTCCCATCAGGCAATATGCGCATGCCCAGGTTTGCCCTGCTAATCTCTACTTCGCTGATGGTATAATTTCCGAAAAGGAACTTCCAAATGCTGAACTTCAGGTAGATTCGCTGGGCTTCAAGAAGAGTTTCCTTTGGGGTGTGATTTCCGGATTCCAGAACATTTACTCCAGAAAAGGTTACTGATACCATGGGGAATCGCCTGATAGGATCGAGCCTGATCTTATCAACCACGATTTCCGTGTTCAGGTTGCGATTGATGTTTTCGATCAGGGCTTCCTTGATCCTATCCTGAAATATCAATGAAAGAATGCTAAGCAGAAGAAACAGTGAAACAATAAAAATGCCGCCTGAAATACCTGCAATTTTCAGGAATTTCAGTATCATTTGCCTTTTACTGAGCCCTGTCTGCTCCATAATTTAATTGGGGGTTACCCCTGCATTTTAAGGAAACTCACTTCTTTTTCTGTAAGGAAACGCCATTTGCCGCGGGGAAGGTCTCTTTTAGTGAGCCCGGCAAAGATTACCCTGTCAAGCTTGGTCACCTTGTAGCCTAATTGCTCGAAAATACGTCGTACCACGCGATTTTGGCCCGAATGGATCTCGATTCCTATTTCTTTTTTTGATTCGGCCCTATCAATATATGATACGTCATCTGGCACCACAAGGTTATCATCAATTTTAACTCCTTTTGCAACTTGATCGAGATCGGCTTTTTTTACGGGCTGATCAAGATGCACATGATAAAGTTTCCTGACGCCGTGTCTCGGGTGCGTGAGTTTCTTTGCCAGGTCGCCGTCGTTGGTAAGCAATAGCAGGCCGGTGGTGTTACGGTCCAGACGCCCCACCGGATAAACACGCTCGCGGCAGGCATTGCGAATAAGCTCGATCACTGTTTTACGGTCGTGGGGGTCATCAGAAGTAGTGATATAGTCCTTGGGTTTGTTGAGCAGGATATAAACTTTTTTCTCGTTAATAAGCTTTTGGGTGCCATACATTACCACATCGCCGGGTTTCACCTTAATGCCCATTTCGGTTACAATTTGTCCGTTAACGGTAATGGCGCCATTTTTTATGAGCTGGTCAGCTTCGCGGCGCGAGCAAACACCCGAATTTGCGATAAATCGGTTCAGCCTGATGCTGTCGTCATATTGATCCTTACCAGAAGCAGCCTTAGTTGTTCGGCGTTTTTCTGGCTTATGCACGCGCGAATCGCTTGAGCGCTCTTTCGAGTAGGGGCGGTCTTTTGAGAAGCTGCGTTCGCCGCTGTCACGCCGATCTTTCGAGTAGGGGCGGTCTTTTGAGAAGCTGCGTTCGCCGCTGTCACGACGATCTTTAGAGTAGGGGCGGTCTTTTGAGAAGCTGCGTTCGCCGCTGTCACGACGATCTTTAGAGTAGGGGCGATCTTTTGAAAAACTACGATCATCCTTTTCACGCCTATCTTTTGAGTAGGGGCGGTCTTTTGAAAAACTACGATCATCCTTTTCACGCCTATCTTTAGAGTAGGGTCTGTCTTTGGAAAACTTACGTTCGCCCGAATCGGGTCTTTCTTTCTGGTGGGGCCGTCCTTTTGAGAAAGGACGATCCTTTTTTTGGTCACGACCATCTTTTGCTGGTCTTTCGGAACGGGCCTCACGGCCGGTGTTTTTTCCGGTGGGTTTTGCGCCAGGGCGGCCCGGACGTGCGTTACGCCGGTCTCCACCGGGTCTGGCAGATGTTTTTCTCATTATTTTCTGAATTGAGGTTTAAAATGCAACGGTAAATAAACTAAAATAGTGTCAGGTTTGGATCCTGCCACGGAACAATAAGGTCGGGGCTGTTGGCAGCAGCACTATTAACTTTGGGCGAAACCTTGTAGCTTTTCATTTTCTGGGTGGGATAGGGTACAAGAAGTTCTTCCAAATCGGAAAACTGTTTTTGGCTGATCCAGGTTTTTGAACCTTCAAGGTCAAGTATTACGGGCATTCGGTCGTGAATGCCGCTTAGCAGGTCATTGGCACGAGTGGTGATGATTGAAAATCCCCAAAGGATTTCTCCGTCCCGGCTGCCAATGGCATCAAAAATCCCGGCAAAGGCAAAGAGTCCTTCATTAATCAGGGTAAATCGCCATGGCTGTTTTGATTTTCCGGCCTTTTGCCATTCGAAGAAACCGTCGGCCGGGATAAGGCATCGTTTTGTTTCCAAAAGGCCGCTGAAAATTCTTTTTTCCTGGAGCGATTCGGCCCTGGCATTGATGACCAACGAAGGATTTCCGGCTTCGTTTTTCCATTTCGATTGCAAACCCCACTGCATAAGCTGCAAATTTCCGGCTTCGTTCATTGCAATTACTGGCAACAGTTGGGTGGGCGCCGCATTATAAACCGCTCCGTTAAAATTCTGTGGTATGGTAACGCTGAAATGTTCACCAATCTCTCTTGCCTTTTTGCTTATGGAATAACGGCCGCACATACCTTAACCTCCCGATAAAAAAAGGCGCCTGAAGCGCCTTTGGTTCATATCTTCATGCCAGCTTTAGCCGGCAATTTCGTTTAATTTGTCAAAAGCGCCGTTTACCTTCTCCAGCAACTCATCAAACAATGTACGGTAATAGTTGCGAAGGTTCTGCCCGTTCTCATTCACTTCCGGATTGTTGATCCTGATGATCATTTTTTCACGAAACTCGATCATCTCATCTATGATCTTGTCCAGTTCTTCATGCTTGTCCTTCTGGGTGTATTGATGGATCATGCAAGTGCCGATCACTTCGTCAATCAGGTAGTTAAGATCCTTTTTCAGGTTTTTGATGCTTGCCATTTTAATTGTTTGTTTTGGCTGCAAAAATAACAATAGTTTTTGAGCCTTTTCAGAAAAAATTTTATTTCGGCTTAGTTAAAATCAATCATTTCAATTTCAAATATTAGCACTGCATTCGGTGGAATGGTGTAGGTGCCATTAGGTCCGTAACCAAGGCCCGAGGGTATCAGAAGCAACCCTGAGCTGCCCCTGTTAAACATAGGAATACCGTATCTGAACCCAAGGATTGTTTGTCTGAGATTAAAGGTTCTGCCAATACCCGAGTCAAATAGCTTTCCGTTAAGTAGTTTTCCGGTGTAATTAATGATAACTGATGAGTTTTCGGTAGGAAACCCACCCGTTCCTTCCTGATCGATAACATAAAAGACTCCTGATTCAAGTTCATGGGCATCGAGTTGGTGCTTCTCGATGTAATCAAGGATTTTCTTCCGGTCGCGCTCGGCTTGTTTTTCTGGGTCGTCTGACCCACATGATGTTACCAAAAAAGAAAAAACTAAGCCTATGAACCAAAATTTACCCGAAAAACCCCTTATAATATTCATTAATCTGTTTCTTTGATGAATTTTCTTGGCGGCAAATTTACGAAGAATTAATTGATTGGTCTTTGTTGAAAAGAAAAAGCCGGGGATACCGGCTTTTTCTGAAAAAACAAAACCAAAAGAACGCTTAACAAATAACAGGGAAACGGGGAACCAACTTAGTCAACATTATCGTGCAAAAACGAGTTATTTGATTTTATCTGTGCTTTCTGGTCGTCGCCTTCGTCAAGGGTGTACCTCGATACCTGCGATTCAGAGCTTAACGGGGTATTGTTTAGCGAAACGTTGCGTCTGACAAATGCTGGCTGACGTTCAAGATCCTGGAGCCCTTCGGGTGTTTTTAGCTTCATGCTGAGTTCGCGCAATCTTTGCTCGCGTTCCCTGATTTTTTGTTGCAGATTAGCTTCCGATACAGGATTATTGATGGGCTCTTCTGCATATATTGAATGAGGTGTACCCTGGGCTGGTCCATGTATATTCGGGGTTTGTTCAACGAGGTCATTTTGATTTCCTGAAACGGGGAAATTAAAAGTTATGGCCGGCTGTTCGGGCCTGAGTTCCTTTTTGCCTTCAGAAGGCGATTCACCTGGAACAGCACCTTTTATGTACTTTTTCATGCCACCGGCTGATTCTTCTTCCAATGGGTCGTAATAATAAGGAGCCTGGGCGTTGGGTTCTTCCAGTTCAATGACCTTTTTTTTAGGCATTTGATCGGGCTGTGAGCCTGTTCCGTGGTTAAAACCGGTAGCTACAAGGGTAACGTTGATCTTGCTCCCCAGCGACTCATCCTTGCCGAGCCCCCAAATAATTTCTGCCGTATTGCCTGATTCTTCCTGAATGTAGTCGGTAATCTCGGTGATCTCGTCCATTAATATTTCTTCAGAACCACTGGTAATATTAAGCAAAATATTTTTGGCTCCCCTGATATTGTTATCGTTGAGCAGGGGCGATGAAAGTGCCATTTCAATGGCCTTTATGGCTCTGTTCTCGCCTTCAGCGCTTCCGCTGCCCATTATGGCCACACCGCTGTTGGACATGACGGTTCTCACATCGGCAAAGTCCACATTTATATTTCCCGTAAGGGTAATTATTTCGGCAATACCTTTTGCAGCGGTTGTGAGCACATTGTCGGCCCGGGCAAATGCTTCGCTTACAGAGAGGTTGCCGTAAAGCTCCCGTAGTCGGTCGTTGCAAATTACCAGCAGGGTGTCAACGTGCTCCTGAAGCAGTTTAATGCCTTCTTCGGCTTGTTGGCGGCGTTTGCGGCCCTCGAACATGAAAGGAATGGTTACAATGCCTACGGTAAGAATGCCAAGTTCCTTTGATGTGCTAGCAATTACTGGGGCAGCTCCAGTTCCAGTGCCGCCCCCCATGCCAGCCGTAATGAAAAGCATTTTGGTGCCTTTTTCGAGCAGTTCCTTAATCTGTTCAATATCTTCTATGGCCGCGTTTCGGCCAACTTCTGGCAGGCTTCCCGCCCCTCTTCCATCGGTAAGGCTTACACCCAGCTGTATCTTATTGGGTACCGGACTTATGTCAAGTGCCTGGCTGTCGGTATTGCAAACAACAAAGTCAACACCTTCAATACCTTGCCTGAACATATGGTTTACGGCATTGCTGCCACCGCCGCCAACCCCCAGCACTTTTATGATTGAGGACTGATTTTTCGGCAAGTCGAATTTGATCATTTCTTTTGTCATATTTTTCGGGTTTGAAGGTAAATATTTTCAGTTTAAGCATTTGGCGAAAAACTATTCTTTTATTAACAGCTTTTTCCGCCTTATTGTTAATAAAACCGGACTAAACGGGCTGGTCTTTTTCAAAGAAATCAATGCCCTGGGTAAATAGTTTTGAGAAAAAGTTGGCTTTTATTCCGGTTCTAACCGGTTTGGAATTTTGTCTTTTTTTCAACTGCTCCTTATTGTCCAGTCCTTTGATAACCAGTCCAATACCAGTTGCGTGCATGGGGCTTCCGGTTTCGCCCGATAGCGATTTGGCCAGATGCTCATTTGGATAACCAATTCGGGTATCCATACCGGTTATAAATTCAGTTAGCTGCGCAACATGTTTCAACTGGCTTCCGCCGCCAGTAAGCACAATGCCTGCGATGAGCTTTTTCTCGAAGCCCGAGTTTTTAATTTCGTAAAGCACATGCTCAATGATCTCTTCCATACGGGCCTGAATGATGTGGGACAGGTTTTTCAGAGATATTTCCTTTGCGCTGCGCCCCTTCAGGCCAGGGATTGAAACAACCTCCTCATCACGATTTTCGCTTGCCAGCGCCGAGCCAAAACGCTTCTTGAGCTCTTCTGCCTGACTGCGGATAATGGAGCATCCCTCCTTAACATCATCGGTTATGACATTTCCGCCAAGGGGAATAACTGCCGTGTGCCTGATAATATCGTCCTGGAAAATAGCAATGTCGGTAGTGCCACCGCCAATATCCACCAGGGCTACCCCTGCTTCTTTCTCTTCGCTGCTCAGAACGGCTTCGGCCGAGGCCAGTGGCTCAAGGATCATACTTGATATTTCAAGGCCTGCCTTTTTTACGCATTTTTCAATGTTTTTGGCCGCAGCCACCTGACCGGTTATAATATGGAAGTTGGCTTCCAGACATATACCAGACATGCCTATGGGCTGGCGGGTGCGCTGCTGATTGTCAATTATGTATTCCTGGGGGATTACATGAATGATCTCTTCGCCGGGAGGAAGCACCAGCTTGAACATATTTTCTATCAGATTGGCTACATCGTCCTGCTCAATTTCATCATCAATGCTGTTTCGCATAATGCTTCCACGGTGCTGCAAGCTTCTGATATGCTGGCCGGCAATACCAACATTCACCACCTCTATATTGACTTTCGACCTCTGGCTGGCTTCAGCCACTGCTTTATTAATCGAGTCAACGGTGTTTTGAATGTTTTCAACCACCCCACGGTTTACACCTAGCGATTCAGAGTGGCCGAGACCAAGTATCTCGACTTTTCCATATTCATTTTTCCGGCCAACGATACAAGCTATCTTGGTTGACCCAATATCAAGGCCTGCAACAATTTCTGAGTTTGTCATAACAATTCTATTTTGAACAAATTACCTGGTTACTATATTTCACGTTTATTCTCCGGTAATGATTCCAGCCAGTCCGGGTCAGTCCGTTCAGGTAAAAAATCATTAGCTTGCGGAATTTTAATTCCATTTGGTCTATATCGCCAAACTCTACTACATGAGCGCCGTTCTTTGGTGTAAGCTCAAACTGACCATTTGCGGTAACAAAAATATGGTCGATAAAAGCATTCCAGAATGGATCGTTTTCAATGAACAATGCCAGTTGATAGAGATCTCTCAACCTCATCTCATTTGAAGATATTTCGTCAGCCGATTTCTTTTCGGCCAGGTTTGTTAATGGCGAATAGCCTGCATGCATGTGCCCGGTTGCCACGAGCACGCGGGCCGTGTAATCCTGGCTAAGTGGCATCATGTAACCTTCGCGGTCAATGTAGAAACTCTGACCGTGCGCATTCACAACCCTCAAAACAGGTTGCCGCTGCGAAATTTTTATTGAAAGCCCTCCATCAATATACCTGAAAACACTGGTTTTTTGAATATAAGGAATTCCAGAAACTACCGATTCAATTTGGCGCAGTTTTCCGTTAGGGATGGGTTTGCCCTCCAGTTCGCCTGCAACGTTCAGCACCTTTGCCTTCACTTGTTCGGGCTTAATGAACTGATGACCGCAACGGTAATCGATGGTTACGGAAACCATGCTGCATGGCAATTTCCTGTTCTGGTCAACAGCAAAGCCAAGCAATGCAAATAAAGCAGCCACAATGGCCATGATCAGCAATATGTTAAGCACTTTTCTAATCATAAGCCCTTACTTCTCAAAAAATTCGCAATTTCAACGGTCAACCTGTCAATGTCGCCGGCTCCCATGGTGATCAGCACTTGCGGTGGTTCTTTTTCCAGCAGGCTGGTAATTGATTCATTTTGAACAAGTTGTTTGTTCTGAAGTTTTATTTTCCCGAGCAGTATTGCAGAATTAACCCCTGTTACAGGCAACTCCCTTGCGGGATAAATATCAAGCAATATCAGGCGATCGGCAAGGCCAAGACTTTTGGCAAAGCCTTCGGCCAAGTCACGAGTGCGGCTGTACAAGTGTGGTTGAAAAATCACGGTTATCTCCCTTGCGGGGAAAAGTTCTCTGGCAGCACCAATACAAGCCCTGATCTCTTCAGGGTGATGTGCATAGTCATCAACAAATACGGTTTTTGGCCCTTGATGCAGTATTTCGAACCTGCGCTTTACTCCCTTAAAACTCGATAGTGCGTCAACAATAACATGACCTTCAATTCCAAGGCAATTAGCAATGGCCGCAGCGCCAAGGGCATTTTCAAGGTTATGTTTGCCTGGCAAACCCAATGCAAACTGTTTGGTTTTTACCAGGCCATCGATGGCTGCAAAATATTTTCCGCCTTTTACATCAATCTCTTTTGCAAAAAGAGCAGCAGGTTGATCAGTATGATAAGTTATAATTGGGCCTTCGAAACCGGTTTTCGATTCAAGGCCTTTTTTTATCACAAGAGCCCCTTCAGGTTTTATTCGTGCCACGAAAGCTTTGAAGCTTTCGTTCAATGCTTCAAACGAACCATAAATCTCCAGATGGTCGGCATCGATGGCGCTGATAAGTGCAATGTCTGGCGACAGGTGAAGGAAGGAGCGGTCAAACTCATCAGCTTCAACCACCATCCATTCAGGGTGCTTTTCACTAACATAGTTGGTGTAATAATTGGCGCTGATGCCTCCCAGAAATGCTGAAACCTTCATTCCGGCTGTTTTCATGATATGGGTCACCATGGTGCAGATGGTGGTTTTACCGTGGGTGCCTGCAACTGCAATGGTGGGCTTTCCTGCCGTAATAAGCCCAAGAAGCTCTGCTCGCTTCAATATCTGAATATTTTTCTTTAAAAAGGCTTGATACAGGGCCGTCTCTTTTGGCACCGCCGGTGTAAATACTAACAGGTCAACTTTTGCAGGAATAATTGATGCATCATCGATAAACGAGACATTAATGCCTTCGGCTTGCAAGGCATCCGTATTGGCCGAAGGGGTTTTGTCGTAGCCGCACACCTGCACGCCTTGGGCATGGAAATGGCGTGCAATGGCGCTCATGCCAATGCCCCCGATCCCAAGGAAAAAGATGCTATGTAAACGGCTCAGATCCATATTATTTTGTTTTAACAAGACTTAAAGCCACGCCTGCAATTACATCGGCAGCATCGCGAAATGACAATCCCACAAGTTTCTCCTTAAGTTTGAAGCGTTTTTCTTCATCTGCAATCAGGTCGAGTACAACCTGCCCCAGTTTTTCGGCTGCTTCATGGTCTCTGATCAGGATGGCCGCATGATGGTTTACCAATGCCAGCGCATTTTTTGTTTGGTGGTCTTCAGCTACGTTGGGCGAAGGAATCAGTATGGCGGGCTTTTGTACGATACAAATTTCTGAAACGGCAATGGCTCCAGCCCGACTCACCACCACGTCGGCTGCGGCATAGGCAAAGTCCATTCGGTCAATAAATTGGTTAACATATAAGCCATTGCTGTATTTTTTTGCCAATTCAAGGGCCTGGTTATAAAAGCTTGTGCCAGTTTGCCAAATAACCTGAATATTGTTGCTGACAAACAGATCGAGATTCCGACTTACGCTTTCATTTATGGAGCGTGCTCCCAGGCTGCCGCCGGTAACGAAAAGAACAGGCTTGTCAGGCGAAAAGCCAAAGAACGTCATGGCTTGTTCGTATTTCCCTTCAAGCTTAACAACGTCCTGCCTCACGGGGTTACCCGTAAGGAAAAGTTTCGATTTGTCAAAAAAGCGCTCCATGCCGTCATAAGCCACGCAGATCTTATCTGCTTTTTTGCCAAGGATGCGGTTTGTCAGCCCCGGGAAGGAGTTCTGCTCCTGTATCAGGGTTGGCACGCCTTGTTTGGCGGCGGCCCTGACCAAGGGTCCGCTGGCATAACCCCCAACACCTATGACCAAATCTGGCTTAAAGCGTTTGACAATGTTTTTTGCCCTGATCATGCTGTCGAACAACTTGAACGGAACCAGCAGGTTTTTCAAGGTAAGCCTTCGTTGTAAACCCGAAATATTCAGCCCAATAATATGAAAACCTGCAGCGGGAACCTTTTTCATTTCCATGCGGCCCTTGGCTCCCACAAACAGGATTTTGGCGTTGTAAACCTTCTTTTTTATGGCCAAAGCAATGGCAATGGCCGGGAATACGTGGCCTCCGGTGCCGCCACCGGCAATGATCACCCGGAGCACATCAGCTTGTTGCAATTGCTTGTCCATTTTGTTGTTCTTCTTCAATTTTTCTGCTTACGCTTAAAATAATGCCTATTGCCAGGCTTGTAAACCAAAGCGATGTTCCGCCCATGCTGATCAGTGGCAGCGGCTGCCCTGTTACAGGCAAAATGTTAACCGCAACAGCCATGTTGATCATGGCCTGAAACACCAGGCTGAAACTAAGTCCTGCAGCCAGCAGAGCCCCGAAAGTTCCCGGGCTTCCCCTGGCAATGCGTACCCCCCTGTAAAATAGAATCAGGTAAAGCAGCAACACCAAAAACCCGCCTGCAAGTCCGTATTCTTCAATTATGATTGCGTAAATGAAATCAGAGTATGCATGGGGAAGGAAGTTTCGCTGGGTTGAATTTCCGGGCAGCTTGCCGAGCGCTCCGCCTGTTGCAATGGCAATCTTGGCCTGTTCGGCTTGGTAGTTCTCGCCTGATTTTCCTGAAAAGGTTTCAATACGATTTTTCCATGTCATTACCCTTCCCTTTTCAGGTAAATTCAACACCACTGCAATAAACAGGGCGAGGGCAAGAATGCCAATGCCCCCCATTGCCATTATATATTTGAAATTTACTCCGCCCACAAACATCAGTATTACACATGTAATGAAAAGCACGGCAGCGGTTGAGAAATTAGCTGGCAATATCAACCCGCTTATGATCAGAACAGGTAACAGAACCGGAACAAATGCTTCCTTGAAGTCTTTAATGCTTTCTTGCTTCTTGGTGAGGGTGCGGGCTACAAACATGATCAGGGCAAGTTTGGCAAAGTCAGAGCTTTGGAAGCTAATGTTTATAATGGGCAGGGTAAGCCAGCGGTTGGCTTCATTGATTGTGGTTCCCCTGAAAAGGGTGATCAACAATAAAGGAGCAGCTACCCATAATGCAAGTTGCGATATCCTTGAGTAATAGGTGTATTTTATGCGACTGGCCAATACCATAAGCCCAAGGCCAAGCAGCATAATGATAAAGTGCTTTATGATATAGTACTCGGTATTGCCCGATCTGAAGCGATAGGCAAGGGTTCCTGTAGAACTGTATACGGCCAGCAATGAGAAGATGGAAAGGAATATTACTACCATCCAAATGGCCCTGTCGCCTTTAATTTTTTCGAGTACTACATTCATTTTTTCAACCAATTATAAATCATAAACCGCTTGCTTAAACTGCCGTCCGCGGTCTTCGAAATTTTCGAACAAGTCGAAGCTGGCGCAAGCTGGCGAGAGAAGCACCACATCGCCTGGTGCCCCAACCAGATAGGCTGCTTTAACTGCATCCTTTACCGACTGGGTTTCCATTAAAACAGGAACCAAGTGCCCGAAGGTTTCCAGTAGGCGGCTGTTGTCTTTCCCTAAACAGATAATAGCCTTCACCTTATTATGAACCAGCTCAATTAAGCCTGAATAATCATTGCCTTTGTCTTGGCCGCCAACTATCCAGATCACTGGTTTGTTCATCGACTCAAGGGCGTACCATGTTGAATTAACATTGGTGGCCTTGCTGTCGTTAATAAATTCAAGGCCGCGCACAAAGCCTACCGGCTCGAGCCTGTGTTCAACATTCTGGAAGTCGCTCAGGCCTTCCCTTATCACATCCTTGCGGATGTCGAGCAAACGCGCTGAAATACCGCTTGCCATGCTGTTGTAAATGTTGTGTCGTCCTTTCAGGCTCAGTTCAAGGATATCCATTTTGAATTCTTCAGATTTTAGTTTAATTTTTAGTTTTCCTTTTTCATCGACCCAAGCACCCTTTTCAAGGATTTTCTTCGTGCTGAATGGTATCAGCCTGGGTCCATGCTCTTCCTGCTCGAGCTTTTTCTGCAGAACAGGGTCATCAGCGCAAAATATGCAATACTCTGACCCGGTCTGGTTTTGCATTATTCGGAGTTTTGATGCGATATACTTTTCAAAGTTGTTCTCGTAGCGGTCGAGATGATCAGGTGTGATGTTTAGTAAAACAGCAATATCGGCCCTGAAATCCTTCATCCCATCTAATTGAAAGGATGAAATCTCAAGCACATACACCTGGTGCTGCTGTTCAGCCACCTGCCACGCAAAACTGCTTCCAACGTTTCCGGCCACGCCCACGTTTAGCCCTGCTTTTTTTAACAAGTGCCCCGTGAGCAGGGTAGTGGTAGTTTTTCCGTTGCTGCCGGTAATACAAATGGTTTTTGCGCTTGTATACCTGCCTGCCAGTTCAATTTCCGAAATAACCGGTATTCCTTTTTTGCGAATGGCTTTCACCACTGGCGCCCAGTCAGGTATTCCGGGGCTTTTCATTACTTCATCGGCATTCAGTATCAAATGCTCCGAGTGTTTTCCCTCTTCCCAGGAAATATCATTATGTAAAAGAGCGTTCTTGTAATTTTTTTTTATTGACTGAAGGTCTGAAACGAAAACCTCCCAGCCTTTTTTTCGGGCCAGAATGGCTGCACCTGTTCCGCTTTCGCCTGCACCAAGTATAGCCAGCCTGCCGCCCATTGATGTTTACCTCAGTTTTAAGGTTATCACACTGAACACCGCCAGAATGATCCCAACAATTAAAAAGCGCTGAACGATCTTGGCTTCATGGTAGCCCAGCATCTGGTAATGGTGGTGCAGGGGCGCCATGCGGAAAATACGTCGCCCTTCACCAAGGCGCTTTTTTGTGAACTTAAACCATGATACCTGCATTACCACCGAAAGATTTTCAATGAAGAAAACCCCGCAAAGCACAGGTATAAGCAATTCTTTCCTGATCACTATGGCAAACACAGCAATGACTCCGCCCAAGGCCAAACTCCCGGTATCGCCCATGAAAACCTGCGCCGGATAGGTGTTGTACCATAAAAAACCAATGCAGGCCCCCACAAAGGCAGCAATGAAAATTACCAGTTCGCCCGTCATGGGTATGTACATTATATTCAGGTAATCGGCAAAGACCAGGTTACCCGAAACGTAAGCCAGCACGCCAAGGGTCACCCCAATGATGGCAGATGTGCCTGTTGCGAGCCCATCAAGCCCATCGGTAATGTTTGCGCCGTTCGAAACTGCCGTAATGATCAAAATCATGATTGGAATAAAAATCAGGAAGGCCCATTTTGTGTAACCTTCGCCAAGAAACTTCAGCAATATGGCATAGTCAAACTCATTGTTCTTGAAAAAGGGGATGGTGGTTTTGGTTGACTTTACTGACTCTCTCGCAAATGCGGAGCCTGGTTGTCCTGCATCA
>Ga0114946_10001008_pt1 | contig 19461 bp, 19 predicted proteins | sample WalLakDeSediment_FD_88676 | JGI IMG/M metagenome (GOLD analysis project Ga0114946, IMG submission 88676) | Lake sediment microbial communities from Walker lake, Nevada to study Microbial Dark Matter (Phase II) - Walker Lake 11/02/13 Deep Sediment | ecosystem: Environmental > Aquatic >...
ATTAAATTGAGCAAAGAAGAAAAGTTAGCTGCCTTAGGCGCAGCAAAAGCCTTGGGTTTGGAAATAGCTGGGGTAGATATGCTCCAGTCTGAGAGGGGCCCTTTGATTTTGGAAGTTAACAGCAGTCCAGGGTTAGAAGGTATTGAAAATGCGACCAAGGTAAATATCGCAGGTGAAATTGTTAAATTTATCGAAGATTCGGTTCACAAGAGAGCCAAAAAAAGAAAGTTGAAAGATGAGCAGAGTAATCCGGATTGGCACTAGAGGCAGTAAACTTGCACTTTGGCAGGCATATTATGTGGCAGATCTACTGAAAGCCAAAGGTTTGGAATCTAAAATTGTGGTGATCGAGACAAAAGGGGATAAAATCCTGGATGTTTCCATTGCAAAAATAGGGAGTAAAGGTGTTTTTACTGAAGAATTGGAAGAACAGTTGGCTTCAGGAGCCATTGATATTGCTGTTCATAGTGCTAAGGATTTGCAATCCAGATTACCCGATGGGTTTGAATTAATTGCATTTACTGAAAGAGAAAAGGAAAATGATATTATCCTCAGTCATAAAACTGACATAGACCTTAAAAATTTCTCAAAACCTTTGGTTCTTGGGACTTCTTCAACCCGGAGGATAGCTACTTTAAAACATTTTTATCCTCATGTTCAGACAGTCGAGGTGAGGGGAAATCTTCAAACCAGGATTTCCAAAATGGAGTCAGGCATATGTGACGCTCTTTTACTTGCTTATGCAGGGGCCCATAGGATGGGTTACGATGATTTGATCCGCGAGGAATTATCATTGGAAGAGTTTACACCGGCAGTTGGCCAAGGTAGCGTGGCCATTGAATCCTCTGTTGTTTTGGATACCGGGACCAAGGGTTTGATCATAGAGGCTTGCCATCATGTAGAAACAGGTTATCGCCTGATTGCTGAGAGGAGTTATTTAAGGGTTTTGGAAGGAGGATGTAGTATTCCGGTTTTTGCTCTTGCAGAAATCAAAGACCGACTTCTATTTCTTAAGGGTGGAATAGCTAGTCTTGACGGAATTGAAAGGTTGGTACATCAGGTAATTGGTAAACCGGAGGAAGCTGAGCAACTTGGGGAAAGTTTGGCTGCATTAATTCTTGCCAGTGGTGGAGACAGGATTCTAAAAGAGATAAAATCAGAACTAAAAAAATGAAACAATTGAAATCAATTATTCCTGCATTATTGCTTTTCCTTGCTCTTTTTTCCTGTGCATCAGAAAAAGATTACCTGGTAAAAATACATACCCAACATGGAGACATGTATGCCGTTCTTTTTGATGAAACCCCATTACACAAGAAAAATTTTATTGACTTGGCCCAATCCGGAAGATTTGACTCCACTGAGTTTCACAGGGTTATTCAAAACTTTATGATTCAGGGGGGAGATGTTTTTGGTAAGGAAGGCCAACCCCAAGATCAATGGCCTACTGTGGCAGCTGAAATTGCCCCTGGTTTTTTTCATAGTAATGGAATGATTGCTGCTGCACGCCAAGGGAATAACATCAACCCTGAAAGGCGATCAAGTGGTTCTCAATTTTATATTGTTCAGGGGAAAGTGTATGGAAGGGATGAGCTTGTCACCGATATGAAATTGTTATCAGAAACTTTTTTTAAATATATCCAATTGGCAAGTAATCTAGATCTGAAAAATGAATACAGTCGTCTGTATGAGGAAGAGAAATTTGATTCACTTAATCAAATGATGCTAAATGTGAAAACCAATCTGGAACAATTCTACAGTTTAAGTTTGGAAAAGCCATTGACTAAGGAGCAAATTGAGGCCTATACAACGGTAGGTGGAACCCCTCATTTGGATGGGGAATATACTGTTTTCGGGAAAGTAATCAGAGGCCTCGATGTCGTGGAGAGAATTGCATCGGTACAAACAGGTGAAAGGGATAAACCTTTGGAGGCAGTTTATATGACAATAAGTGTGGAGGAATTACCTAAATCAAAAATTACCAAAGAATTTGGTCATCAATTCAAGTAGGAATCATTTTCAATTCTATCTTGAACTAATATTGGTTTTTAAAGATATTTTTTTGGGTTATTGGATTCATTCATCTGAGAACACTTAGATGGTTTATTTTATTTATGTTTGTTTTATTGAATAAAAAGGAAAAGGGATATTCATGCTTAAAGTCTTCCTTTTATTATCTCAAAAGTTTTATAGATGGAATTGCTATTTTATCAAAACAAATTAAATTAGCCGATTCTTAATCATTAAATTTTCATTAAATAACACTAACCGAGAAAGTATGGCGATGAGTTCAGAAACCCAAGGCAGAGGCCAATGGGGATCCAGTTTGGGTTTTATTATGGCAGCAGCCGGATCGGCAGTTGGTTTGGGGAATATTTGGAGGTTTCCCTACCTGACTGGAGAAAATGGGGGTGGGGCATTCGTTTTTGTTTATGCGATATGTGTTCTTTTGATTGGCTTACCTTTATTGCTCAATGAAATTGCCTTAGGTAGGATTTCAAGGAAAAACCCTATCGGTGCCATAAAAGCTACGGGAGGGAATAGATTTTGGCAAATTGCCGGTATACTTTGTATTCTGGTTTGTTTCTGTGTTTTGAGTTATTACTCCGTGATTGCAGGTTGGACAATAGGTTATATTTTCACCGAATTGATCAATATACCCATAGATTTTGCGGAGTTTCAGCAAACACCCATGTACGTAATTCCTCTATGTTTTGTATTTATTTTAATGACAATCGCTGTGGTTTTGGGTGGTGTTTCAGGAGGTATTGAAAAAGCTGCAAAATTCTTGATGCCCGTATTATTTGTAATCATCATTTTTATTGCTGGCAGGGCGGTTACATTAGAAGGTGCAAGTGCAGGGATTGAATATTATCTTTATCCGGATTTTTCCAAAATTACTACCAAAGTAGTATTACAGGCACTAGGGCAGGCGTTTTTCTCCATGTCTGTTGGATGGGGCCTGATGATTACTTTTGGTTCCTATTTACCAAAAAGTGGAAATATTGTAGCTTCTTCAGGTTGGATTGCCGGTATGGACAGTATGGTCGCCTTATTGGGTGGGCTGATGGTTTTCCCTGCATTGTTCGCCCTGCTTCCCGGTAAAGACCCTGCCGGTGGGCCAGCTCTGGTATTTGAAGTCCTTCCAAAGGTATTTGATGCCATGCCAGGAGGTAACTTCATAGGTGCGATGTTCTTCTTATTGTTATTGGTTGCAGCATTGACTTCAAGTATTTCGATGCTGGAAGTTCCAGTGGCTTATTTTATAGATGAAAAAAGGTGGAGCAGAAAGAAGGCCGCATGGTCTATAGGGATAGCCGCCATGGCCCTTTCTATTCCTTCTGCACTTTCCTCAATTGAAGGAAATGTCTTCAGTTCAATTACCCTAAATTTCCTGGGAAATACACAAATCGGATTCTTTTCCATCATGGACTTTTTATTCGGAACTTTTGCTGTGGTTTTGATTTGTCTGATGTTGGCCTTGTACACAGGTTGGGCCAAGAAAATCAGTGATTTCGCCGATGAACTAGCCCTTGGGGCACCAGGATTTAAAGGGACTTCAAGGAAAGCCTGGATTTTCTTTATTAAATGGGTATGCCCTGTCGTTATTGCTTTGGTGCTACTTGATCTTTTAGGTGTTTTTGGCACGCCTCAGGAAGGGGGATGATGCAAAGATCATTATAAAATTCTCAAAAAAGAAGACTGTTTCAAAAGAGGGAACAGTCTCTTTTTTTGTTATGACTTCTCAAAAATGTATTTTGAATAAAAAATTCTGTACATTAGCCCTTAATAATTCAATTACTTATGAAAGTTCTCGTGGTAGATGATGATGCGGTCAACAGGTTGATTCTTAAGAAAATTTTTGAAAAAGAAAACGATACTGTTCTGACTGCCAACAATGGGTTAGAGGCGATGGATATCCTTACAAAGGAAAACGATTTTCATGTAGTCATCACTGATATAATGATGCCTCTGATGGATGGGATACAATTATTGGCTGAAATAAAATTGAATGATAACATAAGCAATATTCCCATTATAGGTTTCACGGCAGGTGATATAGATTATTTTAAGCGATCAAGTCTTATATCTTTCGATAGATTGCTCCCAAAACCAATGGATTTTCACGAATTGTATGATATCGCGAGACGATATGGCAGTGGAGAAATGGAAATAAATTGATAATCAAATATTGACTTTGTTCTTGCCATAATAGGTTTTGGATTTATTTTTTTGGATATTCAGAAGAGTAAAAAAATATCAGAATGAAATACCTCATTACATTTGTAAATTTCCTGTTCATTATTTTTTCATTGCAGGCACAGGAATTTTCGGTTGGACCCAAGTTGGGGATTTCGCAAGGAAATATTTCTGTCAACGGGGATGATTTTGATACCGGTGATAAAAAATTCGGCTATCATCTTGGTGCTTTTGTTCGAATGGGCGGTCACTCTATCTTTGTACAACCCGAATTTTTATTTACCCAAACAGGTGGCACCATTATTCAGAAGACAGATGCTTTGAATGAACTGATCTATGATGCCTCCTTTAATAGGATTGATATACCTATGATGTTTGGTTTTAAGTTATTGAGTCTATTGAGGCTTCAGGCAGGGCCTATTGCCTCTATTCTTTTGAATTATAAAGTCGAAGATGCCTTGCAGAATGCCATAGATGTGGACTACAGTACTTCTACCTTAGGATACCAGGCTGGAATAGGTTTTGATATAGGTAATTTTATACTCGATTTCAAATATGAAAGTTCTTTAAGTAAAATCTCCAAAAGCATTATAGGTTTCGAAACAGATCAAAGGCAAAATCAGCTTATATTTTCAGCAGGCTTTAGATTGTTCTAATAAAAAGAGCTTGTTTTATGCAGATAAGCTTTTTTTTTTGGGTTAGATTTTTTGATTTCTATTTCTATCTTTGTTTATATAAATAAACATGGTTATGAACAGCTATCTCAAGTATACCAAGAATTTCTATTTAATGTTCACCCTGTTTTTCATTGTTTGGATGGTTTTTATAGACTCCAATGATATTGTTTCTCATTTCAAACTTCGTTCAAAAGTCAGGGAACTTGAAAAACAAAAAGAGTTTTATCTTGAGAGAAAAGTAAAAATCCAGGAGGATAGGGAAGAATTGATGAGCAATTACGAATTGCTAGAGAAATTTGCAAGGGAAAGGTATTTGATGAAGAGGAAAACTGAAGATTTGTATGTTGTGGTTGAGGAATAAATTTTTTTTTTTTGATTTTCTTTTTGAGTTTGATTTATTCTTTTCCTGCTACAGCTCAAAGAGAAATTGATCAGGAAATGAGACCACCCCTGAAAGATAGGTTATACTATGGAGGAAATTTCGGATTGTCGTTTGGGACAATCACTTTTATTGATGTATCTCCTTTGGTGGGTGCCATGATTACCAACAAACTTTCCGGTGGAGTTGGGGCTACCTATCAATATTTCAACGATAGCAGATTTATAGGTGGGCAATCCAGTCTTTATGGAGGAAGGGTTTTCGGAAGATATAACGTTTTTCCCAATTTCTTTGCCCATATGGAATATGAAATGCTGAATTTCGATCTTTATAATACGGTTTCCGAATCCTTTCGACGCGAATGGGTTCCTGGATTTTTTGTAGGGGCTGGATATTTTGCACCATTTGGGAACAGAGGAGGTGCAAATTTCACCTTTTTGTACAATTTAATGTTCGATAACCGGAGGTCCCCATACAATGAACCTTATGTTATCAGGATTGGTTTTGTATTGTAATCCTAAAATCCAATCTTAACATCATGGAGTCATTGATCAAAAAACTCAGTAAGTCACACAAAGATTGTCCGGAGTGTCCTTCTGCTAAAGTGGTTCATTCATTTTTTGAAAGTATTCTGGGATTACTTTTTCCTGATTTTGCCTCTGAATTATTAAAAGAAGAGGATCAAATAGCAGAGAAAATCGAAGAGCTTAAACATAAACTAAGTAGGATCTTAATAAGAAATAAACACCTTCATAAAGGTGATGGAGCTGAAATAGCACATTCTTTTTTTCTAAAATTGGAGCTTGTTTATGACTTGCTCCTGCAGGATGTTCAGGCCATGTATGATGGAGATCCTGCTGCCAAATCTTTAACTGAGATCATCAGGTGTTATCCTGGCTTTTATGCTGTTGCAGCGTACAGGATCGCCCACCTTTTGCATATTTTGGGAGTCAATCTGATTCCAAGGATGATAACAGAATTTGCCCATAGCAAAACTGGTGTAGATATTCATCCTGCCGCCCGGATAGGGGAAAGATTTTGTATTGACCATGGTACCGGGGTAGTCATTGGGGAAACTACACAGATAGGTGATTGTGTAAAAATATATCAGGGAGTGACTTTAGGAGCACTCAGTATTGAAAAGGCAGATGCAGACAAAAAACGCCATCCGACAATAGAAGATTATGTGGTGATTTATGCCGGAGCAACTATTTTGGGAGGGGATACTGTTATAGGCCATCATTCAGTTGTTGGTGGTAATGTTTGGTTGACTAAGAGTATTCCGGCAAAAAGTAAAATTTACTATCAGGCAAAAATGTATAATCCTGCTTCCAATGAAACTGACACCTATATCATAAAAAGTGAAGGATGAAATTGATTGAATTGATAGGTAATACCCCTTTGGTAGAACTGAGCATAATCCCTGTGAATCCTAAAGTCAAAGTTTTCTGCAAACTTGAAGGACAAAACCCTGGGGGAAGTGTTAAGGACAGAGCTGCTTTTAATATGATAAAAAGCGCTTTGGAAAGGGGAGAAATAAAGCCTGGTGATAAACTGGTAGAAGCAACAAGTGGAAATACAGGGATAGCTTTAGCCATGGTAGCCAATATTCTAGGCTTGGAAATGACACTTGTTATGCCTGATAACTCCACAAAAGAAAGGGTGCTTTCCATGGAAGCTTATGGTGCAAAGGTCATTTTAACTCCTGCTGGAAAAACCATTGAATATTCACGCGAACTGGCAGAGAACATGTCCGAAAGGGAGGGCTATTTTTTACTGAACCAGTTTTCAAATCCGGATAATTACATGGCCCATTATTTTGGGACAGGTCCTGAAATATGGAAGGATACGCATGGGGGAGTTACGCATTTCGTTTCCGCAATGGGAACTACCGGTACCATCATGGGAGTTTCCAGGTTTTTAAAAGAAAAAAATCCAAACATTCAGATAGTGGGCACACAACCAACTGATGGTTCCAATATTCCGGGAATAAGAAGGTGGTCTCCTGAATTTCTGCCTAAAATTTTTGATTCATCCAGGGTAGATAAAATAATAGATGTCAGTCAGATGGAAGCCACTCTAATGACTAGAAGGATGGCCAAAGAGGAAGGTATTTTGGCAGGAATGAGCAGTGGAGGGGCCTTATTTGCAGCCTTGGAACTGGCTACAGAACTGGATTCGGGGGTTATTGTTTGTATTACCTGTGACAGAGGAGACAGGTATTTGAGTTCAGACCTGTTTGGATAAAATACCCCGGAAAAAATGGGCCCCGGGATAGTTAAAAAGTGATGTTAAAACTTAATGTAATTTGTAATCAGTTGGATATTTAAATGATTGTTGCCCTGAGCAGTGTCATTAAAGCCTCTTATCATCAAAGTATAGACCCTATTACCCTTTAAGTCGATATCATTGACTGAAATTAGAATTTCATTTGTCAATTTCGATTTTACTATTATACTGACTTTCCCCTTTTCAATTTTCTGGAATTCCGTGATATCCAGATAGGGGTTACTCTCTCCAAAAATATCTTCCTGCCCATTGATCAATACATTCAAATCACCTGCATCCGGTGAAAGATGTGCCAATCTGACCTGAGCTTTATTCCCTTCAGGTTCTTCCCATTTGTCTTCCACTACCAATGCATCTATTTCCGAAATAGCATTGACCAGAAAGATGGAGTAAATTTTATCCTTTTCAAATGTTTGCTCTAATTCCAACAAAGTGTTTACTGCATTGTAAGGATTGAACCTTAACAGTCTCTTAGCTGCAAAAAACTCACTGTAGGGTAATATCTCGCTAAAAATCAATGGGCTTCTGTTGATTTTTTTTGATTCCGCGTATATGTCTAAATCCGGTGCATCAGGTGAGCCGTGGTAAATTGAAACAAATGCAGTATCCGGAAAGGCGATATCCTCATTGTCATTTAAACACGAACTTAGAGTGAATAAGGTGAATAAAGCTGCAATAAGCACCCAATTGGCAGTTTTTACTTTGGGGTATTTTGTAATCATCATAAAATAGGGTTTTGATTTTATTTATCCCAAGACGCAATCCAATCTCAAAGTGCTACAGAAGCCAGAAAATTAGGACTGTCAGATAATCTAAGCAATAGACCTTACAAAGAAAGAGATTGGATAACAGAAGCCTTAAGAAAATAACATCCCTTTGTCAGTCGAATATTCAGTGAGATGTTTCAACTTTTGGTGCAAAAAAGAAGTAGATTAAAAAAATAATCCCCGACCATTGGACGGGGATTTAAATTCTAAACCTTATCAGGTTCTGGATGAACCCAAGGTCCTCTGTAGGGACGTCTAAGCTTAGATGTAGCTTCTGGGTCATTGACAATGATTCTTTGTTTTGGATCATATACCAGTGCTCGTCCCAAATCCATGGAAATATTAGCCAATATACAAGAAGCCGTTGAAATGTGCCCTTCTTCTATATCTGCGACAGGTAACTTGCCTGAATTGATAGATGCAATCAAATTCAACATTTGTCTCCTTGTAGCCGGTGCTGCATTGAGTTCTATTCTTTCTTCCTTGAGGTCTTCTGGATATTCTTCCCTTTCAAATAAGCAATCATATAAAATTTTATCCCCATCACCGTAAGGGATAAATTCGGCTTTAAGGGTATTTCCTGCCAGCATGCCCTTTTCCCCGAAGATTTTAAATGCCCAAGGATATTCTGGGTCAACCGGATTTCCCCAAGACCTATGTTGCCATACCACATTCATTTCATCATATTCAAAAATGGCAGTCTGGGTATCGGAAATATTGGATTTCCCTTCTTTTTGTACATAAATTCCACCTGTTGAGGAAATTTTCTTGGGCCAGCCCAGACCCAAAAGCCAGCGGACAGTATCAAGCATGTGTACACACATATCTCCTGTAATTCCATTGCCATATTCCATAAAAGTTCTCCACCATCTGATATGAGGGAGTCCATCATAGGGTCTCAAAGGGGCTGGACCCGTCCACATTTCGTAATCAAGGAATTCCGGAACATCTTGGAGAGGGGGATTTCCATTTGCCCTCATATGGAAATAGCAGCAGATTTCCACGTGAGAAATTTTACCTAATTTTCCACTTTCAAGAATTTCTTTTTTAGCATCCAATAAATGAGGGGTACTTCTTCTTTGAACCCCTACCTGAACTTTTTTATTATATTTTCTTGCAGCGGCTACCACAGCTTCTCCTTCAATAACATCTACAGAGATAGGTTTTTGAAGATAAACATGGGATCCGGACTGAATGGCTGCAATTGCTTGAAGTGCATGCCAGTGATCAGGGGTACCGATTACGGTGATATCAAGTTTGTGATTTTTTAATAATTCCCTGTAGTCTTTATATAATCTGGGAGTTTTCCCGGACTTTGACCTTTTTGCTACCAATTCTCCTGCATCTTTCAGTAAATTGGCATCCACATCACAGAGGGCTACTACATCGCAATTGGCTACCTGCATTAAGCGGAACAAATCGCTTTTTCCATACCAACCGGTTCCAATTAAGGCTACTTGCAGAGGTTGTTCGTTGTTAATAGGGTGCATACCCATCAGGCCCATACTGGCCAACGCCAATGTGGCAGCACTACTGCTTTTGAGAAAGTCTCTTCGGTTGAGGTGATTCATAGGTTATTGGGTTAATAGGTTTTAACAATATTAATCTTTACAATTTACAAAAAAGCAGAAAGCACGCAAATATGATTTGATTAGTGGTAGGATTAATAAAGTTTTACACCGAATTTTTTACCTAAGGAAACCAGGTCATCTACAACAGGTTTCAATAAAGGGATCCCATTGATTTTTCTTTCTTCTTCTAATTCTCTTTCAGGATCACCTGGAATCAGGACTTTTTCATTACCAGGTGTAGGTGTCGCATTTCTGAATCTTGAAATCCAATTATCCATATGGGATTTGAAATCTGCCGCTGGTCTGAATGCGTCAATGCGCATGGCACCGAAGAAATGTCCTATCCCTTCCCCTACAGGGTTTGGATGAGGATCCAAAAAGGCTACGAAAGGTGGAACCCATGGGCCATAGTTTGCTCCGGATAAGACAGCTGAAAAAATATCTACTATTGCTCCCAAAGCATAGCCCTTATGTGATCCGTGCTCCCTATCACCACCTAAGGGCAACAAGGCGCCTCCTTTTTTCACTCCATTTGAATCTGTGGTCTGGAGGCCTTCTTTGTCCTGTACCCAGCCCAATGGCGCATCCAGGTTTTTTCTTTGTAATATTTCCAATTTACCATTGGCCGCTGTGGTAGTGGCCATGTCCGCTACAAATGGAGGTTGCTTATCTGCAGGTATGGCTACAGAAATAGGGTTGGTTCCCAGTAGCCTTTCTTTTGAAAAAGTAGGGCTTACCAAGGGACTGGCATTGGTAAGGGAAATACCGATCATATCATGTTCCAAGGCCATCATAGCATGATAACCAGCAATTCCATAATGATTGGAATGCTTCACAGAAACCCATCCTGTACCGACATTTCTGGCCTTTTCAATGGCAACCTGCATGGCATAAGGAGCTACTACCAAACCCAGACCACCATCTCCATCTACAACTGCTGTGCTCGGAGTCTCATGAACAATTCTGATATTTGGGTTTGGGTTAATCCTGTCTTTTTCCCATAACCGAATGTAACCTGATAACCTGGCAACGCCATGGGAGTCAACACCTCTTAAATCTGCAGACAATAATACTTCAGATGCCAAGAATGCATCTTTTTCAGAGCATCCTATTTTGATTAGGATATTTTTGGTAAACTCAAATAATTGAGAATAGGAAAAGGTCATCTTGCTCTATGACTTTATTTTGAAATATGTGTTCAATTACCTGCTTTCTTCCGCAGCTATGGAATGTTTGCCCATTAATTGTGCTATAGAGCCTTCTTTGAGTGCATAGCTAGAACAAATCAATATCTCAACAGGTAAAAGTTGAAGAATATATTTTATCAGACAAGAGGCAACTACAATCATATCTACCCTCATGGGAATCATACCAGGTATTGTGAGCCGTTGCTCCTTGTTCATGGTAAGCAGTTTTTGGGAAATTATTTCAAATTCATTTCTTGGCAGCTGGAAAACTTGCTGATCCCTCAATTTTGTCTGGTGTAAGGAGGCATAATACATGTCTGTTAAGGTATCAAATGTTCCCGAAGCACCAACCAAACCCACAGGTTTGAATGTATTTATTGCCTCTTCCAAATCTGTCAATTTTTCAGCCAAATATGAGGTAAGGTTATTTACCTCATCTATTAGGATGGGATCGTGATAATGAAAAAGGTCAAGCATTCTTTGTCCTCCTATTTCAAAGCTTTTTCTCCAAAAAGCTTCATGCTGGTTGCCGATGATAAATTCCACAGAACCTCCACCAATATCCATCATAAGATCTGTTTTATTCTTGAGAGAGCCACTGAACCTGATACCTTCATAGATCATTTGAGCTTCTTCTTCCCCTCCAATCACATTCACATGGATCTGGAATTTTTCTTTTATTTTTTCAACAAATTCAGGGCCATTATCTGCATTCCTCACAGCGCTTGTTGCAAAGGCAAAAATATTTGTTATTCCCTCTCCGTCGATCAAATTCCTAAAATGTTGTAATGTGTGGAAGGCTCTTTTCTGGGCTTCAGGGTGTATTGTATTATGGCTTATCCCTCCCTGCCCTATTTTTACAGGGATTTTTTCTTTATATAAAGTTTCAAATCTATGATCATATAATTCTACCAACAACAGGTGAAATGTATTGGTACCCATGTCAATGATAGCTGCCTTATTTGGAATCATGCCAACCTCAATTTTGGTTGTGCGAATATAGAAAGTTTATTGTAATTGCATGATAATCTCCGATTTTAATATCCATTAGATTGTTTTTTCACGGATCTTCTTAAGATTTATTTTCTAGCTAGTTAAGCCCTCCTTATATTTGAAAAAACCAAATAAACTTTAGTGATATGAAAAGCAATATCAAAGGGATCTATACCCTCCCAAGCAATAAAGATAAAATTGAACTACTGAAGAAAAAAAATGATGAATCGCTTCAGGGAGGGGGTGAGAACAGGATAGCTGCTCAACATAAGAAAGGTAAACTTACTGCAAGGGAAAGGATACAACTTTTGATAGATGAAGGGACTTTTCAGGAGATTGACAAATTTGTGATGCATAGGGCCAAAGATTTTGGTTTGGATAAAGAACATTACTTAGGTGACGGTGTGGTGACAGGTTATGGAGAGATAAATGGCAGATTGGTTTATGTTTATTCTCAGGATTTCACGGTTTTTGGAGGATCTCTTTCAGAAACCCATGCGGAGAAAATCTGCAAGATAATGGACATGGCTATGAAAAACGGTGCTCCCGTAATTGGGCTAAATGATTCTGGAGGTGCAAGGATACAGGAAGGCGTGGTTTCTTTGGGTGGATATGCTGATATATTTTACCGGAATACCCTTGCCTCTGGAGTAGTCCCCCAAATTTCAGCCATTATGGGTCCCTGTGCCGGTGGCGCAGTTTATTCACCCGCAATTACTGACTTTATTTTGATGGTAGAGAATACCTCTTATATGTTTGTTACAGGTCCAAATGTAGTCAAAACAGTAACCCAAGAAAATGTAACTGCAGAGGAACTGGGTGGAGCAAGTACCCATAGCACCAAGAGTGGAGTGACCCATTTTGCCTGTGCCAATGAGTTGGAATGCATCAACCATATTAAAAAATTGCTTAGTTATATACCCCAAAACTGTGAAGATGAAGCTCCGGTGTATGGGTATGAAATGAAGGATGATGAGTCGAGGGAAGTTCTGGATAATATAGTTCCTGAAAATCCCAACCACCCCTATGATATGAGGGAGGTTATTGAAGGTATCGTAGATGAGGCTTCTTTTATGGAGGTTCATAAAAACTATGCAGACAATATTGTTGTAGGTTTTGCGAGACTGGCAGGAAGAAGTATTGGAATCGTAGGAAACCAACCTCAGTCCTTAGCAGGAGTATTGGACAACAATGCTTCCATCAAAGCTGCAAGATTCGTACGGTTCTGCGATTCATTTAATGTTCCTTTATTGGTGTTGGTGGATGTGCCCGGATTTCTTCCTGGAACAGATCAGGAGTGGAATGGCATTATCGTCAATGGGGCCAAATTGCTTTATGCATTTTCTGAAGCCACTGTGCCAAGGGTGACCGTAATTACCCGAAAAGCCTATGGAGGTGCTTATGACGTAATGAACTCCAAGCATATCGGGGCAGACCTGAATTTTGCTTGGCCCACTGCGGAGATTGCAGTGATGGGGGCCAAAGGTGCAGCTGAAATTATTTTTAAAAGAGAAATTGCTGATGCAGAGGATAAAGAAGAAAAACTTCAAGAGAAAATAGATGAATACACCTCCAAATTTGCCAATCCATACCGGGCAGCCCACAGAGGTTTTATTGATGAGGTGATTATGCCTTCCGAAACCAGGGAAAAATTGATTAGAGCCTACAAAATGCTTGAGAACAAGGTAGACAAACTACCTAGGAAGAAGCATGGCAATATTCCTTTGTAATGATTGATTGAAAATGATAAGGGGTACCAAAGCCTTCATTGAAAAACCCAAATCAGGTATTTCTATAGATTGAATATATTTTCCTTATAAAATCCCTATCACTATAGAACCTGTTTACCAATATCCTTATAACTTAATAATCCAATAAATAAAATGGAAAATCATACCCAATTTTTATACAACTACCTAAACAATCCCTCTCCAACAGGTTTTGAAGCTTCCGGCCAGCAGATTTGGCTGGATTATGTAAAGCCTTTTGTCGACACTTATTTTACTGACAACTATGGTACGGCAGTTGGGGTGATCAATCCCGAACATTCCTACAAAGTGGTTATTGAAGCTCATGCCGATGAGATTTCTTGGTTTGTCAATTACATCACTGCAGAAGGATATATATATGTAAGGAGAAATGGAGGCTCAGACCACATGATTGCGCCTTCCATGAGGGTAAATATCCATACCGACAATGGGATTGTTCCAGGAGTATTCGGATGGCCGGCTATTCATGTGAGAAAAGAGGGCAAAGAGGAACCGCCCACTCTTGATAATATTTTTATTGATGTTGGCGCACGCTCAAAAGAAGAGGTAGAAAATATGGGCATTCATGTAGGTTGTGTCATCACTTTTAAAGATGAATTACAGGAGCTGAACGGGAAATTTTATTCCGGTAGGGCATTGGATAATCGAATCGGAGGTTACATGATTGCCCAGGTGGCGAGAAAAATCAAAGAGGCCGGGGTGATACTACCTTTCTCCTTATATATAGTAAATGCCGTACAGGAGGAAATTGGTTTGAGGGGAGCAGAAATGATTGCTGCACGTATCAAACCTAATGTGGCCATCATCACTGATGTTTGCCATGATACCACAGCCCCAATGTACAGTAAAATCAGCAGCGGTGAACAGGCTGCTGGTAAGGGGCCGGTTCTTACCTATGGAGCGGCCGTACACAAAAAATTATTGGATATGATTATTGGAACAGCCAAAAAGAATGACATTCCTTTCCAAAGGGCCGCTGCATCAAGAAGTACAGGTACAGATACGGATGCCTTTGCCTATTCCAATGAAGGGGTACCATCCGCTTTGATTTCACTGCCTTTAAAATACATGCATACCACAGTAGAAACAGCGAGCAAGCAGGATATAGAAAATGTAATTTCCCTCATGTACCAGTTCTTATTGGAATTTGATCCAGGGTTCGATTTCAGGTATGTGGTATGATGGATAATAGGAATTGATTATTAGGGTGATTGGAGGTTGTTAGTATTAAGGGTTGAAATAAGGCAGAAAAATTATTGAAGGATATAGAAATAGTTTTGAGGCGATTTAGTTCTCAACCTTGAAGTTTCCGGATGAGTCCAATCAAACTCCGATAATACCAGAAAAATGCCAGTCTTGATAATTTGAACGACTTCTTTTTCCTAATCCAATTATTCTTAATTCATCATTCTTAATTTTAAACTCCCTTCATGCCCCAATTCACAGATCAGCTGAACAGAACGGTAGAGATTCCAGAAAATCCTCAGCGGATTGTTTCTCTGGTACCTTCCCAGACAGAACTTTTGGCGTATTTGGGTTTAAAGGATAGGTTGGTAGGGGTGACCAAATTCTGTGTGCACCCAAATGGGCTGAAAAAAGAAAAAACAATTATAGGGGGAACCAAGAACTTCCATTTTGATAAGATTGATATCCTGAAACCGGATTTGATAATAGGGAATAAAGAAGAAAATTATCAGGATGGGATAAAGCAGCTTTCCCAAAAATATCCAGTATGGATGAGCGATATATATTGCCTTGAAGATGCTTTTGAGATGATGCTAGGCGTAGGGGAGATTACGGGAACTGAAGAAAAGGCAGCAACTTTGGTAAAACAGCTCCAGAAGGATTTCGGTTTTGTCTCTCAAAAAAAAGGAACTGCTGTATATTTGATTTGGAAAGATCCTTTGATGGCAGTGGGAAAGAATACTTTTATTGAAGACATGCTCCTTAAGGCAGGTTTTGAGAACCTGATCCAAAAGGACCGGTATCCTGAACTTTCAATTGAGGAGTTAATGGGTCTGGATCCGGACTATTTACTTTTGAGTTCTGAACCATTTCCTTTTAAGAAAAAAAACCTTGAGGATTTAAGTTTGATATTGCCACGTTCCAAAATAATATTGGTGGATGGGGAGATGTTTTCATGGTATGGGAGCAGACTGTTAGGAACTAAGGCTTATTTCCAATTTTTAGAAAACCAATAGGCGCCGTTTATAAAATTATCAAACATCGTAACATACTTTTGTAAAAAATTTAATTAACTTTTGATCTTGAAAATTTATTATAATACCCAATGTCCATGAAGCAACAAAGAAGAAATTTCTTAAAGAAATTAGGAGCTACAGGAGCTGTGGCCGCATTAAGTCCTTTGGTATTCAGCCAAGAATCCACTGCAAAGCAATTTCTTGAAAGAGAAGGATTACAAAGTTCTCAAAATGAATCTACCATCCGTTTGGCTTTGATCGGTGCTGGGATTATGGGTGTTGAGGATACCAATACGGCTTTAAGGCATTCGAATGTAGAATTGGTGGCTGTTTGTGATTTATACAAGGGTAGGCTTGATTCCGCCAAGCAGAGATGGGGCAATCATCTTTTTGTGACTCAGGATCATCAGGAATTGCTTAAGAGAAATGATGTGGATGCGGTGATTATTGCTACTTCCGATCATTGGCATAAGGAGATCAGTATTGATGCCATGAATGCAGGCAAGCACGTGTATTGTGAAAAACCTATGGTCCATTCAGTAAAAGAGGGAATGGATGTTATCAATGCCTGGAAAAAATCAGGTAAGGTCATGGTAGTAGGAAGTCAGGGAGTTTCCTCCTTGGGTAATGAGAAAGCGAAGGAGCTGCTTGCCGCTGGAGCAATAGGAGATATTGTGTATGCTGAGGGCTTTTGGGCAAGAATGTCTCCTGAAGGAGCTTGGCAATATGCCATTCCAAAGGATGGAAGTGAGTTAACGGTGGATTGGAAACGGTACATTTCCAATACCAATAGCCGTTCTTGGGACCCATTGAGGTTTTTTAGGTGGAGGAATTACCTCGATTATGGTACCGGTATGTCAGGAGATCTCTTTGTACATTTGTTTTCAAGTTTGCATTTTATTACCAATTCATACGGCCCGAATAAAATTTCTGCAATGGGAGGCCTAAGGTATTGGAAAGATGGCAGGGAAGTTCCTGATGTATTATTGGGTACTTTTGATTATCCTGAAAGTAAGGAACATGCAGGTTTCAACCTTTCTTTAAGGTGTAATTTTGTTGATGGTACAAGTGGAACTACCTATTTGAGGATTGTGGGAACCAAAGGTTCTATGGACGTCAAATGGGAGGAAGTAGTCGTAAAGATGAACCAAACCATGACATCTGATGATCCGTTTTTGATTGAGCAGGCCAGGTTGAGGGGTGAACCTGAAACAAGAGCAACAATTTTACCTCCAAAGGAGCTGGTTTATACTGCTCAAAGAAACTGGAAAGGCGCCCATTATGATCATTTTGGTAATTGGTTTACGGCGATCAGAACAGGGGGTACCGTTGCAGAGGATCCTGTATTTGGATTCCGTGCAGCTGCCCCTGCATTATTGTGTAATGACAGTTATTTCCAAAACAAATTTATTCAATGGGACCCTGTAAACATGAAATTAATATGAGTGTCAAAAATAAGTTAACCTGGATAGCGACATTATCCGTTCTGTTTTATGCCTGTGCTCCGGAAAAGTCAGCAGAAGTGGAAGAAGTTGAGGAGGAAGTAGTTGCCGACAATTCTTTGACAGAGGAGGAGAAATCACTGGGATGGATGCTCCTTTTTGATGGGGAAAACACAGATGGTTGGAGGGCTTTCAATGGAGATGCTTTTCCTGAAGGGTGGACCGTTGAAGATGGCTCCTTGAAAGCATTGGGAATGGGAGGTGACATTGGAGGAGACATTGTCTTTGCCCCCATGGGCTTTGAGCAATTTGAGATAGAGTTTACCTGGAAAATTGCTCCGGGAGGAAATAGTGGAGTCTTTTATCATGTGGTAGAAGATCCAAAATATAAAGCCCCTTACGAAACAGGACCGGAGTATCAGGTCATAGATCAATTAGGATTCGAGCATCCTCTTGAGGATTGGCAATCCATAGCCTCAGATTACGCCATGTATCCTGCCGATGTGGAAGGTGTCGTGAAGCCTGCCGGGGAATGGAATGTTTCAAAAATAATTTTCACCAATGAGGCCGCAAGTTATTGGCTCAATGGTAAAAAAACTTTGGAATTTGTACCTTACTCTGAAGATTGGATGCAAAGGAGAAACAGTGGCAAATGGGATGCATTTCCTGATTATGCCATTTCAAAAACAGGATTGATTTCACTCCAGGACCACGGCAGTGAGGCCTGGTTCAAAAACATTAAAATTAGACCATTATGAAAAAAATTATTAGTACAGTATTAGCCATTTCATTTGTAGCTTTCTTTTTTGCTTTTCAGGGGAAAAAGGAAATTTCGCTGTTCAATGGGAAAAATCTGGATGGATGGATCATCTATGGAACAGAAAAGTGGTATGTGGAGGATGGGTTATTGGTTTCGGAAAGTGGACCTGATAAGGACTATGGGTATTTAGGAACCAAGAAGAATTACAAAGACTTCGAGGTTAATTTGGAATTCAAGCAGGAAGCGGATGGCAATAGTGGTGTATTTATCAGGTCCACTGTTGACGGTACCAAAGTTTCAGGTTGGCAGGTAGAGGTTGCGCCTCCGGGCCATGACACGGGGGGTATCTATGAATCATATGGTAGGGGCTGGTTAGTTAAACCGGATAAAGAGAAAGACAGTGCATTGAAATATGGGGATTGGAATAAAATGAAAATTGTGGTAAAAGGGGATAGGGTTACATCCTACCTTAATGGAGTTGAGATGGTGGACTTTTCCGATGAAAAAATCGGGAAAGGTAAAGGTGGAATCTTACTTCAAATTCATGATGGAGGTGGAATTAAGGTTTACTGGAGAAACATTACTTTAAAACCATTATAAGGATAACTCCATTTTCCTTTTTTACATCCTGCTTTGGTTTTTATCAAAGCAGGATTTTTTTTGTGATTGATGTTCAGTGACTTTTGTCATATTTAAAAAAATCTTTTTCAAGGTATTTTGGTAATTCAAAAAAGCTTCCCACCTTTGCATTCCCAAAAGAGGGAAAGAGCAAAAGTTCTAATAGAGAAAAGTAATTAATTTTAGATTTTTTATTGTCAAAGGGAAAAAAGTGATTACCTTTGCAGTCCTGTTCGTAAGGGACGGGTTAAAGAATCGGTTTTACGACTGACATTTCTGTCTTAATAGGCGGAAGAAGTTCATTGAAATGCTGGATACAAAATGACACAATAATTATTGACAGGTGAACATTCACTTGTTTTGATTTCCTTGGGTTCTGGAGAAAATTCGGCAGGCTGCGAAGTCTGCCGGCAACAACTTTACAATGGAGAGTTTGATCCTGGCTCAGGATGAACGCTAGCGGCAGGCCTAATACATGCAAGTCGGACGGCAGACAGTCTTTCGGGACTGTCGAGAGTGGCGCACGGGTGCGTAACGCGTATGCAACCTGCCTTTTACCGGGGGATAGCCCGGGGAAACCCGGATTAATACCCTATGGGATATAGAGA
>Ga0114946_10001010_pt1 | contig 19445 bp, 12 predicted proteins | sample WalLakDeSediment_FD_88676 | JGI IMG/M metagenome (GOLD analysis project Ga0114946, IMG submission 88676) | Lake sediment microbial communities from Walker lake, Nevada to study Microbial Dark Matter (Phase II) - Walker Lake 11/02/13 Deep Sediment | ecosystem: Environmental > Aquatic >...
AGGATAACGACGCTCATAAGTCTGTAACTTTATTTTCCGTATCGCTCCAAGTGTGCCTTGACTCTCTGGATGAGCTGGTCTGGGGAAAATGGTTTCAGGATATATTCGTCAGCTCCGGCTTCCAGACCGGTCTTCACCTCTACCTCTTGACCTTTAGCAGACAGAAAGACAACCGGGATATCCTTGATGCTCTCTTCTGCCTTCATTTTCAAACAAGCATCATATCCATCCATTCGCGGCATACGAACATCCATCAGGATCAAATCTGGCTTTGTGGCTAATGCCATCTCAAACGCTTCTTCACCATTGACAGCCCCAATGACTTCGTAACCAGCGAAATTTAATGTGAAAGTAATCAGGTCTCGAATGTCTCGTTCATCTTCAGCGACCAATATCTTTACCATTCCGCCTCCTTCCCATTTATTCAATCGATCATGTTTGTTAACAAAATTCTTTCCCAGGCGCTTTCAGGGGAATTCATTCGATTTCTTCACGGTAGACGGGTAGAGTAAATGAAAATGTTGTTCCCTCTCCATTGATACCGCTGCTTGTGAACCATATTTTCCCATGATGCATATCCACCAGGCGCTGAACAATAGATAAACCTAGCCCCGTTCCAGAGGCAGCCAGGACCAGGGGGTCTTCTCCCCGGTAAAAACGCTCGAAAATATGGGGCTGGTCTGGTGGTCTAATCCCTATTCCATTGTCTTCGACATCAATCTGCACTTCATCCGGCTGTGTCTGTAACCTGATCTGGATGTGCCCATTTTCGGGTGTGTAGAGAAAAGCGTTTTCTAAAAGATTTCCCAGAATTTGAAGCACCCTTTCCCGGTCGGCAATAACGCAGGGAACCCCAGGGGGAAGATTTACATCGATCTGTATCGTTTTTCCTTCAGCGCTTGCCCTGCTCTTGATCTCTTCCAGTGCTTTGCCGATGACCTCATACAAATCGAGTGGTTGGGGTGATAGGATAACCCGGCCGGTTTCGATGCGCGAAATATCCAACAGATCGTTGACCAATATGGCTAAACGCTCCGTGTTGGCCTTCACGATTTCGAGATAATGGGCTTGCTTTGCATCCAGGCTACCCGCCGCGCCCATGAGCAGAATTTCTACATAACCCTTAATTGAAGTCATCGGAGTACGTAACTCATGGCTGACGGTTGCGACAAATTCGGATTTCAACCGGTCAACTTCAACCTGGTGGGAGATGTCTCTGAAAATTGAGACTGTGCCTAGAAAATCGGTTTTCAAGTATACCGGGGACAAGTGTACAGAAATCACCCTGCCGTCTTCCAGGTTGATTCTTTCAGAATATATATCGCCAGCCAGGTAGGTATCCGGATGGACTGACCAGTTATGGATGGTCTCAACCCAGGCATGGGCGGCTTTTCCAAAAAGCCCGCGAAAGTGTTCGAGAGATTGGCCTAAGACTCGTTGGCGAGATAGATCGAGAATCTTTTCAGCTGAATGGTTGAACAGGGTAACTACCCGTTTCGCGTCAGTGACCAAAACACCATCGGCAACTGCCTCCAGGATGGCCTGTAAGCGACTGGATTCGACGTGTTGCGAGTGCAACATCTCTCCGAGGCGTTCGGCCTGATCGCGGATCAGGTGGTACAACTGAGAATTGTTTATTGCAACCGCAATTTGCTTGGCTGTTGCCTGCGCCAGGTCGAGTTGGTCTTCGGTGAAAATTCCGGCTTCTTGATGGTACAGCAGCAAGGCTCCCAGTATCTCATCACCAATAATGAGGGGAACAGCAATTGCACTGCGGTTCGGCGGCGGTTCGTCATTGAGTTTCAACCAGCGTGGATCAGTGGTTAAATCGGGGATCAATGCAGGCTCTTGATTGGTGATTACCCATCCAACCAGACCCTCGTTGGCTTTGAGTGCAGTAGGCTGTCCTCCTTCTGGTGTCGTATGCGTGCTTCCCAGGGCAGCTCTGAGGAAAAGGGATTTTTTATCCGGTTGAAGCAACATGATCAGGCTGTGTTGAGCGCCTATCTTTTCGTTGATCAATCCAAGTGTTCGATTCAGGACCAGGTCCATATCCAGGCTGGTAGACAACTGGGACATGATGTTGAGCAAGGTTTCATTGCGCGCATATTCTCGAGCAAGTTGGGTAGTTCTTTTCTCAACCCGCTTTTCCAGGTCAGACGCATATCGTTGGACTGTCGAAAATAACCTGGCATTGTCCAATGCAACGGCGAGTTGGTTAGCGATTTGGGTAATGAATTGGGTTTGTGGCGCACTAAATTGGTGAGGTGAATCGCCTTGAACAGTGAGGACTCCCAGGGTAATGCCGCGACCCATCAGGGGTACACCCAACCAGGTACGCACTGTACCTTCTTCAGACAATTTCAGTTCAGGAAGTGTATCGAGTTCTGCCTGCAGGTCATTGATCAGCAAGTTTTCTTCTTGATGGATAACTTTTTCGATCAAGCTTGTGAATTGCTCACCGTAAGGCTGGAGACCAAGCTTTTGCCCGTTGTGCATCAATTGAGCCGTCAGGGTCCCTGCATCATCTTTCAGCACAACTGAGGCTGATTTTATGTCTAAAAGCTCGGCTAACTTATCGAAAATCGTGTCAATAAGCTGTTTTTGATCCAACACTTGCGAAAGGCGATAACCGGCTTCAAAAAGCCCAGCCAGCTCGCTGCTTCTCTGTGCTGTCTCGGAGTAGAGGCGTTGGGTTTCGGCAAACAGGCGTGCATTTTGGAGAGCCACTGCTGCCTGAACGGCAAAGGTTGTAATGGATTGGATGTCCCCAGAAGTGTAGTAGCCTCGCTCCCTTTTCTCAAGTGCGATAACCCCGATCACATCGTCTTTTAATAACAACGGGACCCCAAGCCAGGAGAGGAATTCCGGCTCTGCTGAAGATAGGAAACGTGAGTCCTGGCGAATATCCCTGACGTTAACCGGTTCACCGGAAGCTATCATTTCCCTAAGTAAAAGACTATCTTCCAGGGCAACAGTTAAACCAATTCGTTCTTCGCTGTCGGTGAAACCATGTGCAGCAAACACCTTAAGATCGTTATCCTGGCGGATCCAAAGCGTACCGGTATCAAAGCGGATGATCGTTTTAAGCTCATCAAGGAGGGAAGATGTGAGCGTTTCTGTTTGCAGGCTGGAAGTGATGGTCGCGGCAATTTTGGTAAGGGCTTGAAGTTGGACCGCCCTTTGTTCAGAAGCCTGGAACAGGCGGGCATTGTCCAGCGTTAGTGCAGTCTGGTGGGCTAATGAAGATACCAGTTGTTGGTCTTCTAGCCGGAAAGCAGCAGGGGTGTCAAAATTTTCTAAAACCAGAACACCCACGGGACTTGACAGACGTGGAGATAGTTTTCTCCTGGCGTCCTGTTGCGTGGTAGAAATTCCGCCAACTGGAACGATCAGGCAAGATAGGGGTAGGCGCCCCTCAGTTGCATCACGGTAACGCAAAAGGTGTTCGGGAGATAGGTTATAGTGCTGGGGGAAATCTACCAAATCGATTCGTAATGGCTGGCCTTGTTCAAAAGATAAAGCGGGCAAACCTTCACTGGGACCATAACAGATATCCAAAATTGAGTCGTTTTCGGTATACCCGGAGGCAAGCTGAGGGACCAGGCATCCTTTTTCGGCGTCCCAAAGAGCGACCATGCAAGTATGTGCAACTGGCACCACTTTCAGCGCGCTGGCAATCAATGTGTGCAGAATGGAAATGGGTTCCAGGCTTCCGAGTTGCTGGCTGAATTCCAGTAGTGAATTGACTTCATGTAAGCGGCGTTTTGTCTCCGAGAGCAACTGCAAACTCTCTAAAGCTGCTGCCACCTGGCGCGCCAGCAACAAGAAAAACTGTTCATCTTCTGGCATGAATGGCGCGAGCGGATTACGGCTTATACCGAGCACCGCGCCTGCTGGAGCAGTGATTTCATTTTCATCATCTGCTTCTGCCTCGGATCTGTTGTGTTGGCCCGGGATTGCCAGGCAGATGAAAGCTTGTGTCTCAAGGGTTTGCAGTAGAAGGGAATGCTGCCATTCTGGATTTTCAACCAGCTTGTGTACCAGGATGTTCTTACCGTATTGTAAACAGTGTCGCAAAGGGTTTCGCTGCCCTAATAAAGCTTCAGGATTGGCAGTCTCTGGGATCATGCCAAATGTTCCAACCAGGCGGAGACCATCTTGTGCAGGCTCAACTGCCAATGCAATATCCATATTTAACAGGGCAACCATTTCCTGCCCCAGGCTTTTTAGAACATCCACCGGACTTGTTTGGTGAGTTGCAATCTCCGCAATTGCCAGGCTTGTCTGGATTCGCTGCATACGTTCTTTCAATTGTTGAAGTGCAAGGGGTTCCTGGAGACCCTTGTGCAATTGGCTGGGTGTGACTGTATCATCATTCTCCAGTTCGCTCCATTCTGCCGGTTTCTTGTATTGTTGGGTATTCCAAATGGCGAGTGCAGCCTGGCTGGCAATACTTTCAGCGATCTCTAAAGCAGTTTGGTCAAACCGGTTTGGCAACCGAGCGTGCAGGTAAATCAAACCAGTTATATCTCCCTGGTTGGTAACCGGCACGATCATGACGGAGCGGATGCCCCTATGTGGTGGGCTGAGGTCGTCTCGGTCAAGTGGGTTGCGAGGAATCTCGTTGATTACGAGAACTTGTTGGTCATGGATCACTTTTTGTTCCATCTCAGACAGCTTATCTGAATGGTGATCACCTACTTGAAAAGAGATCTGTGGGACTCCTTCTCCTTTTGTCCACCCGTTGAACAAAATAATACCTCCACAATCTGCTTGAGTGGTTAGTAGCAATTGGTCATATACCCGCTTGAGCAGTTGCTCAAGCTCTAAAGTGGAATTAAACTCCCGGCTTATGCGGGTCAAAGCGGTGAGTTGACCCACTCGTCGCCGGAGGCTTTCGTCAGTTTGGGTTAAAAGTGTGGACTGCTCGATTGCGCCAGCCAGTTGACCAGCAGTTGTATCGACCAGAATCAAGTCGTTTTGGTCGAAATAGTGTTCTGCCCGGCTACCGAGAATGATCTGTCCTACGCTGTGATCCCTCATAATCAAAGGAACAGCGATTATGGATTGCATTTCGAATAAGCGGATGATGGGACGGAAACTGGACGGGATATTTTCTGCTTGTCCCGCAGTACTACTGATAAAGGATTTTGTTTGGGGCGCCTCATCTGTAGCTGTAACTTGGGATAGATCGATGGAAATCTGGCCCAAACTTTTCATGACTTCGGCAGATACACCGAAAAGGGATGATTTGTGCAGCTTGACTTCTCCGGTACTTTCATCCAGAAGAAAAATTGTGGCAATATCTGCTTGTAGCAGACGAGCCAGCTCTCTCAGAGAGAACTGTAGAATTTCATCCAGGGTTGCTACAGATTGGGTAAGACTGGCAATCTTTCGCAAGGCCTCAGCCCGTTGTGCTCTTCTTTGGCTCTGGTGGACCAAAGTGGCATTCTCAATCGTAATGGCTGCCTGACCGGAAATAATGGAGAGCAAACGCAAGTCGTCCTGGTCAAACGAAGTCCCGTCTACCTTATTGGCGACTTGCAGATATCCGAGCATCTTCCCTGCAGAAGTCAGAGGTACCAGTACGGTTTCCCTTATCCCGGCGGCTTGGGCATGTGCATCGAGTTTTAACGCAGCCAGTGTTGGATTTTTTGGGGCATCCTTTGCGTGGATGACTTGCTGGGAGAAGAGGATTTCCTCCCTATAACTGCCTGGTTCAATGTCAATGTGATAAAGATCAATAAATTGGGGTGGGATGCCGATAAAGGGCACCTGGGCCTGTAAAAGATGTTGGCTATCCTCAAAGATCCAGAAGCCAATCATTTCTACATTCAACAGTGGCAGGATGCTTTCCACCAAGCTTGTATACAAGTCTTTGGATTCCCTGAAAGACCCTACTGCATGAGCTAGTTGTGCCAGGCCTGATAGCTCAAGAACCCGGCTTTTCTGGCGATGATAAAGCACAGCATTATGCAGTGCAATTGCAGCATGGCTGGAAAGCGTCTCCAGAAATTCAAGATCGGCTTGGGTGAAGGAATCTTTCTCCACTGAGGTCAGCTCCAAAGTGCCAACCAGTTCACCAGCGGTAAGCAGCGGTACACCCAGGTATGATCTGAAATGATAACTGTCTCTGTCGATTGCTGGATGCAATGCTACATAGTTGTCCACATCGTTAATCAGCAGAGGCTTACGCTCAGAAATCAGATAACCAGAATATCCCTGATCGGGACTGTAGATTTGCTTTATTTTCTCAAGCTTCTTTTCAGAGTCACCCGGTCTTTTAAGATGGTAAGGAGTCAATATTTGGTTATCAGGATCCCATATGGTGATCTCCGCGATGTCACAAGGGATGAGCTGAACAACACTTTCAATAATTGCTTGTAGAGTGGCCTCTAGGTCTAGATTTGCGGCCATTGCCTGGCTGAGCGAAAAGTAAGTCTGGAGAGCCCGTTCAACATTCTGAGGATCATGGGCTGTGAGGGCATGAACAGCCGGCCTATGCATTGAGACGAGGAGTCCCATGCTTCCTTCATACGGGATTTGATTGGAATTTGCTTCAACGTAAATCCCGTTAATCGAAAATTGTCCTTGTCCCTCAAATGCGCAAAGATGGAAGAATACATCGCGAGGGTGAGTCCGGCCTGATAGTCGTTCCAGATCTGGTACCCCCTCTAAAAACCCAAACCAGGTGCGAGCTTCCTGGTTTATATATGCTACCCGCCCACCACTTTTGATCAGCAAAAGGCCATCAGAGAAGGCCGGATTGGATGGATCAACCGGCGGGGTGGGACGATTTTTGAGCCTTGACCGCACTTGTGGGAGGATCCGAGTTGAAATGAAGGCTAGCGAGAGAAAGGCTAAACCAAGCAGTAATCCAATAATACCTATTAAGTCCAGAGTAAGGTATGACATAGATCATGGAGGTGGTCTATTGATCTGCTCGACCACTCCTGGGGAAATTTAAACCCAGGTCAATACGCCTCCCGCCGGCGCGCCTCTGCTGCCAACTCCGTTATCTCCCGAATGTCACCAAATTGATGCTGAGATGAAAGCACCATCCCAATTGCCAGGGTCATAAAAGGGATTTCTGCGGGTTTATCCGCTGCTTCTGGACTGAGGAGATAGCCGCGCTCGCGGTCCATAAAGCTGTAATGGGTGAGCACTTCATCATCGAAGCGAGCTTTCAACCGTTGCTGGATTTCTTGGGATGCTTCTTCTGTAGTGATCAGTAAAAAATTGTTCTCACTGGCATGCCCAATGAAATCATTGATAGTTCCCATATCATCAAGGACCTCATTCGTGAGCATGGCGGTGAAACGGATTAGATCATCAGCCGCAACAAATCCATAAATTTCTTTAAAGGCTGCATAATTCTCGATCCGGATGTCCAACAGGGCCCAGTTTGTGCGCCGTATGACCTGGCGCAACTGATCTTCAATCATCCGACCGGCTGGTAAGCCAGAGCGTGGGTCGGTCAAGCTTTGCTGTTCTGCTCTGGATATCGCACGCTGGACCCGTAACTTTAATTCTTCGATATCAAAAGGCTTGGTGATATAGTCATCTGCTCCTAGCTCCAGACCTTGCAACTTATCGCTACGCTCGTCCTTTTGGGTTAAGAAAATGATTGGGACATGGCTGGTGCGGGTATTGGTGCGCAGAATGCGGCAGACCTCGAAACCATCAATATCTGGCAGCATGATATCCAGCACAATGAGATGGGGCATGTTCTGGCGCGTTTTTTCAAGTGCTATGGAACCGCGTAAAGCAGTGTCTACTTCAAATCCAAGTCCAGTGAAATAGATCCTCAACATGTTGGAGATATCGTTATCATCCTCGACAATCAATAGACGGGCTTTATTCATATAAACCTCCCGAAAATTTCCGCTTGGTATAGAAGCTTTGTTGCAATAACTTTACCAAGCCGATGTTTGGGCATCGCCTGGCCGGGGGTACAGCCGCGGATGAAGACTGCTGAAATGTAGCTTATGGTGATCGCTATTCTCGTAAGAGACATCATGATCGATGACGCGCCTTTCGCGAGATGCGAACAGGACAACGTCGGATTCAATGGTACGAGCAGGAAAGAAGATCATGCCCGCGCCTAGCCGGCAATTATGTCCAACACAACCTCCCAACACCGGACGGTTGGCGTAGTGTAATTCTCCATTAGCATCTCTGGCTCGGATGGGCGCAGGTAATAAGTTGTAGTCTGTAAAGGTGGAACCAGCGCCGATAAAAGTGTTTCGACCAACAACACACATCTGCAAGCACGCGTTTTGGGCAACCATACTGTTATCCATAAGTGTTGTCATAAATAAAGACGCTCGGAAAGGCAGAAAAGCGCCATCTCCCACTACTGAGAGCATCAGCTGGCATCCTTGAGAAATATTTACGTTATCACCGATAATGCAGTTCTCTATTACCGCGCCTGCTCCAATGGTGACGTTGTCCCCGATCGTCGTGGGACCGTGTATGGTTGCGTGTGGATCAATGACACAGTTATTACCTATCTTGACGACTTCAGAGCATTCCAAGACCTGTTTGCCCTCATACATGGCCTTGAGTAAAATCCGCAGCTTGAAGAATGGATCCTTTTCAAGGCGGTCTTCAAAACGCCCAGCCCGGGTAAAGAGGCCAAAAACAACGTCAGCGATAAAAATGTGTACCCAGGAATCGATAGCCAGAAGGCTGCGCAGGGGTACCTGAAAGACAAGGTCGCCTTGTTCGTAAGCCATGTAGGTGGGGATATGGTAATAACCAGCTTCTGTGGTGAGAAGATCGATGACCAGCGGTTCTGCATCTGTTTGGGGACCGTTTGGATAATACCAGAGGTCGGCCAGGTACAGGTCTCCCTGGGTGGTATAGGATGAGCTAAGCGGTAAAGCGTGTTCTTGGAAGGCAGGGTCTTTGGAGGAGAAGGCCGCCCGGCATGGACGCGGGCTGCTGATGGCTTCTTGAAGGAAAATTTTGATATATTCCGAATCGAAATACAAGTTATCCCGGTAAACCAGGCAGGGTTCATTTATTTCAGGGATAGATGCGCCGGCAGGCAACTCCATCTCGGAATTTGTGTAAGGCGCAAGAATATCGCGTTGGTTGAGCCACAACGGTTTATTTTGAATGCGCAGGTCCCGAGCTCGCTCATTGAAGGGATGGATGTAATGGGGATCTTGGAGAATGATTTTCAACATGTCTACCCCGAGCATTGGGCGGGGGCATCGGTGTTCCTGCCATGCCCGCCAGCTGGAACTATCAGACAACCTTCGACCAGCTACTTATTCCAGCGGCTGTTTTAGAATAACCAGAGTACAGCGAGGATCCCCTTTTGCAATACAATCTGTCTCTTCTATATGGAAATATTTCCCGCCGCTGATCCAATAAAGCGCTTCTTGCAGCAGACCTACTGCCATATGGCAGATTGCAGTTTCCGAACGGCGACCTCGGCAGATGGGACAGTTCTCAATGCTTAACTGAAAATTGTTTGTCTTTTCTTCAACGCGTACTCTTTTGTGGCTTTCTTGGTTAAAATATGCAGAAAATTGTTGGGCTGCAGTTACGATCTTAAGGTTTAGCGGCAGCAGGCGGAAGGAGGGATCAGTTAATCCAAATTGAGGCCCAAACTCACGCAGACCATATTTAAAACAGGCTCGTCCAGAGCGCAAGGCTAAACCCTGGCTTCCCCGCTGCCCGTATACCTTCTCGAGAGCAACATGCAGGTGACTTATATCAGTCAATTCAATCGAGCTAAATTGTGAATTCCCAGAAGTTTTGGCAGCCGGTGGGTAAAAAATTATCTGCTTAAGCGCATCATCGAGGTCTGCTCGGCCAATGGTTTCTTCTATGGCTTTGAAGAGAATGGTCTCCATCTTATCCCATAATTCTGAGTTGGGTTTTTGCTGGGTCATAGATTAACCTGCTCTCCATCCAGAAATTCTTTAAGGATATGCATAAATTGGGTTGGCTCATCCAACATAATAAAATGGCCTGCTTGATCAAAACGTTCGATGCGAGCGTGGGGAATGCCTGTCTGCATTGGGCGCCACTGTCGTGGATGAACAACAATATCCTTGGCGCCGTACATTCCCATGGCAGGGATAGTCACCCGGTTGAGGTTAGGGCGTAAATCTGTTTGGCGCAAAGAAGCAATACTCCGCTGGAAAGACTCAAGGGTTGTCTGAGATACATCACGATCCATCATCTCTGGCCATTTGGGATCCTTGCAATAGAAACGAGACAGAATGTGATAAGAAAGCTTGAAAACCCAAATATTATGGTAGACCACAAACCCAATTGGCCTGCGACCGAAGAGCTTAAGCAAGACAGACAACGACTTACCGGAAATCGGGGAACCAACAACAACAACCTTGCTCACCCGATGAGGGAACTGAAGCGCTACCAGTAAACTGACGGTGCCTCCCATACTATGACCAACCAGAGGCGCCTCAGCAATGCCCAGCTGCTCCATGAATTGATCTACGAGGCTGACGAAATCCTGGACAGCGTAGGTTTCACGCTTTTTTCCAGAATCTCCAAAACCCCAAAAGTCCAGGGCATAGGTACGGTAATTCTGTCCAAGGTAGGCCATTGTATCCTGCCATAATCCCCAAGAACCCAGCCACCCGTGCAATAAGATCACCGGACGGCCTCGTCCGAAGACCTCATAGTGAACGATGCCTTGGTCAGTAGTGATGGAAGACACAGCTACACCGCATCCTGGTTTCGAATGATCTAAACCGATTGTTCCATTTCAGTCAGAATGCTGTACAGCAGTTCCAGGAGAATGGTCTTGACTGATTCCTTATCCCGAGCAACGCAAGAGAGCAATTTGACCTTTGGATCAAGACGCAAGCTAATACGCATATCTTCCAGCTCCCAGGCATCCTCGCGGTCTTGTTTATTAGCTGCTACAACATAAGGAGTCGGTGCATAAGCACGGAAGGTTTCTAAAATGCTGCGCGCCTCTCGAAATGTCTCTGGTCGGGTGCTGTCAACCATGACAATAAACCCCAACATCCCTTCCGAGAGGATTTCCCACATGAAATCAAAACGTCTTTGACCAGGCGTCCCAAAGAGATACAGGACCAGATCGTTATCCACGGTGATACGTCCGAAATCCATGGCAACTGTAGTGGATTCTTTAACCTTCTCTGCTTCTGAAGAGATCTTCCGCTCTGTGGAGACAACGTCTATTTCACTAACTGAGCGGATGAACTCTGTTTTTCCGGCATTAAAAGGGCCAGTGACTACCATTTTTACCGTTTGCATAGCGGGGTGTCCTTATGGTCCTGAGAATTACAAGGATCGAATACGGCTGATGATGCGGTGGATCAGCGACTTTTGCTCTTCTTTGTTCGCTGTTGTGACCGGTATTTTTGCTGGAATCGGCATTTTGACGGGTACAGCCGGGCGGATAATTTCGATCAGTCCTGCTTGTAAAAGAGCATAGATGATCCGCCGGAGCTCCATATCACTCATGTTCGCGGCGCGTCCAATCTGGCGCATGGTATTTTTGGGGTTAATGAAAGAGACGACTCGCCACTCCTCTACACTTAGATTCAGGTTTTTTAAGTTTGCTCCAGGGCGGTCGGTAAACTTTAAAGCCATGTCCAGACTGGGGATCTCATCCTGAAGCTGCTCCCATTCTCGTAATCGTCGGGAGCCTTCGATGATGATATTTTCCAATCCGATTCGCACAGATATCTTGTCAGGAGGAGGTAACACATCATTCTCAAATCTAAAGAAACCCTCCACCCAGGTAAAAAGTCGATTGATGCCATTGACAAAATGCGTTTGTAAGCTGCTCAGGATATCTTGTTGGGAGAGATAGTTGGCGTTGATCAATAAAAGCCCCAGTTCCTTATCGCTCATATTCCCAGCTCGGGCTTTGATCACCCGATGTTGGGCAGCGGTGATCTTGTTTGCCCTGTGCAGGACAGAAACCAGGCTGTTGTCTTCCTGACCGACCTGTGTGTATGCCAGTTTTCCTTCTCGGAAGTAGATAAAAATCTGCTCGTTTGGTCCCTCAACAACCAGCTCTCCAGTCTTTTGAGCTATATTGATCAGGTTGAGGAGCTGGCCGATTGTAAAATCTCGCAGGTTGCCCTTTAATGCCATTGGGGAGCCTCTATATCATTAGTTGCAAAATTTTTGAAAAATGAAATAAAAAGAGTAATATGAGGATTATACATGCAAGGTAAATATGCGTCAAATAAAAGATGCCTTGAGATGGTATAGCGTAATGAGGGTAGTTGCAATTTATCTACCAACCCGGGAGTGGATGATTGGGTGCGTTGGGCATGCTTAAAATTTAGGGCCTTACACACTTTTATGAAAAAAGTTAAGGCAAATTCACGGCTATCTGCGACTGAACTGCGATACTTCTATCTAACTAACAGAAAAGACGCTCCAGGAAAAACCGGTGCGTCTTTATGGAAATCTCAGCTCCTCGGCCAGGACTCGAACCTGGAACCTAGCGGTTAACAGCCGCCCGCTCTGCCGAATTGAGCTACCGAGGAAGGCAGCGACCTGGATTATATCTCTTAATCTTAACCGGTGTCAAGTATGCTTGGGAAAATTTTTTTCGAATTTGGTAGTAACAAATGAGATGCAATAGAGAAGAAAAAAGAAAAAGGCGCTCATCCTTCGAGCGCCTGGGCTGAAAACAGATAGATTATTCTTTATCCTTTTTTGCTTCGGATGTTTCGGTTTTCTTCTCCGTATCACTTTCCTTACTTTCGGTTTCACCTGATTTGTTGTGCGTATTGCTGCCCCTGGTGCCAGAAGGGGAGCGGTGATCCGTGGCGTAAAAACCAGAGCCCTTGAAAACTATTCCCACTGGAGTATAAACCTTGCGCAGGTTCTTACCGCACTCAGGGCAGCGAGTCAATGGTTGGTCGCTAAATTTTTGTTGGCGTTCGAACTGCACTCCGCAATTTTCGCACCGGTAAGTATAAATTGGCATATTCCACCTCGGTCGATCTTATTCTCGTTTGACCGACTTGTAATTATAGCGCGCAAGCAGTCGCTTCGCAAGAGGTTAAACAACGAATTGTCAGACTTTCTTCTTCAAAGTAGGGCTCAATATCACCGGTGTCTTTGCTATCAGGGTGTCGAAGTAATTGTCCGGGTTGGGATGGATGTAGACGTAACCGTTCTTGTTGGCGTGAATGTTGGAGATGCCGTCCGGGTGGGAGTGGCGGTTGCGGATGGCAACGGTGTACGAGTTGGCGTGGGTGTGATTGTCTGTGTGGGTGTGCGGGTTGGCGTAGGGGTGGCCGTGGGGGGGATGAGGGCCAGCAGATGTTCGTTGGCCGTTTTGATCCACTCGGCGGAAACCACATCATCAGGCAACTCTATCAGGGATTGCCAATCTTTAATAGCTGCTAGTGGGTCGTTCGATGCCTCCCCTGACAAGGCCCGCCAGTAATAAAGGGCAGCCAGCTCTTCATCGCTGTTTGCCAGTTTTGCCGCGCTATTCAATTGCCGGGAGGCGTCTTTTGGGCGATCAGCTACCAAAAGTGCCCGACCCAGGTGCAGGTTGATATCGAAGGTATTGGGATACAAACGCATGGCTGTCATTAACTCATTTGTTGCCAGTTGTCCCTCGCCCATTTCGATATAGGTTTTACCACGGAAAATATAAACTTCGGTCAAGTTCCGGTCTAGCTTGATGGCCTGGTCATATGCTGCGATGGCAGCCGGGTAATCGTTTCCAGACAGGCGTTGCGCATGGCCGAGAGCCATCCAACTACTGGCATCATCCTCTTGGTAACGCAGATAAGTTTCCAGATAATCGATGGCGTCAAAGGGGGTCTCGTTTGCCATATAAGCCATTGCCAGGGTCTTATAGGCTAGCAGGAGGGTCTTATCAAGCATATATGCTCTCAAGGCGCTTTGCAGGGCCAGATCGTTTTCGCCTATGTCCAGGTAGGCCTGGGCAAACAGGACATGCAGCAAGGGCGAATCTGGGTACAGTTCTTTGGCTGCCAGCAGATCTTCCATGGCTGCTTCGGGATCATCTCTACCTAGCAAATATTCAGCCTTTATCAGGTAAGCATCGGTCAGCAGGGGATCATATTGGATGGCAAGTTGGAGGTCATCCAAAACATTCGCAGCTCGGTTAATGATCAATAAACAACGCGCCCGGCCCAGGTAGGCTGGCGCAAAGCTAGGAGCTAATTCGATAGATTTCTCATAAGCTTCAAGGGCTTTCTCAATATCTCCGGTAAACCGGTAAGCTTCCCCCAAATGGTAGCGAGTGTCTGCAGAGTCCGGGTCCATCTGGCTTGCCTGTTGCATAAAACTCAACATGCTTTGAAATTCACCGCGAGTATATGCGCGGATGCCAGAGCGGTAAGCCTCGTTGATTGGATGTGGCGTGTTTACATATAAGGGCACTGGGGTATAAGTGGCCTCTAGGAGCATCCACAAAGGCATTGGGCCCACATATGTAGGGGTAGGAGACCTGACCACTAAGGTGTTGGTAGGGACGGGCTCAGGTGTGGTGGAAGGTTGAGGCGTTCCGGGTGTAATGCTCACCCGGCGGATTTCACCAATATCATTGTAATAGGAGCGGACTCCGAAAACACCGTATGCCATCATCCCAATGACAAATAGCCCGACCAGGACAAAAACACCAATGCGTAACAACGGGTTTGTAGTAATTTTTTGCCAGCGGGTCAGTGGGATTTCGGGTTCTTCTTCGAGGGAGGCTCCCCACTTACGTCTGACAGGCACAACCGGGGCAACCTCAAGTTCGGGAGGGCGAGCTCCTAGCAACACCATGCCCCGTTTTGCTGCGGCATGATCAGGGTCCAAACGCAGGACCGATTCCAGGCAATATATCCGCTCACTGCGTGATTCAACGACCGAGCTCATCCACAACCAGTAGTTTGGATTGGTCTGGTCGGCGCGCAGCAACCGCGCCAGCAAATCCCGCGCGCGGGTGCGCTGGCCCTTAGCCAGGGCATCAATGGCTTCCTTCAGCATGATATCTTCGGGCATAAGTTGCTACTCAAAAGATAGTCTAGCATAGCCTGATTTTCAGAGCAAGCGGAGAGAAGTACCAGTTTTCTGCATGTTTACTGGGTACGCTGATGGCCTTTTTTGCTCTGCTGATATCTAACTGTGCAGGTTTTGGGCCAATATATTATCCAAAAAGGATTCTCAGGGGTACTGGTGTGAATACCAGTACGAAAATCAATACACCCAGAAAGCCTAGAGCCTTCCGGCGGCTGTCTAAAGGTGTGATCTGGTCCAATGGTTCTGCCTGTTGGCGTCCAAGGAAAAATACGAGACCAGCCCACAGCCACCAACCATTCCATACCAGGCCCATGAGGACCAATCCCCCTAAGACGAAGGGCAGCAAGATCATCGAGCGCTTCCCGAACAGGCTGTTAACGATATGTCCGCCGTCCAATTGCCCTGCTGGGATCAGGTTCAGTGCAGTCACCAGCAAACCGGCCCAGCCCGCCCATGCTACCGGATGCAGCATCACGTCTGTTCCTCCCAGTGGGCTGGGTAATCCGGTAAAGAAATAGCGCACCCAGTATAGGAAGGGGGTTAAACCACCATAATCAGCCGGCGCAGGCAGGAGCTCTCCGAAGACAGCATATTTTGCCAGCAGGTACAAGATTGAATTGCCTTCCAAATACAGACCCTCACCCGCAGGAATCACTTGTGGGAAAGTGTTGACCTCCGAAAGGGACAAGCCCAGCAACAAGACTGGAATTGCGACCACCAATCCTGCCAGCGGGCCGGCAATACCGATGTCCAGCAAAATTCGCCTGTTTTTATGTGATTCCTTCTGGACGATTACAGCCCCCATCGTGCCAAAAGGACTGAAGGGGAATGGGATGAAATAAGGCAGACTGGCAGCAGTATTATGGAAACGAGCTACGAGATAATGACCGAATTCATGAGCCAACAGAATCCCCAAAATGCTGGCGGCAAAGGCAACTGCGTTGCCGATATTGTTCAGCATATATTGGGTGATTGTAGTAGCGCCATCATATCCATAAATGGCGCCGGTGACCAGTACGCTCAAAAAGGTCAATCCGAACAATATCAAGTTGATGGCGGGGTTTGATGGAGATGGGTTCTGTACTCCGCGAAGCAAGATGATGTAATGTGAGTTGTTCTCTTCCCGGAATAATGGGGTTATATTCATGGGACGCAGTGCATCCGCTAGATGATCATAAGCGACCGCAGAATCCTTATTACGGAGCTTGCCCTGAAAACGAGCCAGGTAAGCTTGTCCAGGTACGCTGGGGTTACCCCAGGTGACAGACTCGATTTGAAAAACGCGTGATACTTGAGTGGTGATGAGATCGTTTTCTAATGGATACATAAAGATACCAACAACTATCTGGGGATCATCCTTGATTAAGCCAAGAGAACAGATCAGCCCGGACGATTATCTCCAAAGAGTAGATTTTAGCGAATACAAAAAATTGCAAAAGCCGAATTATTAGTGTGCAGCGCTGTCCAGCACCGCACACCCAATAATTCACAGTTTTCTATCAATTTTCGGATTGATTCTGCATGTCAGGCGGGAGTGGATGGGGGTCGAACCCACTGCGGCCCGCAGAACGGCCCGCCACCGGTTTTGAAGACCGGGGAGCCCACCGGGACTCAACCACTCCCAGGGAGATAAGGATAACCGATGCTCTATCTTTCTGTCAACACTTTCCGCATTCGTGATCTTAGTAGAGGTTTTGCAATTCTCCGTTTATATCGATAATATGACTCTCGTCAAATGCGGCCTCTGCGCTGTCTACCTTCTGGCACAAAGAGCGTAATTGTTGGAGTACCTGGTGGTAGGGCAAACCATCACGCTGATATCGCGTGCGGATAGCTTCTAGTTCTTTTTCCGCATCTTCCAGCAGCTTAGAGATCGATTCCCTGGTCAATAAATTATCAGAATATTCTTTCATTTGATACTGCCAGAGCTGACAAGATTCCGCAAAGCGAGCTTCAAGCTCCTTGATTCTGTTTTGATCTTGTTGGGCAGTTTCCACCGTTTGCTTAAGCTTGGCAGCCAGAGCCTGGTATTTACCGCCTAAATCGCTCAATGTCGAAACAAGATCAATGGCCTTGATGGGCTTGTCTCTGAGAGAATGCCACTGCTCGTCGAATGCATCAAATTGCTGGCGTTCTGAAGTGAGCACCTGCGTCGTTGCAGGCCAAGCGCGCCTTTCTGGGATCAAGGTAACAGCCCGGTTCAGCCATTCACTGGCCTGGCTACGGTGCTGTTCTGCCTCGGTATAGCGGTCTAAAACAGGTCCCTGGATATCCTCTAAAGCTCTTGACGCAGCGATAGAGAGTTGCCATTCTTCATTTCGTTTTTTCATTTCAGCGATCGTTTCAGGGAAGGTCAATGGTCTAGCCGCTCCTCGCTTCCCGAGACCGACCATTTCGATTTGGGACAATATTTTCGTCGATTCAAGCATAGCAGGGTCGTCAAGTTGTGCAATCTCCCTTAGCATTGTAGTCTTATTGCTCAAGGCAGCTACTTTTTCGTTCAAGTTTTGAGTGATCTGTTCGAGCCACCTAGCTGCTGCTCCTTCTGTCTTTTTGACCAGGGCGTTGCTCTTCTGAGCCTTCTTGTCTAGATTACCTTCATCTGGGCGATCAAATTCAGCGATGTTCTGCTCAACGCTCTCGCGCAGCTGCTTTATTTCGGAGGTGGCTGATTTAGAAAGATAAGGGTTGGAGGCTGCAATGGAAGCGGCTTGATTGAGCAGAGCCCGCGCAGCTGAAAGCGTCTCTCGTGCGGACCGTTCAGTTGCCTTGATCTCTCCATGACGTGCCTGGGCGCTAGCTACCCGTTGACGCAGATTCTGGTGAAGTTTACTCAAAGTAAAGGTCTGCTCAAGTAAATGGGGAAGTCTTGTTTCTATGACAGGTGAGGATGGATCGGATAAGCCTAATTCCCGTTGTTGTTCAAAGAGCAGCTGCAGGTCGTGAGCCAGCTTATCAACCGCATCTGAGCGGTCCCAATTTTCGGGGCTATATTCCTGCATCTGCTCAACGGTTTTCTGAGCCTGCCGGATCCATGTGTCTCCCTGCCTGATCTCGGGGATATCGATCAGTTCCAAGAGTTCGTGATACTGACTCTTAACCTGGTGGCAGTGAGTCGCTAATTGGTTTAGCCGAGCAGAAAGCTCCCTGGCAATTTCTAGATCGGATGAAACTTGTTCGATCGTGCGGGTCATGTTTACTGCGGAGAGACCTTCGATCTGGACGCGTAGACCGGCCAGCACTTGCCGGCTATGGTCCCATTCCAGGGGGTTGATGGGGTTTGATTCAAGCTCGCCCAGATCAGGAGCCAGCTCCCGAAAACCAGACACAAGCTTGGATAGAGCCGCTTTCAACTCGTTGTATTGATCCTCCCAGGATTTTGCCTTGCTCGTCAGCTCTTCCACACCTGGGCGAGCTTGGGATAGAATTTTATGAACCTGTGAGATGGATTCTTTATCCGCTTCAGCCAGTACACCGGATTGGTCTCCAATTAAGAAATATACTGGAATGCGTGTGTTCAACCATTGTTCGCATTCTCTGGCGTCTGCCAGGGAGGTATCCAGGTCTTGATCGCGGATGTCTGAACCATGTAAATTGGTTAGAATGCTAACAACAGCCTGGTTATCAGCCAACACCTGTCGGGCTTGTATTGCAATTTCCCAGCCTTGATGATGGATCGTCTCCACGGTTTCACCGGCAGTCTCTAAGGTCTGCTCAGCCTGTGCGTGATTCTTGCGCAGGCTGTGAGTTTTTTGCCGGATCAGGTACCAATCGTAGGGCATTCGTAGCCTATTTACCCATTCTTTCGCATCAATGCTGCGGATATCGTCCTGTATTTCTGCATAGATCTTATGCAATTGTTGGAGTTGAGCATCTAGCTCATTGCTCCGCCGGACTAGTTCAGCGGCTAAAGAGCCAAATGGAGCAGGATCGGAGGGGGTGTAATCCTGGTTGATCGCATTAAGAGCATTGCTTTGGGAGGTGAGTTGGCGTAATTGTTTGCGGATCAGTTCCAGTTCGTCCTGGGTGCGTTTCTGCCAAAGGCGGACAAGGGCAAAGGCGCCTAATGCCAGGAGGAGCAGACCGGCGATAAAAACCAGCAGGGACAGGCCAAAGATCTCAAGAAAGGAAATGGTTTCAGGGCTCATGACATATATCCTGTTCTAGAATCAATCCCAACCTGGGAGTACAAATAAACCCAGAAAATCTTTCACCTGATTTTACTATAGTGCTTGATAACTACCGTGAATTTGGGATAAGGATTGTCTTTCAGCTATGCCCAAAGAGCTTGAGTTCAGGAGAGATCAATGCCGGAAATGCCGGATTCCTGTCACTACCATAGCGATATCATGAGTATCTGCTACAGCAACTGCATCAGCGTCTCGCACAGAGCCACCTGGATGGACAATGGCTGTAAT
>Ga0114946_10001011_pt1 | contig 19441 bp, 13 predicted proteins | sample WalLakDeSediment_FD_88676 | JGI IMG/M metagenome (GOLD analysis project Ga0114946, IMG submission 88676) | Lake sediment microbial communities from Walker lake, Nevada to study Microbial Dark Matter (Phase II) - Walker Lake 11/02/13 Deep Sediment | ecosystem: Environmental > Aquatic >...
ACAAAAGATTGCGCGACTGAACTCGACGAGCTGTCCGTCAACGACCCGAATGCCCGATCGCGCTAGAGGGCGGCTGTGCTAAGGTCCTGGCCCTCATGCCAGCGCGCTTCTCGGGTCTGACCGTCCTCGATCTGCGTCACGACGACCCCGCTGCGCGCGCGCATTGGCGGCGCCTGTGCGAGCGCTCGTTTGGCCTCGACGGTGAGGCCGACACGGCCGCGCGGGCGATCGTCGAGCAGGTCCGGCGTGAGGGGGACGCGGCGGTCGTCGAGCTGACCGAGCGCTTCGAGCAGCGGCGCCTGAGCCCGGCGCAGTTCGAGATCCCCCGCGAGCAACTCGAGCAGGCGGCGGCCGTGCTCGACGGCGAGCTCCGGGGCGCCCTCGAGCACGCGGCCGCTCGCGTGCGTCTCTTCCACCAGCTTCAAGCGCAGGCCCTGTGCACGACCGGCAGCGACGCCCCCGGTGAGCGCTTGCAAAGCCGGGTCGGCCCGCTCGCGCGGGTCGCCGTCTATGCCCCGGGCGGCACGGCGGCGTATCCGTCTTCGGTGCTGCACGCGGCGATCCCCGCGAAGGTCGTCGGTGTCGACGAGGTCGTGCTCTTGACCCCGCGGCCGAGCCCGGTGGTGCTCGCGGCGGCCTGGATCGCCCAGGTCGATCGCGTGTTTCAGATCGGCGGGGCCCAGGCGATCGCAGCGGCGGCGTTTGGCACGGACACGGTCCCGCGGGTCGACAAGATCGTCGGGCCTGGCAACGCCTACGTGACCGCGGCCAAGCGCCTGGTGTTTGGCCGCTGCGACATCGACTCGATCGCGGGGCCCTCGGAGATCCTCGTGGTCGCCGATCACACCGCCAACCCCGAGCTGGTCGCCGCCGACCTGATCAGCCAAGCCGAGCACGATGTCCTGGCCTCGCCGGTGCTCTTGACCTGCGATCCCCAGCTCGCGGCGGCGGTCGATGAGCAGCTGCGATCGCAGCTGGCCACGCTCCCGCGCGCAGCGATCGCGACGGCGGCCCTGCGGGATCAGGGCGCGGCCGTGCTCGTGGGCGATCGCGCGGCGCTGGTCCGCGAGGCCGACGCCTACGCCGCCGAACACCTCGAGCTCCTGTGCGACGAACCGGCGGCCCTCGCCGCGCAGATCCGCCGAGCCGGGGCGATCTTCGTGGGCCCGTGGACGCCCGAGGCCGCCGGCGACTACACGGCCGGGCCCAGCCACGTGCTGCCGACCGCCGGCGGGGCCCGGTTCTCCTCGCCGCTCGGCGTCTGGGACTTCGTCCGCTACACCAGCGTGCTCGCCCTGGGCCGCTCGCAGCTGCACGCGCAGGCCAAGACGATCACCACGCTCGCGCGCGCCGAGGGCCTCGAGGGCCACGCCCGCGCCGTCGAGCTCCGCTTTTCTACGGGGACCCAATCGTGACCACCAACTGGCGCCGCCACCTCCGACCGACCCTCGCCGACCTCGAAGTCTACGACGTCGAGCCCTCGCGCGCGCCGAGCCGCATGCACGCCAACGAGTGCCCGGAGCCGTGGCCCGCGGAGGTCCGCGCGGCGCTGGCCGAGGTCGTGCGCGAGCTCGAGCTCAACCGCTACCCCGACACCTCGGGCCGGACCTTGCGTCGGGTGCTCGCCGAGCGCCACGGCTGCGACCCCGATCGGATCGTGCTCGGCAACGGCAGCGACGAGATCATCGCAATGCTGATCACGGCCCTGTCGGGCGCCGGCGCCGGCCACCTGGCGATCCCCTGCCCGACCTTCGTGATGTATGCCCACTGCGCCCGGGTGCTCGGCATGGCCGTCCGCGAGGTCCCGCTGACCGACGCGCTCGAGCTCGACGAGCCCGGCTTGCGAGCGGCGCTCGACGGCGCGGCGATCTGTTTTTTGGCCCGGCCCAACAACCCGACATCGGGGCTGTGGGCGGCGACGCAGGTCCACGGGCTGATCCGCGACTTCCCGGACACGGTGTTCGTGATCGACGAGGCCTACGCCGCCTATGCGCCGGGCTGCTCGCTGTGGAGCCCGACTGGTCCGAGCAACCAGGTCCACATGGGGACCTTGTCCAAGGTCGGGCTCGCGGCCCTGCGCGTGGGCTATTGCGTCGCCGACCCCGAGCTCGCGCTCGCGCTCAACAAGGTCCGCCACCCCTACAACGTCTCGCAGACCAGCATCGCCTTGACCGAGGCGGCGCTGACCCGGTTCGCCGACGTTCAAGATCAGATGATCGCCAAGACCATCCAAAACCGCGGGCGCTTGATCGAGATCCTCGCGCAGATCCCCGACGCCGAGCTGTTCCCGGCCCACGGCAACCTGGTCTTGGTCCGGCTGCCGAGCGACGCCCGGGCCGAGGCCTTGGTCGCGCAGCTCGACGCCGCCGGGGTCCGGGTCAAGGATGTCAGCCGCGTGGCCAAGCTCGGGGGCTGCGTGCGGATCAGCGTGGGCACCGACGAGGATCTCGCGCGCCTCGCTGACGCGCTATAGTCCGCGGACCATGGCGATCGTCAAACTCGTGTGCCAAGGCTGCGGGGCCAACCTCGACGCCCTCGACACGCATCGCGTGTTCCAGTGCGGCTACTGTGGGACCACCAACCAAATCACCGTAGCCAGCTCGCCGCCGGCTCCAACCCCGGCTCCGGGGCCGCCGCCGCCCATCCAGTTCCAGCCGCCGATCCAGCAGTTCGGGCCGACCCCGACGCACGCGTCGTCGGCGGGGCGCGGGCTGTCGATGTTCATCTTGATCTCGACCTTGATGCCCTTGGTGATCGGTGGCGCCATCGCCTACCTGTCGTTCTCGTCCTCGCAAGAGCTGCTCGACAGCGTCGGGTTTGGCGGCAAGCCCGACCCGAGCCAAGCCCAAGCCAAGCCGACGAGGACCGCGTATTGGTGGGGCAGCGGCCGGCCGTTCCTCGCCGACGTCAACGGCGACGGGGTCGAGGACATCATCGGCGCGACCGTGGTCATCGAGTCTCAGACCGTGGTCCTCACGGCGATCTCCGGCGCCGACTCGTCGACGCTGTGGGAGCAACCGCTCGGCAAGCAGGCGGCGATCCCTGACAAGCTGCTGCTGCGCTACGAGCCGAGCAACCGGCTGGTCTTGGTCCCGACTGGGACCGCGCTCACGGCCTACGCCATCGAGACGGGGGGTCGGCGGTGGGTGACCAGCTTCTCCGACGCGATCGGCGAGATCGTCCTCGACGGCGACGCGCTGTGGGTTGCGACCATCGACGACAAGCACAGCAAGGTCAGCCTCGCCGACGGCACGATCAGCGCGGCCGAGACCAAGCCGAGCGAGGCCGCCGTCGCGCTCCTCGATGACGAGGGCTACTCGCTGATCCCGAGCTTGCGCACCCTCGATTTAAAGTCCGATCAATTCAGCCAGCTCCGCGTCGAGCAGGGCTTTTGTCCCAAGCAGGACCTGCCCGTGGGCATCAACCAGGCCAGCTTCCGCGACATGATCCCCTGCGCCCACCCGCTGGGCCTCGCGTTCGCGACCCGCGACAAGGGCACCAATGTGCCGTTCTTGGTCGGCTACGATCGCAAGACCAAGGCCGAGCGCTGGCGCGCGCAGCTGACCACCGCCGGCAGCCTGGAGACCGTCGAGTCCGGCTTTGATCAGCCCCGCGCCGAGCTGTTCGGCGACGACGCGGTCGTGAGCTTCGTGCCCGATGGCAAAGAGGGTGTGTGGATCCGGCGGCTCTCGTTGGTCGACGGCAGCACCAAGTGGGAGACCACGCTCAACAAGGCGCGGGGCAGCAGCAAGGTCAATGGCATCATCGTCAGCAGCGACCGCGTGCTGGTCAACTACGGCGGGAACCTCTTCGTGCTTGGCTTCGCCGACGGCGTGGAGCGGGCCGTGCTCGGCGGCCGCTGACGCACGCGCGCCGCGTGCAGCGTGCAGCGTGCGTGAGCCCGCAGCGCCGCGGCGACTTGGGTCTGGCCGTCGCTGACTCAACGAGTATCATCCCGCCCGCGATGGCCGCTTACCAGTACATCTACACCATGCAGGGCCTGTCCAAGGTCTACCCCGGCGGCAAGAAGGTCCTCGAGAACATCCACCTCTCGTTCATGCCGGGCGCCAAGATCGGCGTGCTCGGCAGCAACGGCGCCGGCAAGAGCACGCTCTTGCGGATCATGGCCGGGGTCGACAAGGAGATCATCGGCGAGGCCTGGGCCGCCGATGGCGTGACCGTGGGCTACCTCCCGCAAGAGCCCGATCTCGACCCGAACAAGGACGTCAAGGGCAACATCGAGGAGGCCGTCTCGGAGATGCGCGACGTCCTGCGCCGGTTTGAAGAGGTGTCGATGAAGTTCGGCGAGGTCTCGGGCGACGACGAGATGAACGCGTTGCTCACCGAGCAGGGCGAGCTGCAAGACAAGATCGACGCCGGCAACGGCTGGGAGCTCGATCAGCAGCTCGAGCTCGCGATGGACGCGCTGCGCTGCCCGCCCGGCGACGCCAACGTCGAGACCCTCAGCGGCGGCGAGCGCCGGCGCGTGGCCCTGACCCGGCTGCTGCTCGAGCGCCCCGACATCTTGCTGCTCGACGAGCCCACCAACCACCTCGACGCCGAGTCCGTGGCCTGGCTCGAGCACCACCTGCAGGAGTACCCGGGCACGGTGGTCGCGATCACCCACGATCGCTACTTCCTCGACAACGTCGCCGGCTGGATCCTCGAGCTCGAGGGCGGCCGCGGGATCCCCTGGCAGGGCAACTACTCGAGCTGGCTCGAGCAAAAGCAAAAGCGCCTCGCCGAGCAGGAGAAGAAGGCCAGCTCGCGGCAAAAGGAGCTGCTCCGCGAGCTCGAGTGGATCCGCATGACGCCCAAGGCCCGGCACACCAAGAACAAGGCCCGGGTCCGCGCCTACGAGGATCTGCTCAACAGCTCCGAGCAGCGCAAGCACGACACGACCTCGATCCACGTGCCGTTCTCGCGCCGGCTCGGCAACGTCGTGGTCGAGGCCAAGGGCCTGCGCAAGAGCTTCGGCGACAAGCTGCTGTTCGAGGACCTCGAGTTCACGCTCCCGCGCGGCGGCATCGTCGGCATCATCGGCCCGAACGGCGCCGGCAAGACCACCTTGTTTCGCATGATCACCGGGCAAGAGCAGCCCGACAGCGGCGAGCTCAAGATCGGCGAGACCGTCGACATCGCCTACGTCGATCAAAGCCGCGACACCCTCGACCCCAACAAGTCGGTCTGGCAGGAGATCAGCGATGGCAAGGACACCATCGACCTAGGCGGGGTCGAGATGAACTCGCGCGCGTACGTGGGCAAGTTCAACTTCAATGGCCAGTCGCAGCAACAAAAGGTCGGGACCCTCTCGGGCGGCCAACGCAACCGCGTGCACTTGGCCAAGCTGATCAAGCGCGGCGGCAACTTGCTGCTGCTCGACGAGCCGACCAACGACTTGGACGTCGACACCCTGCGTCACCTCGAGGACGCCCTGCTGGCCTTCCCGGGCTGCGCGGTGGTGATCTCCCACGATCGCTGGTTCTTGGACCGGATCGCCACCAACATCTTGGCGTTCGAGAACGACTCCAAGGTGGTGTGGTTCGAGGGCAACTACGCGGACTACGAGGCCGACCGCAAGGCCCGGCTCGGCGACGACGCGCTGGTGCCCAAGCGGGTCAAGTACCGCAAGCTGACCCGCGGCTAGCCGCGGGCGTCCCCGCGTTTCGCGTCATTTAATCGGGGAGTACCGCCGGTCTCCATCAGGCGTTGTCGTGGTCTGTGACTTGGCGCCTGGCCGCGCACGACACGTACCCTGATCGCGACTTGCCAGAGGCACCGTCAATAGCGCACGTGGTCGGTGAAACGGCGAAGGCCGAGTTAGAAGCGGCTGGTTCAGATGTTGAAAACCGCCTGAGCGGGTTTCGCGCTCGCCGCGGCCGAACTTTACTAAAACCCGCGCTCGCCACGAAACGATCTTGCCGGCGCCACGACTAGCAGCGCAACGCGGCCGAGGTCCCTCTGGACCAGACCGAAGTCATGATGACGACCCCCAGTCACACTACATCGCCTCGAGCGTGGGAGCTTGCGAGCCTGCTCTTATGTAGTTGCTGGCTGTTCGGCCGCGAAAACACGACGACGCCTACACGAACGAAGGAAGATATAATCGATATGGTAATTCAACTAGCAGCGACCCTGCTCTCGGCGTTAGGCCTGCTTCCGAGCATAAACTCGATGGTGGAGACCCGATGGGTCGATAAGCGAAGCTCTGCCGCGTCATGGGCCAGGAGTCCGGTTGCTTGACCCCGGTTACGAGCGCCGGGTTCGGTGTCACCTGGATTGGGAAACCTGTAGCGGAAAAGGCGCATTGGTGACTGGAGGGGCAACCGAGCGGATACGCGCCGCCTCGTCGTAATTCTCTTGCCATATAACCCCGCAGGCTGATAGTCTTGGATACGAGAATGTTTGAACGTGTACAGCCGGACCTAAGCGCGCTCGTCAGTGCGCCGCTCGAAGAACTGGTCTTTCGCTTCGACCAGGACTTTGATCTGCCCCTCGAGCACCACGTCGGCATCGGTTTGCTCGAAACCCGTGGTACGCTCACGCCGGCCGGCGTTCTACACGATCCGGTGGCCACTGTGGCCACGTACTGGATGCGAATGATCCAGTGCGACGTTCGCTGGGACCTCCTGCGTGGGCTCGAAGCCGTGGCTGACTCCGCCGGACTCGTCGAGGGACTCCGTGCGGAGCCGATGTCCAAGTATACGGCTTACGTGCTCGCGCGTTGGCACGACGCAGCCGGGCGCCTGCAATTTCGTTGCGGAGACATGATGGCGGCTCGAATGGCGTTTGCGCGGGCGCACGCCTTGGCCAAGCACCCGGCGCTCTGGTACTGCCGGCCCGATCTGGAGAGCAACTTGTTGCGCGCGACCTTCGACGAGCGCGAGAAAGCCGGCGCCGATCATAGCTTGGCTGTGGAGGCACGTGGGTTTGACGATCTGCTTAAACGGTCTATGGTGACAGCTGAGCGCCACTACATTCGCCTCAACCTTGATCAACTGCAAAGCCGGCTCGAGCAGGCCCTCATCCAGGTTACGCCGGTTCCGGCTGGCGAAGATCTGCTCGCCGGGATGCTCGGCGACGGGGTCTCGCCCGGTGAGCAGCGCGAGTTTCTGCGTGGGCTCGCAAACGTTTTGCATAACACGTCGGTCGTCCACAAGCCCGAGCCGCGGCGCTCTTGGGATGGCAACCCCGACTACGCGATCAAAACCGCGCGGCAAAGCGCGGCGCTCGCCTTTGGACTGCGCGACGAAGTTCGGCTGGCTCAGGCCTTGCGCAATGGGGCGACCCTCAGTCAAGCGGCCCCGGCCTCGCGCGAACGAGCGCTGGTGTGGCTGCGCGCCGTGGAGCAGCGCCTCAACTGGCAGCGAGGTCGGTGGATGGCGACCCAGGCGATCGCACGCATGGAGCCTTCTCTAGCGGCCGTCGATCGGCTCGAGGCGATCTTGTCCGATCTCGATAAACGCCGCGCGGTACGCGGTGAGGAGGCGGGCTTTGACGTCGATCTCTACCGTTATACCCTCGACGCGCTGGAATACGTGTGTGCGAGCATCGACCCGGGCGGTGAGGTCCAGCAACACATTCAAGACCGGCGTCTAGCTAACGCTGCGAGCGTCCGCCGTGTGGTCAAGGTCGCCGTCTACCGAGCGCGATTCGCTCAGCTCATCTTCCCCCTCTATATGAGTCAGATCGAGCGTGCGCGTGCGGACGTCGAGCCCGAGCAAGGCGACATCGAGGCGCTCGAGGAGCTGTTTACCCGGGTCGAAGAGGTCAACGCACGCGACTTGCTCGACACGCTGGCGGACCAGACCCGCAGTGGGGGGGCGCCGGCCGTGTACGAGTATGAGGAGTCCGGTGAGCCGGTCACGGCGCTGCGAGGCGATGGGGTACGCAGTTTGCCGCGCAGCAGTTTTGGGCTGACCGACGCCCGGGCGGCGATCGAGTTCGCCCGTCAGCGCTTCGAGGAGGTCGCGCTGCTCCGACCGATGACCGTGACCCCCAGCGACCCCGAGATCGCCGGGGCAGTGCGGCGCTTGACGGCCGCCCAGCCTGGTTTGGTGGTGGTTCGCTACTTTGTGTATGGCTGGGGCGCGACGCGAGTCGAACAGACCGCCGGCCCCTTGCACCTTGGTGCGCTCGTGTTTCGCAGCGGGCGAATCGAGCTCGTCGATCTCCACGCCGACATCGCTGCGCTCGCGCACCGCAGCTCTGGGCAGCCGCCGACGCAGGCGCTCGCCGAGCTGCTCTGGTCGCAGCTCATTGAGCCGGTCTGGTCGAGGCTCGAGGATCCCGACGATATCGAGCATCTGACCCTGATCCCCGCCTCCGGGATGTTCAGCCTCCCGTTGCACAGCGCCAGCCGACCTGGCACCGATCTCCGCCCCCTGTGCGCACGGGTCCCGCTCTCGTTTTCGGTTAGCGCGACCGCATACGTGACCCATCGACGTTACTTGCTGCGCGTCCAGCCGCGCGACCCCGACGATGATCTTTGCGCGCTGGTCCCCGAGATCGGGGCGCCGGCCGGCGAGGGCTCCTCGACCTCGGTCAAGCAGCTCGACATCTACCCGGGCGAGCTCGAGGCCGTCGATTGGAACGCGCCTCGCTTTCACCTCGCCGGCGCGAGGCCCGAGGGCCTCGACCGGGCGCACTTTCGTTACTGTGGGCGAGGTAACCGTGCCGGCCTCGATCGTTTGCTCTCGACCCGAGCGGAACTGTTCGTGTTTGCGGGCCATGGCCTGACCATGCCGGTCGAAGGTGACGTCGAGGTTGCGCTGCAGCTCGCGGACGGTGAGTTTCTGACCCAATACGACCTGGCCACCGATCTTCGCATGCGCCGAAACAAGTGGACGATCCTCGGCGCGTGCGTGAGCGGGCAGGGCGGTGATACGGCTTCGGGCGAGGTTGCCGGGTTCGTTCGCTCGTTCATCGCGGCGGGAGCCGGCGCGCTCGCGGTCAGCCTCTGGCCCGTCGCGGACGCGATGATGGCCACGGTGGTCGGCGAGCTGCTGAAGCAGATCAGCGCGTCCCACGAGCGGGCCTTCGACATCGTCACCGCGCTCCACCGGATTCAGGCCGAGCAGTTTACGCTGGCGTCAGAGCGCTTGCTCACCCCCCAGCCGCCGCGGAATTACAACCTGCCAAGGTGCTCAGACGAGGGCCCTGCCCCGGGCTTGCTAGGTTGCCCCCTGGCGCTCTATTTATGAGCGGTGAGCGAGTCCACCCTCATCCGACCGATTCCGCCCGAACTCCGAAGTGAGCGGGGCTGGACGGTCCACGTCGACGGCGACCGGCTCGAGTCGGTCGCCGTCGTGATCATTGAACACCCGCACTACGGCAAGTTGAGCTATGGGCTGACGCCGCACGGCTACGACGGCTGGGTGTTTGCCGAGGCCCGAGGCGGTGTGGGGTTGCTGGTTCACGTCGAGCTCGACGGTGAGCTGTTCGTGGTGGTCGTCGAGCAGGATCGTCCCAACCAGGGCGGGTTTGTGCTCAACATCCCACGGGGCTTCATCGATCTGGATGAAGACCCGCTGACGGCCGCGCGTCGCGAGCTGAAGGAGGAGACCGGACTCGAGCTTGCGGCTGAGCGCTTCGTGCAGTTGCCCGGCGCCCCGGGCAACCCGAACAGCGCGTTCTTTGACACCCGGGGGCCCGACACCGGCGTCCGCTTTTACGCCGTTCGGCTCGAGCCCGCTGAATTGCCTGGTCAGAGCTGGGCGCGGCCGTCCGGCGGTGAGCAAATTCGGTGCGCGCGGCTGGTGCCGTGGTTCGAGCTCGCCGGGTTTGCGGACATGGTTGGCAACGCCGGGCTTGCCCGGCTGTTGGCGAGCCGGCGTCGCGGTGCGGCCGGTTAGGGGATCGGCGGGTCACCGTCCGAGCGCGCGGCCGAGCTCGGCGACGCGGCGGCAGATCTCGTCGAAGTCGTCGTCCTCGTCGCTGCGGCCGAGTTCATCCTCCGGCAGCCCGAGATGCTTGGCGAGCTTCTTGCGGGCGGCGCAGAGGAGCGAGCGGACCGCCGAGTGCGAGATCCCCAAGATCTCGGCGATCTCCTTGCCTGACAGACCGTGGACGGCACGAAGCTCGAGCACTTGAAGCTGCGGGCCGGTGAGTTGCGAGCGCATGAAATCGTCGAGCTCGTGCAGATAGGGCCGCAGGTGGGCGCCGCGGCTCGGCGATTGTCCCTCCAGATCGTCGAGGGACTCGAGGCCGGCGTCGAAGCGGGCCTGATTTTGGGATTTGCTTCGGTAGTAGCTGTTGAGTTGGTTATACTGAATCGACCTACAGTAGTTGGCCCGATTAGCGATCTCGCTGCGTCGCTCTCGCAGGGCAGCGGTGCATGCGCAAATGATCTCGCTGACGAGCTCCTCGCGGTCCGTAGCGTTGCCGACACGGTGGCGCAGCTCCGCATGGAGTTCGGAAGGAAGCTTGGTTAGGAAAGCGTCGTCGTCGAGCTTGGGGCAGATGGACATCAGGGTTGTAGTCGGCAGGATGCGCGGTGTGTTGCTGATGTTCTAGCCGATGATCAGCTACAGCATGTGCGCAAACGCATGCGAGAGCATGGGACAAACACCGCGTTTCTGCGACTCTGGGGGGCATGTCTATGAGCACTCGGCGATCACCCCTGAAGATCGCGCTGCTGGTCGCCGGACCTCCGCTCGGCCTGCGCGGCGTCGACGGTGACCTCGACCGGATGGCCGAGCAGCTCAGGGCTCGCGACTTCACCGAGCTGATCATCTGTAGGAGTTCGGGCGCCACGCGGACGCGGCTCTTGGCCTACCTCGACCTCTTGGTCGAGCACGCGGAGGCTGATGACTGCGTGGTGTTCTACTACGTGGGCCACGGCGCGTGCGCGCGGTTTGCCGGGGGACTGCACCCAGGCGACGAGCCTAAACGAATCTGGCGCTACTTGCTCACGCAGCCCGAAAGCGAAGGCTTCTCTGGCTTGCTCGCCGTCGAGCTATCCGAGCGGATCTGCGCGCTCACCACCATCACTCGGAACGTTACGACCATCCTCGACTGCTGTTTCGCGGCGGAGATAGTGCGCGGCGCGGCGCGCGGCGTGGAGCTTGTCGGGCAGCTGCGAGAGTTTGAGCGACCCACGACGCCTCGCTTGCTCCAGACGGTTGAGCGCTTGTGCGGACACCCGGCCTTGCAGATCAGTCACGCCGCGACCATTCGGCTCTCGGCGACCTCGCGGGAGGCCAAGGCACATGAGCGCTTCGAGGCGGGGCATTTTACTCAGCGGCTGACCGAGTCACTCGCGCGAGCCGACGCTGACTCGTTGCCTTGGTCTGCGCATATATCGCGTATCCGCGAGCAGGTCGAGCAAGACCGGAATAGTGACTCGCAGTTGCCCGAGCTCCGCGGCCCAGGTGGCCGGCTGCCGTTTCGTTTGCATGAGGTTGATTTCGCTGGGCACATGAGCTTCGCTGGACCCGACGGTGAGCGCGGGGGGTGGATCCGCGCCGGGCGACTGCATGGCCTTCGGCCTGAGGCGATCCTCGAATTCCCGCGGACCGGAGAGCCCAGCCTCATCGCGCACGTGACGAAGGAGGTCGAGCCGCACTACGCTCGGGTCGAGTTCGAGGGTGAGATCCGGCCACAGCTCGGTGACCTCGGCTTCATCAGCGGCGGCGTCGACCGCCTCGCGGTCGCCGTACGCGGAACAGGGTCGCTCGCCGAGCAGGTCGAAGCGCGCCTGTCGGGCTGCGTTCGGCTCGAACACTGCGCCGACGCCAAGCTCGTCTTGCAAGTCAACGCCCAACTCGAGCTCGATGGACCCGACGGCGACATATGCTTGCGCCGCCCACTCGACCAAATTGACGAAATGCTCACAGACCTCGACGCGATCGCCCGGGCGCGATCGTTGACTTGCACGCTAAGCGCGCACTCTGATGACTCGCACGAGGGGCTATACGACGCTTGCGCCTGGTCGTGGCGGCCCTTTCGCTACGCCGGCACGCAGGAGTGGGACCTGCGATCTGGCGATTCGCTCCACGTCAACGATACCATCGCCTTCGAGTTTAGGAACGACTCGCGTTGCTCTACGCCGCACCTGTTCTTCAACCTCCTCGACCGTGGGTTGGAGCATGCGCTGACCCGGATGACCTACGGGCATTCGACCGGGGTCGAGATCAGTACGCGTGAGCCACGCTGTGAGCTGTACACGCCACAGCGCGGCGAAGGTCCGATATCGGTTTGTTGGGCTGGGCAGGTCCCCTTGGATCGCCCACGGCTGACGACCCTGTACCTGATCGTCAGCACCACGCCGCTCGATCTCTCGCCGGTGTTGGCGGGACCTCCGGCGCGGGGCCGAGTTGAGCGGGTGCGTGCCGCCGATGCGCCTGTTCGAGATATGCGGTGGGCCTTCACGAAGCTCGACGTCTGGGTTGATCCATGGCCCCGCTCATGAACGAGCTCGAGCGCGGGGCTTCGTCTACCTCGAGCGATGACCACCCGGGATGCCGACCTCGCGTCCAAGCGCGCGGAGCTGCTCATCGAGGTCCCTGCTGGCTTCGTCGCGCGACAGCTCTCCTATTGTGCCACCGAGACATTCTCGAATCGCCTCTCGCGCTCGGTGCAGACGCGTGCGGACGGTACCATGGTGAATCTCAAACAGCTTGGCGATCTCGGTCGCCTGCCAACCATGCCAGTAAAACAGCTCGACCATCTCTCGGTCGTCAATCGAGAGCAACCGGACGCAGGAGTTCAGCCGGCGTCCGCCCTCGAGCATGGCGACCGCGGTCGATGGTGTGATTCCGGTAACATCCTCGATCGAGGACTCGCTCGGGTCGAAGGTCTTCGGTAGTTTGTAACGCCGACGGTAGAAGTCGATGCGCGTGTTCCGAGCGATCACGAACAAAAACGTGCGGAAGCTGGACGTGGCCGCGAAGCTCGACAGCGACCGAGTCAACCGCTCGAAGGTCTCTTGCAGGAGGTCGAGGTGCTCCCGCTCACCGACCGCATTGAAGAAGTAGCCGCGTATCTGATCGAAATAGCGTGAAACCAGCTCGTCTCCCGCTCGTCGGTCTCCCGCCTTCCAGCGCTCGGCTAGTTCGAAATCCGAGACATCTTGCATGACCGACTTGTACCACGATCACATGCCCAACTCGTGCTCCAACTCCAGGAGCGCGGCCTTGACTTCTGTGGGCAAGGACACCGTCAGCCTGCGCACCATCCTGCACGCGTCGCGGGCCTCGTCGTCGTGGCTGAAGTTATGAAGCGCCTGGGCCAGGCCGATCGCAGCTACGCTGGCGTTTTCGTCCTCGGGAAAGTGCTCGATCCACAACGCGAGGCCTCGGCGCAGGAATTCGAAGCCATCCTCGTCTGCGGCTCCGACGAGCAGGTGTCCTGCGATCGTGTAGCCTTCAGCGCGGATCCGCGGCGCAAGCCTCGATCCGTCGCGCAGCACCTCGACGAGCTCTCGCGCGCGAACAAGCTGGGCTGGCGTGGTCTCGCCGTCGAACACGATCGCTAGCCAGCCGCTCAGCGCCTTGACGCGGATCGCTGGCTCGGGCGCCTCGAGCAGCGACTCGAGCGTCTGTTGGGCCCGGTCCAGCTCACCGGCCTCGACGGCCAACAGCCCCTCGTTGAGCTTGATCGAGCGGAGATGGGTCTGAGCCTCGGGGTGTGTCTCACCCAAGGTCGTCGCGGTCTTGGTCCAGGCGACCTCGTAACTTGCTCGAGCGTTTGCCAAGTCCCCGTTTTCGAGGTGGGCCACGCCGATGTTCGAGTGCAACTTGGCGGCGTGGAGCGGGCGTTCGTCGGGGAGCGCCTTCAGAGCGCTTCGATAGGCGGCGATCGCGTCGCCCGGACGCCGCTCGATGAGTGCGACGAAGCCTTCAGCCTCGAGTAGCTCGGCTCGCCTGGTCGACACGCTGGGTTCGTCGCGCGCGCCGAGCTTACCACGGACTTCGACGATCGCGAGGTTTGCCGCGTGGATGCGCTCGAGATGGAGCGCGTAGAGCCGGGCGAGATCGACGCCGATCGCGATCTGCAGATCTTCATCGGCGCAGCTTTGCGCGTGGCCGATTGCGGCGAGCAATTCATCACGCGCGAACTCGGGCTGCTCGGCCCGCATGTGCGCGCGCCCGAGCTGATGATGGGCGTAGCCGAGCTCGCGCGAGGCGTCGCCTTGACTCGTACACCGCCGCCCGTGGGCCTGCGCGAGCTCGATCGCCCCGTCCGCGAACTTCGTGGCCGAGTGATGATCGAGCAGGAGCGACGCGTTCTCAGAGTGGTTGATCGCAGCCCGTACCTCAGCATCGACCGGAGCAGGAATATCGCCACGGCCACAGATCTCGGCGAACGCTTCGAGAGGCTCGATCAGCGACCTTGCGTTTGCGAAGGTCGTCGCGTTGAGTTCGGCCAGCGCTTCGATCTGTGTGTGTGTGCGCACTCGCCAGCGCTCGAGACAGTCCGCTTGACGAGAGAGGCGGTCCTCCTTTGGGGTTCGCGCTCTTTCCACGCACAACGTTGCCGCGAGTCGGTGACGCGCCTCGACGTTGGCTCGCAGGGCCGCGACAATGCTCTCGGCGGTGCGGGGTGCATACTCGGCGGGGAAGCTAGCGATTTGTGCGTGGAGTGCGGTGCCGCGTGCGGCCGACCACACCCCGTCTGCCGCTACGATGTCCACACAATCAGGCGGTCGCACGCCGTAACCGTAGCCTGCGACGACCCCCATGCTGAGCAATGCGAAGACGGACACTGTGACGAGCGCGCGTCGTCGTCCTCGGCTTTCGCGCACGATTTTTTCGAGCAACGAGGCGAGACTGGCGTGGCGGTCGTCGGGGCGTGGGCTCATGCCGACGAGCAACAGTCGGTAGAGCCAGCGTGGCATGATCGGTGGTCGCTGGGGCGGGATTGGATGTGACGGTGGTCGAGATCCGGTGCATGCTTCCCACAGCGCAACACAGAATGCATACTGGTCGCTGCGCTTTGTCGCCTGCTCCTGGCGAAGCAGCTCGGGTGCCATGTATGCCGGAGTGCCGAGCATCGCTCGCCTTGAATGAACCGCGAAATCGTCTTCGCCCTGCGCTGGGCCATCGGCGAGCCCGAAGTCGCCCACATAGACCCGCACTGGGGGGCCGGGCTCGAGAAGCACGTTCTCGGGTTTGAAGTCCCGATGCACAATATCGCGCTCGTGCGCCGCGGCGAGGCCCCGACCGGCCTCGACGTACGAGGCGAGGATGTCCGCAAACGGGCGGCCGACTTGCCACTCGCGCAAGGTCTCTCCGGGAACGTACTGCGTGGCGATAAATAGCTCGCCACCTCGTGCCCGGCCGACATCAAAAACCATCAGTATGTTGCGGTCTTGAAGGTTAGCGAGGATCTTGGCTTCGCGCAGGAGCCGTGCCTCGAGTTGTTCGGGCGTCAGCGAGCGGCGGCGTAAGACCTTGAGGGCAACGTGGCGGTCGAGGGTGGTGTCCAGTCCCAAGAAAACCACGCCCATGCCGCCCGCGCCGAGCACCTCGAGCAAGACGAAGCGTCCGTCCGGGTCGAGCGTGGGCGGCTGGAGAGTCGGTATGAGGCCGAGCCGGACTCGCAGTTGATCGAGCTGCAGTTGGGCGACGAGCTCGCGGGTGACCGGGGCGTTGGTTCGGGTGTCGTCAGTCATGGCGACCTTCTCCTGGTCGGGTGTGAGTGCATCGCAGCGGCGCGTTCCGCGAAGCGAAGGGCTTGGCTCGAGCTACCATGCCGTAGTCGCTGAACGCGGTGAAATGTTGGGCTCGAAGTTTCGGCGGGTTCGCACGTGGGTTTGGGGTAGATGTGCCAACAAACGCGGGTTGCTGCCGACTCACCAGGATATGGGAAAGACACACAGTCACATCAAGTGCATCGCCAAGTGGAGCATTGCAGTCGTCGCACATTTGCTCAGCGCGGAGGCGGGCCTCGCAAATGGGCCCATGATCAAACTGGCGGCCGAAGCGGCCGAAGCGACCGCGGCTGAACGCGGGCCCCGGTCGTGGCCCGCGGGCGAGCAGGCCAGCGCAGTGATCGACGCCCGTGGTCATGTCGTAACGTTCGCGACGGACTTGCAGGCCGCGAAGCTCGAACTCTGGTACGAGGACGACCTGATCGGAGACTCGGTCGAACTCCTCGCTGATGAGGAGGACCTCCCCGTCAAAGTCGAGTTCCTCAATGGCGTGAACTGGGTTGTCCAGGCGTTCCATGTCGATGGGTGGGGGGGCCTCACCGCCTGGAGTGAAACCACCAAGTCCTGCTACCACGAGTGGCATGGGTGGACCGACGACACCAAGGTGGAGGTGATCGCCACGAGCGACAGCGGTGCGACAGCACGCAAGCCCCTCATGATCAAAGTCCGTCCGAGGACGCAGGGGTGATACCGAGCCGGAGCGCGAGTTTGCTCGCGCTCCGGCCTTAGCTCGTATTCGGCCTCCAGTCACCTGGTTGTAGTCGAGTCTCGCGCGTGAACGTTTCGTCCGGTTCGCGGCGCGTCGTCGGGTGGATGCCGCTCGTGCCAAGACCGCGGGCCTCAAAACGCGTCGCAAGAGCAGGTCATCGCCACGCTCGCGCCCTGATCGAGGGCGGCGCAGGCCGCCCCGTTTAGCTGCACGCGATCGCTGGCGAGCTGGCTCCAGCCGTTGGGGTCGTCGGGGATCAACGCCGCCCCGTCGAGCTCGAGCACGCACGCGCTCGGGTCCGCGACCGCGACACCCAAGCCCAACTCGCATGAGCCCAAGCCCGCGAGCAGGCCATCGAGGCCGGTCGCCAGGGCGGCGAGGTTGTTGGGGCTGAGCCACGGCGCGCCGTCCATGCCGGCGCCGGCGTTGGCGAGCGACTGTGGGTAGTTGCCGGTGAGGTTGCCGACCGCGACGAGGTGGGTCTGGATCCCGGCCGCGAACGCGTCTTGGGCCGCGAGCACGGCCTGCGCGCCGCCCTGCTGCGGGTTTGGGGTCGCGCAGGTGTCGGGGTTGCGGCCGGTCAGCAACACCAGGTGGCCGGGCTCGCCAGCGAACAAGGGGATCATGGCCGTGAGCGCGTCGGCGAGGGGGTTGTCCTGCTCGGGGGCCTGGCCCAGGAAGCTGGCCTCCATGGTCGCGGCGTTGAGCGCAGCGGGGGCGACGATCTCGAGCACCGGACACGCGCCCCCCCCGTCGCCGCCAAAGCTGGTGAACGAGGCCAGGCCAAGGCGACGGACATCCTCCCACGCCCAACTGACGCCCTGTATCGGGTCGAACAGGGCCAGGCCGATCGCCTCCCAGCGGCTGGGCCCGGCGAAGTTGCCGGCCATGTGGTCGCCTCGATCGAGCAATACGATCACCGGCGGTTGCTGGGGCACGAGGTTCACGGCCATGCTCGAGCAGTCGCCATCGCCGTCGCCGATGGGGTCGCCATCGCCGTCGCCGGTGGGGTCGTCGCCGTCGCCGTCGCCGGTGGGGTCGTCGCCGTCGCCGTCGCCGGTGGGGTCGTCGTCACCGTCGCCGTCACCGTCGCCGGTAGGCTCGTCATCGCCGTCGCCGTCGCCGGTTGCCTCGTCGCCGTCACCGGTCGACTCGCTCGCGTAGCTGTCGATCCCCCACAGCAGGTCAGTGCGTCCGCAACCCAACGCGAGCGTAGCGAACGCAACCACGAGACTGGTTCGGCGTGCCATGGCTCGAGTCTACCGGTTCGCTCGGCGGGTGTCTGCTGCCGACACCCGGGGGATCATGGCCCCATCCCGCCGACATCGAGCCGATCGGCGCGGTGCACGATCGGGTGGCGCCGCGACTTCATCTCGGTCATCACGGCGGCCATCATCGCGCACGAGCGAGGGGGCCCACGTGCGGTCGAACGTGAAGGCCGAGCTCCTCGCTCACGCCCACGCCCGAGGCGACCGCAAGTGGGCGCGTGGGAACCGCCCGTGGGGCCTGGACCATGGCTTCAGCTTCGGCCTTTTCGACGAGGGCGTTACCGCCGAAACTCGCAATACGCCGGTATAACTGCGTTTCGGCGCTCTAACAGTTATCTGGATCAGTGATTAGTGGTGAAATGACCTCCCGTTATTTCACTAATCACTGGTCCAGATACTAGCCGATTTGGGCCTGCTCATCGTCCGAGAGCTTAGCGAGCACGCTCCCGAGGGCGATGCGTTCGTTTGCATCAGCCTGAGCGAAATCGCTCTGGCCGCCGGTTCTTGCGAAAATTTAGCCGTCCGAAACCACGATTTATTGATCTCCTGCTGGCGCATCGGTAGAGTTAAGACCAGCTCATTCAAGATCGGATAGAGAACAATGAACACACTCTCGTTGCTGCTGTCAGCAGTCACATTCGCGTCGGTTTGGCCCATGAGTGGAACGTCGACCCCTGACGTCATTCAGGATCCCTACGGCCCGCGGACCCTCAGCGGAGTCTACGATTACCATCGGGGCGTCGATTTTTGGGGCAAGCTCGGCGATCCCGTCCACGCCGTCGCCGACGGCGTGGTCGTGCGGATGCAGACCGCCGAGGAGAACGCAGGCACTGGTCTGCAGTCGTTCGGCAACTGGGTGCTCGTCGAGCACGCGCCGCTCGCCGACGGGACCCCCCTGCATACGGCGTATCTGCACCTGTACACCTTTGACGTCGTCGTCGGTGACACGCTGCTCGCCGGCTCGCCGATCGGGACTATCAATAGCTCCGGTGTAGACATCAACACCGATCACCTGCACCTAAACCTCTACTACGGGCTCTCGGGCACGCTGATCAACAAGCGAAGGTCGGTCTCGCCCTGGCGGATCCTGCCCAACCCTGGCCTCGATGAGGTCGTGCTCGAGATCGTCAGCGACACCACCATCCACTTCGGGGCGCGGATCTCCGAGCTCGATCTGGTCCGCGTCGAGGTCACCGGGCGCGGGGCCGGAACCGGCAAAAACAAGCAGACCTTCGACTTCATCGACTTCGAGACGGAGGAGGGCCTGTGCGGGGACAACCCGGAGTGCGAGGGCGTGAGGGTGATCCCCGACGACTTTTATTCCTTCGACGAATGGGCGACCTGGGACGTGGTCTTCACGACCGTCGGCCCAATCACCGGCGCGTGCCTATACGATGTCGATGGCCTCGTCGAGGTCGTCGGCAAGGGCTGCCCGGCCAGCGGTGGCGGCAAGAACTAGTGTCCCGAGTCAGTAGTTCGTGGCGTAAAGAGCGGTGTTCCCAACGACGCTCTACCGCTCGGCCTTGGGCCGGGAGAGCGCCTCGGGCGCGGAGGAGTCGAGCGGATCACGGTGTCGGCCTCGGTCAGGTGGCCCGCTGGCGGGCCACCGTCCGAGTGCCGGTGATTACACCGATCTGCATTTAGGCTCGGCGCTTGCGATGGCTCGATGGCGATGAACGACGCTTGGTCTAGCACGGTAGGGACCCGGGTTACCCCGGGCCCCCCGTACAGATCCGGACGTGCGGGCACTACCGCATCCGGCTCCTGCCTCGGGTCCTGACGGCGAAGCGCTCCGAAGGGTGTGGATGC
>Ga0114946_10001012_pt1 | contig 19432 bp, 15 predicted proteins | sample WalLakDeSediment_FD_88676 | JGI IMG/M metagenome (GOLD analysis project Ga0114946, IMG submission 88676) | Lake sediment microbial communities from Walker lake, Nevada to study Microbial Dark Matter (Phase II) - Walker Lake 11/02/13 Deep Sediment | ecosystem: Environmental > Aquatic >...
CAGCCGGCATTTTCGCGGTTTTTGTGACCATTGGGACCATAATCGCTATCTTTTATGAGGGCAGAACGTTAATCTCACAAGAAATCATTCCAGTCCCTGCCTCTCGAAAAGTGTTTGAATTTTTAGCCGTTATCATTGGAGGGGTGATTACCTTTTATTTTTCCCATGATATCGGTATGGGTGTCGTCATTGCATCAAGCATGGTGGGCATCCTGGCGGCAATGGTAGCGCCAGAATATAGCGTAGCGGCTTATTGCGGCTCATTTGTGGGCATGTCATCCAATGATCTGTTTTTAAACTATTCCGAGGTCGTGTTGGCCAGCGCTGTCGCCGGTCTCGTGTATGTTCTCACCAGGGATCTTTTCACTGGTTTTGGTGGAAAACTGGGTACGATTGCCTTCATTGGCGCAGCATTGACTGCGCTTTCTTTTAGAAGGGAGTTTCTGATCGTCCCAATAGCAGATTGGAATACCAATCTTTGGATTATAGTAATTGCATTCATCGCTGCACCATTAACCTTCTATCTGAGTCACAGTCATGAAAATGGGCCGGTGTTAGCGTCTGGCGCGGTTGGACTGGCTGGGGGATTAATCCTGCCTGTTCTGTTCCCGGAATACGGATCGCACCTTGCAGTTGTTGCGATTTGTGCCAGTTTCACGGGCATGTCAAGCAAACAGCGCTGTCCGACCTTCCTCTACATTGGCATAGCCGGATTGTTTACAGGCATTCTATTTGTCTACAGCAACCCTCTCTTAGGCGGCGCGGGTGGCAAGCTGGGGACCATTGCTTTCGCCTCGATCATTGCCACCAACGGTTTTTTCAAATTGTTCCGCAACACGTATGGGATCGTCGCCCGTTGATGATCGCTTATTGCGCATATTTTGTAATAAATCAGTATGCGAGGGAATAGGGGGGTGTGGTGTGGCGGCTTCGCCGCCACACCACACCCCTCACCCTTCAGCAGAAGGGCTGTCTGAGCAGTTACCATATTTTAAGAACAAAGCATCTACCGTGCTTACTTGAATGATACGCTTGTTCAGCACACTGAACACATAAGCCCCTAAATCGCCTTTTTGATGCAAACACGCTATAATAATGCCATTATGCGACAAATTACGCAGCTTTTCCTAATTGCGATCATGGCGTTGATCCTGATCGGATCGGCAGATGTTCAACCGGTCTCTGCCCAAGCGGGAAGTGCCGCTGATCTGATCAATACGGTCAACGCATTACGCCAGGGCATGGGTTTGGCGCCCTATACTGTCGATAGTTACCTGATGGGCTTTGCCCAAACCCACAGCAACTACATGGCATCCATCAGCCGTTGGACGCATACCCGGGCTGATGGGACAACTCCTACCCAATACGGGATCAAAGAGAATGTCGCCATGGGCACCAACATGTCGATTCAGTACTGCATTTACACAGTCTGGTCAGATTGGATCCACTGGCAGACGATGACCGCATACGACACCGGGAAAGTCGGTGCAGGCGTTGCTATGGCAGGTGATGTTGTCTATTACACATTAAATGTGCTGCCGGGTGAAAGCGTGGTCAACCAGCCCGCGCCCACCAGTGGGGCAGCGCAGCCCGTATCCCAATCCCTTCAAAACCAACCGATTACTTTCTCTTCTATCATCACCAGCACGCCGGGACCGGATGGTGCGATCATTCATACAGTAAAGGCTGGTGAAACCTTATGGACCATCGCCATATCTTATGATGTCCTGATTGACCAGATCCTAACCAACTCGGGTTTAAGCCTGGGGACGACCCAGGTGTTTGAGGGGCAGGACCTCATCATCCAGGCCCCGTCCGACCCCACCCCCACACCGACCATCACCCTCACACCGGAACCAATTACACCCACACCCACCGAACCCCGGCCGACGATGACCCCACACCCCACCCGTACCCCGGCGCCGACAGCCACACCCACCACACCGCCTTCAGCCCTTCATCAGGCTTTGGGTGACGGTAAAAATGTCGGTTTAGGGTTGATCCTGATCAGTGGACTAGGGCTGATCCTGGTCATCTACCTGGGATTTATCAAAAAAGGCTGATTCCAGCCAATTTCCGCTTGACAAGTCTCAAATTAATATGATAAACTCTTTATGTTCAATAAATGCCGGCATTTTGGCAATAATTACGGAAATTTACAAGAAAGGAAAGCACCCGCATGAACACAGCAATTTTCACATCTCAAATGCTTCGGTTTAAATCCGCCGACATCGTCGGACGTGATCTACCTTCGCGGAGTGCGCCTGTTTTTAATTAGGCTTACCTAAATTGGTAACCTGGCCACGGGCAAACTCCATACCCCGTGGCTTTTTTATTTCCTCCAGGAAGTCAAAACACCCAAAAATCCAGGAAACGGATACAAGCCACGGGAAGGTCACACAACCCGTGGTTTTTTCTGTCGATAAAGTCACGGGAATGCTCTCTACTCAGCCTGCAAGGGCACCTTTCAGAGCAATAACGACAAATTGATTGAAAGACTGGAGAAGAAAAATGAAAACCACAACCTTAACCACACAGCTGCGCCCCTTTAGCCTGGAGGATGCCCAGGCCGCTGTGGACCTGTTCAATGCCTGCTCCCAAGCACTATACGGCTGGAATGATACAGAATTGGATGATATGCTCAACGATTGGACCTCCCCAGGCCTTGTTTTAGATGATGCTGTCCGCATCTTGGAAGATGAACTCGGCAATCTCATTGGCTATATCGAAGTGTGGGACACGACAAAACCCCACGTGGTCAAGTACGTGTGGGGTGTAATGCACCCCGACCACTGGGATGATACCATCTATGAGGACATGCTCACCTGGGCTGAAGCTTGTGCCCGGACCCGCATCCCATTAGCGCCAGAGGGCTCACGGGTGATCATGTCCCAGGGTATATCCAATAAAGATCTGCGAAGAAAAAAGGCTTTGGAAGCCTATGGGTTTGATTTGGTCCGGCACTTTTATCGCATGGAGATTGAACTGACCGGAGCGCCTGCAACACCAAACGTACCTGATGGCATCAGCATTGTGCCGATAAATATTGAAACCGAACTCAAAGACGCCTTGATTGCCATGGATGACGGCTTTAAAGACCATTGGGGTCACGTCGAGCGGCCAATCGATGAGGTTTTGGTTCAATGGCAGCATTTCCTGCAAAATGACAAGGATTTTGACCCCAGCCTGTGGTGGTTAGCAAAATCTGGAACTGAAATCGCAGGCATCTGCCGATGTGTGCCGAAAATTGTTGAAGATCCGCACATGGGCTGGGTCAGCCAGCTTTGCGTTCGCAAACCCTGGCGTCGCCATGGTTTGGGGATGGCTTTACTTCACACGGCATTCCAGGAGTTTTTCCATCGCGGTTCGCAACGCGCTGGGTTGGCCGTTGATGCTTCGAGCCTCACCAATGCCACCCGCCTGTATGAAAGGGCTGGCATGCGTATTACCAAGCAGTATGACACCTACGAGATGGAGCTGCGCCCAGGTATAGACCTATCAACAACTTAACCTTTATCAACACTCGATTGAACTTCAATCGTAGTTGAGAGATTAAATGAAGTGATTAATATGGAAACAACAGAGACAATAACACAAAGCGTGCCAAAACAACGCATCCTGTCCAATACCCTGATCGTCTTCATGGTGGCAATGGTGTTTGCCAACATCGCAGCGGAGATGTATATGACCATGCTGCCCCTTTACATGCGCTATCTTGGAGCAGATGTGATGCAGATCGGGATATTCTTCACGGTCTCACAGATCGTACCCTTGGTTTTACAGGTTCTCGGCGGATGGATTTCTGACACCATCGGACGTTTGAAAAGCGTCGCCTTGGGGAGCCTGATTGGGTTAGGTGCATTCATCAGCCCGATCTTCGTGCCCACCTGGCAATGGCTCTACCTGACGGAAGGGCTTAACGCTGTCACTCGCTCCTTGATCGGACCTAGTTTTGGAGCATTTATCGCTGAGGAAACTTCAGAAGAACATCGTGGCAAAGTGTATGGGATCACCGATACGATCTACACGGTTGTAACGGTCATCGGCCCTCCCCTAGCAGGTTGGTTGGCAGATACCTATGGCTTCCGCATCATGTTGACCGTTGCAGCCGGAATCTACGTCTTCGCCACCATCATCCGCCTGATCCTGGCCAAAGTGGCAGGAAAAAAGCGCTTTTCAGGCAGAAGCGAAAAGCTTTCCTTCAAAGCACTGAAGATGAATTTCAAGACCATTTTCGGGCTGGCTGTTGCTGGCGGCGTACTGACCTGGCTGCTGTTGACTGACGGCGTACGTGACATCGCATTTTCGCTATCCTTCCGCCTGATGCCGATCTATTTAGAAGATATCGCCGGTTTAAACCTCCAGCAAATCGGATGGCTCACCTCGTTTTTCGGCATTGCAATGATGCTCACCACCATTCCAGCAGGTTGGTTTGCAGATAAATTCGGTGAATGGATCGCCATTGCGCTGGGTTTCTTCCTGGAATTCATCGCCCTACTGTTGTTGATCAATGTGGATGCGTTCACAGGTTTCGTTGGAGCCTGGGTCATCTTTGGCATCGGTGTGGGCTTGCTTTCACCGGCTTACCAATCCTTGCTCAGCAAAGTATTGCCAGAACGCATCCTCGGGACCGGGTTTGGCTTGATCCATGCCAGCCTGGGCATTTTCTCACTGCCAGCGCCAGCCATCGGCTCATTCCTTTGGAAGACGATCAGCCCGCAAGCGCCGTTTTATATCACAGCAATATTTGCCCTGCTGACGGTGATCCCGGCCTGGTTGAAGTTTAAACTGACCGCACGTGACCTTGAACGTGCAGCCCTGGCCAATAGCGATTATCTAAGCCAAAAAGAACAATGATGAACCGATTAAAGTGTTTGGCCTGCAGGGCTGGGTGAACCAGAACAGGGTTAGGTTGGTCACCCAGGTCGCTTTTGTTCCCGAAAACAAAGCCGTGTGAGGTTTGCACCGACCTGTGTGAAGGACCATCCCCAATTTGGCGGGGGTGCAAATCACCCAGCCCTGCACCAATAAATTGAACAAATGATAACTACTCAGCGTGCGAGGGCGCCCTTCAGCAGCAGGGCTGCCTGAGCAGTTACCACAAATGAAAAAAGAAAGAGAGTTAACCATGAAAAACATTGAAATCATCCTTGAATCCCCACCTGAGATCACCGGGTTGGTGTTCCGAAAATTCCTCGGCGAAACGGATTTCCCTGCCATGCTGGCGATCATCGAAGCTGCGACTGAAGCAGATCACCAAGAAACCGGCGAAACCCTGGAAGATCTTAAACACGATTATGAACATATGACCAATTCAGATCCCTATCAAGATTTGATCATTGCGGAAATCGATGGCAAACCCGTCGCTTATGCCCGGGTAGAGTGGTGGCAGGAAGAACAACCAAACGATCGCATCTACGGCCATTTCGTCAATCTCTTACCCATATGGCGAAACCAAGGAATCGAGAACGCGATCATCAATTGGTGCGAAGCCCGCCTTAGGGACATCGCTGCTGAACACCCCCAGGACAGTAAGCGTTACTTCCAAACCTACAGCAATGAATTTAAAGTGCGCTTCAACACAATTTTAGAATCCCTGGAATACACTGCAGAACGCTTCTTCATCGAGATGTCTCGCCCCCTTGAGGACATTCCCACAGCTGAACTGCCGCTGGGCATCCAGGTGCGCTCGGTACAACCCGGAGAGGACCGCAAGATTTGGGACGCATCTATTGAAGCCTTTAGGGATCACTGGGGCTACGCAGAACCCAAAGAGGAACATTATTCTGCATATGTCGGGTCTAAGTACTTCCAACCCGACCTGTGGCAGGTGGCTTGGGAAGGTGATCAGGTCGTGAGCAGTGTGATGAACTACATCGATCACGACTATAACAATAAATATCACCGCCTGCGTGGTTGGACGGAGAACATTTCGACGCTTAAACCCTGGCGCCATCAGGGTATCGCCCGAGCGCTGATTGTGCGCAGCATGCACATGCACAAAGCTAAAGGGATGACCGAAGTCGGATTAGGCGTGGATACAAATAACCCCAACGGCGCTCTCAAGCTCTACCAGGGTTTAGGCTATCAACAAGATAAAACCTTCATCAACTATCGTAAGCCGATGTAAGGTCGAACTCTACGCTAACAAAATGAACATGACACCGCTAGCCTAAGACTGGCGGTGTCATTTCGTAATGAAAATTATGCTTATGGTACAATCAAACCCGCAAATCCTTCAAGAATTCAAGAACACTTATGCGTATAACATTAAACCGTAACACCAAGTTGTTCTTATTATCCACACTGCTTTATGGCTTCTCCTTTAGCGTGTGGGAACTTTTTTTTAATCTCTACATCCTCTCCTTGGGGATCAATAGCGACATGCTCGGCCTGATCCGCTCTGCCACGCCCCTGGCAGCATTGGTTTTAGGCTTGCCCCTGGGGTTATTCTCCGATCGGTTTGGTCGCCGCAGGAGCATGTTGATTGGGCTTGTGATCGGTTTTATGGGTATGTTCTTCCAAATCCGTGTACCCCATCCTATCCTGATCTTCGCTTTTGGGCTGGTTCAAGGCGCGGGGTTCATGCTCTACCGAGTCTCACAGTCGCCGTTTATTATGGCCGTCAGCAAAAAAGAGAACCAGGCGATCATTTTTAGCTTGAATTTTGGTTTACTGACCATTGCGGCCACCATTGGTAACCTGGTTGCTGGCCAAGTACCTGATTGGCTCTACCGCTGGCTGGGAATCATCCAGGGCAGCGCAGCCTCGTACCAATGGGTCATCACTGCCGGCGTCCTCTTAGCCGCCACCAGCCTGATCCCCGTATTCCTGATCCGCGAAGAAAAAACAGCCCAGGATCGTGACCAAGCGCGTATCCCCCTGAAAACGATCATCCGTAAACTGACTGCCCGGCCAATTGTACGCCAGTTAGCCATCATTAACCTGATTATGGGTTTTGGTGCAGCGCTTTTAATCCCATACCTGAACGTGTTCTTGCGTGAAAAATTTAATATCGCGGATGATTTACTGGGGTTGATCTTCAGTTTTTCATCCCTGCTGGTCTTTTTAGGATCGATGGCTTCCCCCTGGTTGCTCAGGCTAACCAAAAGCCGCATCATCCCCACGGTCGCTACGCGGGGTGTCAGTGTGTTGTTTCTATTTGCATTGGGTTTCTCACCGATCCTATGGGTTGCTGTTGTCAGCCTCTGGTTCAGGACCGTGCTGATGCAAATGTCTTCACCGCTGTTGGATAATTATGCCATGCTGGTCAGCCGACCTGAGGAACAGGGTGCCATCGCCAGCATCCCCAGCATCGGATGGCAAATGGGCCAGGCTGTGGGGATCTTTCTCTCAGGATTGGTACAGACTCGTTTTGGCTTCTCACCGATTTTCATCACCACCGGGCTGCTGTACATCATCTCAATCGCCCTGACCTGGGTTTATTTCCGTCCCGGCGAAAAAGAACACGCTTATGCCGGATAATCAAAAACCTATCAACTTTGGCGTGATAGCTGATACCCACATCCCGGATCGCGCCAAACATCTCCCCTCGACAGTTCTGCGGGCTTTTGAACACGCCAAGGTCGACCAGATTCTACATGCCGGTGATGCATCCAGTTGGAAGGCGGTGCATAAACTGGAGGAAATTGCACCCGTAACTGTTGTCCAAGGCAACCGCGATTGGCTGTTCGGCATGTCTTTTCCACGCCATATCAGTCTTATTGCCCACGGCCTGCGCATCACCTTGACCCACGGTCATCGATCGATGCTGCAGTACCTGTTTGATAAATGGGCTTACATCCGCGTAGGGTATCGCTTTGAGCGTTATTACCGATACCTTGCGGCAGATTACCCCAATTCGGACGTAATCATCTTCGGTCATACACATTTCCAAACGGCAACCTGGGTCAATGGGCAGCTATTCTTTAACCCTGGCGCAGCATACCCTTGCCGGCACAACCACGACCGGCCTCAATTTGGCATCCTGAGCATCACACCGGGAGGCATCATCCGCACTGAATGCTATTAAGGCCTGAACCATGGTAACTACGCAGCCTGCGAGGGGATAGGGGGGGGTGTGGTGTGGCGGCAAAGCCGCCACACCACACCCCCCACCTTTCAGCATCAGGACTACCTGAGCAGTTTCGAACCATGTAAAGCTACTCAAAACCATGTCACTTTTCTCAGCACAAAGCAGAATTTCCGATACAATATATTCACACAATAGGCGGTGCAGGGCCAGCTGTCCCTGGTACCCTTATCCGCAGTCAGGTTGAGAACATGATGCCAATGATTACCTCGTCCAGCAATCAAAAAATCAAACTTGTTCGTGCTTTGCAGACCCACGCCCGTGAACGCAAAGGTCAGGCAGCCTTTGTAGCCGAAGGCGTGCGCCTGTTAGAAGATGCGATTTCAACCGGATGGACAATGGATTTCGTCCTTTTCGATCAGACTCTCTCAGAACGCGGCCAGGCTTTGCTCGACACCCTTAAGGAGCAACCTACACCAGATGTGTTTGAGATCTCACCCGGGCTGATGGCTGAGATTAGCGATACAGAAACGCCCCAGGGTATCCTGGCCGTGATGAAAGCCACAGCGCTATCCCTACCCGCTAACCCCAGTTTTGTGATCCTGGCAGACCAGGTGCGCGACCCCGGCAACCTGGGGACCATGCTCAGGACGGCTGAAGCTGCCGGTGCGGACGTCGTCCTGCTCACCCAGGGTACGGTAGATGCCTTTTCGCCCAAAGTCGTCCGGGCGGGCATGGGTGCCCATTTCCATTTGCCCATTGAGCACAAACCCTGGCATGAGATTCACGACTACCTGAAAGGTTTACCGGTGTTTTTAGCCGATTCCAAAGCTGACCTGACCCTGTGGGACGCTGACCTGCGCCAGCCGTGCGCCCTGTTGGTCGGTGGTGAAGCCTTTGGCGCAAGCCCAATGGGTGAAGAAGCTGCCACGCACCGCATCACCATCCCCATGGTAGGACGCACCGAATCCCTCAATGCTGCAATGGCAGCTGGCATCCTGATGGCTGAGGTCATCCGACAAAGGTACCAAGGACAATAAGAAGGACAACAAGATGCGCATTCGATCTATCACCTGCTTTATCCACCCGCGCTGGCCGCTCAGCGAGCTTGTCCTCCAAAAAGCTGGGATTTTTGCACAGCATGCCAAACAGGCTTTCGAAACAGCCGGCTACCCGGTTCAGACCTTACGCATGGCCACGCCCCCCTTCGCCGATTTCCTGGTTCCTGAAGACTACACGCATGCCGCCTCGCGCATTGAGGTCTTTGCCCACAGTGAAGGGTTCGAGTATGTCGCCCTGGGTCCAGCGCTGACCCACAAACCTGATAGCTACCGCATCATCCCTGAATTGCTGGCAAATTCCGGCAGCCTGTTCTTCAGCGGGCACCTCACCACCGACCAATCGCAGATCAGCTTACCAGCCGTGCGCGCCTGCGCCGAGGTGATCCACCATGCTGCACCCCTGGAAAAAGATGGGTTCGCCAACCTGCGCTTTGCCGCCCTGGCAAACGTGCCGCCCTGGGCGCCGTTCTTTCCGGCAGCCTATCACCAGGGAAAAGCCCCGGCATTTGGCCTGGCACTGGAAGCAGCTGACCTGGCAGTCAGCGCTTTCACGCAGGCAGAATCCCTGGAAAGTGCCCGCGTAGACCTGATTGAACGGATTGAAACCCATGCTCAAGCCCTGGAAGCTGTGGGAGAACGGCTGGCGCGTGCATATCAGATCGAATTCAAAGGCCTCGATTTCACCCTGGCGCCTTTTCCTGAACCGGAAAAATCAATTGGAAATGCGCTGGAACAATTAGGCCTCCCGGCAATTGGCCTGGCAGGAAGCCTGGCCGCAGCAGCTTTCCTGACGGATACCCTCGACCGGGCATCCTTCAAACGCACAGGGTTCAACGGCTTGATGTTGCCCCTTTTGGAGGATTCCACCCTGGCAAAACGCGGGGCACAGGGCGTGTTAACAGTCACAGACCTGCTGCTGTATGCCGCAGTCTGCGGTACCGGACTGGATACCATCCCCCTCCCAGGGGACACCACGGTCGACCAGATTTATGCCGTCTTGCTCGATTTGGCTGGGCTTTCACTAAGATTAGATAAGCCCCTTACCGCTCGCTTGATGCCTATCCCCGGCATGCTAGCTGGCGATGAGACCGGTTTTAACTTTGAATTCTTTGCCAACAGCAAAGTGCTGGCTCTGCCTGCCGAGCCCCTGACCGGTCTTTTGGGTGGTGATGAAACCTTCACCATTTTCTCCAGGCATAAAACAAGAAAATAACCGATGAGCCATTCAACTAACCCTTAAAAAACAATTTTGTATAAGTACTGGACAAGATTTCCATTTGTTGGTTATAATTGCACAAATATTCGTAAACAGACAATCGGCTAAGCGAATAAGTACCAAAGTTGTTAAGGGTACCTTAACAAAAATTTTGAACATCGTTAATGAGATAAATGGCAAATCCTGCTATAATCGGCTAAATGTTAAGCGACATGTAGCCGATATTACAGAAAGATTTAAATGTCATCCATTGCCATTACCCTCATCGTTCATTATTGGTATACTATTGCCAGATAGATGGCGATTGGGATGGCGTAGAATAAGCTCTGGGAGAACCAGATCCACAAAACCAGAAATTTCACACAGCCACCCACAACAGGGGTGGCTTTTTTTGTACAGCCAGGTTCTGTGAGAAAGGAGAAGCCTATCAAAAAACTATTGGTCAGTAATTTAGTTCTTTCGTGTAAATTAAAACAATTAGTATAGGAGATTTAGTAATGAAGAGTCGTTTTTTAGTTTTAGCCTTAATTCTTGTAATGGTCCTAAGCGCTTGTGCACCCAGGGCGGAAGAACCCGTTGTTGAAGTTCCCGCCGTTGAAGAGCCAGTTGTTGAAGAGCCAGTTGTTGAAGAGCCAGTTGTTGAAGAGCCGGTTGTTGAGGAACCCGCTGGTGAAGACCCAATGGAGATCTGCGACAATGATGATTATGGTTGTGCGGTGATCGCTCCCGGTCAAACCATTAAAATTGGCATGGGTTCTCCCATGACTGGCGGCAATGCAGCCTTCGGTATCGATGCTGAACAATCGGGCTTAATCGCAGTTGAAGACGCAGGTTTATTCAACGGCTTTCAGTTTGAGCTGATCGCTGAGGACGACGGCGGAACGCCCGAGGGCGGCGCAGCCGTAGCCAATAAGTTTGCTGCCGACCCCACTATCGTCGGCGTGGCTGGTCACCTGTTCTCAGGTGCAACGTTTGCTGCATTGCCTATTTACGAAGAAATTGGCATCCCCATGCTGTCCCCCTCTGCCACCAACCCCGATCTGACAAGACAGGGTTCACGTGTATTCAACCGGGTTCCCTTTACGGATGAAGCGCAAGGCAATGCGGCAGCCAACTACATGTACAATGAGCTGGGCTTCCGCAAAGTGGCCTTCCTGCACGATGGCCAGGACTATGGCAAAGGCCTGGCAGAAATTGCAGCAGCAACATTTGAATCCCTCGGCGGTGAGGTCGTAGAATTAATGGGCATTACCCCCGGTGAGGCAGATTACAGCCCCGTCCTGTCAACCATTGCGGCCAAAGATCCAGATGCGCTGTATTTCGGTGGCTACACCCAGGAAGGCGTTGTTCTGACCAATAATATGAAGACCTCCGGGTTGGAAGATGTGGTCTTCTTCGGCTGTGACGGCACTTTTGGCGTAGATTTTCTGACTCGCACCGGTGCCAATGGCGAAGGAACCTACCATGCCACCCCACGTACCCCTCCAGAAACACCGGAAAAGGATGCGTTTGATACAGCTTACCAGACACGCTGGGGTCAGGCACCTGGCGAACTATCGCCGTTCTCATGGAACAGCTATGACACCACCACCATGCTCATCAAAATGGTAGAAGAAGTCTCCTTCGTGGGCAGTGATGGATCGCTGTACATCCCGCGCGGCGCCCTGGTTGATGCAGTGCGAGAACTTGCTAACTATATTGGTATCAGCGGCACATACACCTGTGCGCCGGTTGGCGACTGCAATGTTGAAGGTCCCACATTCTGGATCGTTGAAAACGGTGAATTCGTCGCCGTAAATTAACCAAACTATGTTAAAATAATACCCAGGAGAAGGAATATCTTCCCCTGGGTATTTTTCCACAATAATTTATTGGTTCTTGGAGTAATAAATGGAATCGGAAAAGAAATCTCCCCCTAAGCTTACAAGAAGGAATTATTCGAAAATTATTCGCCCGGTATTTGGTATTCTGGTGGTGGGTTACATTCTGTCGCGGCTCTACGATGTCTTGCTCGTTCAACAAGCTTATACCGCAGAAATTTGGGTGCGGTTATTGATCTCCGGGTTAATTATTGGTGGTGTTTATGCACTGATTGCCATCGGATATACGCTGGTTTACGGCATTCTGTTTATGATCAATTTCGCCCACGGTGAGGTGATGATGATCGGCACTTTTGCGGGTTATTTTTTGTTTGAAGCCACCAAGAGCATCAACGTAGCATCAGCAGGTAACCCGCCACTAAGTTTTTCAAATGCCTACCCTTTGATATCGGTCATCTTGGCATTCATTGTCGGCATGACCGTCGCTGCCACGGCAGGCTTTTTCCTGGAAAAGATCGCTTATCGGCCGCTGCGCAAAGCCCCCCGCCTGATTCCCCTGATCAGCGCCATCGGTGCCTCGTTTTTCTTGCAAAACGCAGCCCAGCTGCTTTTCAGCCCGCAGGTCCGCGACTATGCTAATCCCCAGGCAATAGCTCGCGGTTCTGGTTGGACATTGATCATTAATGATTCCAGGGTTATAGTGACTTATACTGGCGTATTGACCTTTGTCCTCTCGATTTTATTAATGATTGGCTTATATCTCATGGTGCAGAAATCCAAGCTGGGGAAAGCCATGCGGGCGGTGGCTTCAGATAAGAATACAGCCGCCTTGATGGGCATCGATGTTGATGCTATTGTCAGCCGTACCTTCATCATCAGCGGCGCGCTGGCAGGCGCAGCCGGGGTTATGTGGGGGCTGCACAACGGCCTGGTGCATTTCTTTGTCGGTTTCCTGCCAGGCATTAAAGCCTTTACAGCAGCAGTGCTGGGCGGTATCGGAAACATCCCCGGTGCCATGCTCGGCGGCCTGTTCCTGGGGTTGGTTGAATCTTTAGGCCCAACTGCCTTGGGAATCAGCTATCAGCTCAAGGATGTGATCTCGTTTGTGATCATGATTGTCATCCTAATCTTTAGACCATCTGGCATTCTGGGTGAAGTACTCTCGGAGGAAAAAGTATGAACAAGGAAATTATTCGCTCGAGCAGCCGGAAGGGTCTCCTGTTTGGCATTGTGATGATTTTTCTGGTGTTGATCAATTTTCACATCATGGCTGCTACCATGATCAGCAAACTGCTGGGCACCAACGTGCTGCGCGGTGCGTTCCCGGAAGTCCGTTATATGATAATCTTTCTGGTCATTTACGGATTATGGGTCGGTTGGTCGGCCGTCAGCCGCGAGGGCAAAACAATAACCAAACTGTTAGAAGGTTTAACTGCCGGAATAACCACGGGCATCGTGGTTGGCCTGTTCGGTCTGATCCTATTTTTTCTTCTTGAAACCCAGACGGATGTTCGCCGCTATCTTACCGCCCTTTCGTTTCCCAGCATCAATATCTTCCTGCTGGGTTTGCGCGGGATCGGTGTTCCGGTTCTCTTCGGGTTGTTTACGCTAACTGGTGTTGCTGGAGGAATGCTGGCGGTGGGATTGCGATCCAAATTCATCACCGAGTTAAAGCAAAGCGTCAGAACCACAGTGATTAACTTACGCCAACGCATCACAAACAGCCTGCCGGATAAGGTTAATCAATATGGCAAATACGGGATCTACCTGATATTGCTGATCGTCTTGTTATTACTGCCCTCCAGGTGGGGGTCATATAATAACTTTGTGTTCGGCATGGTCGGGTTGTATGTGATTCTTGGCATCGGTTTGAACATCATGCTCGGACTTTCAGGCCAGTTTATGATTGGCATTGCCGCTTTGTTTGCCATGGGAGCATACAGTGTCGCCCTCCTCAATTCACCTTTCCCACACGGACTGATGTGGGGTTTCTGGCCCTCCCTGGCGATCGGTGTGGTCATGGCTGTGATCGGTGGTCTCTTACTTGGCCTGCCTATCATGCGCCTCAGGGGAGATTACCTGGGGATCGTCACCTTGGGTTTTGGTGAAATCATCCGCATTCTCCTGAACAGTGACCTGTTGACCGACTTAACCGGCGGTCCACGCGGCATTCAAAACATCCAACAGCCTACATTTTTAGGACAGCCGTTCACTGATGTATCCTATGCTTATCTGATCATCGTCGCCATGGCCGTATCCATTTTCTTATATTACCGGTTAGAAAACTCCCGCACAGGCCGTGCCTGGTTGTCCATTAAAGAAGATACATTGGTGGCGCGGGCGACCGGCGTGGATGTGCAGAAGTACAAATTGCTGGCTTTGTGCGTGGGCGCGGCTTTCGCCGGGTTGGCAGGTGGCATCTTCGCAGCGCGCAACCAGTTTACGGGACCCAACGACCACACACTGATGGTCTCTATCAATGTGCTCAGTGTGGTCATCGTAGGTGGATTAAACAGCATCCCAGGTATTATCCTGGGTTCATTTGCCTTGAGAGGTTTACCTGAACTTCTGCGCGAACTGGAAACATACCGACTGCTGGTATTTGGTGCATTGCTGGTGTTTATGATGCTTGTCCGCCCTGAAGGGTTATGGCCGTCTACTCGCCCGGATTTGGAAGAGAAAGGCAGTTCGGGTTTAAAAGAGGATATCGATGCACACGAAGAAGGGAGGGGCAATGCCTGAAATCATCATTGAAGCTGTTAAAGTCAGCAAGAATTTCGGCGGGTTGATAGCGGTTAACGAGGTCGACCTGCAGATTGTAAAAGGATCAATTTATAGCATCATCGGCCCAAATGGGGCAGGAAAGACAACGCTGTTCAACTGCATTTCCGGCTTTTATACACCAGAAAGCGGGGATATCCTGTATTATGGAACCCCTATCCAGGGGATGCCGACCGACTTTATCGCCAGTATAGGGATTTCGAGAACCTATCAAAATGTTCGTTTGTTCGGAAACCTGACCGCGATGGAAAACATACTCATCGGTTTACATACGAAGTTAAAGTCCAACTGGATGGACGCATTGATTCATACCCCGCGCTTTGTACGTGAGGACAAATGGTCGATGGAGGAAGCGGTTCGGCTGCTGGACTTTGTCGGGTTGAAAGGGTACGGCGATTTTCTGGCTTCCAACCTCCCTTATGGCATGCAGCGCCGCCTGGAAATTGCTCGGGCTTTGGCCAATAACCCCCGGCTGTTGCTTTTGGATGAACCGACAGCGGGCATGAATATCCAGGAAACGACGGATTTAACCCAATTCATCAATCGTTTGAGAGAACAATTGGATATAACCATCATCCTGATCGAGCACGATATGAAGGTCGTGATGGGAATATCAGACCGTATCAGCGTATTGGATTATGGCATCAAAATAGCCGAGGGCACCCCCAAGGAAATTCAGGCTAATACCAGGGTGATCGAAGCTTACCTCGGACCTGGAGGAGCAGCCCTGGCAGAAAAATATCGCAATCAAAGGCAGAAAAGCCATGCTTAAAGTTACTGACCTCAATGTTTACTATGGCGCCATCCACGCCCTTAAAGGCATCAGTTTTGATCTTCAGGAGGGTGAGATTGTCACCTTAATTGGTGCCAATGGAGCAGGTAAATCGACATTGCTCAACACCATTTCAGGCATCTTACACGCGAAAGTTGGTACGGTGGAGTACCTTGATGAGGATATTTCCAATGAAGCGCCCCAGGTGATCGTTCAAAAGGGGATCGTTCAAGTCCCCGAAGGCCGTAAGATATTTGCCAAAATGACGGTCATGGAAAATCTCGAAATGGGTGCCTACACTGTTGCAGACCGACAGCAGATCCAGAATAAGAGAGAAGCCATGTTTGAGCGCTTTCCTGTCCTGCGCACTCGTTCTAAGCAGCTTGGCGGCACGCTATCCGGTGGCGAACAGCAGATGCTGGCCATGGCACGTAGTTTGATGGCGAACCCAAAACTGCTGCTTTTGGACGAACCTTCCATGGGCTTGGCCCCGGTGCTGGTTGAGCAAATCTTTGACATCATCCAGGACATCAACCAGCAGGGTACCAGCGTATTGCTGGTGGAACAAAACGCCCATATGGCACTCAGCATTGCAGATCGGGCATACGTGCTTGAAACAGGTCATATCGTGCTGGAAGGTGATGCCAGCGATGTCATGAATGACCCCATGGTCATTTCAGCTTATCTGGGAGGATAAGACTGAGAATCGACTAAAATCAAATAGCCTCCCTTGGGACGAACGGTCTCTTATCGTACCTGTTTAAAATTCACCAGGATCAGGTTCTTCTGGCAATCTTTAAAGGTCTCTAATTCATACGGGTGTGAAAAAGGAATCCCATTCGCATCCACCAATTGGATGAAAAGTGATTCCTGACTATCAACCAGCACGTTCTCTAAGGTAAATTCAAAGCCCGATTCCCCATAAGTCGTTGCGGATCCCGTCAGGGCAAACCGATCGATTTCATATCCATCCAGCTCACCAAACAAATGCAAAGTCATTCCACGCACAGGCACATCCTGCAAATCCCACACCTGGCCGGCGATGATCAGCCATTCACAGCCCAATGAAGGGCGAAGTAAGGCGCTGCTCATAAATTCAGGTTCACCAATCAAGATGAAGGGCATCAACTCCAGGGTTGGTGATGGTGTGACAGTGGGTGTGAATGTCGGTGAGAGGGTTTGGGTAACCGCCGTGGTTTGGGTGATCGTCTGCGAGGGCGTCACAGTGCTCCCCGAAGTGAAAATGCTGATGGCTGTCAAACTGGGTGTTGGGTCGATAATCTCACTGGTGTAAGGCCCCCAGCCGAAGATTAACATCGTCAACCACACCATACCGCCCATGATCACGATCATGAATACAACGCCTAAGAAACCAGATTTTCTATGGGGTTGGGGGCGGCGTGGGGTCGCCATCGATTCCATTGACCGCTGTGAGCTTCTGCGCGCCTGGCTCTTTGGGTCTTGATTAGGCGATCGGTTGCGCATCTTATTCGACTAACACCTCTATCGTGCTTACCGCACGTCGTTCTGCCAACCAGGCATTCAGGGCTTGCCGCGCCAGGGTCAGCCGGGCATCCGGTTTTAACGGACGCTCTTCACGATTGATCACCAAAACAATGTGGTATCCAATCTCAGATTCGATGATTTCTGTATATGTCCCAACCGGTTGATTGAACACCGCTTCTTCCACATCAAGGATCAGTAAATATCCCCGGGGAACCCATCCCAGGTATCCCCCTGTTTCCGGGCTGAATTCATAAGCCAGGTCTTTAAAGTCTGCACCCGAGTTTAAGTTTAACAATGCGCGGTTTGCACCCGCCTCCGTAAACGCAAACACTTGCCGCAATTCAACCTGTTCAACAACATCAGGGACGGATTCAGCGATCCTATCCCGCTGGTAGGCAACCAGCATTTGCAGCCGCAGTGACTCTTCCAGCTCTTCCAACGTGTAGCCCCACGCCGTCATCCAGGCATCCAAGTTTACTGCCTCCCCCAGAGCATCCAAACGCTCACGAACATCCTCGTCGCTAATCACCGTGCCAGCTTCCCGGGCAGCCTGCGCCAGCAGAAACTGGTCAACCAGGTCATTCAACACGATCTCGCGAGCAGCCACCTCGTCGATGTCGCCATTTTCCGCAGCCGCCTGGGCAAATAAGAACCGCTCGACCTCCCGCTCAAACCAGGTCAAAGGGATGACCTCCCCATTCACCACGGCAGCAGCGGGTTGGGGTACGGCGGTTGGTTCTTCAGGCGATGGCGTAAACGTTGGCTGGGTAGGTGATGGCGTTTCCTCCGCGATCGGGGGTGTCTCAATCGGTTGGGAACAGGAATTTAATAATATCGTCACGAATAACAGCCAGAAAGCTGGCTTGTTGATGATCGTCTTCAATGCTTGCATGCACTCCATTATACCAGCGCTCATAAATTTTCAAATACCCGGGTCAATCCACCAAAAAAGGCTGCCCCAGTTCGGAACAGCCTTTTTGTGTTTTAGATATTGTGATTGGCTTAGTAGCCCATTCCCATTCCACCGCCGCCGGGGGGCATGGGTGAATCTTCTTCAGGAATGTCAGCGATCAGGGCTTCAGTGGTCAGGATCATCGCTGCGATGGATGCAGCGTTTTCCAATGCTCCACGTGTAACCTTGGCGGGGTCAATCACACCACACTTGACCATGTCACCAAATTCCTCTGTCAGAACATCAAAACCAATCCGGTTGTTCTTTTCCTTGGCTTGCATCTGACGGACATGCTCGACGATCACGGAGCCATCTTTGCCAGCGTTTTCTGCAATTTTACGCATGGGGATCTCAAGAGAATCGCGGACGATCTTGACGCCGATCTGTGCATCGTCGTTGTCCATCTTCAATTTATCAACTGCGCTTATGGCATTGATCAATGCCACACCGCCACCGGGGACAATACCTTCTTCAACCGCTGCACGGGTCGCGGAGAGGGCATCTTCTACACGATGTTTCTTTTCTTTCAGCTCAGTCTCGGTCGCGGCACCAACACGGATGATGGCAACGCCGCCGGACAACTTGGCAAGCCGTTCTTGTAGTTTCTCACGATCATAATCGCTGGTGGTGTTCTCGATCTCCACCCGGATCTGCTCAATGCGGCCTTTGATAGCGCTGGTGTCGCCCTTACCGCCGACAACGGTTGTGTCATCTTTGGTGCTGGTGACTTTCTCAGCCTGACCAAGATCATTGATCGTAACTGTTTCCAGCTTGCGGCCAGTTTCTTCGGAGATAACGGTCGCACCGGTCAGAATGGCGATATCCTGCATCATGGCCTTGCGCCGATCACCAAAACCAGGGGCTTTGATCGCCAAAACATTCAGCATGCCGCGTAATTTGTTGAGCACCAGGGTTGCCAGGGCTTCGCCGTCGATATCTTCTGCGATGATCAGGAGTTCGCGCTTTCCAACCTGCACCAGTTTCTCAAGCAGTGGAACAATGTCGCTGGCTGCAGAAATTTTCTTGTCATAGACGAGGACATACGGCTCCTCAATTGAAGCCGACATGGTCTCGGGGTCAGTGATGAAATAAGGTGAAATATAACCGCGATCAAACTGCATACCTTCGACATATTCCGTCTCAAACTCGAGGCCGCGTGATTCTTCTACCGTGATGACGCCATCTTTACCGACTTTGTCCATCACTTCAGCAATCAGTTCACCGATTTCGCGATCCTGCGCAGAAATGGATGCCACATTGGCAATTTCCTCTTTGGTGGTGATGTCGATGGC
>Ga0114946_10001013_pt1 | contig 19431 bp, 14 predicted proteins | sample WalLakDeSediment_FD_88676 | JGI IMG/M metagenome (GOLD analysis project Ga0114946, IMG submission 88676) | Lake sediment microbial communities from Walker lake, Nevada to study Microbial Dark Matter (Phase II) - Walker Lake 11/02/13 Deep Sediment | ecosystem: Environmental > Aquatic >...
TCCGGCCGCAAGAAGAAGCGCCGCTCCGAGCAGCGCCGGGTGACGAGGTAGCAAACCCCAGGGATGACACGGCGTGGTTTGGTCACCTCTGGTTCTCGGCCTGCGTCACCGGCCGTTGCGGTAAATTTGCCCGCTCCCGTCGATTTTTCGGGACGACGGCGAGCCCATGCGGTCCTGGGACGACCGAAACCAGCGCTTCTCGGTCGACCGCACCGTCTCGGTCAACGGCGGCTCCGAAAAGCTAGTCGAGCCCGGCTTAGCCCCACTCGGCGAGCCCGGCGAACAGCCGGGCGCGGATTAATTCACGGTCCGGCTCGGCGCAGCAGCTGCGAAACAACAGGCCAATGTCGCCCGGCCGCTCGCCGACGCGAAACTCGACGCGGAATTGCACGATCAGCCGATCGACGCGCCGCGTCCCCCATCGCTCGAAGCCGACCACCGCCTCGGGGAACCACCGCTCGAGCCCGGCTGTGATCGCGGCTTGGGCCGGGGCCGGCTCGGGCAGGATCAGCGTCCACCGCAGCCCCCGCTGGCAGCGGGGGTGCGGGACCAATTCCAAGCTCACTCGATCGCCTCGACCAGCAACTCGGTGTAGGGGTCGCCCTGCGCCAAGCTGCGGGTCTGTCGGCACACGTAGCCCACGCCACCTTGGCAGCTTCGTTGGTACAGGCCCTCGTCGAGGGCCGGGCCGTCGATGATCCCCCCGCGGTAGATCAAGCCCATGAGCCCCTCGGCCCCGCCCGCGGCGAGGTAGCTGACCGGGCGATCGGCGCGGCGACCCTCGCCGCCGTACATACCCAGCCACCCGGTGCTCTCGTAGTCATCCCAAACGCGAATGACCGCGCGGCGCTCGTCGATCTCGATGATTCGCCAGCAGCCCCAGCCCAGGGCGTTGATGACCGCGACCATGCCGTGGGCCCAATCCTCGCGGGTCTGGCATTGCGAGCGGATCACCGCGTCCCACTCGCCGCTGAGCATGATCCCGCCGAAGGTGTTGTAGGCGCAGCGCCGGCCGGCTTCGACGAGCAGCTCCTCGGCCTCGTCGAGCATCCCGCTGCCGCGCATGCGCTCGACGAATTCGAACGAGATGCGATCGTAGAAATTGGCGAAGTGCCGGGTCAAGATCACGCCAAAGCGCGGGATCAACCCCTCTTCATTGCCCGAGAAGTCGAGGCCCGAGAGCGCGGCGAGGATCTCCCCTTCATCGGTGTGGGTGTCCTCGCGCCGCGCCGCCGGGACCCCCTCGCCCAACACCCCGATCCCCGGGGAAGGCCACGGCGAAGCCCCGCCGCCCGCCCGCCGGACCAGCTCGAACTCGCCCGCGTCCGCGCCCCGCGACATGCAGCGGTTGTTGCGGACCTCGAAGGCCCCAGCTTCGAGCTCGAACGCCACCGCAACCGCGGCCGCCGCGAACCCTTGATCAAACAGGTTTTGGTCCCGCTCGAAATGACCCGAGCACGCGCTGGCCAAGGTCTGACCATAATGGCTAACCGGAGTGCGCACGACCCCACCCTCGGCGCTGGCCTTGGAGAGATCCAACATTCCGAAGCCGAGCTCGGCGAAGCAATCGCGGGCGAGGCTCAACACCGCATCAGGACCGCGAAGCCCGAGCTCGCTGCGGCCGCGCTCGAGCAAGCCGCGCGCGCAGGACTCGGCCGCGTCGCGGATCACGGGGTCCATCCCCAGGCTCGCGTCGAGCCGGACAGTATGCTGAATCCAATAATTATAGTGGTTGCAGTGGAACACCAGCGGCTCGCCCGCGAGCGTCGCTCGCTGCTGGCCTACGCCGTCGATGGCGGGCAGCCTGCGGGTCAGCTCATCCATTACGCACCGCCTCTCGCGCTTCCACGAGCTTCTCGACCAGCGCCGAGGACAGCGGCGCTGCGCGGTCGTACCTCCGCAATTGGGGCATTCGTAAATACAACATGACTCGAACGAACTCCATCCGACCTCCGACGCCCGGAAACAGCTCATGGATCGTCTGCTGTTGCATCAACGAGGAGTGTACCTGGGGGCTCGCTCGATTGGCAAGCATATTGAGACCAAGCGCGTCGTTTTTGGGAACGGACTTGCGAATCAAGCGATGGCCGCGCGAACCTATCCTTCGGATTGGGGGCGAAAACCAACACTGCTAATCGAGGGGATCTCGATTTCGCTTGCGCGCCCCTGACGCCGAACACCGTCGCGAAGATCTTTGGTACAGGGCGAAACTCGCTTCACACGCGTTTTTCCGCAACCAGCTCTTGACCGCGGCGCGAGCGTGCGTTTACATGAACCTACATAGCTAACGGTTTTCGGCTTTGTCGGAGAAGGATGCCCCCCATGATCGCTCGAGTTCGCCTACCCCTGTTGCCCCTGTTCAGCCTCACCACCCTTGTCCTCGCCTGCGCTGGTGACGAGGGGCGGTCGACGGGCGGCAGCGGTACCGAGGGCGTAGCGAGCCTGAGCGCGGGCGATGACACCAGTGGTGGCCCCGAGAGCGGCGACGACGACAGCACACCGAGCACCGGCGACGGCGACGGCGACGGCGACGGCGGCAGCGACGGGCTCAAGTTCGACCTCACCCCGGTCCCCGACGGCGCGGCAGCTTGCGACACGGGGGTCGACGCGGAGTTCAGCTACATCTGGATCGCCAACTCGACCCAGGGGACCGTCTCCAAGATCGACACGGTCAGCACCATCGAAGAGGGCCGCTTCGCGGTCACCGACAACCCCGGCCAGCAACCATCGCGAACCTCGGTCAACCAGTACGGCGACGTCGCGATCGGCCACCGGTTCTCGCCGCGGGTCACCAAGGTCGCCGGGCTGCCCTCGCACTGCGTCGACAAGAACAACGACGGCATCATCCAGACCTCGACGGGCCCCGCCGACGTCCTGCCCTTCAACCAAGACGAGTGCGTGCTGTGGACCGTCGACGTCGGCGTCAACAGCAACGGGACCCGCGCCGTCGCCTGGGAGGGCGGCGCCATCGATCCCAGCAGCTGCACCAACACGATCCCCAACCCGCGCCTGTGGGTCGCGTTCGGCAGCAACCCGCTCGAGGTCGTGCGGCTCGACGGCGAGACCGGGGCGACCCTCGATCACGTCCAGATCCCCGCCGGTGGCGGGTTCGTCTACGGCGGGGCGGTCAACGCCGACGGCGACTTTTGGGTGTCCGACCGGGCCGGCAAGCGGCTCTCGCACGTGGACTCCGAGACCCTCGCGGTCTCAACCTACACGGTCCCCGGCAGCCAAGCCTACGGCATGGGCATGGACCAAAACGGTCACCCCTGGATCGCGAGCTATCAGGTCGGCGCCGGCGACTTCGTCTACCGCTTCGACCCGGACACGGCGACCTTCCACTCGGCCGGCGGCACGTCTGGGCGCTATCGCGGCATGAACATCGACCGTGAAGGTCGGGTGTGGGTCGCCGGCAACGCGCCCTGCCGGCTGTCGCTGTTCGACGCCGAGACCGAGACCGAGCTCGACAACGCGATCCCGCTGCCGGGCTGCGTCGACCCCGTCGGCGTCAGCGTCGACCGGGACGGCTACGTGTGGGTCGTCGATCGCGGCGCGAGCGTGGCCTGGAAGGTCGATCCCAACTTCTACATCGTCGTCGGCACGGTCACCGGGCTGGTCAGCCCCTACACCTACTCGGACATGACCGGGCAGGGGCTCAACCTCGTCGTCAACCCGCCCGGCTGACGACGGCCACCGCCCTCACCACTCGCCGTGGTTGCTCATCGACACCCAGGGCTCGCGCGGCGGCAGGGCCTCGCCGCGCTGTAGCAGCTCGACCGAGATCTCATCCGGCGACCGCACGAACGCCATCCGCCCGTCCCTCGGCGGCCGCAGGATCTTCACCCCTCCGGCCGCAAGCCGCTCGCAAGCCTCGTAGATGTCATCGACCGCGTAGGCGAGGTGCCCGAAATTGCGACCGCCCGAGTAGGCCTCGTCGTGATCCCAGTTGTAGGTCAGCTCGAGCTCGGGAGCGCCGGCCTCGGTCGCGAGGAACACCAGCGTGTAGCGCCCGGACGCGACCTCGTGGCGGCGCTGCTCTTCGAGGCCGAGCAGCGAGAAGAAACCCAGCGCCGCGTCTAAATCACGCACGCGGATCATCGTGTGGAGGTACTCGAGGGCCATGGCGGGAACGTACCTCAGATCAAAACTCGGCGACGAGGACTGCCCCAGCCCTACGCGCCGCGGATCATCCGCGAGCGCGAGACCGCCGACGGCCCTCGTGAACGTCGCGACCTCAACGAGATCATGGACGACCGCTACGGTTCCCCACTACCGCCGACGCGATTTGTGATCGTATCCTCAGCAACGCGCACCGCGTGAAGATCGCGGGGCCTTCACGCCGCAAGCAGGAGAGCAACCCGGGTGCTCACGATGAGCGGTACAGGCACCGGCAGCAGCTGAAGACTCATCGGCCGAGATTGGGCGATGGTTTCGCCTCGTGATAGCATTCGCGCGTGACTGATCGTCCCGGCGCGATGGACGTCACCCCGCTGCGCTACTTCCGGGAGGTTGCCCGGCTCGAGAGCATGAGCGCCGCAGCTCGGGTATTGAAGGTTCGCCAGCCGACCTTGAGCGTGGCGATGCGCCAGCTCGAGGAGGCGCTGGGGGCGACGCTGCTGTTTCGCCACCGCGGGGGGGTCAGCCTGACGGCCGCCGGGACCGAGCTGCTGCGGCACGCAGACGAGGTGTTCGCGGCCCTCGACCGGGCGGTGGCGGCCGTCGCAGGGCTCGAGCGTGAGCTGGTCGGGAGCTTCGTGCTCGGCTGTCACGAGTCGCTCGGGGCGTACTTCTTGCCGCGGTTCTTGCCGGGCTTCTTGCGCGACGCCCCGCAGATCGTGCTGACGCTGCACAGCGCGAGCAGCCAAGATGTGCTGCGCGCGGTCGTCGAGCGCGAGATCCCCTTTGGCCTGGTCGTCAATCCGGCGCCGCACCCAGACCTGGTGCTCCTGCGGCTGTTTCGCGACGCGGTCGACCTATTCGTAGCGACGGCCCCCGACGCGCCGAGGCCAGCCGAGGCCCCGCTCTTTTATGGTCCCCAGGGCTGCTTCACCACGGACCTCGCGGTCGCGGCGACGCTGCTGCGCGACCGGCCGCTGCTGTTTGCTGGGCGGGTCCAACAGTGCGCTTGGCTGCTCGACCAGCTCGCCGAGCGCGACCTGGTCCCGCGGCGGCTGTTGTCGTGCGGCGACTTTGAGCTGGTCAAATCGCTGGCGCTCGCTGGGGTCGGGCCGGCGCTCCTGCCGCGTCGGATCGCCGCCTATGGCCACACCGGCGGCCTGCGTCGGCTGCACCCCGAGCTGCCGATCTACCGCGATGAAATCTCGCTGATCTACCGGGCGGACCTGCCCAAGACCCGCGCCGCGATGTTCCTAAAAGATGCGCTGGTCCGCTGCGGGCAGGCGATGCCGGACGTCGACGTGGCTTGACGGCGCGGTCTCGTCAGCGGGCGCGCGCGGCCGCGTGGATCCGCATCACGCGGCCTTGCGAGGGGCTAAACCCGACCGCGGTGGCCAGCCCCGGGTTGGGATGCATGACATTGTCGAGGCCGGTGTCGGCGAGGGTGTCGGCGAGGCCGTCGGCTTCGACCACGTGATACAGGCCAAGAGCGTGGCCAATCTCGTGGGCGAGCACCCGGGCCTGGGCGCGGACGGGGAGATCAATGGGGCCCGATCCCGGCGCGAAACAATCGAGGCCAGCCATGAACACGCCGTCGGCCGGGCCGGCGCCGCCGGGGATCCGCGGCGTGAATCCATCGACTGGGTCGGCGGGGCCGAAGATTGGATCATCGTAAAGCAAGCACCCGCCAAACACCACGTCGAGGGTGGGCTCGGCGGATGGCGGCGCAGCGATCCACCCGGCCAGCTCCGCGTGATCGCCGGCGTGAAAGCGCAGCTCGGGGGGCAGCTGGTCGAGCTCGAGGGTCTCGACCAGCCGGGGCGTGAGCCCGCCCGAGGCGAGCTCCTGCGCGAGGGTCGCGATCAGCTCGCGCTGGCGCGGCGCGTCGCCGAATAGAATCGAGCTGCGCGCGATATGAAAGCGCAGATCGATCGTCGCGTGATCCGGCGCGTCCGCGATCCGCTGGGCCGCGACCCGCAGCGTCGGGCGGTCGTCTGGTTTGGTGAGCGGCGTCAGGGTCAGACAATCGACCCGAGCGAAGCGCAGGGTCAGGCCCCCAGACTCGTCGACCGGCACCACAAAGACCCCCGCTTCGACGGCGACCGACGAGCGCAGCTCACAGTCGCGGCAAAATGCGCCTGGGCTGCGCTTGTCGACGACCGCTCGGCCTTCGCCGTCGACCACCGAGCTGAGCTGGAAGCACACGCCGGGGTCCGTGGTCGCCCGCAGGGCGACGGCAACGCCGGGCTCCTGGGCGGGGATCACCACGCTGCCGCTCTCGCCGTCGCCCTCGAAGCGCGTGACCCCGACCTCGACCCAAACCGAGTCGGCGTCGGAATCGGCGTCGAGGGTCGTTTCGCAGCCGGTGAGCAGCACCGCCAACGCGACCCCGACGAGCGCCGGGCTCCCGTTCATCGCAGCTCCGCCGCCGGTACGAAGCTGCCGATCTGCTGCATCAATCGGCTGTCGGTCTCTTGGTGAAGGTGAGCGACGAGCCGGCTTTGCGCGTCGGGCTCGGTCCGTGACGCGGAGCCGAGCCAGCCGATCAACGCCGCCCGCTCCGCGGTCGAGGTGCTCGCCGCGAGCTTGTCCGACATCAGGGCGATCGCGGCGGCCGTGGGCGGCCCGCGGTAGGCTCCGACGATCGCGGCGCTGACAGAGGGATCGGTCTCCTGCCCAAGCCGGCTCAGCAAGCGCGGCCCGGCGTCCCCGGGCTCGAGCCGCCCGAGCGCCTGAGCGGCGTGCTGCCGGGTCGCAGCACTGTCGGCGCCGAGCTGCGCGTCGAGATCGTCGGCGAAGGCCGGATCGCCGGTGTTGCCCATGGCATCGAGGATGACGCGGGTCTTGCTCTCATCCACGGCAGCGATCAGCTCCTGCTCGAGCGCGGCGCGGACGTAGGTCTTGATCTCGTCGTCGCCGCGCCGCGCCATACCGCCGAGACCGAGCACGCTGACGCTCGCGACCATGTCGTCGCGATCGGCGTGGGCCTGGGCGAGCAGCAGCTCGGCCGTGCTGCGCGTGGGCTCGCCGATGTCGGACAGCGCGGACGCAGCCCGAGCGCGATCGATGGCGCGCAGCTGCGGATCCTCGAGCGCGACCGAGAGCGCCTCGCGGGCGGCCTCGGTGCCCGACAGCTCGAGCGCGAGGAACAGCGCGGGCCGAGCCGCGTCGTCGATCGTGCCGGCCCGCAGGGCGTCGATCAGGCCGTGGGCCTGATCGGGGTGGGCCTTTAGCCACGCCGCGAGCTGGCGCGCGGCTGCATAGCTCGGATCGTCGGCCCCGCCGAAGTGGGCGAGGAAGCTGTCCAGCGCCTCGTCGTAGGACACCTGCGCGAGCTGGGCGTCGATCAGCCGATCGTCCTCGAGCTCGAGATCGAAGGCGTCGCGAAAGTCGGCGTCGTGCGGATCCATGCGCTCGACCGCCAGGTACTGCGAGTCGTCGCGGGTCAGACGAAATTGCTGAAGCAGGTCCGCTGCGACCTCACCCTGCACGCGGATCTGGACGCGCTCGAGGCCCGACGACTTCTTCAGCCAGCCCGGATGATCGCGGTCGAAGCTCGCGCTGGCCTCCGAGCCGACGACCACGATCGACAGGCCGATGGCCGCGGCGCCAGCTTGCCCGTCGTAGGCGGCCTTGCGTCGCTCGACGCGGACCGCCGAGCCCGACGCCCGCGAGCTCGCCGTGTAGCGGGCCTCGAACGGGCCCAGCCCATCGGACTGCGACGCGATCCAGGCGTGCGTCCGCGCCGTCGGTGGCAGCACGAATTCGTGGGTCGTGAGCGTCGCCTGCACGAGCTGCCGGCGGCGCGCGTCCCAATCACGCGCGAAGCCGAAGCCGACGAACCGACACGAAGCGTCGACGTCGATGAAGAAGGGATCGGTCAGCGGCCCAATCGCGCGCTCGTCCGGCAGCGTCAGCGCCTCACTCCGCGACACGTCGCTGAGCGCGGCCCGCAGCCGCCAGCGCGTCGGCGAGAGCTGCTCGGCGAGCTCCCAGCTCAGCGTCCCGCGAAAGTGGTCTTGCTCATCGCCCCGCACGTCGCGGACCGTAGACTCGAGCGTGAACGCGGCCGTGTCCCCGGGTTCGAAGCCACAGCGCAGGCCGTCCGGCCGCTTGGACGCGGCCTGGGTCGCTTGGCCCGGCCCCGGCTCCGACCCGCGCAGCAGCCCGAACCCGAGCGCGAGGATCGAGGCGCCCGCGAGCGCGAACGCGAGCGCGGTCCGCTGGCTCACCGCGCTCATTGAAGCGCCTCGAAGCTGGCCATCGACAGGCTCAAGAGCCGGGTGTTGACGGTCGGCGAGGCGAAGCTGAACAGGTTCACCTTCAAGGACTTGGCGAACCGACGGATGCCGACCTTGCCGACGATCGCGACGTCGCCAGCGATCGGCTCGAACGACATGTCCCAGGTCGCGTCGCCGCGGACCAGCAGCTGGTTGTTGGTGGTGAGCCCAAAGCCGAGGGTCGTGTCGAGCGGGAAGCGGGTCGTGATGAACCGGAGGTCGGCGACGACCGCCGCCTTCACGATCTTCAAGTTGATGCCGCCCTCGACGCTGCCGGTCAGGCCGAAGGTCGGGGTCGAGACCCGCGTCAGCCGGCCGCATTGCGTGATCGTGTCGTCCGTGTTCAGCAGCTCCTGGCAGCTGGCGTTGTTGGTCAGGACCTCGAGGGTGTCCTCGGCCTCGAAGCCGAGGGTCCCGCCCACGCCGATCTTGAAGCCGATATGCACGGGCCCAAACCCGAACCCGAGGCTCGCGATCGTGGTCGACTTGGCGACGCTGAAGTCCTCGGATTGAACGATCGTCGGCTGTTGCTTCGAGACGGTGTAGATCCGCGTGTTGAAGGCGTCGACGCCGATCTCGTAGGCGGTCTTGCTGGGATCGACGTCGAGCTTGGCGTCACCAAAGGCCCGCGCCAGCGTCAGCTCGAAGCTCTTGCCGAGCTTGCCCTTGAGCACGACGGCCCCCTCGGTCCGGCTGAACGCGCCGCTGAGGTCGAGGCGATTTTGCGTCGACATCGTGCTCTCGATCCGGAGCCGATCGCCGCCGAGCTTGCGCTCGAACTCCTTGTCGAAGCTGCGCGAGGAGGCGCCCGAGGCCGGCGGCGCCTCGCGCACGAGCACGACCTCGAGGTCGCGGCAATCGTCGAGCGAGCCGTCCCCTTGGTTGCCGTCCTGAGGGAACTCGGCGGCGAAGCAGCCGCGGACGAGGAACTCGCTCTCGTCCGCCCACACCCCGCCGGGCGCCACCGCTTCGAGGGTCGCGCCTTCGATGAACAGCTCGTGGGCGATGTCGTTGGCGGTGCCCGGCAACAGCTGATCGACGACGACCTCGACGACCCTGTTCGAGGGATCAGCGAGATCCCTGATCGTGAGGGGCAGCTCCGTCATGCCGTCGGATGCGGCCCTGATGGTGTAGGACACGACCGCTTTGCCCGGCAGGCTGCTGAGGGCGGCGAGCGCCTCGGCGTCGAGGCCGAACTTCAGGTCCTCGACGATCGAGGGCTCGGCCTCGATCAGCGACGCGGGGATCAGCGCTGGATCGACGGCCGAGAAGTACGGGTCCCGGCCGTTGACGACCAAGCGGGCCTGGACTAGGAGGCTGGGCTCGAGGTCGGCGGGCCCGTCGGGGCCGATGTCCGCGGTCGGCTGGAACGGCACGATCGCAACGGACGAGCTGGCGCTGAGCGAGTAGCGGACATCGATCAGCGCGCCGTCAGGGCCGGTCGGCGTGGGCTGGAGGTTGATCGCGTGCACGCAGCCGAGCCCCGGGTCTGCGCCCTCGAGCGAGGCGCGGCAGCGCTGGTTGAGCGGGTCGTCGCGGCGGGCCGCCGAGAACACGACGGTCGGGGCGTCGAGCTCCGACTCGAGCTCGTCCGCAAGCTCGGCGCCGCCGTCGAAGTCGACCTGGAGGTTGACCTCGCCGGCTTGGCTCGCGAGCTCGGCGCACAGCGTGGTCGGCCAGATAAATGCGTTGATGATCTGCTCGGTCCCGTCGGCGGTCAGCTCGACATCGATCGCGCTCGAGCCACAGATCAGCGGGTTGGCCGGGTCGACGGGGTTGGCCTCCACGAACGAGAAGCTGACCGCGACATTGCGCGTGATCGGATCTTGACCATTGAGGCTATCGGCGACGATGCCGAAGGTGATCGGGACCCGATTGTTGACGTAGACGGGCTGCGAGAGGTCGTAGCGGACATCGAGGTGCGTCAGCCGGACCTGGGCAGCCGCCGGGTAGCACTGTCCGTCGCGTTCGACGCTGCCGTCTTCACAGGTGCTGGTGCTGCCGAGGTCTTGGCAGGCGAGGGCGAGGAGGGGAAAAGCAAGGAGCAGGGATGTGCGAAAATACATATTTAGCGTTAGGGCGGCCAGGTTGCGGATACGCCGAGCGAAGCGGGTCGGCCATCGCCCGCTGCTTGGACATGTATAGCAACCACACAGCCGCCCGCTCATAGGCTGGCTGTATGGCTGCCATAGCCAGCACCCTCACCAAGCCCTGGTCGCCTCAATCGTAGCTGGCGACCACCCGCTCGGCGATCCACTCCGCGACCGCGGAGATCGTCATGACCGGGTGACTGCCGATCGCCGTGGGGATCACGGCCCCGTCGGCGACATACAGGCCCGGGTGACCGTGGACCTGGCCGTCGATGCCAACCACGCCCTGATCGGCGCTGGTCGAGAGCGCGCAGCCGCCGAGGTTGTGCACGGTCAGCGGGCGCTTGAACAGATCCCAAGTCGCGAGGTTGCCGTAGGTCCCGCCGTAGCGCTGGGCGAGGACCTGCATCGCCGCGCGCTGGCGGCGGATCAGCGCCCGATTCTCGCGCTCATAGTCCCAGACCAAATCGAGCTGACCGCGGCGCAGGATCAGCCGGCCGCCGGCGTTGTCCTGGCCAATGGAAAAGACCGTGGTCATGCGCTTGGCCGGCCCAGCCCCGGGCATGGGTCGCGCCAAGGGCTTGCTCAGCAGACCCTTCTTCATGGCCGCCGGCAGCAGCTTGGGGAGCGCCCGGTACAAGAGCGGCGAGATCAGCTGGACGAGCGCCTGCGGCGGCGGCTGGCCGAGCGAGGCGAGGACCTCCATGACCGCCTGATTGAAGCTTGGGGTCGCGAGCGCGAAGCCTGGCTCGCGCAGCTCACCGGCGTAGCCCTGCTCGTCCCACATGACTGAGGTGACGTCGGGGCCCGTCCATGGGTCGATGTCGCTCGCGGCGTTTTGAATGTTGCCCAAGAAGTCACCATTGGCCGAGTACCCGTACCCGAGCCGGTGCGAGAGCTTGGGCAAGGTCTTGGCGACGTCGCGGCTGCGCAGCAACAATTCATTGGAGCCCAAGGCCCCGGCCGCGACGATCACCTTGCGACCAATGACCACGCTCGCCTCGCCCGAGGCCGTATCGCGGTAATGCACCGCCCAGCCGCGCCCGCCGCCGACCCCGGGGGCCGGGGCGATATGCGTGACCATGCGGCCCGAAGCGACCTCGCAGCCGAGCGCCTCGGCCTTGGCCAAATACGTGAAATCGAGGGTGTTCTTGGCCCCGTAGGTGCATCCAAATTCACATTCGGCGCACATTTGGCAGGTCTCGCGGCCCTCGCCCGCGCCGACCACCCGGGTCCAGCTCACGGCCTGCGGGGTATTGAGCACCTCGCGGCCCATGCTCGCGCCGGCGGCCTCGAACAAGTCGCGCTTGCGTAGATTGAGGGTGACCGGCACCGGCTCGACCCCGAGCTCCTCGCTGACCATGGTGTAGTAGCGGTCGAGGCTGTCGAGCCCAAACGGCGCGGGCCAGCGCGGATCGGCGAAGATCTGCGCCCGCGGTCGATAGTGGATGCTCGCGTAGATCAGCGAGCCGCCGCCGACCCCGCTCGCGGTGACCGACGCGGCCCCGGACATGAACTTCAGCTCGAACAGGCCCTTGCTGCGCGCGCGATCAGGGTAGCGCCACAGCAGCGCGTCGGTGTCCTCGACGTCGCGCGGGAAGTCCTGGGGCCGGTAGCGGGCCCCACGCTCGAGCACGAGGACCGAGCGCCCGGCTTGAGCGAGGCGCAGGGCGTTGATCGAGCCGCCAAAGCCCGATCCGATGATGACGGCGTCGTAGGTGGGGGTCATTATAGGGTCGCCTCGAGGTGCGCGAGGATGTGTGGATAGACCTCGGCGACCGCGCGCTCGCCGAAGATACAGTCGATGTGACCAAATTCGGGGATCACGACCCGCGAATACAGCTGCGGATCATTGTGGGCGCACAGCCACGCGAGCGTGGCCGCGGTCCCGGACGGATCGAAGCAGGCGTTCTCGGCCCCGTGGATCATGCGCAGCGGGATTGCGAGGCGCTCGGGGTGCGGGAGGTAGACGTCGTCGCCGCCCGCGTCGACTAGCCGCTTGGCCCGGACCATGGCCGCGAGGTGATCAAAGGCGCTCACGCTCGCGATGCCAAATAGCTCGTGGAGCGTGTCATGGGTCGCGACCGCGAGCTGGTCATGCTCATAGAGCAGCGAATACATGAAGGTGATCCGTCGGCAGGTCGCGCTCTTGCAGCGCTCGTCGGCGGCGACGGGGTAGACCGACAAGGCCCGATCGTAGAGCCGCTCGAACCACCCGCTGCCGGCTTGGGCGGCGGCCGAGAGCGAGCCGACGCCGAGCCGCTCGAGCACCCTGGGCATGCGCAGGCTGGACTTGAGCCGCACGAGCGGCGCGGCCTCGACGTGGGCCCCCGTCTGCGAGGCCACGGCCGCGCGCACGCCCTCGAGGTGGCCGCCGAGCATCGACATGAAAAATACGGTCGAGCCAAAGCAGTGCACGACCATCTGCACGCTGGCCGCCCCGGTCAGGCGCCGGACCTCGGCGACGGCCTCGGGGTAATCGATGCGCGCGATGGTGTCGCCGTTGGACTGCTGCGCGGCGCCAGCGAGCTCGATGCTCACGCGAAAGTCGAGGAGCCACAGGTCATAGCCATGGGCGCACAGGTATTCGACCAGATTGGTGTCGATTGTATCGACCGTGAAGATCCCGCTCGACACCCCGAGCCCGTGGCAGAGGATGACCGGGCCCTTGGTCCCCCCTGAATAATGGGTCAGGCACAGCTGGACCCCGTCGCTGGTGAAGAAATAGTGGATCTCCGGGGCCTCGACGCGCAGCGGTCGGCGCTTGCGTGGGGGCCCGTCGGGGTTGAAGGCCGTGCGGCGGGAGAAGATCCCGCCGTAGGTGTCGAACAGCGAGCCCACAAAGAACTGACCAAAGCGGCTCGCCGCCCCGAGCCGCTCGACCGTCGAGGACGCCCCGATCACGTCGATGGTGGCGAGCTGCCTGGCGAAGTCGGCGAGGCGAATGCGCAAGATCCCGCGAAACCCCGCGCCGGACCCCCGGTCGCCCTCGCCTAGCTCGACCACGTCGACCATCAAGGTCGTCGTATCGGTCCACAGGTCGAAGCCCGGATCATCATGGACGAGCTTGACCCCGTGAAAGGACCAGCGCCGCCCGTCGCTCGCGGTCAGCGTCATCGCGTAGATCATGTTGGTCGTCTGGTGCCGCACGGGGTCGGCCGACAACAACGAGAACCGCCCGTTGGACACCTGCAGCGGCTCGGGCGAGAGGGCCGGGGCCGCGACCGTGCCGGTGATGCGCATCTGCTTGTTTGGATCGGCCAAGGTCGCGTCGAGATCATCGGCGAACAAGGTCAGGACAAAGTCGCAGCTCGAGCCGCTCGCCTCGCCGGCCTCGGCGGCGGCGCGGTAGCTCGATTCGTCGTCGGCGTGGGCCGACGAGGCCGACGAGGCTGGCGCGATGAAGCCGGTCATGCGCTCGGTAAAGCGCACGCCGACGCTGGCCGGCGCGCCCGCGAGCCGCGGTCGCTCGGGCCGGTGGTCGAGGGCGTAGGGGATCGTCCAGCCGTGATCCTCGGCGAGCAAGGCGACGTTGCGCTCGGCGATCGCCGAGATCGTCAGCAGCGGGTTGACGCCCACGGACATCGGCAGCACCGCCCCGTCCATGACGTAGAGCCCCGGGTGGACGGCGTCGCCCCGATCGCCGGCGAACACCTGACCCTTGTGGTTGGTGACGCCGACGCTGGCGTCGACGCCCATCGAGCAGCCACCGAGGGGGTGCACGCTGATCAGGCTCGATTGCAGCAGGTTGCTCCACATCGGATTGGGCACAAATGTCCCGCCGAGCGCGGCCGTGGCCGCGGTCATCTTTTGATTGAGCCCGGCGATCACGGCCTCGTCCCCAGCCTTGGCCCAGCTCACGCGCAAGCGGCCGCGCTCATCGAGGTGGAGCTTGCCGGCGCCGCTGTCGATGGCCATGCCCAAATAGGTTTGGGTGTGGGCGACCGCCCCTTGATAGGCGCCGTTTGGCAGCCGGCTCTGCATGATCCGCTGGAGCTCGGCCATGCTGTCGAGCAGCCCGTCGTCGGTGTCGTAGCCCCAGGCGGCGGCGGCGTTGCGCAAGCTCTCGGGGTAGATTGACTCGAGCGCGCCGGGCAGCGCCGCCTCTTGGATGATGAAATGATCGGCGACCTCACGCTCGGGTATTCGCCCGTCGATCGCCGAGGTGATGGTCGGGCCGACGGGCGCGCGCTCGCCAAGCTCGCCCGCGCCGACGCCGACGCCGTTGATCAAGCGGTCGTTGTTGTAGCCGAACCCGAGCACGTCGGCGTTGCCCGTGAACGACTCGCCGAGCCGATCGGAGGCGCTCAAGCCCGCCGCCCGCGAGCGCAGCAAGATCTCCGTGGAGCCGAGCGAGCCCGCGGCCAAGATCACCTGGTCGGCGACGATGACCTGCTCGGCGCTCCGATCGAAGCGCTCGCGCCCGGCCCCGACCTTGGTCACGTGCACGGCCCAGCGCCCGTCGGCCCGCGCAGCGATCCGATCGACGGCGATCTGCGTGAAGATCGCCGCGCCATGGTTCCACGCGTCGGCGAGGTAGCTGCTCGCGACCGTGGTCTTCGACTCATGGTTGCAGCCCGAGACACAGTCCCCGCACAGCGTGCACTTGCGCTGCTCGACGCCAAACGCGTTGACGCGATCTTCATAAACGACGTTGAGCGGGACCCGGATGAAGCGCTCGCCCATCACCGTGGCCGAGCGCTCGTGGGCCTCGAGCTTGGCCAAGCTCGGCCAATCCTTGGGGTAGGGCTTCGGATCGAGCACCTCGCGGGCGCGCTCGTAGCCCGCGCGCAGCCGCGTGTCGACGTCGTCGGCGAGCTCGGGCGGCCACCGGGGATCGCGAAACACCTGCGGCACGGCCTCGAGCGCGACGCCAGCGTTGATGAGCGAGGTCCCACCGAGGCCGCAGCCGCGCAGCACGTTGAAATCCTTCTCGATGTGAAAGTCGAACAGCGCGAGCGGATCACCGATGCGCCCGTCAGGGTTCAAGCCAGGCGCGACCCCGGGGATCGCGGCTTGCGAGTGGCTGGCGGTCTCGAGCTTGGAGGTCGGAAACTCACCCGCGACGAACTCGCGGCCGCGCTCGAGCACACACACCTGCTGGCCCGCGCGCGCGAGCCGGGCCGCCGCGATCCCGCCCCCGTAGCCGCTGCCAACCACGACGATCGAGTAGTCCGACGCGAGTTCACCAAGGGGAGACGACAGACGACGCGGCATCACGGCATGGTAGCCGGTCCCCACCAATCAATAAACAGGCACAATGCCCCAGTGACCGAGCCAATCCGCGCGCGCCGTCTTGGCCCTGGCCTGTACCTTGGCTACGGCCTCGGCAGCGTCGGGACCGGCATCTACAACACGGTTCCCGGGCTGCTGTTGTTGTTCTACATGACCGACACCCTCGGGATCCCAGCGTGGCTCGCCGGGCTCGGGATCTTCGTGCCCAAGCTGTGGGACGTGATCACAGACCCGTGGATGGGCTCGCTGTCCGACCGCAGCCAGACCCGCTGGGGCCGGCGGCGACCGTGGCTGCTCGCCGGCGGCGTCAGCTTGCCGATCTTGTTCGCGCTGCTGTTCATGGCCCCGGACTTCGGCGACCCGCGCCTGAGCTTCGTGTGGGTGCTCGGCTTTTACATCCTGTGCGCCACGACCTACACGATGTTTTCGGTCCCCTACATCGCGATGCCGACGGAGATGACCGACGACTACGACGAGGTCACGACCTTGATGGCCTGGCGCATGGCGCTGCTGACCGTCGGCGTCCTGGTCAGCGGAGCGCTCGCGCCGATGCTCGTCAACAAGCTCGGCGGCGGCGGCCGAGCCGGCTACGCGACCATGGCCGTGATCATCGCGGGGCTGCTCGCCGCCTCCATGATCGGGACCTTCTTCGGCACCCGCCGGGCCCCGCAACGCGAGCGCCTGCCCGAGCACCCGCCGTTTTGGTCGACGTTCCGCGCGGCCGTGCAGGTCAAGCCGTTTCGGATCTTGGCCTCGGGCTACTTCTTCCAGCACGCCGGGGTCGGGGCCGTGCTCGCGGTCGTGCCCTACTTCGCCAGCTACGTCCTGCGCGGCGATCAAAACACGGTCACGATCTTGTTCGTCTGTTTAGTGGGTCCAGCGTTCGCGACGATGCCCGCGTGGGTGCTGGTGTCCAAGCGGATCGGCAAGCTCCGGGCCTACGTCGCCTCGATGCTGGTGTTCGGCGGGGCCGCGGCCAGCTTGTGGTTCGCTGCTCCCGACGCCGTGGTCCTGGTCTACTTCCAAATCGCGCTGGTCGGCGTCGGCTGGGCCGGGACCGAGCTGTTCCCGTTCTCGATGCTGCCCGACGTGATCGCGGCCGACCGCGAGCGCAGCGGTGTCCAGCGCGAGGGCGCGTTCACGGGGCTGTGGATGGCGATCGACAAGGGCGCCCTCGCGTTTGGAGCCCTGCTGACCTCGCTGGTCCTCGATCTCGCGGGCTTCCTCGAGAGCAGCGCCGGCGAAGCGGTCGCGCAGCCCGCCAGCGCGCTGGTCGGGATCCGCGTCGCGACCGGCTTGCTGCCCGCCGCGTTCGTGCTCTTGTGCCTGCCGATCATTCGCCACTACGACCTGACCCGCGCCGTCAGCCAGCGGATCTACGCGAAGGCCAAATGAGCGGGACGACGCCAATCCAGTGACCGGCCAATCGGCGATGGGTCCAATCGGGTTGTTTCCGCGTGGTCGCTTACGGCCCCTACAATCGAGCGACGAGCCCCCGCACCGCCCGGCAAATTTCGTTAGACTAAGGCATGCGCTCGCTTCGAATCATCGTCCTCGCCAGCTTTGTCCTCGCCACCGGCGCTTGCGACGGCCGCGACGCCGAAAATGAGGCTCGAATCTCCCAGCTCGAGGCCCAGGTCGCGCAAGCCCAGCAGGCCGCTGCTGGAGCGCCCGGGGCCCCCGCCGACGCCGCCACCCCAAACCCCGGCCCGGGCGACGGCGCCGCCCTCGCCGCCGCCGAAGCCGAGCTCGAGGCGCTCGAGGCCAAGCTGCTCGCCCAGGCCGAGCTCATCACCGAGCTCGAAGGCGCCAAGGGCACGCTCGAGGGCGAGCTCGACAAGAAACAAGCGGCGCTCGAGGCCGTCAAGACCCTGCAAGACGCCCTGTCCAAATCGCTGGTCGAGGAGGTCGAGACCGGCGAGATTCGCGTCTCCCAGCGCAACGGGCTGCTGGTCGTCGACGTCTCCGACAAGGTCTTGTTTGCGATCGGCGAGGCCGAGCTGAGCGAGCGCGGGCAAGAGGTGATCTCGCGCCTCGCCGAGAGCCTCAAGGCCCTGCCCAACCAAGCCGTATTTCAAGTCGGCGGCCACACCGACAATCAGCCGATCAAGTCCGAGGAGGTCAAGGCCAACTTCCCGACGAACTGGGAGCTCTCGGCCGCGCGCGCCACCAACGTGGTCCGGTTCCTCGAAGAGACCGCCAAGATCCCCGGCTCGCGCCTAGTCGCCGCGGGGTTCTCGGAGTATCGCCCGGTCGCGAGCAACAAAAAGGCCACCGGCCGGTCGAAGAACCGGCGCATCGAGATCGCCTTGCTGCCCGCCCGCAAGTGAGCACCGTTCAGCCGAGCAGCAGCGGCCGCCGCCGCTCACCCCAGCCCCGCCAATTCTTGACGGTCACGCGCTTGGTCAAGTGAAAGCGCATGTCGTTCAAGGACTTGCGCAGGGGCTTTTTACCGCGCTCGCTGGGGTGCCACTGGTGGAGCATCGCGGTCTGATCCTGAATCCAGACCTCGCGCAGCCCCGCGCGGCCGGCCCGAAACCGCAGGTCGTTGTCTTCTTGGCCCCAAAACGAGAAGCCCTCGTCGTAGCCGCGCACGCGCTCGAAGAATTCACGCACGGCGACCTGGCACGCGCCGGTGCCCGTCGCCTGCCGAAACGGGGCGGCGGCGAGCAGCATGGGGAAATCGTCGCGGGTCCACAGGCGCTCGGCGAGGTCCTCGGGCAGATCACGGCAGTGGCACACGACTAGGGCCTCGCCCCGCTCACGGCGCTGGGTCTCGATCAAGGTCGCGACAAAGTCCGGAGCGAACACCATGTCGGCGTCGGTGCAAAACACATAGCGACCGCGCGAGCGCTGGATCCCAAAGTTGAGGGCGCGGGCGCGGTTCCAGGTCGCGTCGGTCTCGACCCGTACCAGCTGCGCCCCATGCCGCTCGGCGAGCTCGCGCAGGCCCTCGGCGTGGTCGGGCGCGCTGCCGAAGTCGGTGATCACGATCTCGAGGGCGCCGGGCTCGAGCTCTTGCCAGCCCAGCGAGCGCAGGCAGTTGTCGAGCCGTGGGCCGGTCCGGTCACGGACCGGGATTATCGCGCTGATCTCCGGGCGGATCATGGCCGGGAGGATAGCGACGCGAGCAACGCCCGTCACGCCACTTGGAATTTCCCCGCCGAACAGACCGACACCCTCCGCAAGCCGGTGCTCATCGTCCTCGCGGTTCGCGGCTTCGAAGCCGAGGCCGAGACCCGCGCGCAGCTCGACGCCTGCGACGATGTCGAGCAGCTCGGATCGTCGGCCCCTTCGCCCATGCAGCGCTCCTAGCAGCCCGTGGCGCGGCCAGCCTCGGGACTTGGTGCGAGCCGTTGGGGACGGGATCAGTGTCTCCTATTCGTCGGTCGCTGCAAACGGCCGCGAGTCGGGGTCGCACCACTCGTAATGCTGGGGCAGTCGCCCAGACTCGAGACCAGGAACGCACCATTTCGGGCGACCAGCCAACGTTCCTTCGCCCCGGAACGTCATCGCAGCCGAATTCGCCACGCCGATTTTTCGGCTTGGGTCGGGGTGGCCGTGCGGGAACCGGCGCGCGACGCGGGCCGGCTCCCGACCGCAGCGTCCGTCGCCGGCTCGTGCCCTCGCTCGAACCTGGCAGATGTTCACTGGTGTCGGCCACGGCTCTCCATGACACTCGGAGCTCGCGCTCGCGCGCATAGTGTCCA
>Ga0114946_10001015_pt1 | contig 19372 bp, 18 predicted proteins | sample WalLakDeSediment_FD_88676 | JGI IMG/M metagenome (GOLD analysis project Ga0114946, IMG submission 88676) | Lake sediment microbial communities from Walker lake, Nevada to study Microbial Dark Matter (Phase II) - Walker Lake 11/02/13 Deep Sediment | ecosystem: Environmental > Aquatic >...
CCAGCAGCGCAAGGGGCACTGCCGCTTGAACACCGCCTGGGTGGGGCTGACGCTGCAGGTGCGAGAGGCGCTGCGGGCCGTGTCGCTGGCCTCGCTAGTCGACCCGCCCGGCGGCGTCTGAAGGGCGTACGCTGCGCGGCGTCATGACCGCCGCCCCAGCGACCCGTGCGAGCGTCCCGCTCTTCCTCACCTTCACCGCGGGGTACTTCCTCAGCTACTTCCTGCGCTCCGCCAACGCCGTCCTGGCGCCCGACCTGCAGCGCGACGTCGGCCTGGGGCCCGCCGACCTGGGCCTGATGACCGCGCTGTTCTTCGCCGCCTACGCCGCGGCGCAGCTGCCGGTGGGTCTCGCGCTCGACCGCTGGGGCCCCCGCGGGGTGGCGGTGAGCCTGATGTCGCTGGGCGTGGTCGGGGCGCTGCTGTTCGCCGTCGGCGCCTCGCTGCCTGCGCTGGCCCTCGGCCGCGTCCTGCTCGGCGTGGGGACCGGCAGCGTGCTGCTGGCGGGGCTGAAGGCCTTCGCCCTGTGGTGGCCGCCGCACCGCTTCGCCACGATCTCCGGCGTCTACTTCGCCTCCGGCTCGCTGGGGGCGCTGCTCGCGTCGTCACCGCTGGCGTGGGCCAACGCCGCCTTCGGTTGGCGCGCCACCTTCGTTGCGGCCGCGCTGGTGGTGGCCGCCGTCACCGCCCTCATCTGGTGGAGAACGCCGCCCGTACCGGCGCGCCGACGCCCCGACCCGCGGCCGGTCGCGACCGCGTCGGACGCCGAGCGCGCCGCCGAGTTCGGGCTCGAGGCGCCCCAGTCCGAGGCGCCGCTCACCGGCGGCACCTACCTCGCCCTCGCCGCCGTCATGTTCCTCGGTGCCGCTCACACCGGACCGGTGCTAGCCTTCCAGACCCTCTGGGGCGGCCCCTACCTCTACGACGGCTTCGGCGTCGACGCGACGACGGCGGGACGCTTCCTGCTCACGCTCTCGCTCGGCGTCAGCCTCGGCTACGCCTCGTCGGGCGCGCTGGCCGACCGCCTCGGCCTGCGGCGCGTGACGCTGGCGACCGCGCTCGCTTTCGCCGCGGTGCAGCTGGCACTGGCCGCCGTCGTGCCCGGCGTCACGCCGCTGGCGTGGGTGCTGCCGCTGTACGCATTGCTCGGATTCACCGGCGGGTTCTGCGTGCTGGCGCTGTCCAACGCCCGCGCGCTGCTCGGCGTCGCCCGCTCCGGACGCGCCACCGGATTCGTCAACGGCGGCAGCATCGGCGGGGTCTTCGCCCTGCAGTGGGCCATCGGCCTGGTGGTCGAGGCCGTCGGCGGCCCCGAGGGCTACCGGTTCGCGCTGCTGGGCACGGGGGCGATCACGCTCGTCGCCGCGCTCTTCCACACCTGGGCACGCTCGAGGGTTGCCGCGCCAGGCGACTAGGCCAGGCTGGCGATGGCGGCGACCGCATCGTCGTGGAAGACGACGATGGTGGTCAGGCCCGCGAGTTCGAACACCTCGCGCACCTGCGGCTGCGCGGCCGCCACGGCGAGGTCGCCGCCGGCCGTGCGCGCGGCCTTGACGCCGGACAGGATCGCCCTGAGCCCGGCGCTGCTGACGTAGCTGACGCCCGCGAGATCGACGACCACGCGCGACTCGCCGCTCGCGACCGTGGCCTGCAGCGCCTCGGCCAGGCGCGGGGCCGTGACGGCATCGACCGAGCCTGCGACCTCGAGGACCGCCGCGCCGTCCCCGGAACGGGTCTCGAGTTCGAACGACCTCATGCGGCTCCTCCTCGCGGCGCGCCGCCGGGTTCGGCGGCACCCGGGTGTCCGCCGCGCACGCGCAGCGTCAGGATGTTGGGGCGGCCGCCGCCGGCGTCACCGGGGTGGTACGCGACGGCGTCGGTCAGCTCGCGGATCAGGTGCCAACCGAGCCCGCCGACGCGCCGCAGGTCCCAGTCGCTGTCGAGGTCGGGCGGCGGCGCATCGTCCGGTCCGAACGGCGTGCCGTGGTCCTGCAGCGTCACCACCGCGACGTCACCCTCGACGTCGGCGGTCAGGGTGAGGTCGCCCGGCTCGCTGCGGGTGGCGTAGCCGTGCTCGACGACGTTGACGATCGCCTCCTCGAGCGCCAGCTTGAGGCGGTGGGCGTGGTCGCGGTCGAGCCCGTAGCGGTCGGATATCAGGTCGACGAAGCCGAGGAACACGGCCAACTGGGCCTTCTTCGCGGGCTTGGTCATGGTCATCGCCGGCATGGCATCACCCCAACCCGAGCAGGCGCTCGGCGGTCTCGAAGAGGGCGTCAGGATCGAAGGGCTTCGTCAGGTAGAGGTGGGCGCCGACGTCGGCGCCGCGCTGGCGGTCGGCCTCCTGGCCCTTGGCGGTGAGCAACACCACCTGGACGTGTGCCAGGTCGGGATCTGCGCGAATGGCGGCGCACACGTCGTAGCCGTTCATCTTGGGCATCATCACATCGAGGAAGGCGACGTCGGGGCGCTCGCGGCGGATGCGCTCCAGCGCCGCCGCGCCGTCGGGCTCCAGCAACAACTCGACCCCGTCGTCCTCCAGGGGCTCCAGGGTCTGCTGCAGCAGCGTGCGGATATGCGGCTCGTCGTCCGCGATGAGCAACTTCGGCAACGCGCTCCTCCTCGTGTCCTTCGGCGTCGCCGTGGAGCATAACCGGTCACCCCCCGCGGGGTGGGGTACGGAAGCGCGCCACGACCAGGGTGCAGTCGTCGTGGGTGGGCGCGCCCGCGACGAAGCCGTCGACCGCCGACCGCACGGCGTCGAGCACCGCCTGGGCGTCGTGGCGCCGGTGGGCCTTCACGACCTCCAGCAGGCGGCCCTCGCCGAACTCGTTCCCGTCCGGGTCGCGCGCCTCGGTGACGCCGTCGGTGAAGGCGACCAGGAGGTCCCCCGGCGCCAGCGCGACGGCGCCCTCGCCGTAGACGGCGTCGCCGTCCCAGCCGACGAGGATGCCCGTGCGCGGCAGGCGCTCATGGCTCCCGTCGGCGCGCAGCACGATCGGCGGGTTGTGGCCGGCGTTGACGTAGCGCACCTCACCGTCGGGCCGCAGCACGCCGTACCACAGCGTGACGAACATGCCGTCCGCGGCGTCGAGGGCGGCCAGGCGGTTGGTGTCGGCGACCGTCTGCGCGGGCGACCGGCCACCGACCGCCGCAGCCCGCAGCAGGCTGCGGGTCACGGCCATGAAGAGCGCCGCGGGCATGCCCTTGTCGGCGACGTCGGCCACGACGACGCCCAGCGCGTCGCCCAGCGGCAGCAGGTCGTAGTAGTCGCCCGAGACCTCGCGCGCCGGCCGCCAGAAGCCCGCCACGCTCCAGTTCTCCATGGCGGGCGTCTCACGCGGCATCAGGCGTGCCTGCACCTCGTAGGCCAGGCGTAGCTCCTGCTCGAGCCGCTCCTGGGCAAGGGCACGCTGGTGCAACCGGGCGTTGTCGAGGAAGGCGGCCGCCTGGGTGGCCAGCGCCGTCAGCAGCTTGAGGTCGCTGGCGGTGAAGACGGGGTGGTCGCCCGCCCGCGTCAGCCACACGCCGCCCAGGCACGCCTCGCGCGCCATCATCGGCGCCCACAGCAGGTGCTCGCCCGTGCCGGGCCCGCCGGCAACGATGGCGGGAACCTCGGGGTCGGCCAGCCGCGAGCGCACCGGCGCGGCGCCCCCCTCCGCCGCGGACCGGCCTTCTACGACGAGGTGATCGCGGGCGCCGGCCGGCCCGCCCCCCTCCTCGTCGGCGAGCCACACGCCGCCGCCGTCGCCATCGATGACGCCACGCGCCTCGGCCAGCACCCGCCGAGGCACAGCGACCGGGTCGAGGGTGCCGGCCAGCGCGTCCCCCACGCGGTAGAGCAGGTGGATCTCGCGGTAGCGCTCCAGCGTCTCTCCGGCCATCGCGCGCTGGGCGTGGGCGGCGGCCAACGCGCGCCGCAGCGCGCCGAGGAGGGCCTCGACCGCCGCCTCCTCGGCGTCCGTCCGGGGGGCCGGGTCGACCTCCAGCTGGCCGACCTCGTCCGCGCCGACCGTCAGCCGCCACGTCCGCGCGAGGGCCGGCTCGCGCCACGCCGCGCCGACCTGCTCCCCGTGCAGCGTGCCGTCGGCCCGCCGAAGGCGCAAGCGGGCGCCGACCAGGAGCCGCCCGAAGGGCGCGAGGATCTCGGCGGCCGCTCGCGTGGGCAGCAGCCGACGCAGGCTCGCGCCCCCGGCCTTGGTCGCGCTCACTGGATGAGCACCAGCGGGACCCCGACGTCGCGCGAGCGGTCGGCGAGCGTGCGCTCGCCCCCGAGCGTGCGCTCGTGGGCGAGCGACGCGGCCGCCAGCAGCAGGTCGGGCCGGGCGGCCGTCGGGCGCTCGAGGGCCGCCACCGCCGTCTCGGCGTCGACCAGCCGCTCGGTCTCGTAGCCGGCCTCCTGCAGCGCCGCCATCATCCGCTCCACGTGGCGACGGTCGTCGTCGTCGGCGCCATCAGGCGCCACCACGGCGACGCGCGTCCCGGCGGCAGTGTCGCGCAGCAGGACGTCGACCTCGCCCAGAAGCGCGCGGACGTCGACCGGCTTGGTGAAGTAGCGGTCGACACCCAGACGCAGCCCGCGCTCCGGGTCGTCCACGACGCTGAGGATCATGAGCGGGATGCGCGCGGTCTCGGGATCGCCCTTGAGGACGGCGGCGACGTCGAAGCCGCTCAGCTCCGGCATCATCACGTCGAGCACCACCAGGTCCGGGCGCCGTTCGCGGACGGCGTCCACGGCCGCCCGGCCGTCGGCCACCTCCGCGACCGTGTGCCCGGCCTCCTCGAGCTCCTGCCGCAGGAGGGCGCGTACCCGCGCGTCGTCGTCGACCACCAGCACGGTCGCGCTGGCCCCCGCGCCGTCCTCGCCGCCCGCGCGGGTGCGCTCGACCAGCGCCGCCACGCGGCGGCACAGGGCGGCCTCGGCCGCCCGGACCGCCGGGACCACCACCCGCACGGCGTCTGGCGACGGCTGCGCGCCCGCGGCCGTCGCCGGCGCGATGCTGATCGAGCCGTCGGTGGGGGCGTCGACGCCCGAGCCGGTCGCCTCGGGCACGGCGCCTGCAACGCCAGCGACCGTTGGCGGCAGCACCAGCGGCACGACGAACGCGAACGTCGCGCCCTCGCCGGCGACGCTCTCGACCCAGATCCGGCCGCCGTGGTGCTCGACGATCTGCTTGCAGATCGGCAGCCCGAGGCCCGTCCCCTGGGGCTTCTCGGTCAGCGTGTCGCCCACCTGGCGGAAGCGCTCGAACACGGTCGCGTGGTCTGCGGGCGCAATGCCGACGCCGGTGTCGCTCACCCGGACGCTCACGGCCTCGCCCACCTGCGGGTCCTGGACGACGCGGGCGACGATGGCGACCTCGCCCTCGGCGGTGAACTTCACCGCGTTCGACACGAGGTTGATCACCACCTGCGTCAGGCGGTCGCGGTCGCCGGTCACCCGTGGCAGGTCGTCCGCCAGGTCGAGGCGCAGGTCGACGCCCTGCTTCTGCTCGAAGAGCCCGTGGGTGGCCTGGGCGGCGCGGGTGGCGACCTCAGCGAGGTCGAGCGGCGCCATGCGCCAGTCCACGCGGCCGGCCTCGATCTTGGCGAGGTCGAGGACGTCGTTGATCAAGTGTGTCAGCCGCTGCGACTCGGAGTAGATGATCCCCGCGTTGCTGCGCACCTGGCTCACCGCGCGCCGCACCTTGCGGTCGTCGACGTCGGCCAGCGCGGGCGCCAGCACCTCGTCGAAGCGCCGCTCGATCAGCCTGGCGAAGCCGAGGATCGACGTCAGCGGCGTCCGCAGCTCGTGCGAGACGTTGGCGAGGAACGAGCTCTTGGTGGCGTTGGCGGCCTCGGCCGCCTCCTTGGCGGCTCGCAGCTCCTCCTCGTAGCGCTTGCGGTCCGACACGTCACGCACCAGGCCACGGAAGCCCACCGCGCGGCCCGTGGCGTCGTGCACCACGCCGATCGAGGCCTCGCCGTGGAAGGCGCCGCCGTCGCGGCGGCGGAAGCGGAACTCCCGCCGGCGCACCGGCTGGCCGGTCGCCATCACGCCCATGAAGGTCGCCATCACCTCGCGCACGTCGCTCGGGTCGACGAAGCGGCGGTACGGCTGGCCGATCAGCTCGTCGAGCGAGCCGGCCCCCAGGCCCTCGGCGAAGGCGGGGTTCGCCAGCCGCAGCACGCCGCGGGCATCCGCCTCGAAGTAGGCGTCCTGGATCGTCTCGAGGATCGTGCGGTACTTCTCCTCGCTGCGCCGCAGCTCGTCCTCGGCGGCGCGGCGCTCGACGAGCTCGGCCTGTACCTCGGGGTAGAGGCGGGCCGGGTCGATCGCCACCGCGGCGCTGGCGCCGAAGCGCCGCAGCACCTGTAGCTTGTCGCCCAGGGGCCGCCGGCTGTAGGGGTTGTCGACCGCGAGGACACCCACGGCGCGACCCCGCGAGACCATCGGCAGCACCGCCGGCGAGCGCGAGCGGAGCAGCTTGAGGCCGGCGTACGCGGGCCGCACGCGCCAGGCCTCCGGGATCGAGACGTTGCCGTCGAAGACGATCTCGCTGGCGTCGCGGTACACCGCCTCCAGCACCGGCACGCTGCCGTCGAGCGGCACCCGCTGGGAGGCCCCCAGGGCCTGGTCGAAACCGATCCAGCTGGTGGTCTCGAGCGCACCGCCGTCGTCGGTGGGCAACCACACGACCGCGCGCTCGAAGCCCACGACCTCCTGGATCGCCTGCAGCACCAGGTCCATGCGCTCCTGCACCGAGGTCGGCTCCTGCATCGCCGTGGAGATGCGGTTGAGCTGCTCGCTCTCGCGGCGCCGCGCCTCGATCTCCTCGATCAGCCGCACCTGCTCGAGGGCGATGGCGCCGAGCTGGGCGAAGCGCGTGAGCAGCTCCTCCTCCTCGGGACGGAAGGCCCGCTCGTCGGCGCGGTCGCGCGCCAACGCGATGACACCCAGGGGCTCGGCGCCGGACGCCAGGGGCGCCGCCATGGCGGAGCGGACGAACGGTAGCTCGATGCCGCGCAGGCGCCCGGGCCAGCGCGCGTAGTCGTCCACGCGCAGGGGGCGGCCGTCGGCCCACGCACGGCCCGCCAGGCCCTCGCCGCGCCGGAAGACGAGCGCGGGACGCTCGGCGAACTGGCCCAACGCGCCGTGCGGCTCGAGCGTGGCGCCCCCGTGGCCGACGAGGTGGACGAACCCGTGCTCGGCGTGCAGCGCCTCGCTCGCGTGCCGCAGGACGGCGTCGAGCAGCGCGCCGATCGGCGCGCGGCGCGCGAGGCCGTCGGTCACCTCGCGCAGCGCCCGCAGGTAGGCCTCCTGTTCGGCCAGGCGGCGCTCCGCCTGCTGCAGCGTCCGCTCGGCCAACACCTGCCGGCCCGCGTCCTGCAGGCGCACCAGGTGGCCGGTCTGGCGCCCGGTGCGGTCACTGAGCGGCACCACCTGGGCGTTGAACCAGCGCGTCGGTTCGCTGCGGCGCCAGGCGAGGTCGACGTCGCCGGCGGCGCCCGCGTCGAGGCGGCGGAGCAGGTCGGGCTGGTCGTGGAACAGCTCCGCGGCCGCGAGGCCCACGCCGTCGTCCGGGTCGTCGAGACCGAGCAGCTCGGCGGCGGCAGGGTTGAGGAGGAGCGCCACGTGGCGCAGATCGAACACGGCGATGGCGTCCCCCAGGTGACGCATGACGGTCTCGCGGGCCACGGGGACGATGTCGAGCAGGCGGTGCGAGAACAGGCTCTGCGCCAACGCCGCGGCGCTGACGGCGAAGGTCAGCGGCGTCAGGTCGACGGGCAGGTCGACGCCGCCGAGCACCACGGCGACGTTGGCGACCCACGGCACCGCCACCGCGACGAGGACCAGCGTCACCTGCGCGCGGTAGCGGCGCGGGGTGCCGACGTAGCCGCGCAGGAGGTAGAACGAACCCAGTGCCAGCCACAGGTAGCTCGTCAGGGTGTGGACCCAAAACCAGTCGCCGCGCACGACGAGCAGGCGGCCGTCGACGCTCTCGACCGAGCGCCACAGCAGGTCGTTCAGCGGGTAGGTCCACGCGAGGCCGATGGTGACGGCCGGCAGCACCAGCAGCAGCGCGACGACGAAGCGGTTGAGCCACTCGCCCTGGCGCGTGTAGTCGTTGGCGAAGACGACGAAGGCGACGGGCAGCGTGGCGATCCCCAGGTACTTGAGCTGCATCCAGAGGAGCTGGTTCGCGGGGTCGGCCGCCCCGAACTGCATGCCCTCGGCGAGCGCCCACATGGCGCCGGCCAGGGCGAAGAAGGTGAAGCTGCGCGCGCCACGGATGGTGGCGCGGCGCGCCCAGGCGACCGCCGCCAGCAGCACCAGCACGGCGACGATGGCCCACAGGGCGAGTACGAGGGGTTGGGGCGGCCAGGCCACGATCACCTCCAGCGAGTCCCCCCCACCTCGGGAGGGCGCGGCGCGGGTGGCGCAAGCCTACCAGCAGGCGGCAAACCACGGCGCCCGGGGCTCACGCCCCGGGCGCCGTCGCTTAGCCGTGTGTCGGCTTCAGTAGCGCTGGCGGAAACCAGCGGCCGGGCCGGCGCTGTGCGTCACGGTGACGTTCTTCGCCTGCGGGCCCTTGGTGCCCTGCTCGACGTCGAACTCGACCTCGTCGCCCTCGTTGAGGCTCTTGTAGCCGTCACCCGTGATCGCCGAGAAGTGGCAGAAGACGTCCTTGCCACCACCCTCGACCTCGATGAAGCCAAAGCCCTTTTCGTTGTTGAACCACTTGACCTTACCGGTAGCCATTCCAAGACCATCTTTCTCACCGCCGGTGGTCGCCCGGTGGGCGCCTTGCCGTGCGGTACGAGCGAATCCGGGCCGTAGCCCGGGACGCGACCGGCGAACCGAGCGACGTCGCGCCAAGCCTAGCGGCTCTGAGGGCGAAGCGCAAGATGCCCTCGTCACACCGCGGAGCGACTAACCTGTGCTGCATCGCCATCTCGACGGAGGCTCCCATGCCCGAACTGCATGCCATCGTTCCCAAGTCGCTCCCCGACACCCGCGCCGCGATCGAGGCCGCGCTGAAGACCGAGGGCTTCGGCGTCCTCACCGAGGTCGACGTCCAGGCGGTCTTCAAGGCCAAGCTCGGCGCCGATCACGAGGGCCACCGCATCCTCGGGGTGTGCAACCCGGTCATCGCCAAGCGCGCCCTCGATCTCGACCGCGACATCGCCCTGCTGCTGCCGTGCACCCTCACCCTGCGCGAGGTCGACGGCGGCACCGAGGTCAAGGTCCTCGATCCGCGGCTGGCCTTCACCCTGACCGCGCCCGCCACCCGTGCGCAGCTCGAGCCGCTGGCCGGCGAGGTGGGCGACATGCTGGCACGCGCGTTGGCCGCCGTGCGGGCGAGCTGACGCTCGTGCCGCGCGCCGCCCGACCGGCCTGGCTCCTCGCCCCGCTCCTCGGCCTCGCGCTGGCGCAGGCGCCGGTCTTCGTCCCGACGGGCACGCTCGCGGCCACCGTCGACGGCGTGGCGATCGTGTTCCGAACGCACGCCAACCTGGTGCCCGATGTGGATACGCCCGCGGGCACGTCCGCGGACGCGGACGGCCTGACGCAGCTCCTGACGGGCCGGGAGGTCAACGGCGCCTCGTTCATCGTCACCGAGCCGTTGGTGGTGGGGGACGTCACGGCGTTCCCCGCCACGATGACGATCTCCCTGCGGGCGATGGTGGTCCCCGACGACCGCTCGGATCGCCGCGAGCTGGTGATCGGCTTCGGCGTCGACCCCACCACCTTCGCCTGGGACGGTGACCCGAGCAGGGTCGCGATCGAGTTCCACCCCGAGCGTTGGCGCGCGACGACCCACTACCAGCTGCTCGAACTGCATGCCTTCGAGGTCACGCGGATCGAGGCCATCGAACCCCACGCCCTGCGCGTCGCCGGACGGCTGACCGCCACCCTGGCGTGGCGAGAAGGGGCCTTCCAGAGCGTCGTCGACCCGACGAACACGGTCGAGGTGACCGTCGACTTCGAGGCGTACCCGGTCACCGGCGACGACGTGCTGGCGCCGTTGCTCGAGGACGCCGCCGGCGGCGGCTGAGCGGGCGGTCGCGGGCGCAGCCGCGGGAAGCGGCGTCGACGGGCTAGAAGGGGAACAGCCGCGGCACGACCAGCGTGAGCACCAGCAGGGCCAGCAGCTGCATCACCACACCGACGCGCAGGAAGTCGCTGAAGCGGTACTGACCGACCCCCAGAACCAACGTGTTGACCGGCGAGGCCACCGGCGTGGCGAAGGCCGTCGAGGCCGCCAGCGCCACCGTCATCAGCAGCGGGTACGGCGACACGCCCAGGGTGACCGCCGCCTGGTACGCGATCGGCGCCACCAGCACCGCCGTGGCGGTGTTGGAGATCACCTGGCTGGCGAGCGAGGTGAGCAGGAACACCCCGACCAGCAATGCCAGCGGGCCGTAGGGTCCGACGACGGCCACCACGCCGTCGACCACCAGCTGCATCCCGCCCGTCACCTGCAGTGCCGTCGCCATCGGCAGGATACCGGCGATCAGCACGACGCTCTGCCAGCTCATCGAGCGGTACGCCTGCTCCATCGACAGGCAGCCGGTGATGATCATGGCGATCGCCGCCAAGGCGGCCGCCATCACCGTGGACGTCCAACCGAGCGTCATCGCGAGCAGCATCCCCAGCATGATGGCGATCGCGATCGGCGCCTTGCGGGCCGCGTCGCGCGACACGGACGTGTCCTCCGGCGCCGCCAACACGACGGCGTCCGCCGGCTCGCGGCGCAGCGCCTCGATCGCGGCGCGGGGGCCCTGCACCAACAGGGTGTCGCCGAAGCGCAAGCGCAGCTGGGCGAGCCCCTCGGTGACCGTGGCGCCGCCGCGCTGCACGGCCACCACCTGAACGCGGAAGCGCTCCCGGAAGTGGAGTTCGGCCAGCGTGTGGTCGAGCCAGCGCGAGCGGGGGGTCGGCAGCACCTCGATGACGCCGAGGTCGCGGGGCATGACGTCGTCGTCGAAGTGATCGAGGGCCTCGACACGCAGACCGAGCTCGCGTCCGAGCTCGTGCACGTGGTCGGGGTGCCCCTGCACCAGCAGGCGGTCTCCGTGCTCGATCACGGTCCCGGCCTCGACGGGTTTCGACGCCCGCGAGCGGGCGCGCTGGCGGGCCCACGGCGCTTCGGGCTCGTCGTCGACGGCCAGCACCTGGACCTGGCGGCGGTCGGACCAGTGCAGGGTGCCCAGGCTCTTGCCCTCGAGGTCGTGCCCGGCGGGCAGGTGCAGCCGGAACAGGCGCGCGGGCAGGCCGTAGCGGTCGACCAACTCGCCGAGGCTGACGTGCTCCTGGCGCGCCTCGGGGTCCGCCGGCGCGCGGCTGGGCAGCCAGTGACGCCCCACGAGCACCATGAACGCGACCCCAACCAAGAAGACCGCGAGGCCCACGGGGGTGAAGGAGAAGAAGCCGAACGGTTCTCGCCCCTGTGAGGTCAGCAACTCGGCGACCACGACGTTCGGTGCGGTGCCGATCAGCGTCAGCATGCCGCCCAGCAGCGAGGCAAAGGCCAGCGGGATCAACAGCTTGGACGGGCTGATGCGCGCCCGCCACGCGAGCGTGACCACCACGGGCAACATGACCGCCACCGTGCCGGTCGAACTCATGATGGCCGACAGCGGCGCCGTGATCAGCATGATCAGCAGGATCAGGCGCGCCTCGCCGTCGCCCGCGACCCGGCCGAGCCACAACCCCAGGCGCTGCGCGACGCCGGTCCGGAACATGCCGCCCGAGACGACGAAAAGCGATGCGATCATCACGACGAGCGGGTCGCCGAAGCCGGCCAGCGCCTGGTTGGGCGTCAGGATGCCGCTCAGTACCAGGGCCGCCGCCGACATGAGCGCCACGAGGTCGAGCCGGATGCGGTCGCTGACGAACAGGGCGATCGTCACGGCGAGGATGACGAAGACGGTCAGGGCGTCTGGGTCCACGGGCATCAATCTACGCTTCCGGACGTGGCCGGCGGTCCCGCCGCGGCCCCGGCCGGCGGACCCGGTTCTCAGGCACGGTGGGCGTCCCCATCACGGCCGCCCTCGTCGCCGACCACCGCGCCCGCCTCGAGACGCAGCAGGCGCCGCGGCGCGTAGGCCGCGACCTCCTCGTCGCGGTGGGCGCCCACCACCACGGTGCCGCCCGCGGCTGCATGGGCGCGAACCCAGGCCGCCAGCCGGGCCAGGCCGTCGCGGTCGAGGCTGGCCGCGGGCTCGTCGAGGAACCACACGGGCGGCGTCCCCATCAGGGCCGACGCCAGCGCCAGCCGCTGGCGCTCGCCCCCGGAGAGGCGCGAGGCGCGGCGCGTCAGCAGCGGCGCGAGCCCCATGCGCGCGATGGCGTCGGCGACGGCCTCATCGCCCACGCCACGGCTGGCGCGCGCGACGCCCAGCAACTCGTCCACCCGCGCGCGCCCCGGGAAGGCGACGGCCTGCGGCACGTCGGCGCGGGCGAGCGCGGCTGCGGGCGAGCGCGCCGGCGCGCCGATGACCCACACCCTGCCGCTGGTGGGCGCCAGGCGCCCGGCCATCAGCGCCAGCAGCGTGCTCTTGCCGGCCCCGTTGGCGCCCAGCAGCGCCAGCACTCCGGGGCCGACCCGCAGGTCGAGTGGGGCGAGCCGCCCGTCGACGCCGGCGCACTCGAGGCGCACGGCGTCGGGGCCGTCTGCGTCGGCCGGCCACGTGCCACTGCCCGCCGGTCCCGGTCCGGCGGATACCGCCTGTGGGAAACCAGGCGGCCGGCTCACGCCCAACCCCGTGCGTTCGCGACGGCACCAAGCGCGAGCGCGGCCGCTGCCAGCGCCGCGGCCCAGCCGGCACCGTCGGGGCGATCGACCGACACCGGTACCCGGGGCACCGGATCGGCGAACGCGGCCGCGCGGAGCCCCGGCACGCTCGCCTCGAGCCGCTGCCACAGCGCGATCCCGGGCCCGTACGCCAGGAGCATGAGATCCGGTTGGCGGGCTGCGCGCGCAGCGAACGCCGACGTCGCCACGTAGGGCAGGTCGAGCGTGCCGTCGCCGTCGAGATCGAGCGGCGGCGCGCGGTCGAACGCGTTGCCCCGCAACGTCAGGGCCGCGTCGTCGTCCGCGACCGCCAGGTCGGCCGCGTTGGCCACGAACACGTGGCCCGCGATCATCACCGAGCTGGCGTCGGCCACGCTGCCCACGGGCGCGCGGTCGAGGAGCACGCCTACGCCATTGCCCTCGAGGCGGTTGCCGTCGAGCCGGGCGCCAGAGGCCGCCACCAGCAGCAGGCCGACGGTGTTGCCGCGGGCGGTGTTGCCGGTCAGCACGGCGTCACGCTCCTCCTGCAGCAGCAGCCCGAAGGCCATCGGCCCACGGTGCCCCTCGAGGAGATTGCCGGTGACCACCGCATCGCGGCCGTACATCACCGCCGAACCGACGCCGCCGCCGACCACGACGTTGTCGCTCAGCGTCACGCCGGCTGTGAACATCACGTGCAGGCCGTAGCGACGGCTGCCGCGGGCCTCGAGGCCCGCGACGAGCGCCCCGTCGGCGCGTTCGAGGTAGGCGCCGTCGAGGAAGCCCTCGACGCGGCCGCCCTCGATGCGCAGCCCCGGCGTGAGGTAGGTCGTGATGCCGGGCCCGCGCGCGTCGCCGCGCAGGTCGAGGTCGACGAGCCGCACGTCGCGCGCATCCTCGACGTGGACACCCGCTGTGACGCCGTGCGCGCGCAGCCCCTGCACCCGCGCGTCGTGAGCCCCGAACAGCGCCACGGCGGCGTCCGGGGCGTAGAGGTCGGCGGTGGAACCGACGCCCGTGACGGTCAGTTCCTCGATCCGCACGCGCGGCGCCGTCACCGTCAGCGCGGTCCCGAGCCCGCCGCCGTCGAGGACGGCGCCGGGCTCGGCGCGCAGGCGGACGTCCGGCGCATCGATCGTCCACGGCCCGAGGTGGACGCCGGGCAACAGGCGCAGTTCGGCGCCCGCCGTCAGCACCGGCAGGGGGTCGCCGGGCGCGACCACGATGGGGGCCGCGGCCGCGGCCCAAGACGCGACGAGGAGCAACGACGCCAGCCCCGCACGGAAGGCGGTGGCAACGATGGAGGCGTCGCGTGATCGCATGCTGCGGGCATCGTACGGAGGGCATCGTCGGGACGGACGTCCCGCGAACCGGGCGGTCGCGCGCGCCCGCGAGCGGCGATGCGGCGTCGCCCGCCGGCCGGTGGTGGGCGTCACCGTCGCCGGCTAACGGGGACGGCGCGCCAGCACGCCGCCGGCGATCAGCGTGAGCAACGCGGCGCCGACGAGCGAGGTCACGCCGGCCCAGAAGGCCGCGCCCAACGGCGCCCAGCCCCACCAACGCTCGAGCAGCAACCCCGTCGGTCCGACGAACACCGGCGTGTCGAGCGACCGAAGCAGCGCGACCCGCGCGATCTCCAGCGGGTGCGCCAGCACGAGCGCCGCCAGGTACGGCTCGAAGGCACGCTCGGCGAACGCCACCGCCAGCGCGACCAGCGCCGGCTCGTAGGCCACCACGCCCAGCCCCCACACCACCGCGCCCAGCGCGACCGCCTTGGCCGGCTCGAGCGTGACGGCCGCGACCAGGCCCGCGAGAGCGCCGTAGGCGACGACGACGACGGCCACCGAGCCGACGAGGGCGGCCGCCGCGACGGGGGCCGCCCCCACCACCGCGGCCGCCGCCGCGGCACCCGCGGACAGCGGCAGCAGGGCGCCGAGCGTGGCGCCGATGACCGCGCCGCGGTAGGCGCCCGCGGGCCGCGGGGCCAGCGAGCCCCAGAAGGCCCAGGTGGTGCGCCGCGCCAGGCGCGGTGCCAGGAGCGCGAGTACGGCCGGCGGCAGCAGCAGGGCCGCCACGCCGAACACCGACATCACACCGACCTCGGGGGCCAGGGCGCGCCACGAGAGGGCCGTCAGCGGCAGCATCGCCGCGACCACCCACACCCACGGGTCGCGGGCGAGCTCGCGCCGGTGCAGCGCCTCGAAGGTGAGCGGCCGCGGCGCCGTCACACCAGCGGCACCCAGGGCCGCGGGATCCCCAGCTCGAGGACCTCGTCCCAGGTCAGCACGCTCGGCTCCGCGAGCCGCTGCGCCTCGGCGAAGGCGAGCGCCTCCTGCTCGTCGCCGAAGGCGGCCAGGCCACCGCCCATCGGGGTGCGCAGGCGCGGGTGATGGAGCAGCGTGGCAACCTCGGCGGGCCACCAGGTGGCGCCGGCCTGGGTCGAGGCGGCCCGGTCGGCCAACCACGCGGCGTCCACGACCGGCACCGACCCGGCGTGCCCGTTGACGTGGTCGGCGAGGCACTCGATCGCGTCGTAGACCAGCGTGCGGCCACCGTCGGTGCGCGCCTGCGCGGCGAAGCGGGCGTCGACCACGGCCATGCCGCAGGCGGGGCAGCGATCGTCGCCGATCGCCACCTCACGCGGCTGCGGGTCCGACGGCTGCGCCGCCGCTCGGCCCCCCAGCACGACGAGACCCGTGAACGCGGCCAGCCAGCGCAGAGCCGCCCGACGTGGGAGCGTCGGCTGACGCGTGAGCACGGGCTGACGCGACAGCGACACCGTCGCCCGAGGCGTGTGCTTCGGCCGAGGCACCAGGACGTCGTCCGCCATCCCCGCGACCTCAGCCGAGCTGCCGCTGCAGGAGCGGCACGAGGTTGGCGATCGGCAGCGGGGCGAGGTCGGCCAGCAGCGTGAGGTCGAGGTAGCGCCGACGGCCGAGCTGCGCGCTGCGCGGGGCCACGAACGCCGCGGCGTCGGCCTGCCTCGCGAAGGCGCCGACCTTGGCCATCATCGAGGCGGGCAGGCGCTCGGCCCACAGGAACGTCGCGCCGGCGGCCGCCAGCAGCTCGGCGTGGGTCGGCGGCTCGCCCTGGTCGTAGGCGGCGACGTAGAGGGCGGCGCCTTCGCCATCGACGACGCCGTGCGCGTAGGCCCAGCCGAGGGCGCAACCGATCGACTCGAAGTGGCGGGCCTCACCAGCGAACGCCCACTGCGCGTAGGTGCGCTCGCGGAAGCCGGCGCCCTGCGGCGCGGCCGGCGGCGTCGCCAGCGTCATGTCGCAGAAGGCGCAACGGCCCTCGGCCCAGGGGATCGCGTGAACGTCGGGCCGGCCCGTCGCGGCGCCGGCAGGGGGCGGGGTCGCGCCGGAGGCGGGCGCCATGCCCATGGCGTGCCCAGCGCCGCTGCCGTGCTGATGTTCGTGCTGCATCTGGCCCTGGGCGGCGGTCGTGCCGCTGGCGGCGACGAGCGCGCCGGCGGCGAGCGCGCCGAGGCGCTGGATCACGCGGCGGCGTTCGGGGTCGAAGGTGGCGTCGTCGCTGGGCATCGGCGGACGGGGACGGGCGTCGGACATGGGTACCTCTTCGCGTACAGGGGCCGCGCCGGGCGGGGCGCGGCGATTCGCGGCGGCGGGGCCGGCGCGTTCGCTTCGTGCGGGTCGGGGTCGGGCGCGTTCAGGCCGGCGAGGCGCCGGCCGCCGGGCGGCCCTTCGCGGGCGGGTCGCGCCCCAGGTGCGTGCGAACCGCCCGTGGGGGCGGCGCGCTGGGCCGTGGGCCGACGCGACGGCGCCGGAGGGTCGCCATGGGCCGCGGCAGGAGCGACGCGATGGGCGCGGGCGCACCGACGCCCCCGACCTCGAGCAGCGCGTGCGCGTGGTCGGGCGTGCCCGGCGGGTGCATATGGCCCACGTCGGGCAGCGCGGCCGCCAGCGCGACGGCCGCGGTCGCCTGCAGCAGCAGGACGACGAGGGCGGCTCGGGCACCGCAGCGCACGGCTCGGGACAGGCGGGCGCGCATGGACCGCACCCTACGCCAAGCGCTGCGGCCCGAGGAGTCCCCCCACGACCGTCTGTCCCTGGAACGTCCTGGCGCACCCGGATAGCCTGGAGAGCGCTCGTGCTTTTCTTCACGAGCACTGGCTCGCGGCCGCCCACACGGACGGACCCGCGAGCAACCCCGGAGGAACGCATGCCCACCATCACCACGACCTCGCTCGGCAACGGCGCTTTCGAGTCGTTGATCGGCCGCCACCGGATCGTCACCGATGCCCCCCAAGGGATGGGTGGCGAGGACCGCGGCCCAGAGCCTGCGCAGCTCTTCGTCGTCTCGCTCGGCGCGTGCGTCGCAGCCATCGTGCAGGCGTACTGCGACACGCACGACATCGACGGGCGCGACCTGCGCGTCGACGTCGACTTCGAGAAGACCGGCGACCCCGCGCGACTGCGGCGCATCCTCGTGCGCATCGCCGTGCCGCACGCCGACATGTCGAGCGACCGCCTGCGCACGGTCATCCAGCGCGTCGCCGAGCATTGCCCGGTGCACGAGACGATCTCGACCCTTGACGCGATCCGCTTCGAATTCGAGGGCGAGCGCGGCGCCGGCGCCACCGACTGACGCTCCCGCGGCACGCCATGGGCGTCAGGCGCTGGGAGCGCCCCGTCGCGCGGCTTCGACGCCGTGGCGACCCGCGACCGCCAGGACCGCCGCACCCACCACCAGCGCGGCGGCGGCCGCGCCGAACAGCGCGCGGTTGCCGAGGGCGTCCATCAGCGCGCCGGCCGTCGCTGGGGCGACGATGGCAGCGCCGGAGCCGAAGAGGTAGTACAGACCGGTGAAGAAGCCGACGCGGTCGCGCCCGCCCTGGTCGGCGACGAGCGGGTAGGCGGGCACCAGGACCAGCGCCCAGCCCGCGCCGGCCAGCGCCATGCAGGCGACCAGCAGCGGCGCCGGCGTGACGGCGGCCGCGACCAGCGCCGCGGCGAGCAGCAGTGCCCCAGCGCGCATCGTCCTCAGTTCGCCGACGCGGCGCCCGACGAACCCGGCGGGCAGTGCGAGCAGGACGAAGGCCGCGCTGGCGGCGCCGAGCAGGCGGCCCGCCTGTCCGCCCGTGAGGCCTAGGGTCTCGGTAGCCAGCACGCTGAACTGCGCTTCGACCGCAGCGAACCCGAAGAAGCAGAAGAACAGCCCGGTGAGCAGCCACGCCGGCCCGCGATGGTCAGGCCCTGCAAGGGCACGCAGGTCGCGCAGGAGCCCCCGCAGCACGGGCGCCTCGTCCTGCACTGCGCCGCGCTCGACGAAGCCGGGGTGGCGCTCGGCGCTCGCCAGCACCACCGCCAGCGCCGCGAGGGCGAGCAGCGAAGCCGCGGCGAACGGCCACCAGCGGGCCGCGTCGAAGGTGGGCGCGATCAGGACGAGCGCCGCCACCCCGCCCAGCGCCCCCATCAGCGTGATGATGCCGTTGCCCGCCGCGCGGTCCTCGGGCGCGACGTGGTCGGGCAGCAGCGCGACGAGCGGCGCGCGGTAGAGCGTGATCGCCAACAGGAAGACGACGTCGAGCGCCAGCAGCGTCCACAGCGCGGTCGCCGCCCACGGCAGGCCCGCGAAGGTCAGCGCAGCGAGCGGTACCCCCGCCAGCAGGAACGGCAGCCGCCGCCCCCAGCGCCCGTCGACGCGGTCCGACCAGGCGCCCACGACGGGGATCAGCAGGATGGCGACGACGTTGTCGAGCCCCATGATCGCGCCGCGAACCGCGCGGCTCTCGACGAAGTCGCCGAGCAGCAGCGGCATGAACACGTTGTAGGTGCCCCAGATCGCCGCCAGCGCGAGGCCGCCGGTGCCGATGCCGATCAGCCGGGCGACGGGGAGCGAGCGGGGCGGGGCCACGAACTCAGGCTACCCGCCCGCGCGGCTTGGTCAGCCCGGCAGGTCCCAACGAACGGGCAGCGCCTCGAGCCCGCGGAAGCCGGGCAGGAAGCGGTACCTGAGCTCCTCCTCGGGCACCGCGAGCCGCAATCTGGGCAGCCGCGCCAGCAGCGTGGTCAGCGCGACGTCGGTCTCCAGCCGCGCCAGCGGTGAGCCGAGGCAGTAGTGGAGCCCCTTCCCGAAGCCGAGGTGCGGGTTGGGCGAACGCTCCAACTCGAGCGCGTCGGGCCGCTCGAAACGCTCCGGGTCGCGGTTGGCGCTCGACAGGATGAGGATGACGGGGTCGCCGCGGCGGATGAGTTGGCCGCCCCAGACGACGTCCTCGGCGGCCCAGCGGTTGAGGGCCCGCTCCACCGAGCCGTCGTAGCGCAGGAACTCCTCGACCGCGGCGGGCATGAGCGCGGGGTCGGCCGCCAGCGCGTCGCGCCGATCGGGGTTGCGCGACAGCGCCAGGACGGCGTTGGCGATCAGGTTGACGGTGGTCTCGTGGCCGGCCACGATCAGCAGGACCACGGTGCTGCAGAGCTCGTCCTCGCTCAGGCGGTCGCCCGCCTGGTCGGCGGCGACCAGCGCCGAGATCATGTCGCCCTGCGGGTGCCGCCGCCGCTCCTCGAAGAGCGCCTGGAGGTAGTCGGTGAACTCGGTCAGCTGGCGGACGGTCTCGGCCTGCGCCTCGGGCGTCATGGGCGGCTCGA
>Ga0114946_10001016_pt1 | contig 19350 bp, 15 predicted proteins | sample WalLakDeSediment_FD_88676 | JGI IMG/M metagenome (GOLD analysis project Ga0114946, IMG submission 88676) | Lake sediment microbial communities from Walker lake, Nevada to study Microbial Dark Matter (Phase II) - Walker Lake 11/02/13 Deep Sediment | ecosystem: Environmental > Aquatic >...
AGGGTAAAATATGGCTGATTTTCTGCAATGGCTTCCATTGCATGAAGTTCTACTGCGTGCTGAATCTGTAATCCTGCCAAAACCACCCTGGGCGGGCTCAGCGCATCAGACTCAGGAATGCCTCCTGCACACATGTAACAATCGCCAATGGTTTTGATCTTTTCAAGGCCCAGGCGACCAATAATACCATCGAATAAACTGAAGTACTCATCAAGTTTCTCAACCAGGTCAATGGGACTGAACAAGGCCGACTTGGCCGAAAAATCTTCCACGTCGGCATATAAAACACTAACGCACGGAAAATAGCGGGCTTTGGCTGTTCCGGAAGAAAGTAACTCACGGGCAACCCTAGCAGGTAAAATATTTTGCAGCAGCTTTTCTACCTTGGCCTTTTCTACCGTGAGTTCTGCATTCTGGGCCTGAATGCGCTGGTTAAGCTTTTTCTGTTTTTCAAGGCTCCGTTTCAGTGAGGCCGTGGCCTTTTTGAGCTTGCGGTCAATGGCCATGCGTTTAAAAGCCGATTCAACCGCCACAGGCATGTGCTCAATAAAACCCTTTTCCTTAATAATGTAATCAATTGCACCAGCTTTCATCAAACAAACCGCAATTTTTTCATCACCGTAGCCGGTCATTGCAAGAAAATCAGGCGCCCGGCCCGCTTGCTGAAGCTCATGAATGACCGCCAGGCCGGTGGTTTCGCCCAATTGGTAATCGATCACTACCAGCAAACCATCCAAAGAATTGGAGATGTAGGCCTGCTTGAATTCAAAGGCATCAGAAAAAGCCCGAACAGAAAAACCTTTAGAAGAAAGTTGTTTTTCAATGGCTTTGACCATCATCGGTTCATCATCAAGTATCCAAACCACAGGCGCTTGCCCGTCCTTTTTTGAATTTATCAGGGTGTTGTTTCGCAAAGCCATTAAGCGAGCATTAATTTAGGTTTAGAGCAGGGATATCATGCAAAAAAAATGATAATCTTCTTAATTCACTTCCGTAGAAATACTGATAATTTAAATAACGTCAATAATTTGACTTTATGCTGAAATTCAAAAAAACAATCTAATGAAATGAAAACCGCCCAAAATGCAACATCTGCAATAAAATCGAATCAGAAAATTACTGCAAATTTACCATTCCTGTCCTAATGACAGTGAAAATCTCATTAAAAAACATTGTTTTATTTTGAATGATTATGAATAAGCCATAACGGTCAAAAGCGAAATATTTTTTTTTAATTTTATCCCGAAGCCTTTATTAGCAGCCATTTAAATCATTGAGACCTCTCATACTGCTGGCTTTCAATGCGTTCTTTAAATATTTAAATACCTGATTGTGTTTTCGGCAGTAGATTTTACTGCGGTTAGTTTGCAAACAAACCAAAATTACCATGCACCACAACCCAAATGCAGGAAAAAAAGCGGGGTTTAAGTTACCTGGCCTTTTCGTTTTGCTCTTCGGCCTTTTGTTATGGCTGACTGTACCTCTGACAGGGCAGGACGCCCTACAGGACGCCGGGCAGGATACCCTTCAGGCGGAAGCTGAAGAGCTTATTTCGGAATTAGACAGCCTGATTGAAGATGCTGTCGAAACTGAACCCATTCAGGAAGAACCTTATGCCCGCAGCAATTATACCAAGCAGGACATCAGAAGGGGTGAACGTCTTTTCAAGGGGCTGGTTCCTTTTGGAAGTGGTCTGCACGACTGCGCTTCATGCCACTATTCCAAGCGCACCGATACCCTGAACTGGAACCCTTCGGCCTGGGACCTTGCCATGATCTGGGATGAAAATGAGTCGTACCGAATCTCAGAGAAACTGAATAACCCGGTGGGCATGCGGATGCTGAATGACCACCAGGGCATGAGTATCACCGCTGCTGAAGAGCGCCAGCTCGAAGCCTATTACACAGAAGTTTTGAAAAAAGGCCCGGGTGAGCTGCAGGCCTATCCAATAAGAGCATTTATGTTCTGGGGCCTTGGCGCATTAATGCTGCTGGCTCTTATCGACCTGCTGATTACAAGAAAAATAAAAGTCAAGGTTCCGCATGTGCTGATCCTGATCGTTGGCCTGGCTGTGCACATGCAATATGCTGTAGCTGAAAGCCGCGCCCTGGGCCGCACCCAAGGATATGCACCCGATCAGCCTATAAAATTCTCGCACCTGATCCATGCCGGTGAAAACGAAATAGACTGCAACTATTGCCACACCATTAGCAGCTTCAGTTTGAGCGCCGGCATCCCATCAAACAACACCTGTTTGAATTGCCACAACGTGATCAGGGAAGGCACCAATTCCGGGCGGTTCGAGATCAACAAAATCCACCGTGCGGTTGAAAGCGGAGAGCCCACAAGGTGGATACGAATACATAAGCTTCCCGATCACAGTTATTTCAGCCATGCCCAGCACGTAAATGCCGGTAAGCTTGAATGCCAGGACTGCCATGGTCCGGTAGAAGAAATGCACATACTGCGACAGGTCGAAGACCTGAGCATGGGATGGTGCCTCACCTGCCACCGCGACAACGACGTAGATTTCCTCGGAAACCCCTACTTCCAGATTTACAAACAACTTCACCAGGACATTAAGGATGGGAAGATCGATGGTGTGAAGGCTGCCAGAATTGGAGGCGAGGACTGTATGAAATGCCACTATTGATATGATCTCTGGCATTGTTTTCCGCGAAAGCGAAAAAGGATAAAAAAAGAAAATTCAGCAATACAAACTGTTTCCAAATGGAAAAGAAATACTGGAAAAGTTTAAACGAGCTTCAGTTATCAGAACAACAGCAAGCCGACCTGCTTCCCGACGAAGGGCAGGAGCGATCGATGGTAGTAATACTTGCCGATGACGCCAACAACAAATCTTCTTCGCGGCGCGACTTTTTGAAGTGGTGTGGCATCAGCTTTGTTTCGGCCACAGTGCTTTCGGCCTGCGAAAACCCGGTAAAAAAGGCCATCCCATACCTTAACCAGCCCGAAGTGCTTATTCCGGGCAAGGCATCATGGTACGCATCAACCTACACCCATGGCAACGAATATTGTCCGGTATTGGTTAAAAGCCGCGATGGCCGCCCCATTAAAATTGAGGGCAACACCCTTTCGGGGATAACCAAAGGAGGCACTTCGGCTCGTGTGCAAGCAACGGTGCTAAGCCTTTACGATACCGGTGCAAGGTACGCAGCGCCCATGAAAGGTGGTGAGAAGATCAGTTGGGAAATGGCCGACAAGGAGATCATCGAAAAACTCAAAAGCATATCGGCAAGCGGCGGTAGAATGGCCCTGGTTACCCCTACCCTGCTCAGCCCCGCCACCAAGACCCTGATTGAAGATGCGAAGGCAGCCTTCCCGGGACTTGAAATCGTGACCTGGGATGCCATTTCTTACTCGGCCATCAGGAAGGCCCATGACGCCTGCTTTGGCAAAGCCATTATTCCAAACTACCGCTTCGAAAATGCCGGTCTGATCGTAAGTTTCAGCAGCGATTTTCTGGGCACGTGGCTTTCGCCGGCAGAGTTTTCAAGGGCCTATTCAAAAAGGCGTCGCGTTAGCGAAGAAGCACCTGAGATGTCACGTCATATCCAGTTCGAGAGCATGCTATCGCTTACCGGTGCAAATGCCGATGAGCGGATTCCAATTAAACCTGCCGAAGAAATTAAAATCCTGATGGCGCTATACGACAGCATTGCTTCGGCAAGCGGCCAGGCTACCCTGGGCGCCGCTGCTGTTGATTATGATGTAAATGCCTTGGCTGAGCAACTATTGGCAAGTCGCGGAAAAGCGCTGGTTGTTTCTGGTCACAATATTTCTGAAGTGCAAATGCTTGTAGCCGGCATTAACCATATGATCGGCGCATACGGAAACACAATCGATACTTCTGCGCCAATTCTTGCAGGCATGTCAAACGAAGCAGCCTTCGGGAAACTGATTGACGACATGAATGAGGGCAAGCTTGATGCGGTAATGTTTTACCAAACCAACCCTGCCTATCATTTCCCCGAACGGGAAAAAGTAATAAGCGGGATTGAAAAGACGGGATTGAGCATTTCTTTTGCAAGCACAAAGGATGAAACCGCTGCGGTTTGTCAATATTTACTGCCAGACCACCATTACCTTGAAGCCTGGGGCGACGCCGAATTCAAGACCGGACATTACAGCCTGGCACAGCCACTGATTCACCCGCTTTTCAAAACCAGGCAATTTCAAGATACTCTGCTCACCTGGATTGGCAACGATGCAGATTTCCATGCTTACCTAAAGGAATTCTGGCAAAAGAATCTGATGCCAAGGCAATCACAATATTCCGAAGCAGAAATGTTCTGGGTGAAGACCCTTCAGGCAGGCGTTTTTGAAGTTCCGGCAGGCCAGGCCGGTGCTTTGAGCTTTAGTAGCGGCGGTCTTTCTGTGGCATCGGCGAAATTAAAAGAAATGGCCGGTCAGGAAGGCGCACTTTCCTTCGTGGTTTATCCGAGCCTTTCGTTAGGCGACGGTCATGATGCCAACAACCCCTGGCTGCAGGAGCTGCCCGACCCTATTACTTCGGTTTGCTGGGATAACTTTGCTGCGGTTTCGCCTGCTACGGGCCGCGAACTGGGCCTTGCCGAAGGCGACATCATTAAAATAAACGGTAAAATGGAAGTACCTGTGCTGTTGCAGCCAGGTCTTGCTGCCGATTGCCTTGCCATGGCCTTGGGTTATGGCCGCACCAATGCGGGTGTAAGCGCCGATAAGCGCGGCGGAAACGGGTTTCTGCTCACCAGTCTTAATGGAGATGAGCGGCTTTTTTCAGGTGAAGTAACTGCTTGGGATAAAGTTGGAAAAAACCATCAGTTTGCCCGCACCCAGACCCATTTCAGCATGGAAGGGCGCGCCATTGTGCGTGAATCGACGCTGGATAAATACAAGCAAGACCCTGCAGCCGGCAACGAATTACATAAATACCATGAAAAGCACAAAACGACGCTTTACCCAGCGCAGGTATTTGAAGGTCACCACTGGGCGCTAATGATCGATCTGAATGCCTGCACGGGCTGCAGCACCTGCGTGATAGCCTGCCAAAGTGAAAACAACACTCCCGTTATTGGCAAGGATGAAGTGCGCCGCCGCCGCATTATGCATTGGATGCGCATTGACCGCTATTACACCGGCGATGCCGAAAATCCCGGCGTTGTATTTCAGCCGCTCATGTGCCAGCACTGCGACCACGCCCCCTGCGAGAATGTTTGCCCGGTGGCTGCCACCACACACAGCCAGGAAGGCATCAACCAGATTACCTATAACCGCTGCGTGGGTACCAAGTATTGCATCAATAACTGTCCTTATAAGGTACGCCGTTTCAACTGGTACGAATATGCCACCAAGGAAACGTTCAACACGCATACCACAACCGATCTCGGTCGCATGGTATTGAACCCGGATGTAACTGTAAGAGAAAGGGGTGTGGTTGAAAAATGCTCCTTCTGCGTGCAGCGCATTCAGGATGCTAAGCTAACGGCAAAGAATGAACGGCGCCTGCTTAAGGATGGTGAGATTCTCCCGGCCTGCGTGCAGTCATGCCCATCAAACGCACTGGTGTTTGGCGACCTGAACGATCCTGAAAGCAGGGTTTCGAAGCTTATCAAAGATCCTCGCAATTATCATCTGCTCGAAGAATTACATACCCTGCCTACGGTGGGTTACCTGACCAAGATCAGAAACCCGCGCACATAAAAGAAAAACTGATGTTGAACCCACAATAAACATCGTGTATGATAAACAATAAATTAAGATATGCCCTGGTAAAGGGAGATAAGACCTACGGCCAGATCACCGACGAGTTGCTGGTGAATGTAGAGCAGAAGCCCCCCCTGTGGTGGTTCGTGGGCATGACAATAGGCACTGTGCTGCTGGCCATTGGCGGCTGGGCCTTCTACATGTCACTGAGTCAGGGCCTTGGCACCTGGGGTCTTACCAACAGCGTAGCCTGGGGCTGGGACATCATCAATTTCGTATGGTGGATCGGTATTGGTCACGCCGGTACGGCCTTTACCATTTTCTTCCTGGTGTTCAGGCAGAAGTGGGCAGGTTCAATAAACCGTGCCGCTGAAGCAATGACCGTTTTTGCTGTAATGTGTGCAGGCTTGTTTCCATTGATACACATGGGAAGGCCCTGGCTTGCATTTTTCATTCTGCCCTACCCCAACACCCGCCTGCTATGGCTCAACTTTAACTCACCCCTTTTCTGGGACGTGCTGGCAATTTCCACCTATTTGATTACCTCCATTATGTTGTGGTACATGGGCATGGTGCCCGACCTGGCCACCATTGCGCAGCGCACCAAAAACAAGGTGGGAAAATTTCTTTACGGGATGTTCAGCCTGGGCTGGAACGGCTCGCTTTATACTTACAGCCGCTACGAAACCCTTATGAAGATATTGGGTGGAATAGCAGCGCCACTTGTTATTTCGGTTCATACCATTGTGGCCCTCGACTTTGCCGTGTCGGTGCTGCCAGGCTGGCATGCCACCATTTTGCCACCTTACTTCTTTGTGGGTGCCATCTTTAGCGGCTTTGCCATGGTGCTTACCCTGATGATCCTTTTCAGAAAAGCCTTTAACCTGTATGATTATGTTACTGAAAAGCACCTCGACAATATTGCACATGTGCTCAAATATGGATCGCTCATCATCGGGCTGGCCTATATCACCGAGCTTTTCATTGCCTGGTATTCAGGGGTCGATTACGAAATTTACACCTTCTTCAGGGCTCGCGCCACAGGCAGCTTCTCAGTGGCATTCTGGATCATGGTTGTGTTCAATGCGGTTATTCCGCAACTGTTCTGGTTCAAAAAAGCCCGCAAAAACCTGGTGATCCTTTTCATTGTATCGATAATTATCAATATAGGCATGTGGTTCGAAAGGTATATTATCATGGTTTCGTCGCTGGCTCAGGATTTTCTGCCCTCGAGCTGGACCGACTACAGCCCCACAATGGTCGACGTTGGCATTTACCTGGGTACCTTCGGGCTGTTTACCTGCGGAATGCTTATGTTTGTGAGGTACATCCCCATTGTGGCCGTAAATGAAGTAAAGCCCATTGCCCGGGCCGAAAAATTAAGAAAACAAAAAGAAAAAGACCATGACCACTAAACAAATCATTGGAGTGTTCGACGACGAATCCGTTTTGCTGAAGGCTACGCAAAAGCTCAAAAAAAACGGCGTCAACATACAGGGAATATATGGCCCGAGTGCCGACCATGACCTGATCAAAAAACTCACCAGGGAGTCGCGCCTGCCTTACCTTTCAGTGGTTACCGGGGTCATTACCATTATTTTGACCTTTGCCTTTGTGTATTATGTTTCGGTGATAGACTATCCGCTGCATTACGGGGGCAAGCCGGTATTCTCTTTTCCGCCCATGGTGGTCATTCTTTTCCTGGTGTGTATCCTGATTACCGGAGCCTTTACTACCTTTTCCTTTCTAACCAGTGAAAAGATGTTTCCCGGAAAGAGCGCCGATGTGGTTGATCCCCGCGCCCTCGATGACCGGTTTTACCTGGTGCTCGACCGCAATTTCAACCCCGATGAAATTGTAAAATGGCTGCAAGACTCGGGTGCGGAAGAAATTATTGAAAAAGAAAACGAAAACCAAGCCTAACCTATACCTTATTGATTATGTGTGGCAATAACAAAACAGCATTGATAAGAAGCCTGGGCATGGGAGCGATTTTAACTGCCCTGTTTGTTTTTACGGGCTGCGATCGTACCCGAATGGACAAGGGATATGAGTATTTTCCCGACATGGCCCACAGCCCGGCCTACAAAACCTGGTCGGCCAACGAAGCCATGGACGATGGAAGGACCATGCGAGAGCCTGTGTCTGGCACCGTGCCCAGGCACATGGAGCCTTATCCATATCCTGCCGACTTTGAAGGCAGGGAGCTGGCCGGATTAAACCTGAACAACCCGCTGAAGATCACTCCCGAATTGCTGGAGGAAGGCAAAGAGCTGTACCGGGTGTTTTGCCAAAACTGCCACGGAGAGGCCGGCGATGGCAAAGGCAATCTGCACACCAGCGGAAAATATATCATTCCGCCTTCTTCGCTGATCACACCCGAATTCATTGCCCTGCCTGAAGGCGAGACCTATCACGTGATCTCCGTGGGATGGGGGGTTATGGGCGCGCATGCATCGCTGATCAGGCCTGAAGACCGCTGGAAAATAGTGGCTTTTATTGAACAAGTACTCCAGGAAAAGTAAAACGTAACCCATTATGGATACAAGTTTTAAACCCTCAAAGAAACTCCTGGCCATTTTGGCTGCAATGATTGCCGTTGGGATTATTGCCGTAATTGCCGGCTTTGCCACTGATGCGGCCAGAACCTGGCCCAACATCCTGCTCAACAACATGTATTTCATTACCATAAGCATTGGCGCGTTAATGTTTTATGGTGTACAATACATTACAGGCTCGTCGTGGTCAGCCCTTTTCCAGCGCATACCGCTGGCGGCAGGTGCTTTTCTGCCCGCAGGCTTCATTCTGATGCTGCTGCTCTATTTCGGACTGAACGACATATACGAATGGTCGCAACCGGGCATTACCGAAACCGATAAACTCATTGCCCACAAGGCCCCGTTTCTCAATGTGCCATTTTACATGATTCGCATAGTTTTTTACTTTGCCTGCTGGATTCCGCTTTTTATCCTGATGCAGAAAATGGCCAAAAAGGAAGATCTGGAAGGTGGAGAGGCCTGGTATCATAAGAGTGCATATTATTCGAAAGTTTTCATCTTTGCAGCCGTGCTGATTTTTTCGCTGGCAGCCATAGATTGGATCATGACCATCGATGCCCACTGGTACAGTACCCTTTTTGGCTTCAGGGTCATGGTTACCAGTATTTACTATGGCTCAGCCGTAATCATACTCCTGCTGTTTTTCCTGCAAAGCCTCGGGTATTTTTCGCAGCTCAACGAAGCCCACCGGCACGACCTGGCGCGCTACCTGTTTCGGTTCAGCATCGTATTCGGCTATCTTTGGTTCATGCAGTTCTTAATCCTCTGGTATGCCAACATTCCTGAGCTCACTGTTTATTATTCGCCGCGTTTCCTGGGCGAATGGCAGTTGTTCTTTTATCTCGAACCCCTGATTAACTTTGCCATACCCTTTGTGGTGGTAATGGCCGACGATCTTGGAAGGAAAAAACCAGTCATGATCGGAGTCAGCAGCTTACTCATAATTGGCTTGTGGATCAGTCTTTTCCTGCAGATCATGCCCGGTTCATATGGCGAATTGAAGTTCGGATTTACAGAAATTGGCATATGGATTGGTTATGCCGGTATTTATCTTTTGCTGGTTTTCCTTGCCCTGTCAAAGCTAAAGGTTGTACCTGAGAACCATCCCATGCTTGAAGAAAGCAAGCATCACCATTTATAATTCAACGAAAATGAAAAAAGCTATTTTGATCCTGTTCAGTTTCATTCTCCCCCTGGCTGTTTCAGCCCAGGAGCTGGAAAGGACTTACCGCCCTGATGAACCAGAAATAGGCATTTTTGAGCGCCTTGATGAATTTGTTCCGCTCGATATTGAATTGATCAATGAAATTGGTCAAAGAGTGAGTCTTGAGCAGCTGGTTGACAAACCCACGGTAATTGCCCTGGTCTATTATCGCTGCCCGGGCATCTGCAGCCCTTTTATGGAGTCGATGGCCGAAGTGGTTAATCGCAGCGACATGACCATTGGCAGGGATTACCAGATCCTTTCCATCAGTTTTGACCCTCGCGAAGGACCTGAGCTGGCGCGAACCAACCGCAATAATTACCACCACTTGGTAACTAAAGAAATTGATCCGGAAGGGTGGCGTTTTTTTGTCGCCGACAGCGCCAACATTAAAAGGATAACTGAAGCCGTAGGCTTTAAATACAAGCGCACCGGTTTCGATTTCCTGCATACTTCGGCCATGATCTTTATCAGCAAAGATGGGAAAATAACCCGTTATCTGCATGGCACCTATTTTCTGCCCATCGACCTGAAAATGGCCGTCATCGAAACATCCGAAGGAAAGTCAGGTCCTTCGTTGAGCAGGATGCTATCTTATTGCTATACCTTTGACCCGGCCGGGCAGCAATATGTTTTTAACGTCACCAAGGTAGCCGGGACCCTGATTCTATTCTTTGCACTGGTCATTCTCCTGTTTGTGGTCATCAAGCCAAAAAAACGTACAAACTAACCAATATTCAGCAACAACATGTCAGAAGCAAACAACGCCCACAACGTCAGTTACCTTGATTACAAGGGGCATTACAAAGGTCTTTTTGCATGGATCTTTTCTACCGACCATAAGCGGATCGGTTTGCTGTACCTGTATACCATGCTCTTTTTCTTTTCGGTGGCAGCCATCCTGGGATTACTAATGAAAACCCAGCTTATAGCCCCCGGATACACTATCATGGGGCCGCAAACCTATAACAGCCTTTTTACACTACATGGCATCATCATGATCTTTATCATTGTGGTGCCCGGCCTGCCCGCGGTATTTGGCAACTTCTTCCTGCCCATAATGATCGGCGCGAAGGATGTGGCTTTTCCGCGGCTAAACCTGCTTTCGTGGTGGCTTTATATCATCGGCATCCTGATTGTGTTAACATCACAGTTTATGGGTGATGGCCCGCCCGACACCGGCTGGACCTTTTATGCACCCTACAGCTTCCGCACACCCACCAACGTGCTTCCGGCGGTATTCGGCGCTTTTGTCATGGGGTTTTCTTCTATCCTTACGGGGATAAACTTTGTGGTAACCATTCACCGTATGCGGGCACCGGGCATGACCTGGTTCAAAATGCCGCTTTTCCCATGGACACTATACGGCACCGCATGGATACAAATCCTGGCAACCCCTGTTATCGGCATTACACTGCTGCTCATAGTGGCTGAAAGGCTTATGGGTATTGGCATCTTTGACCCAGCCTTGGGCGGCGACCCCATCCTTTACCAGCACCTGTTCTGGATTTACTCGCACCCTGCCGTTTACATCATGATCCTTCCGGGCATGGGTGCCATCAGTGAGATCATTCCGGTGTTCTCACGCAAAACCATTTTCGGTTACAAGGCCATTGTTCTTTCAACCATGGCCATTGCCTTTGTGGGATATTTTGTCTGGGGTCACCACATGTTCACTTCGGGCATGAGCGGAAGGGCCTTGTTTGCTTTCTCTTTCCTGACTTTCATCGTAGCAATCCCTTCGGCTATCAAGGTATTCAACTGGGTGAGCACCATGCACAAGGGATCGCTCATTATGCAAACGCCATTTTATTGGGCAATCTCGTTCATTTTTGTATTCATGATAGGGGGGTTAACCGGTCTCGTGCTTGGATCGCTGGCAACCAACATCCACGTGCACGATACCCACTTTGTGGTGGCGCACTTCCATTTTATAGTATTCGGCGGTACCGGATATGCTTTTATGGCGGCCCTTCATTACTGGTTCCCTAAAATGTACGGACGGATGTATGATATGAGCTGGGCCAATCTGGGTTGGGGAATTTTCTTTATTGGATTCCTTACCCTGTACCTGCCCATGTTCTATCTTGGCATTCTGGGCATGCCACGCCGATATTACGACTATCTGCCCGACTTCCATGGTGGCAATATTATTTCATCACTTGGTGCATGGGTAATGATTTCAGGCATCATTATCATTTTTGCCAACCTGATACGCTCGGCCCGTCACGGACAAAAAATTACAGAAAAGAATCCCTGGGGCGGAAAAACCCTTGAGTGGCAGGTTGACACCCCGCCCACACTGGAGAACTTTGATGAAATACCAACCATTGTAAAAGGACCCTACGAGTTTGAAGACTAAGGCATTTAAATATTAAAACCAGGAAATTATGATAGAACATCGCGATGACCTTGGAGCCAAAATGGGCATGTGGCTTTTTATCTTTACAGAGCTGTTGCTTTTTGGGATGCTCTTTTTGGTTTATGCCGTTTACCGCTCCATGCACCCGGAAGCCTTCAAACTGGCCGGCGAAGAACTTGATGTGGCATTGGGAACATTAAACACCGTAATATTGCTTATCAGTAGTATGACGGTAGCCATGTCGATATCGGCCATTCAAAAAGGGAATAAAAACCTTGCACTTGCCTTGCTGGGTGTTACCATTTTCATTGCAGTGGTTTTCCTTGTCAACAAGTATTTTGAATGGGGGGTAAAGTTTGAATATGGCTTTCAACCGGGTGGCGCTGAACTGCTCGAGCTTGGTCAAGGAACCATATTGTTCTTCGGGCTGTATTTCATTATGACAGGTATACACGCCCTGCATATCCTGATTGGAATAGGTCTTTTTATTTACGTCTATTGGCAGGTCAAAATTGATAAGATTCATCAGACCGATTACGTTTGGCTCGAAAATACAGGCCTTTACTGGCACCTTGTCGACCTGATCTGGATTTTCCTTTTCCCCTTGTTCTACCTGATTCATTAAAAACAGAAAAGCCATGAGTGAAGAAAAACATCATATTGTCAGCTACAAGACACATTTCTTTGTTTTGGTGGCACTTCTGATTCTTACCACCACTAGTGTTTTAATAACCCGGCTTGAAATGGGACCGCTAAACACGGCCGCAGCCATGCTCATTGCAGGCACCAAAGCCGCCATAGTGCTGGCATGGTTCATGCATCTGAAATTCGAAAGCCGCCTCTTTCTCTTAATGGTATCAGCGGTCATTGTCCTTTTCATCCTGGTAATCATTGTTACCTTTTTCGATTATTCATACAGATAATATTGCCATATGAACTCTGCAGCTTCTACTTTTGTTGAAGGCGTTGACAATGCCTTTATATTCATCCTGGGGATTGCATTCTTTTTCCTTATAGGGATTACACTGGTCATGCTAATTTTCCTATACAGGTATAACAAGAAAAGACATCCCAAAGCCGTGCAAATAGAAGGCAGCACCAAGCTTGAAGTCATCTGGACCCTGATACCGCTTGCCCTGGTCATGGGCATGTTCTACTATGGGTACATCGGCTGGATACCAATGAAACGTATCCCGTCAGAAGGTGTGGAGATCACCGCCAATGCCAGGATGTGGAGTTTCTCATTCCGTTACGACAATGGAAAAATCTCTGACAAGCTTTATGTTCCCATTGACACCGCGATAATTCTTAACCTAAATGCCGTTGATGTGATTCACTCCTTATACATTCCGGCCTTCAGGGTAAAGGAAGATATGGTACCTGGCCTTCCCAACAACCGCATGTGGTTTAAGCCTACCAAACTTGGCACTTATTCTCTGTTCTGCACCGAGTATTGCGGTTTGCAGCACAGCTATATGTATACCGAAGTGGTGGTTATGGAGCCTGAAGATTTCTGGGCGTGGTACTCCGATACCACCGGGGTGGTCATTCCGGTTGACGAAGGAGCAAACCTGGCGCTGCTTGGCAGGCAGGTGGTTGAGAGCAAGGGGTGCCTGGCATGCCATTCGCTCGATGGTTCAATCATTATCGGTCCCACTTTTAAGGGGGTATGGGGCACCAATGTGCCGGTAATTACCCGGGGGCAGGAAAGAGAAGTACTATATGACTTTGATTATGTGCGCCGCTCAATTTATGAGCCCGACTATGACATCCACAAAGGTTACCGCGCCGGGCAAATGTTTTCATATGAAGGCGAAATAACAGAGCAGCAAATTGAGTTAATAGTAGAGTTCCTTAAATCACTAAATGAATAAAAGCGGTCATTCAGGATTGATATTTGCGCTGTTTCAGCTGACCAAACCCATTATCACCATAGCTGTTGCCCTGACTGCCCTGACAGGATTTCTTCTTTGTCAGGGCATTTTCGCTAATGGTTGGATAAAGGCTGTTCTGGGTGTTTATCTCCTTTCGGCTGGTTCGGCTGTCATTAACCATATACAGGAAGCCATACCTGATAGTCTGATGGTGCGAACCCAAAACCGTCCTATTCCATCAGGCCGTGTTTCACCTGCAGTTGCCGGAATATTCTCAGGAGTTTTAGTTTTGGCAGGAATTATTCTGCTATGGCTGCTTCCGCAGAAGAGCCCCCTTCTGCTTGGCATTTTTACCCTTTTTTGGTATAACGGAGTTTACACCTGGCTAAAACGGAAAACCGCCTTTGCAGTGGTGCCAGGCTCGTTGGTGGGGGCTCTTCCCCCGGTAATAGGCTGGGCAGCAGCAGGCTGCAATATATTACAACCCCAAATCCTTTTGGTGGCCTTCTTCTTCTTCATCGGGCAAATACCACATTTCTGGCTTATTCTGCTCAACCACGGTAAGGATTACGAGAGGGCAGGATTCCCTACAATTACCCGGATCTTTTCAAATCAGCAAATTGCCAACCTGACATTTATATGGGTGGCGGCCACCGCCATGGCGGCAATACTTCCCGTCCTGTTTGGGGTCATAAAAAATTCATGGCTGGCCATGAGCGTTTTTGTTATGGCTCTGGCCTTACTGCTAATTTTCAGGAAGTGGCACAAAAGCTACAACCAAACCGAAACAATAAGTGCCTTTATTATCATAAACGTATTTTACCTGCTAATGATGCTGGTATTTATTACTGACGCCCTTCTCAAATAAAAAAGGGATGCCTTCAAGACACCCCCTTAAATGACCAACTGATCAAAAAATAATTTTACCCGCCTATTTGCTGATCAGGCTGATCAATGCGATCATCAAAGCTGCAGCAGCAACAATCAGAACGAACCACACCATTTTGCTGGTGGCTGCCGGTCCGCTGCCAGCATATTGCACACCGCCCGGTCTCTGATCATTCTTTACAATGATTTTTCCTTCCATGTAAGGATGTGGGGTGCAGATGTATGTATACTCCCCTTCAGTCTTCAGCACCTGCGAATGGCTCTCGGCATGGGCAAGCATATCAGAAGCGAAGCGTTCAGGACCCGATTTTACAATCACATTGTGTATGCCTGAAAACTCGCCTTCCATGTATGTAAACACATCTTCGTTTATCCAGGTAACTTTCGTGCCTGGTACAACCTGGATGATCTTGGGATAATAAGAGTTGCCAATGATTCTTACAATGACTTCCTTTACATCCGGGCCGTAAACTACCGGCACGTCCACATCGGGCGAGCCAATTCCGAATGGGGTTATGGTACGCAAGGCCTTCTCACGGTATTCTGCCATTTGTTCTTCAGTGTACTTGATCCCATCCGACAGAACAGTTTTTGTGGGCGGGGCATCACGATCGCATATAAGCAGGCCAATGGCTCCCCTGTCGGTCGATCCCACGGCATGGGAGAGCATAAGGTAGCTGCCTTCATCTGGCGGAATCCGGAATTCGACCACCCAAGAATCAGAAGGCCCGGCCGTAACCGTTTGGCCACCAATAAACTTATTGTCAGGATGGCCCTGCCAGTAGGCAAAATCCCATACAACACCCACAATGTGAAAAGTCGACAGCAGGTTTGGGCCGGCATTCAGGAAATTTATGCGCACATAATCGCCGGGGCGACCCACGATGGGTTCTTCCACATAGCGGAAAAGCTTGCCGTTAAACGCAGTGTACATTGGTTTGCCCTGACCTTCAACGGCATCCTTGCCCGAAGCATAATATTCATGCTGCAGCAGAAAAATTTCAATATCGGGCTCCTTACCAAGAATTCTTTCCAATTCGAACTTTTTCTTCGGACGCACGACAATCATGCCATACTGCCCGAAAATAATGTGCATAGGTATGGCATGGCCACCGGGTGCACAATGATACATATATACTCCGGGCATATTGGCCTGAAACACCACTGTGGCGCTGTCGTTAGGCTGAATCTTGCCAAGATATTTCGAAGTTTGACTGCTCACAGCATGTATTGATGCCCCATGCGGTATATCACCCGTGTTGACGATTTTAAATTCAACTATATCGCCTTCGTCAACAATGATGGTCGGACCAGGTATCTTCCCATCGATGGTAAAACCTTTGTACACCACGTTGTTACCAATGTATGAATCACCTTCTTCAAGCGTAATTCTCACCCGTTTATTGGGTGTGGTATTTTGTGGCACAAAGCTGGTTGCCGGAATTGGAAGGCGATTGTCGCGCCTGATTATGTCAATAAAATCAACATTACTCCCAATGGATGCACTCCCGGAAGCGCTTCCGGAAACAACTTGAGTGGTTGCAGGTTGCGGGGCCGTTTCGTTTGACGCAAGGAGTGTGTTGTTCTCCCAGCCCGAAGCGAGTGCAGCAGGGTTGTTTCGCCCTTTATTTTCATGGGCTTCGATGGTGGCCAGCAACTCCTGTGAAACCAGGCTGCCAGCACGCTCCCCTTTCAACTGGGCAAGAAACAAACGGTTACAGGCTTCGCATGCCCGGGCTTGCTGAAAAATACCAGGCAAGAGCAGCAAAATAAACAATAATTTGAATTCCCAGTACTTACTGATAATGTGATTTTCCATGGCGGTGTGGGTTTGGTGTTATGCGAAAATCGGGTCTTGTTTTATAAAGTTAAGAATTAATTTAATATATTCGTTACTTAATTACCGAATTACCTGTTAATTTTTTTGAAAATTTTTACGATTTAAAACACAAACCCACTGGCATTCAAAATCGCAGTATTTTTACAAAAAAAAGCCATGAAGAAATTTCAAAAATTCAGTTTGTCAGGCATTTTGTTTCTGACAGGTTTCGCAGCAAATGCCCAGGCCCCGGCCACCGACACTTCAACCATTGACACCATTCTTGCCTTTTGGCCATTTGTAGTGATCCTTGTATTGCTATTGCTGACAATATTATGGTATCAGAACATTAAGACCATGCGCCGTGGCAGGGAGACCGGCCGGCAGCGGCCCATGGGAGCTAACCCTGTGGTATTTCTGGGCATTGTTACAGTATTTATTGTCATCTTGCTTGCCTTGCCATGGTATCTCAACAACCTGGAAGAAAAAAAGGGAAGTGAGCCTGCTGAAACCACCGTTATTGCTCCCGAAAACCGGGTTGAAACAGTTTTCCTGGTGGAAGGCATGACTTGTACGGGCTGCGAAAACGCCATCCAGAAGCGGGTAAAGAGCTTGCCAGGCATTGAATTGGTAAAGGCTGACCACGTGGCCATGCAAACGCAGGTAGTTTTTGACAAGACCCTGGTTGACGAAGAAAAGATCACAACCGCCATTACCGATGCCGGCTATACGGTGATCGGGAAGCTGGAGTAACTCCTGTTCAGTTTTTCCATTTGGGTTTGGCAAAAAGACCAAGCCCGAGGGATATTATTACATAAAAGGGGTATACAAGGAAAAGGGCAGGATACAGCCACATAAGTTCACGTTTCCGGAGAAAACCTGTAATGTTATAGAGAATCGGAAGGTCGACGGCTGCCTTGAATATGAGCAAAAGCAGGGCTGCCAGTAAATATTTGCCAGATAAAAACAGGCCCGCGATGGTCCCGGCCACAATCAACAAATTGGTTGCTGATACCACCAGGCCAGTGGCCAAAGTAAAGCCATCGCGGTAGCCACTTGCCTTTCCGGCCCAGCGGGCCCGTTGATTGAAAAATTCTTTCAGGCTTGCAGTTGCACGGGTATATACCAGGGCCCCGTGGCTTTTCAGGAATGCAATATGGGCATCGGGCAACTTTTTGAATTTGAGCAGCAAGAACATGTCATCGCCCGAAGCGTAATGCTCATTGCCCTGGTAACCGCCGGTCTTTTCAAAAAGGTCCTTACGGAAAGCCAGGTTTGCCCCGTTGCACATTATTGGCCGGCCAATTGCAGCAGAACCTGCAGTGGCGCCTGAAAGGCTCATAAACTCAAGCGCCTGCATTTGCGAAAAAAGACTGTTTCTGTGTTCAATGATAACCTGGCCAATGACCATGTTGGGGTTTTGGCTTTCAATAAAATCTGAAATACTTTGCAGCCAGTGCCTGCCCATAATACAATCGGCGTCAGTGGTAACCACCCACTCAAACTGCGAATGCCTGACTCCTAAAGTAATGGCATTTTTCTTTCCCTGTATTTCTATAAAATCTGAAGCCCCGATAAGCCTGAAATTGGAATACATTCCTGAAGCCAGCCTTTGCGCCACCAAATCTGGAGTAGAGTCGGTTGAATGATCATCAATAATAAGAACTTCGAAATGTTCAGCCGGATACTTTTGCCACCGAAGTGACTCCATTAATTTAACGATATTTCTTTCTTCATTCCGAAGGGCAATAATGACGGAAAGCCTTGCTGAGCCATTGCCTTTGGGCCAGAATACAGGTAAACGCAGCCACCCGGCGGTAAACCACCCGATAAGCATGGCATAAGAAATGCCGGCCAAAACAAAAATGATCTCAATCACCATGGTCTTCGCGGGGTTTTTCATGATACACTTTCCCTGCCATCGACAGGGCAACACCAGTAATTCCCGGCAGGGCCAGGTTAAAAAACCACAGCAGCATGGTGGCTGATACAATGGTTAGCTCAAGGGCCTGAAAGCCTGCCAGTTTGTCGCCAAGATACAGAGAGAAAACGAACAATGCCACCGACCCCCTGATGCCGGCTTCGGCAAGGCCCGATACCGGCAACCCGACCATGATCAGGTAAATAATGCTCAAAGCCATAAAGGTGTCGTAAAACATAAGTTCCAACCCAAAAAGCATCAAAAGCAAGTGAAACTGGATAATAAAAATGGCGTAACGCAGCGAACTCAACAGGAACAAAACGGCCATCTCGTTTCTGCTAAGATTGGTGACCACTTCAACAATTTTCAGCCGTTTTGGGAACCACTTCTTTTTCAGCAGCCAGTTGAGAATTTTTTTCGCGTAAAGCACAATGGCCATAGCCAATAGCAGGGCAATACCCGAATATATTAACAATTCGCCTTCGCGTGAAGCGCTGAACCGGCTGGCTTTCCCTATGATTGCCAATGCAACCCCCACATGGCCAAATAGCAGGGTAACCAAAAACTGGGTAAAGCTTCCGGCAGTGTTAATGGCCATGCCCCGCATCTGGTTTTCGGGTTTTAGAATGGCCACCCTGCCGGCAAATTCACCTGCCCGGCGGGGGGTAATCATCCCGAGACTGATCCCATACAAAACCCCGTAAAAGGCCTTTTTAAGACTTACCGCTTCGAAGCGACGTGCAAGGTGTTGCCATTTCATGGCTTCAAGCAACCAGTTAAGTGAGGTCAGCAGCAAAACACCAATAATTATCAGGATTGAAAAGGCCGACACACTGACGGAGTGCTTCCAGAACTGTAATTGCTCGGCCGGTATCCGTGCCAGTGAATAAATAATGAATGCTGCTGCCGCCAGCGGCAAAACCCAGCGAACAATCACCCCGAGAATTTTAATTACTTTTGTCATACCCTGGCTTGGGTGATCATTATTAAATACTGGCAACATTGGATTACGAAAGAA
>Ga0114946_10001017_pt1 | contig 19316 bp, 15 predicted proteins | sample WalLakDeSediment_FD_88676 | JGI IMG/M metagenome (GOLD analysis project Ga0114946, IMG submission 88676) | Lake sediment microbial communities from Walker lake, Nevada to study Microbial Dark Matter (Phase II) - Walker Lake 11/02/13 Deep Sediment | ecosystem: Environmental > Aquatic >...
GGATGGTCACGTCGAGCGCGGTGGTCGGCTCGTCCGCGATGAGGATGTCCGGATCGCACGCGAGCGCCATGGCGATCATGGCGCGCTGTCGCATACCGCCCGAGAACTGGTGAGGGTAGTCCCTCGCACGGTCGCGCGGATGCGGAATGCCAACCAGCTCGAGCAGCTCGACAGTCCGTTCGAACGCCTCCTTCTTGCTCATCCCCTTGTGCAGCATGAGGGACTCGCCGATCTGGCGATCGATACGGTACACGGGATTGAGTGAGGTCATCGGGTCCTGGAAGATCATGGCGATGCGATCTCCGCGCAACTCGCGGACCTGGGAGTCGTTCATCTTGACGATGTCTTCGCCCTTGAACAGGACCTCTCCCGAGACGATCTTGCCCTGGGGTTCCTGAAGCAACCTCATGATCGAGAGCGCCGTGACCGACTTGCCCGAACCCGACTCCCCCACGACACCCAGGGTCTCGCCTGCTTCGAGGGTGAACGTGACCCCGTCGACAGCCTTGACGATGCCGTCGCGTGTCGTGAACTGAGTAGCGAGGTTCTTCACCTCGAGTAGTGGCGGCATGGATCAGTCCTTCATCTTCACGTCGAGGGCATCGCGTAAGCCGTCACCCAGCAGCACGAAGGCAAGCACAGTGGTCAGGATGGCGAACCCGGGCCAGATCGTGAGCCACGGAGCCACAAACATGAGGGATTTCGCGTCGGAGAGCATCAGGCCCCACGACGGCGTGGGCGGCTGGACACCCATACCGAGGAAGGAGAGCGCCGCCTCGGTGATGATCGCACCACCGATGCTCATCGTGCCGTACACGATGATCGGCGCGACCGCGTTGGGCATGACGTGCCGGAACATGATGCGGTAGTCCGACGCGCCCATCGCCCTCGCGGCGTCGATATACTCGTTCTCCTTGATGGAGAGTATCGAGCTGCGGAAGACTCGGGCGATGCTCGGCCAGCCGAGGATACCGATGGCGATGAAGACATTGCGGTAGCTCGGGCCGAGCACGGCGATGAGCGAGATGGCGAACAGGATGTACGGGAACGCGAAGAACACATCGGCAGTGCGCATCACCACCGTATCGGTCACCCCACCGCGATAGCCTGAGACCGCACCGAGTATCAAGCCGATGACCAGCGAGATCGCAACCGCGAGGACCCCGACGCTGAGAGAGACCCGTGCGCCGTACACCACGCGGGAGAACACGTCCCTGCCGAGCTTGTCGGTGCCGAAGGGATGTTCGAGTGACGGCGGCTGAAGGTTCGCGCCCGGTTCGGTGTTCACGGCGATCGGATCGGCGAAGAACGGCGGCACCCAGAGGTCTGCCGTGACGGTCATCGTCACGATCAGGAAGATCCAGACGATACTGGTGACCGCGAGCTTGTTCTTGCGCAGGCGGCGCCACGCGTCGCCCCACAAGGTGCGACTCGTCGTGCCGAGCTCGGTGTGAGCGTCGCCGGGCATCGTGGGGAGCGTCCTCCCCTCGGTCTTCACTTCGTGACCCCCGGCATCCAGGGGACCGTTGACCGGATGTTCGCGGGGCTCATGGCGGGCGGCGCTCATTCGGCAGCACCCCCGTACCTGATCCGCGGGTCGAGCCACGCATAGCTGAGGTCGACGATGAGGTTGATGATCATGACCAGGAACACGATGATGATGACTCCGCCCATGACGATGGGCCAGTCACGCTGCCCGACGGCGAGGAATATCTCGCGCCCCACACCCGGCCAGCTGAACACCGTCTCCGTCAGGATGGCGCCGCCCATCATCACTCCGAAGTCGATGCCGATGAAGGTCACGACCGGGATGAGCGCGTTCTTCATCTGGTGCCTGAAGGTGACGGACCTCCGGGTGAGGCCCTTCGCCTCGGCGGTGCGTATGTAGTCCTGGCTGCCCGCCTCGAGCATCTGGCTGCGCATGATGCGTGCCACGTACGCGGTCGAAACGGATGCAAGCGTGATGGCAGGGAGAATCATGTGGGCCCAGTCGGGGAAATCGGCCGATGACATCTGCGACATCGGCAAGTAGAACGCCCCGCCGGTCCATTCCTTCATCTTGATGCCAAAGAGTATCTGGAACAGCATGCCGAGCCAGAATACCGGCACCGACACGAGAATTGACGTGGAGAGAGTAACGAACACATCACTGAACGAATACTGCTTCACCGCCGATATGATGCCTGCGCCGACCCCGATGATCGCCTCGATGATTATCGCGACCAGGGCAAGTCTGATGGTGTTGGGAAACTTGTCGGCGAATATCTCGCGGACCGGACGACCCCTCTGGTAGGAATCCCCAAGGTCGCCCTGCAGCAGGTTCGTGACGTACATGCGGTACTGGACCAGCAGCGGCTGGTCGAGACCGTGCTTCTCGACGATCTGCTGGCGCAGGGTGTCGGAGATAGCACGTTCCCCGGTGATCATCCGAACGGGATCGCCCGGCAGGACCCCGGGTGCGCGCAGTATGAACAGGATGAGTGTCACGCCGATGAACACAGGAATCATCTGCAGGACGCGGCGGACGGTGTACTTGAGCATGTCGATTGGTCCCAGCTCTGCGGTCGAGTTGAAGTCACCATGCGTGAGGGTGCCGGGACGCCCGGGTGGGCGCCCCGGCACTCATCTCACAACGAACGCTCGTAAGTCACGAACGACTACTGCTCCAGCCAGACGTTCACGAAGTCGAACAGGCCGGTGGGGCTGTATACGCCGTCCATCACACGATCGGACGCAACGTGGTGGTGGCGGTAGAACATGAGCGGCATGAGTGGTGTGTCCTCGCCGATCATGTTCTCGATCTCGCGGTACAGCTCGATGCGAGCGTCGTCGTCGGTCGTCGTGCGCGCCTCTTCGAGCTTGGCGTCGACGTCGGCGTTGCTGTAACCGGAGTAGTTGTCACCCGAACCGGTCTTGAAGAGCGGGTAGAGGAAGTTGTCCATGATCGGGTAGTCCGCGATCCAACCCAGACGTCCGACCTGGTAGTCCTTCGCATCGAGCTTGTCGAGGTACTGTGCCCACTCGGAGCCCATCAGCTCCGACTCGATCCCGATCGCAGCGAAGTCGGCCTGGACGAGCTGCATGATGTCCTCGTGACCGGCACCGCTGTTGAACTCGAGAACGATCTTGGGAAAGCCCTCGCCCTCGGGATAGCCGGCCTCGGCGAGCAGCTCCTTGGCCTCGTCAACGTCGTAACGGGCGTACGTGAAGCCCTCGTCCTGGAACCCGAAGATGCCGTCGGGGGCGATGCCCGTTGCGGGCTCGCGAGTGTCCTCGAAGACGGTGGTGCAGATGGCCTGACGGTCGACGGCGAGCGAGAGCGCAGCGCGCACGACCGGGTCGCTCAGGACCTCGTCCTCGTTGTTCATGAGCAGGAAGTAGGTGGCGAGCTCGGTGCCGAGCGAGACCTGCTCACCCGGGTTGAGCGTATAGCCGTCGGGGCTCTCACCGAACTGGTCGACGGTGGACTGGATCTGACCCGACGGAATGTCCGTGAAGTCCACGTTGCCGGCCTGGAACTCGAGAAACGCCGTGTCCAGGTCTGCGAAGATCTTGTACTCGATGGCATCGATGTACGGTGCCTGACCGTAGTAGTCAGCGAACTTCTCGACCTTGATGTACTGGTCGTGGGCCCACGCCTCGGTCATCTTGAACGGACCGTTGCCGATGGGCATCTCACCGAAGTCGCCGGCTTCCACCGCCGCGGCAGGAACGGGAGCAAGAGCAGGGTGACCGACGACGTACTCGAAGTCGGCAAACCCGTACTGGAGGGTCACCTCGAGCGTGTAATCGTCAACGACGACGACGCCCTCGAGCTCGGTAGCGGTTTCGTCCTGCATCTCGTCGTAGCCCTTGACGGCCGAGAGGTGGTACGAGATCTCAGACTCGTTCACCGGGTTGCTGATGCGCTCCCATGCGTACTTGAAGTCATTGGCGGTGACGTCAGTCCCATCGTGGAACTTGGCACCCTCCACAAGGTTGAACGTCCACACGGTGGCGTCCTCGTTGGACTCCCACGTCTCAGCCGCCGCAGGCACGACCTCGGACGTGATCGGGTCGAAGGCGACCAGGCTGTCGAAGAGCACCTGACCGACCTGGGTGCCTTCTGATTCCTGCAGGTTCACAGGGTCGATGTAGGCGGGCTCGTTGATGTAGTAGTTGAACGTGCCGCCCTCAACGGGACCCTCGGCAACCGGTTCTTCGGCCTCCGGTTCCTCCTCCTCGCCCCCGCACCCAGCCAGACCGAGCACTGAGAACGTGAGCCCGAGCACGAGGAGTAGCGCGATTGACTTACGCAATCTCTCTGACAACGTAGTGCCTCCCTTCGAACGACGAACGGTCGGCACGGCTGCTGTCCGAGCGCACGCAGGCGACCCCTCCGCACTCCTCGGCAATCGGCAACCGCACATGCCGCATATGCCACACGCGGCCACGATGCTAGTTTCCGCCTGTTATCCGCGTATGGCAAGCGGTTCTAGCAGGTGTATTCCCAGACTCAACTCATAAGAAAGAGGCGAACCCGTGTGTAGGGCTCGCCTCCTGATGCGAATTCCTGCGATTTGGCGCAGAGGCTAACCGCCGGGAGAATACGTCACCATGAGAAGCAGCGTCGTCACCGCGAAGGTGGACGCCGCCGCAATCGTGAAGCGATCGAGGTTCTTCTCGATGATGCCGGTACCCGTGGATGTCGGTGACATCACGCCGGTGAACATCGATGAGACCCCGGTCCCCTTGCCGGAGTGCAGCAGTATGAGCACCACGAGTGCGACGCACGCGATCACGTGGATGACGAGCAGCAGGCCTACCAGCACGTTCACCGATGGTTCTCCTTACTTCAGACCGCGACCACCCCGGTCGCGCAGCCACTTAGTATAGCAGGAGGTTTCTGCCCGTCCACTCCTCGGGCGGTTCCACACCGAGAAGCGCGAGCACGGTGGGCGCGACATCGGCAAGGATGCCGCCTTGCGCGAGGTCACGCACCCGCTCATCGATCACGATCAGCGGGACATCGGCCGGCGTGTGGGCGGTGAACGGTCCCGACCCGTCGGGTTCGACCATCTGCTCGGCATTGCCATGGTCCGCGGTGATCACCACCGAGCCGCCGCGCTCCGCAACGGCCGCAACCACTTCCCCTATGCCCCGATCCACGGTCTCGACAGCGGCAACAGCGGCCTCGAGCACTCCCGTGTGACCGACCATGTCGCAGTTCGCGTAGTTCACGATGTAGACGTCCGCCCTGTCCTCGCCGATCGCGCGAGCGAGCTCGCGCGTGACTTCGGGTGCACTCATCTCGGGCTTGAGATCGTACGTGGCCACCCTGGGGCTCGGCACCAGCACACGCTCCTCGGAGTCCTTGGGCGCCTCGGCGCCGCCGTTCAGGAAGAACGTCACGTGCGCGTACTTCTCCGTCTCGGCGATGTGCAGTTGTCGCAACCCGGCCTCGGCCAGGACGTCGGCGAGCACGCAACAGGGGAGGTCCTTCTCGAACGCGACCGGCGCAGGGATGGTCGGATCGTACTCCGTAAGGCACACGAAGTGCACCGCAGGCCAGGACGAGCGTTCGAAGCCGGCGAACGCGGGGTCCACGAAAGCACGCGTGAGTTCGCGAGCACGGTCGGGCCTGAAGTTGAAGAAGATGACGGAGTCACCGTCAGCTACCACGCCCACAGGCTCGCCGCCCTCAAGCACCACGGTCGGCAGTACGAACTCGTCGGTGACCCCGTCCTTGTAGGAAGCGGCAACCGCCTCATGCGCGCTTGTCGCGGTTGCGCCCTCGCCGAGAACGAGGGCACGCCACGCCTTCTCGACGCGCTCCCAACGGTTGTCCCGGTCCATCGCGTAGTACCGGCCCGTCACGCTCGCGATGCGACCGGCGCCTTCCGTCTCCAGGTAGCGCTCGAGGTCGTCCACGAACCGGAGGCCCGAATCGGGCGGCACATCGCGTCCGTCGAGGAAGCAATGGACGAAGATGCGCTCGGCGCCACGAGCCTTAGCCAGCCGGAGCAGCGCGTAGAGGTGTTCGCGGTGGCTGTGAACGCCACCGTCCGAGAGGAGACCCACGAAGTGAACGGACCGCCCGGCTACGATCGCAGCGTCAACGGCCGTGTCGAGCACGGGGTTCTCGAAGAACGTTCCGTCGGCGATCGCCTTGGAGATTCGCGTCAACTCCTGGTACACGACACGACCTGCCCCGATGTTGAGGTGGCCGACCTCGGAGTTCCCCATCTGGCCGTCGGGAAGCCCCACGGCCTCACCGGACGCCTTCAGACTGGTGTTCGGCCAGCGCTCGAACAGCTCGTCGAGCACGGGTGTACGTGCCGCGGTGATGGCGTTGCCCGGTCCAGGCTCGGCGAGCCCGTATCCGTCCATGATGATCAGACAGAGCGGCACTCCGGCACGACTCACCGGGCCGCCTCCACGATCTCTGCGAACGAGACCGCCTGGAGTGCTGCACCGCCCACAAGCGCGCCGTCGATGTCCGGCTCGGCGAAGAACATCGCTGCGTTCTCGGGCTTGACCGAACCGCCGTACAGGATTCGCACGGCCATCGCGGCGGGTTGGCCGAAGGTCGCTCCCACCGTCGCGCGGATGGAGCGGGCAACGTCGTTCGCGCCCTCAGGCGTGGGCGTGCGGCCCGTGCCTATCGCCCAGATCGGCTCGTACGCGATGACGAGACGCGCTGCGTCCTCGGCCGAGAGTCCCTCGAGCGCGGCACGCACCTGCCCGCGAACGAACGATTCGGTCTCCTCGGCTTCGCGCACCGCCAGTGTCTCGCCGACGCACACGATCGGGACCATGCCTGCGGCGAAGACCGCGTGGGCCTTCTTGTTCACCGTCTCATCGGTCTCGCCGAAGTACTCCCGCCGCTCGGAGTGCCCGAGTATCACGTAGTCGCAGCGCAGGTCCACGAGCATCCGTGGCGAGATGGCACCCGTGAAGGCTCCCTCGGCCTCCCAGTGAACGTCCTGGGCTCCGAGGCCCATCGTGAGGCGGTCGAGCTCGATGACGGTCGACACGCTCTTGAGCGCCGTGAACGGTGGGCATACCACGACCTCGACCTCGTCCCAGACGCCTGAGACGAGCGGCTCGACGTTCTGGGTGAGGATGGCTCCCTCCCCGGCCGTCTTGTACATCTTCCAGTTGCCCGCGACCATGGGTCGGCGTGCCATATGCGTCCTCCCTAACTGTCCTGCAGGGCCTCGAGGCCCGGCAGACTCGTACCTTCGAGCAGTTTCATCGATGCGCCGCCGCCTGTGGAAACGAACGTCACGCGCTCCTCGAGACCGAACTTCCTGAGTGCGGCAACGGAGTCCCCGCCGCCGATCACCGACACTGCACGGTTGTTGCGGGCGACCGCCGAGGCGACCTCCCGCGTCCCTGCCTCGAACGGCTTCATCTCGAAGACACCCATGGGGCCGTTCCAGAAGATTGTGCGCGCGCCAGAGATCGCTCCCTTGAGAAGCTCGATGCTCGTGGGGCCGATGTCGAGCCCCATCATGTCGGCGGGTATCTCCTCGCGCCCCACGATGGCCGTGTCGGCATCGTCGGCGATGTCGGCGGCCACGACGAAGTCGACCGGCAAGAGCATCTCGACGCCCTTGGCAGAGGCCTTCTCGAGCATGCCACGGGCGGGCTCCACCCACTCCTCCTCGACCAGGCTCCTCCCGACCTCGACGCCCTTTGCGACGAGGAGCGTGAAGCACATGCCGCCACCGATTATCAGGACGTCGACAGAGTCGAGGAGCCGATCGATGACCCCGAACTTGTCTGACACCTTGCTGCCGCCCAGTATCGCCACGAACGGCCGCTCGGGATCGGCAAGCATCCCCGTCAGCGTCTCGACCTCACGTGCCAGCAGCAGACCGGCGTAGGCGGGGAGGTGGTCGGCGAGCCCTGTCGTCGAGGCGTGGGCCCTGTGCGCCGCCCCGAACGCATCGTTCACGTACACGTCCCCCAGCGAGGCGAGCTCTGCCGCGAACCCGGCATCGTTCGCCTTCTCCCCGGGGTGGAAGCGCACGTTCTCGAGCATGAGTATCTCGCCGTCGACCATCCTGTCCACGGCCTCATGGGCCTCGCGTCCGACGATGTCGTCAACGAAGACCACATTCCGGCCGAGCAGGCGCTGGAGCACCCGGCGTACGGGGCGCAACGAGTACCGCGGGTCCGACGCGCCGCTGGGCCTGCCCAGGTGGCTCATGATGATCACGCGGGCGCCGTGGTCTACCAGATACCGCAGGGTCGGCAGGGCCGCTCGAACCCGCGTATCGTCGACGACCGAGCCCTCGTGAAGCGGAACGTTGAAGTCCACGCGCACGAGCACGCGCTTCCCTCTCACGTCGACGTCCTTGATCGTCTTCTTCGAGAACATCCACCCTCCCCCGCACGCGGCCGACGGGAACCCGTGCCGGGCACCCGGCGGTCCGGATGGGCCGACTAACCGACGACGACCTTCACGAGATCGGCGACCCGGTTGCTGTAGCCCCACTCGTTGTCGTACCAGGAGACGCACTTCACGAAGTTCCCGGTGCCGCCCATGACCATGGTCTGAAGCGAGTCGAAGACGGATGACGCCGGGTGGCCTACGACGTCGATCGAGACGATCGGATCGGTGCAGTACTCGAGAATACCAGCCATCGGGCCCTCGGCGGCAGCCTTCATCGCGGCGTTGATCTCGTCGGCGGTCACGTCGCGCTCGAGCTGGGCGACGAGGTCGACAACGGACCCGTCCGGCGTCGGGACGCGCATGGACATGCCGTCGAGCTTGCCCTTCATGTCGGGCATGACGAGCCCGATCGCCTTTGCCGCGCCCGTGCTCGTGGGGATGATCGAGACCGCAGCCGAGCGCGCCCTGCGCAGATCCTTGTGCGGAGCATCGAGCGTGACCTGGTCGTTCGTGTAGCTGTGGATGGTGTTCATGAAGCCGCGAACGAGGCCGAACTCGTCGCGCAAGACCTTCGCGAAAGGTGCGAGGCAGTTCGTGGTGCACGAGGCGTTGCTCACGATGTGATGGGTAGCCGGATCGTAGTCCCCGTCGTTCACGCCGAGGACGACCGTTATGTCTTCGTTTGTGGCGGGGGCCGAGATGATGACCTTGCGCGCGCCCGCGTCGATGTGCGCTCTCGCCTTGTGGGCGTCGGTGAAGAAACCGGTCGACTCGATCACGACCTCGACACCCAGGTCGCCCCAGGGCAGCGCCGACGGGTCGCGCTCGGAAAGGACCTTGACCTCGACGCCGTCGACGGTGAAACCGTCTTCGTATGCGGTGACCTCGGTGCCGAAGCGACCGTGGACGGAGTCGTACTTGAGCAGATGCGCGAGGGTCTTCGCATCGGTGAGATCGTTGACTGCCACCACTTCGATGTCCGGGCTGGCGAAGCAGGCCCGGAACACGAGGCGACCGATGCGACCGAACCCGTTGATACCGATCTTGATTGCCACTGCGGATCCCTCCTCTGAGATCGGCGCCGGACCCAGTGCCTGGCGCCACGCGAACGCCCGCTCCGCGATGCGCGGCACGGGCGCGACCTTCCCTACTCTTACTGTTCCCCGGAGGAGCCGCCCGAAGCAAGCTCCTCTATACGCCTGATCCTATGATATACCGCGGACTTCGACAGCGGCGGGTCCGCTAGTTCGCCGAGCTCGCGAAGGCTCACCTCCGGGTGTTCGAGCCTGAGTGCGGCAAGCTCCCTGAGCGCCCGGGGCAGACTCTCCAGCCCTCGAGTCGCCTCAAGCATCCGGATCGCCTCGATCTGCACCATCGCGGCCTGCGCGGACTTCTGCAGGTTGGCAGTCTCCGCGTTGACAAGCCGGTTCACGTCGTTGCGCATCGACTTGACGATGCGAACGTCCTCGGTCCGCAGGAGCGCCCGGTGAGCGCCTACAAGCGCCAGGAAGGTGACGATCGGCTCCGCGCCCTTCAGGTATACGGCGTGCAACCCGCGTCGCTGCGTTACCTTGGCGTGGATTCCGAAGCGCCCCATGAGCGCACGCAGGTCCTCGGCCATCTCGGCGGTCTCGGCAGTCAGCTCGAAGTGGAAGTCCCCGTGCGGATCCGCGACGAACCCGCCACCGAGGAACGCCCCGCGCAGGTAGGCGATGGCGCAGCAGTCCCGCCTCACGAGCCGCGGGGAGATGCCGTACGTGAGAGCCAGCGCATCGTCGAGAACGCCGAGTTCGTTGAGTGCCTGCGGCAATCGGGGCTGACTCACCACCGTGATGAGGTAGTTGTTGGTCTTGTGGAGCACACTGCGGCGCACCGTGAGTTCCGTCTTCAGATCGTAAAGCCCGTGCAGAAGCTTGATCGTCTTACGCGCGACGGGAGCGGTCTCGGTCGCGATCTCGAGCCGGTAGCGCTCCCTGCCGGTGATGTGCAAGGTCCCTTCTATGCGCACGAGTGCAGCAAGCTCCGCCTTCAGGCAGCACTGCCGCTTGGGCTCGATGCGGGAAAGCTCTTCTTTGACCTCAGCAGTGAACGACACCTACACGACCAGCCTCCCGAGGACGCGACACAGCTTGTGGTACGAGTGGTGGCGATTGTCTGCCGGATCGATCACATCGGCGGCCACCACGGTGACCCCCATGGCCTCGATTCGGGCGACGACTTCCCGGTCCGCCCCCACAGCCTCGACCGGCTCGTGCCCATCTTCCCACAACAGGCACCTGCCCGGATGCGCGGGGGAGCACTCCGGCTCGTTGACCACGACGGTGTCCACCGCTCCTGCAAGTCCGTGGTCGTAGAGCGCCTGCAGATGATCGGCCGCGTCCATGCCGCTCGTCTCCCCTCGCTGGTTCGCAACGTTGCATATGTAGACGCGCCGGGCGGTTGTCTCGTGAAGTGCGTCCGCGATACCCGGCACGAGGAGGTTCGGCACCAGACTCGTGAAGAGGCTTCCGGGGCCGAGTACCACGATGTTCGCCTCGAGAATCGCGCTTACCGCCGGCGGATACGCGGTCGGGTCTCCCGGTTCGAGCCGGACATGCGTCACTGGGCCATCACTCACGGCGATGCGTGCCTGGCCCGACACCGGGCTTCCGAGAGAGTCCGTCGCGTGCAACGAGACGTCGTCGAGAGTCGAGGGGAGCACCCTGCCGCGCGTGCCAAGGAGCCGGCCAGCCTCATCGATGGCCTCCGGAAAACCGCCGGTGATGTCGGCGAGTGCCGCGATAACGAGATTGCCGAGCGCGTGCCCCGCGAGTCCTTGACCGAGCGGGAAACGATACTGGAAGAGGCGGCCGAGGACGCTCTCGGAGTCTCCGAGCGCGACCAGACAGTTGCGAACGTCACCGGGGGGCAGCATCCCGAGCTCACGCCGCAACGTGCCGGACGAACCTCCGTCATCGGCCATTGTCACGACCGCGGTAGTGTCGAAGCCCATCTCGACGAGGCAGCGCAAAACGCCCGGCAGTCCGGTCCCGCCGCCGAGCGCGACGGCTGTTCGCACCGGGTCGGTCACCGCGCCTCCCGGTCCCTCGAGATGTCGCGGTGGCTGACGGCCACGCGGAAGCCGTGGGTCGACAGGAAGCGTGCCGTCTCCTCGGCAAGGGCAACGCTTCGATGCATGCCGCCGGTACAGCCGAGTGCGATCACGAGATGGGCCTTGCCCTCCATAAGATAGCTGGGCACGAGCATTCCGAGGAGATCGAACCACTTCTCGAGGAACTCGCCGGCCTCCTCGCGCTCGAGCACGAACCGCCGGACCGGGTCCTCGAGCCCGGTACGGTCGCGCAGTGCCGCATGATAGTAGGGGTTGGGCAGGAAGCGGACGTCCATCACGATGTCGGCGTCGGTCGGGATGCCGTACTTGAAGCCGAACGACACGATGGTCACCGCGAGCGAGTCCGCAAGGCTTCCGCTGAAGAACCGCTCTCGGATCGCGGAGCGCAGGTCGGCGGGCTTCAGCTCGCTCGTATCGATGATGAGGTCCGCTTGCTCGCGGATGTCCGCGAGGGCCTGACGTTCGGCCGCTATCGCGTCGAGAACCGAGTCACCCTCCGCACAGAGCGGGTGCAGGCGACGCGTCTCCTTGAAGCGTCGGACGAGAATCTCGTCATCAGCCTCGAGAAAGAGCAGGTGGAACGGAACGCCGGCCTCGGCGAGAGTGCGAAGCTCGCCGGCAAGTTCCTCGAAGAACTCCTTCGCGCGCACGTCGCACACGACCGCGATCCGTCCGATGCGGCTTCCGGGCAACCTGGTCAGGTCGACGAGCTGACCGATGAAGGCGGGCGGCAGGTTGTCGATGCAGAAGAAGCCCAGGTCTTCGAAGGTATGGATGGCCTGGCTCCGGCCCGCCCCGGACATGCCCGTGATGACGACCAGTTCGGTCGACTCGGCCAGCGTCTCACCCTCGTGTTCTGCCCCCGGTGTACAGGGTCTCTCTTCGTCCTTCTCGGGCATTGTCATCCTCGTTCGTCGCTGAGAGGTTTCAGTCCTTGTCGATCGCCCTCGAGAACAGGGACGTCACGGCCGAGATGATGAGTGCCGCGAGCATGGTCCGGAGGAAGCCGACCGTGTCGACGCCCGGCACTATCCAGCTGACCACGTAGAGCATGAGCGCGTTCACAACCAGGGAGAAGAGTCCCAACGTGACAACCGTGATCGGCAGCGTGAGCAATGCCACGACAGGCCGGATGAGCGCGTTCACCACGGCGAGCACCAGCGCTGCCCAGAGCGCTGCGGTCAATCCGTCTACTTCGAGCAGCGCTCCGCCACTGAGGTATGCCACACCGAAGATGACCACGGCGGACATGATGAGACGCATCACGAACTTCATCCTTGCTCCTTCTTGCGTAACGGCGAGCCGGTGACGTGAAGTGAGTATACCCGCAGGGCAGCGGGCTAGCCGCTATACTCGCCCGACTGGCGCAGGACAGCAGCGATCTCCTCGGCCAGCTCGCGCGGCACGCCGGGAACGGCAGCGATGGCTTCCGCGTCCGCCTCGCGCAGCCGCCTGACCGATCCGAAGGCCTTGAGCAGCAGCTTCTTGCGCTTCGGCCCGACACCCGGAATGTCGTCGAGCACGCTCGCGGTCATCGCCTTGCCGCGCAGTTCGCGGTGGTATGTGATCGCGAACCGGTGGGCCTCGTCGCGGATTCGCTTGACCAGATAGAGCGAGGCCGAGCCGGCGGGCAGCACGACCGGCTCGTCCCACTCGGGCAACCAGAGCTCTTCTTCCCGTTTGGCGAGCGCCGCGATCGGGACGCCTGCCGCTCCTGCCTCGGCGAGAGCGCTCCTCGCCGCAGAGAGCTGCGGTTTGCCGCCATCCACGATCACCAGGTCCGGACGGGCAGCTGCGAACCGCTCGTCGTCCGCGCGTTCTGCCGCAAAGCGTCGTCGCAGCACCTCCGCCATCATGCCGACGTCGTTGGACTCCCCCTCATCGGCGCGTACTCTGAAACGCCTGTACGCTCCGCTGTCCGGCCGCCCGCTGGTGAACACGACCATCGAGCCGACAGAGTGACGCCCGTGCAGGGTCGAGATGTCGAAGCACTCGATACGCAGGGGGCTTCGCGGCAGCGCCAGCGCGCTTTCGAGCTCGAGCAGCGCGGTGTTGAGGCGCTCGTCATCGTACCGGGTGCGCACCTTGTGCCGCATGAGGGTGTGCCGGGCGTTGACCTCTGCCATCTCGAGTAGCCGGCGCTTCTCCCCGCGCACGGGCACCGTAAGCCGGACCTTGGTGCCCCGAAGCCCGGCAAGCCACTCCTCGATCACCTCCGCGCCTTCCGGCGCGTCGGCGACGACGACCTCCTTCGGGATGTGACCCGCCTCGTCGTAGTAGCGGAGCAGGAAGCCCTCGACGAGCTCCCCGATGGGAACGTCGAGGCCCTTGTCGAGCACGAACTCGTTGCCGATGAGCACGCGACCTTCACGGACGACGAACACGTGGACGCCGGCGATCGTCTCCTCGCGGAAGAAGCCGATGACGTCGATGTCGAGCGGCCGGCTCGAGACCACCGTCTGGCGCTGCTCGATACGGCGCACCGCGTCCAGGCGGTTGCGGTAACGGGCTGCACGCTCGTAGTCGAGGTGGGCGGCGGCCTCGCGCATGCACTCTTCGAGTTCCTCGGCCACCCCCCGGTGACGGCCTTGCAAGAACGCGAGCACGCTCGATACGTTCTCCGCGTAGCGCTCGCGGGTGACCGCGCCGACGCACGGCCCCGGTCCTTTGCCGACGTTGTAGTCGAAGCACGCCTTGCCGCTCGGCGCGCCGCCCCTCGCGTTCACGCGCTTCCACTCGACGCACTGCGCGCTGCAGATCGGATAGATGCGACGCACCACGTCGACGGTCTCTCGCGCCGCCCGCGCGTCGGTGTAAGGACCGAAGTACCGCGTGCCGGACCGGTGCTTCTCGCGGGTGAACTTGATCGCGGGAAACGGGTCCCCGGTCGTGACCGCGATGAACGGGTAGGACTTATCGTCACGGTAGTCGACGTTGAACGCCGGGTTGAACTGCCGGATGAGGTTCTTCTCGAGGATGAGACTCTCGACCTCGTTATCGGTCACCACGTAGTCGAACGACGTGACCTGGGCCATCAACACCGGTACCTTCTCGCGGTCGTCCTGGCCAAGGACGTACTGCCGCATCCGCTTACGGAGCGATTTCGCTTTGCCGACGTACAGGACCTGGCCGGCCTCAGCCTTCCACAGGTAGACGCCCGGTTCGTCGGGAACGCCGCTGACCTGCTCCGAGAGTGTGGGATGCCCGTCGCTCACGAAATCACTCCACCGGAAGGTGCGCGAGCACGCGGCCGCAGTTCAACGAGTCGACGATCGACGCGCGGTTCTTCGAGAATGCCCAGCCGAGCAACGATCCGTCGCTCAGAGCCACCGCACCGTCCTCCCCGGCCAGCCAGAACGCGGTCCCATCCGCACGGCGGTAGCCGAGCCACTCCTCCGGGGCGGCAGATGCAGCCCCGTCGGCGGTCGTCCACCCGAGGGCCGGCGGCGTGCCCCCGCGCGCATGAAGCTGCAGCACCACGCCGGGCAGCGAGGTGGGTGCCGCCGCACTCGATGACTCGACGTCCAGCGAAGCATCCCTGGCGAACGAGCGCACGTCGGTAGCGCTCTCCGGCGCGTCGTCGGCGTCTGCGGCTGCGAGCACGGCGTCCGACAGGGCACCGGGCGCAAGCGGCGCGTCGGCGACGTGTGCAGCGACGTCGCGTGTGTCCGCAAGTAGGCTCCCGGGCGCCCCGTTCGCTGCAAGCGCCTCGGCTGTTATGACGAGCGAGCGCACGCGGGATACTGCTGCCCGGTCTCCGCGTGACGTCATCGCCTCTATCTCCGCCAGCAACCCGTCGAGACCCTCCGGTGCGGTGCCGCCCACAGCCGCACGTAAGCGCTCCACATACCGCTCGAGGACCGACTCTCCCGGATCCGGAGCTCGCACCGGAGGTGCGGCACGGCGATTGGCATCCGCCGTCTCGGCGAGCGCGCCCGCCGGCTCCACCGTCGGCCCCTCATCCCCGAGCAGGCCGGCAGCCCGGTTCTTGGCGTCCAGGTAGGCCCCCGCCAGATGGACGTCGATACCAAGCGCATCTTCGGGCAGCCCGGTTGCCCCAACCGGCACGGCGGCCCAGAGCGCTTCCGCACGGACTGCCTCGACCGCGGGCACCACATCCGCGCGGTTGTCGGCTGCGTCCCCAGGCGATTCGGCAGCCTCGTCACCGCGGGCGATGAAGCGCGGCTCGAAGGCGGACCTGAGCGAGGCGGCGTCATCGGCGTCGACCGCGCTACGGACCGCATCGCCGTCTGCTCGCACTTCGAGCAGCGGTCCGGCGTCCACGAACAACTGCACCGCGTACTCTCCCGCGGCGGGGTACGCCTCCGCCAGTGCTGCGAAGCCGGTCTGCCACGCGATCTCGACATCCGGCGCCGACGCTATGACCGGCACGTCGATCCTGAGCAACGCCATGCCGCTGGCATCGCCGACCACCGCGTGCTCGATGCCCGCAAGCCGGACGACACGCAGCACGGTCTCCTGCGGTCCCGAGGGCGCCAGCAGCGGGTCCGACGTGTCGGTGAGCGCATGGAAGACCAGGATGCCAAGGAGCACCGCCGCGAACAGCGCCGCAGCGACCCAGAGCGCGCGAGGCACCGGTGTCCGCGCGGTGTCGCTCACGGCGTACCGGCCGCAGACAGCCGCTCCGGATCCACGGTGGCCGCGCGACCCTCGAGAACGGGCCGCAGGAACCGGCCTGTGTGAGAACGCTCGCACGCGGCGATCTCCTCCGGAGTGCCGGTGGCGATGATCTCGCCGCCCGCGTCTCCGCCCTCGGGACCGAGATCGATGATGTAGTCGGCGCTCTTGATGACGTCGAGGTTGTGCTCGATCACGAGTACGGTGTTGCCGCCTTCCACGAGCCGCTGCAGCACGTGGAGGAGTTGGCGGACGTCGTCGAAGTGCAGCCCGGTCGTCGGCTCGTCGAGGATGTAGAAGGTCCGCCCCGTCGAACGACGCTGCAGCTCGCTCGCGAGCTTCACACGCTGGGCCTCGCCTCCCGAAAGCGTCGTCGCAGGCTGTCCCAGACGCAGGTAGCCGAGACCCACGTCGTAGAGGGTCTGCAGCTTGCGCTTGATCGGCGGGATGTTCTCGAAGAAGTGCAGCGCCTCCTCGACGGTCATGTCCAGGACGTCGCTCACGGTCTTGCCCTTGTACGTGACCTGCAACGTCTCGCGGTTGTAGCGCGCACCCTTGCAAACCTCGCATGGAACGTAGACGTCGGGCAGGAAGTGCATCTCGATCTTGATCTGCCCGTCGCCCTTACACGCCTCGCAACGTCCGCCCTTGACGTTGAACGAGAACCGTCCGGGCGCGTAACCGCGGGCCTTCGATTCGGGCGTCGATGAGAACAACGACCTCACGTCGTCCCATACCCCCGTGTACGTGGCGGGGTTCGAGCGCGGCGTGCGGCCGATGGGCGACTGGTCGATGTCGATGACCTTATCGATGGCCTCCAGCCCCTCGAGCGAGCGGTACCGGCCCGTGCGCTTGCGCGCCCGGTAGACCTTGTTCGAGAGTGCCGGAGCAAGCGTGTCGGTGACGAGCGAGGACTTGCCCGAGCCCGATACCCCCGTCACGAGTATCAGCGATCCGAGCGGCAGATCGACGTCTATCGCCTTCAGGTTGTGCTCGCTGGCACCGGCAAGTCTGATCGAGCCCCTGGCCGCGCTGCGGCGCTTGTCGGGCTTCGGAATCGCACGACGACCGGAGAGGTACGCACCGGTGAGCGACTCCTCGCACGCCAGGATCTCCTCTGGGTGTCCGATGCACACGATCTCGCCGCCGTGCTCGCCCGCTCCCGGCCCCATGTCGATCACGAAGTCGGCCGACCTGATCGTCTCCTCGTCGTGCTCGACGACGATCACCGTGTTGCCGAGGTCGCGCAGCCGCTCCATCGTTGCGATGAGCCGCGCGTTGTCTCGCTGATGTAGCCCTATCGAAGGTTCGTCCAGGATGTAGAGGACCCCCATCAGGCCGGATCCTATCTGGGTGGCGAGCCTGATGCGCTGCGCCTCTCCACCGGAAAGCGTCGCGGTGCCCCTCTCGAGCGTCAGGTAGTCGAGTCCGACGTCGACGAGGAAACGGAGTCGTTCGAGGATCTCCTTGATCACGCGACGGGCGATCTGCTCCTCGCGCTCGGAAAGCTCAACACTCTCGAAGAACCCAAGCGAGGCTTTCGCACTCATCACCGTCACCTCGTGGATGTTGACGCCGCCGAAGGTGACCGCAAGGATCTCGGGTTTGAGCCGTGCTCCCCCGCACGTCTTGCAGGGGATGACCGCCATGTACTCCTCGAGCTTCTCCTTGACCGCCTCCGACTCGCTCTCTTCGAAGCGCCGCATGACACTCGCAAGCGCGCCCTCGTACCGTGAGAACCAGTGCGTCTCCCGTCCGTCGCGGGTGATGTAGTCGATGCGGATGCGCTCGTCACCGAGGCCGTGCATGAGCACCGAACGAGCCTTCTCCGGAAGATCGTCCCACGCGACGTCAGTAGGTATGCCGAGGTGCTTGGCTGCCGCCGCCACCAGTTGCGGGTAGTAGTTCATGCCGCTCGCAAAGGGCTTGATGGCGCCCTCATCGAGCGAACGCATGCCATCGGGCACGATGAGTTCGGGGTCGACCTCGAGTCGTGAGCCGAGCCCGGCGCAGTCGGGGCACGCCCCGTAAGGCGAGTTGAAAGAGAAGTCGCGGGGCGCGAGCTCGTCCATCGAGACCCCGTGCACCGGGCATGCGAGGGCCTGGGAGAAGGAGAACTCCTCCCCGTCAGTCACGGAGACGAGCACCGTGCCGGCGGTGAGCCGCAGCGCGGTCTCAACGCTGTCCGCGAGGCGGCTGCGGACTCCTTCCTTCATGACGAGCCGGTCGACAACCACCTCGATGTCGTGCTTGTACTTCTTGTCGAGCACGATGTCCTCATCGAGTGTGCGCATCGCCTTGTCGACACGCACGCGCATGAAGCCCTCACGCTTCAACTCCTCGAAGAGCTTGCCGTACTCGCCCTTGCGGCCGCGCACCACCGGTGAGAGCACCTGGAACTTCGTGCCCTCCGCGAGCTCGAGGATACGGTCGACTATCTGGTCGGGCGTCTGGCGCTCGATAGGACGACCGCACACCGGGCAGTGCGGTATGCCGACCCGTGCGTAGAGCAGGCGCAGGTAGTCGTAGATCTCGGTCACGGTGCCCACCGTCGAGCGCGGGTTGCGTGAGGTCGTCTTCTGGTCGATGGAAACCGCCGGGGAAAGACCCTCGATGTGATCGACGTCGGGCTTGTTCATCTGTCCGAGGAACTGCCGGGCGTAAGCCGAGAGAGATTCAACGTAGCGCCGCTGGCCCTCGGCATAGATCGTGTCGAATGCGAGCGAGGACTTGCCCGATCCGGAAAGCCCGGTGATAACGACGAGTCGGTCACGAGGTATGTCGAGGTCGAATCCCTTGAGATTGTGCTCGCGGGCACCCCTGATCGAGATGGATTCCAAAGACACGGAGCGGACCTTCCAGAGGGCGAGGATGAGACTTCCGGGCAAGTCTTCATTGTACCCGCCCCGGCGAGCGAACGCACGTTCGCCCGCCGGGGTGCCCCTGGCCGAGACCCACGTGTCGCGCGAAATTCACCCCCCCGCAACGAATCCGAAACATGCGCCCCCGAGCATGCTCACCAAGCCGCCAGGCGGCATGTCACTGCGGAAGGGAGCAACAAATGGATGTGAAGATCGCCCTAGATACCGTCTGGGTGCTCATCTCCGGAATGCTGGTGTTCTTGATGAACCTCGGCTTCGGGCTCGTAGAATCCGGATTCACCCGAGCGAAGAACACCGTCAA
>Ga0114946_10001018_pt1 | contig 19297 bp, 17 predicted proteins | sample WalLakDeSediment_FD_88676 | JGI IMG/M metagenome (GOLD analysis project Ga0114946, IMG submission 88676) | Lake sediment microbial communities from Walker lake, Nevada to study Microbial Dark Matter (Phase II) - Walker Lake 11/02/13 Deep Sediment | ecosystem: Environmental > Aquatic >...
CGAGTTGATCCATCCGATCGCGATGGACGAGGGGTTGCGGTTCGCCATCCGTGAGGGTGGGCGCACCGTGGGCGCCGGCCGAGTCACCAAGATCATCAAGTAGGACCGAGCGAGGAGAGCCCCATGGCCACCGAGAAGCGCGTGCAGGTCACCCTGGAGTGCCAGACCTGCAAACGGCGCAACTACATCACCACCAAGAACAAGATCAACCAGCGCGAGCGGATCGAGATGCAGAAGTACTGCCGCTGGGACCGGGCCCACACCCTCCACAAGGAGACCCGGTAGGCCCACCGCGGTGCCCCCGAGGGTCCTTGCCCACGTCCCCTCCGTGGAGGAAGGTGGACGGCGCGGCCCTGCGCCCTCGTGCCGCCGTCCCCGATCGCCGATCCCGGAGCCCCGTGTCCCCACCGTCCCGAGTAACCGCCGCCGACCTCGCCGGGTCGAACCCGGAGCCGCACCACCTGGCCGACCTGGTCGCCCGGGCCCGGGACGGCGACCGGTCGGCGTTCGACGATCTCGTCCGAGCGACCTACGCCGACACCTACACGCTGGCCTACCGGCTGACGGGTGACGAGGAGGATGCACGCGACGTGGTGCAGGAGACCTACCTCCGGGCCTATCGGGGCCTGCACCGCTTCCGCGGCGAGGCCCGGTTCACGACCTGGCTCTACCGGATCACCGCGAACTGCGCGGCCACCGCCCTCGGTCGCCGCGGGCGCCACCGCCACGACGAGCTGGTCGACGACGCCGCCCTCGTCGACGAGCACCCCGACCACGATCCCGCGGCCCGCGCCGAGCGCGACGCCGCCCGCGTCCGGCTGCGGGGCGCGCTGCACGACCTGCCTCCCCGGCTGCGGGCCGTCGTGGTGCTGCGCGACATCTACGACCTGCCCCACGAGGCCATCGCCGCCGAGCTCGGGATCTCCGAGTCGGCGGCCAAGGTGCGCCTGCACCGGGCCCGCCGCAAGCTGCGCGAGGAGCTGTCGCCCGACGTCGCCGAGGCCGCCCGTGCGGTGTGACCACGTCGCCCCGCACCTCGCCGGGCTGGCCGACGGGTCGAGCGCGCTCGACCTGCGCGAGCGCCGCCACGTCGAGCACTGCCTGCGCTGCCAGGCCGAGATCGTGCAGTACCGCCGGCTCCTGCGCGCTCTGCGGAGCCTGCGGTCCGAGGTCCTCGTCCCCGCGCCCGGGCTGCTCGGCGAGGTGCTCGCCAACATCGAGGCGGCGGGGGAGGAGCGCGCCGTGCGGGGGCTGGTGAGCGGGCGCCGGGCTGCGTACCTGGGCGGGTTGGCCGCGGCCACCGCGGCCGGTGCGGCCGGTGCCCTCGTCCTCGCCACCCGCCATCGCCGGCCGGCCTGACCCCGGCGCGGCGGGGGCCCGACGCCGATCCCCGGCGCGGGGGAGGGGGTTTCGGCCGGTGCTACCCTGTGCGGGTTCGACCCCTAGGGCAGTAGCTCAACTGGTAGAGCACCGGTCTCCAAAACCGGCGGTTGGGGGTTCGAGTCCCTCCTGCCCTGCTCCGATCGACCGGCTGCCGCACCCCGGCACGGCACCACCGTGCCCGGCGCCGACCTCCCAAAGGTGTTCCGTCATGGCCATGAACCGAGAGCAGAAGCGGATGATGCAGCGCCAGGGCCAGGCCGGCCCCGACGGCGCGCCCACCCCGGCCCGACGCGAGCCCCGCCCGGCGCGGGCGCCGAGCGAGCCCCGCACCAGCCCCCGCCAGTTCCTGCGCGAGGTGCGCGCCGAGCTCCGCAAGGTCGCGTGGCCCACGCGGTCGGAGGTCGTCAACTACTCGATCATCGTGCTGATCACCATCATCGTGCTCACCTCGCTCATCGCCGCACTCGACTTCATCTTCGGCGAGACCGTGCTCTGGATCCTCCGCCAGTGAGCGTGACCGATCCTCGCCCCGACCTCGACACCCCGGACACCATGACCGACCCCGCACCCCCCGACACCACCACCACCGACGAGGCTCCGGCCGCCGCGCCCGACGAGGCGCCCGCGCCCGAGGCCGCCGAGCCCGCCGCGCCCGAGCCCGCCGCGACCGCCGCCGACTCGGCCGCGTCCGAGGACGTCGTCGAGCCCGACGAGCTGTTCGCCGAGGAGGCGGCCGTCCGCCCCGAGAGCCCGTACGACCGGCCCGGCCGGTGGTACGTGGTGCACACCCAGTCGGGCTACGAGAAGAAGGTCCAGCAGAACCTCCAGGCCCGCACCACCTCCATGAACATGGAGGATCGGATCCACGAGATCGTCATCCCCATGGAAGACGTGGTGGAGTTCAAGAACGGCAAGAAGGTCGTCGTCCAGCGCAAGGTGTTCCCCGGCTACCTGCTGGTGCGGTGCGCCCTCGACGACGACTCGTGGTTCGTGATCCGCAACACCCCCGGCGTCACCGGGTTCGTCGGACAGGGCGCCAAGCCCTCCCCGCTGCCCCGGCGCGATGTGGAGGCGTTCCTCCAGGTGAAGGCCGAGGGCGAGGAGGCCACACCCAAGCGGGGCAAGCCCCGCATGGAGTACGAGATCGGCGAGACCGTCCGGGTGAAGGAAGGCCCCTTCGCCGACTTCTCGGGCGAGGTCGTCGAGCTCAACGAGGACCAGCTGAAGGTCAAGGTCCTCGTCAACATCTTCGGCCGGGAGACCCCGGTCGAGCTCGAGTTCTCCCAGGTCGCCCGGCTCTGACCCGGGTTGCCGCCGGCCGGTGCCGTGCGGCAGACTTGTCCGTCGCCCCCTCGGGGGCCTCCCGCGCCCGGATGGGCCGCGGGCTCCGTGGTCTCGACGCAAGGACGCACCCCCATGGCCAAGAAGAAGGTCGCCGCGATCGTCAAGATCCAGATCCCCGCGGGTGCGGCGACGCCCGCGCCGCCCGTCGGCACGGCGCTCGGCCCGCACGGCGTGGCCATCATGGACTTCTGCAAGGAGTACAACGCGCGCACCGAGGCGCAGCGGGGCACGATCATCCCGGTCGAGATCACCGTGTTCGAGGACCGGTCGTTCACCTTCATCACCAAGACCCCGCCCACGCCGGTGCTCCTGCGCGAGGCGGCCGGGGTCGACAAGGGCTCGGCCACGCCGGGCAAGGAGGGCAGCGGCACGATCACCGAGGCCCAGCTGCTCGAGATCGCCCAGGTCAAGCTGCCCGACCTCAACGCCAACGACATCGAGGCGGCCAAGCTCCAGGTGGCCGGCACCGCCCGGTCCATGGGCATCAAGGTCGAGCGCTGACCCCGTCCGGGCCCGCCCCGGATCCACCCACGGCTGCACCGGGATCACCTCGCCCGGGCGCCCACACCACCACGAGGGAGCCGACATGGCGAAGGGCAAGAAGTACACCGACGCGGCGAAGCGATTCGACCGTGATCACCTCCACAGCGGGTCCGAGGCCATCGACCTGGTGAGGAACCTGGCCTCGGCCGGCTTCGACGAGACGGTCGAGCTCGCCGTCCGCCTCGGCGTCGACCCCCGCAAGGCCGACCAGATGGTCCGGGGCACCGTGGCCCTGCCGTCGGGCACGGGCACCGACGTCCGCATCGCCGTGTTCGCCCAGGGCGAGGCCGCGGCCGCGGCTCGTGAGGCCGGGGCCGACTTCGTCGGCGCCGACGACCTCGCCGCCGAGGTCGAGGGGGGCATGCTCGACTTCGACGTGGCCATCGCCACGCCCGACCTCATGCCCCAGGTCGGCAAGCTCGGCCGGGTGCTCGGCCCCCGCGGCCTCATGCCCAACCCCAAGACCGGCACCGTCACCACCGATGTGGCCAAGGCGGTCGCCGAGTTCAAGGGCGGCAAGGTGGAGTACCGCACCGACCGCTACGGCAACGTCCACGTGCCCGTCGGCAAGGTGTCGTTCGCGGCGCCCGAGCTCATGGCCAACGTGGCGGCGGTCCTCGAGGAGCTGCACCGGGTGAAGCCCGCCGCATCCAAGGGCAAGTACGTCCGCCGGGTCACGCTCTCGTCCACGATGGGACCCGGGATCAAGGTGGATCCGCTGCGCATCCGTCCCGAGGAGGTGCCGGTCGCCTGACGGCTCCGGCCGCCCCCGACTCGCCGTCGGGTCGTGCGGCCGCTAGCGTCTCTCATCGCCCCGGACCTCCGGGGCCACAACCGAGATCTCTGCTCGCCGTAGAACTCCGGTGCCCGTCGGTCCTCGACCGCCGGGCCGAAGGGGCCCCCGGGCCCGCCCGACGAGGCGAACACCCTCCACCGGGGCGTTCGCGCGTACAGCTGCGAGCGCCCCGTCGCCGTTCCCGGCCGCGGGGCCCGGTCGAGAGACCGCCCCGCCCCGGGACCGCCCCGGTGCGCCGATCACCCGCACAGGAGGTGTGCCGATGGAGAACCCGAGACCCGAGAAGGTCGCCGTGGTCGACGAGGTGAAGCAACGCCTCGCCGCCGCCGACGCGACGCTGCTCACCGAGTACCGGGGGCTGAACGTGGCCGCCATGGCCGAGCTGCGCCGGTCCCTGCGGGCCGCCGGCGGCGAGTACGTGGTGTACAAGAACACGCTCGTGCGCTTCGCGGCCCGGGATCTGGGCCTCGAGATCGACGAGCTGCTCGTCGGTCCCACGGCCGTCGCGTTCGTCTCCCCCGGCCCCGACGGCACCGGTGACCCGGTCACCGTGGCCAAGGCCCTGAAGGAGTTCGCCAAGACCCACCCGGCCCTCGTGGTCAAGGGTGGGGTGCTCGGCGACCGCCTGCTGTCGGCCGAGGAGGCCGCGGCGCTGGCCGAGGTCGCGCCCCGCGAGGAGCTCCTGGCCCGCCTCGCCGGTGGCCTGGCCGCGCCGATGCGCCAGTTCGCCGGGCTGCTCCAAGCCCTGCCCCGCAACTTCGCCTACGGCCTGCAGGCGCTCATCGACGACCGTGGCGGCGTCGTCACCGCCGAGGCCCCCCCGGCCGAGGCCCCCGACAGCGACACCGACACCGCCACCGCCGCGGCGCCCACGGCCGAGGCGCCCACGGCCGAGGCCGCCGACACCGACGCCCCCCCGGCCGAGGTCGCCGACGGCGAGACCGACACCACCGACACCACCGAGGCCCCCGCGGCCGAGGCGTCGACCGACACGACCGAGGCGACCGCCGCGGCCGAGACCCCCACGGAGGAGAGCTGACCATGGCCACCAAGGACGAGATCCTCGACGCCATTTCCAACATGACCGTCCTCGAGCTGAGCGAGCTGCTCTCGGAGTTCGAGGAGCGCTTCGGCGTCACCGCAGCGGCACCCGTCGCCGTGGCCGCGGCCCCGGGTGCGGGCGGGGGCGAGGTCGCCGCCGCCGAGGAGCAGGACGAGTTCGACGTCGTCCTCACCGCCGCCGGCGACAAGAAGATCCAGGTGATCAAGGAGGTGCGCGCCCTCACCAGCCTCGGGCTCAAGGAGGCCAAGGACCTGGTGGACGGCGCCCCCAAGCCCGTGCTCGAGAAGGTGTCCAAGGAGGACGCGGCCAAGGCCAAGGAGGCCCTCGAGGCCGCCGGCGCCACCATCGAGCTCAAGTAGCCCCGTCCCGGCCCCGAGCCGGGCGCCGTCGATGCCCGGTCGCCCGAGGGTGGCCGGGCATCGACGCGCCACGGGGTGCTTGACCACGGGGAGCGGCCGTCGTACCCTGCCCGTCGATCGGCTCCGCACCGTCGTCGAGCCGTCTCCACCGGCGTGGGCACGCGCGGGTTGCTCTGAGGCGTCCGCCCGCCTAGCATCCCCTGTTGCCGTGCTCGCTCGTCCGTCCGTCCTCGTTCTCCGACGTTGACGTCGCGCGCTGCTCCGCATCAGCCTGCCCGCGCCCACACCGCTCCCGAGGAGTCGTCCTTGTCCTCTCGCACCCCTGCCCGGGCTCGTTACTCGTTCGCGAACCTCGACGAGGTCCTCGAGATCCCCGATCTCATCGCGATCCAGCGCGAGTCGTTCGAGTGGTTCCTGCATCAGGGACTCGCGGAGACCTTCCGCGACATCAGCCCGATCAAGGACTTCACCGAGACCCTCCAGCTCGAGCTCGAGTTCGACCCCGACGACGAGGACCTGCGCCCGCCCCCGAAGTTCTCGGTGGACGAGTGCAAGGAGAAGGACATGACCTACAGCGCGCCGATCTTCGTGCGCGCCCGGTTCATGAACGCCTCCACCGGCGAGATCAAGGAGCAGACGGTCTTCATGGGGGACTTCCCGATGATGACCGACAAGGGCACGTTCGTGATCAACGGCACCGAGCGCGTCGTCGTGTCCCAGCTCGTGCGCTCCCCGGGCGTGATCTTCCAGCCCGGTGAGCGGTTCCGCCTCCGCAACCTCACCAAGCACCAGCTCGTCACCGGCACGGTCCACCCCTACCGGGGCGAGTGGATCGAGTTCGACGTCGAGCAGAAGCCGGGCAAGGACGTCACCGCCGGCACCCGCGTGGCCCGCAAGCGTCGGCTCAGCCTGTTCGTGCTGCTCCGGGCGCTCGGCTACGACGAGGAGAACCACCCCGGCTTCCTCGACGCGTTCGTGCGCCACTTCGACTTCCTCGAGGGGCAGTGGGAGAAGGACCGCGAGCTCGCCCCCACCCAGGACGAGGCCCTGGTCGAGATCTACAAGCGGGCCCGTCCGGGCGAGCCGCCGTCGGTGGAGTCGGCCAAGGCCTACTTCCGCAACGCCTTCTTCGAACCCCGCCGCTACGACCTGTCCCGGGTCGGCCGCTACAAGCTCGATCGCAAGCTCGGCCCCGAGCTGGATCGCATCGAGTCGCTCTTCGGCATCGCGCTCGAGCGCCCCGAGCCGGGCCAGTCGGTGCTCAGCCCGTGCGAGATCCTCGCCGCCACCACCTACCTGCTCCACCTGGTGAACGCCGAGCCCGGCTACCGCCTCGACGACCAGGACCACTTCGCCAACCGGCGCATCCGCTCGGTGGGCGAGCTCATCCAGAACCAGGTCCGCATCGGCCTGTCGCGCATGGAGCGGGTCGTGCGCGAGCGCATGACCACCCAGGACGTCGAGGCCATCACGCCCCAGACGCTCATCAACATCCGGCCCGTGGTCGCCGCGATCAAGGAGTTCTTCGGCACCAGCCAGCTCTCCCAGTTCATGGACCAGGTGAACCCGCTGTCGGGGCTCACGCACCGCCGCCGCCTGTCGGCGCTCGGCCCGGGTGGCCTGTCGCGCGAGCGGGCCGGCTTCGAGGTCCGCGACGTCCACTTCTCCCACTACGGCCGCATGTGCCCCATCGAGACCCCGGAGGGCCCGAACATCGGCCTCATCGGCGGTCTCAGCTCCTTCGCCCGGGTGAACGCCTTCGGGTTCATCGAGTCGCCGTACCGCAAGGTGGTCGACGGCCGCGTCACCGACGACGTCGTGTACCTCGCGGCCGACGAGGAGGAGGAGTACGTCGTCGCCCAGGCCAACGCGCCGCTGAACCCCGACGGCTCGTTCAAGAACGACCGGGTGCTCGTGCGCCGGTCGCCGCAGGCGGCCACGCTCGGCGAGCTGAAGCTGCAGCTCGAGCGCGACGTGTTCTTCGGCGCCACCACCGAGATCTCGTCGGTCGTCCCCGACGAGGTCCAGCTCATGGACGTGTCGCCCAAGCAGATCGTGTCGATCGCCACCGCGCTCATCCCGTTCCTCGAGCACGACGACGCCAACCGGGCGCTCATGGGCGCCAACATGCAGCGCCAGGCCGTGCCGCTGGTGCGCGCCGAGGCGCCGTACATCGGCACGGGTGTGGAGGGCAAGGTGGCCCGCGACGCGGGCGACATGGTGCTGGCCGAGGCCAACGGCACCGTGGTGTCGGTCGACGGCACCGCCGTCGTCGTCGACTACGCGGGCCGCAAGCGCACCCACCGGCTGCTCAAGTTCGAGCGCTCGAACCAGGACACCAGCATCAACCAGAAGCCCCGGGTGCGGGTGGGCCAGAAGGTCAAGCGCGGCGACCTGCTCGCCGACGGCCCCTCCACCGACCAGGGCGAGCTGGCCCTCGGCAAGAACCTGCTCGTCGCGTTCATGTCGTGGGAGGGCTACAACTACGAGGACGCGATCATCCTCTCCGAGCGGCTCGTGCGCGACGACGTGCTCACGTCGATCCACATCCACGAGCACGAGATCGACGCCCGCGACACCAAGCTGGGCCCCGAGGAGATCACCCGCGACATCCCGAACCTGTCCGAGGAGATCCTCGCCGACCTCGACGAGCGGGGCATCATCCGCATCGGGGCCGAGGTCGGCCCGGGCGACGTGCTCGTCGGCAAGGTCACGCCCAAGGGCGAGACCGAGCTCACCCCCGAGGAGCGCCTCCTGCGGGCGATCTTCGGCGAGAAGGCCCGCGAGGTGCGCGACACCTCGCTCAAGGTGCCCCACGGCGAGTCGGGCAAGGTCATCGACGTCAAGGTGTTCAACCGCGACGACGGCGACGAGCTGCCGCCCGGCGTCAACCAGCTCGTGCGGGTCTACGTGGCCCAGAAGCGCAAGATCGCCGTCGGCGACAAGCTCGCCGGCCGCCACGGCAACAAGGGCGTCATCTCCCGGATCCTGCCGGTGGAGGACATGCCCCACCTCGCCGACGGCACGCCCGTCGACATCATCCTCAACCCCCTCGGCGTCCCCTCCCGGATGAACGTGGGCCAGGTGCTCGAGGCCCACCTCGGGTACGCGGCGCGCTGGGGCTGGGACCTGGCCGGCGACGGCAAGATCGACGTGGGCGACGAGCCGATCCGCGGCACCGAGACCGCCACCCGGCCCACCACCACGCCGTCCACGCTCATCGCCACGCCGGTGTTCGACGGCGCCCACTGGGACGAGGTCGAGGAGGCGGGCAAGCACCCGACCATCCAGCAGATCCTCGGTGCCCTGCACCCCGAGGCCGAGGACCCCCGCTACGGCGACGGCGGCCGGCTCATCGGCACCGACGGCAAGGTCATGCTCTACGACGGCCGCACCGGCGTCGCCTACGACAACCCGATCACCGTCGGGTACATGTACATCATCAAGCTGGCCCACATGGTCGACGACAAGATCCACGCCCGGTCGACCGGCCCGTACTCGATGATCACCCAGCAGCCCCTGGGCGGGAAGGCCCAGTTCGGTGGCCAGCGGTTCGGCGAGATGGAGGTGTGGGCCCTCGAGGCCTACGGCGCCGCCTACTGCCTGCAGGAGCTGCTCACCATCAAGTCCGACGACGTCCTCGGCCGGGTGAAGGTCTACGAGGCCATCGTCAAGGGCGAGAACATCCCCGAGCCGGGCATCCCCGAGAGCTTCAAGGTGCTCATCAAGGAGATGCAGGCGCTGTGCATCAACGTCGAGGTCCTCTCCACCAGCGGTGAGGAGATCGAGATGCGCGAGCTCGACGAGGACATCTTCCGCACCGCCGAGGAGCTGGGCATCGACCTGTCGCGTCCCGAGCGGGGCAGCGACGAAGAAGACGCCCGCCGTCAGGCCGAGCGCGGCTGACTGAGCCAGGAGACCACATGCTCGACGTCAACAACTTCGACCAGCTCCGCATCGGACTGGCCACCGCGGACTCGATCCGCACCTGGTCCAACGGCGAGGTGAAGAAGCCCGAGACGATCAACTACCGCACGCTCAAGCCCGAGAAGGACGGCCTGTTCTGCGAGAAGATCTTCGGTCCCACCAAGGACTGGGAGTGCTACTGCGGCAAGTACAAGCGCGTGCGCTTCAAGGGGATCATCTGCGAGCGCTGCGGTGTGGAGGTCACCCGGTCCAAGGTGCGCCGTGAGCGCATGGGCCACATCGAGCTGGCCGCCCCGGCCGTGCACATCTGGTACCTCCGCGGCACCCGCTCGTGGCTGGCGTACCTGCTCATGGGCACCGAGGCCCGCGAGGAGCTGAAGGCCAAGCAGCTCGAGAAGGTCATCTACTTCGCGGCCAACCTCGTCACCTGGGTCGACGTCGACCGGCGCCACGAGGACCTGCCGAGCCTCGAGGCCGACCTCATCGGCGAGCGCGAGGCCATCGAGCGCGAGCGCGAGCTCGAGCTGGCCCGCATCGCCGAGAACCTCGAGGCCGAGGTGGCCGAGCTGGAGAAGGAGGGGGCCAAGGAGGCCGACCTCAAGAGCCGCCAGCGCGCCGCGGAGAAGGAGATGGCCGCGGTCCGCGAGCGCTACGAGGTGGAGCTCGACGTGCTCCAGCGCGCCTTCGACGAGTTCAAGGACCTCTTCGCCCGCCAGATCATCGAGGACGAGATGCTGTGGCGCGAGCTGGTCGACCGCTACGGCGACTACTTCGAGGGCGGCATGGGCGCGGAGACCATCAAGTCGCTCATCGACCGCATCGACTTCGACGACGAGGAGATCAAGCTCCGCGACGCGATCGACCCGCCCGACGGCCAGCGCCCGCTCTCCGCGCAGCGCAAGCAGAAGGCCATCAAGCGGCTGAAGATCGTCACCGCGTTCAACCGGCGCGACGACCACGGCCGCCGGGTCAACGACCCGCGGGCCATGATCCTCGACGTCGTCCCGGTCATCCCGCCCGAGCTGCGCCCCATGGTCCAGCTCGACGGTGGCCGCTTCGCCACCTCCGACCTCAACGACCTCTACCGCCGGGTCATCAACCGCAACAACCGGCTGAAGCGCCTGCTCGACCTCGGGGCCCCCGAGATCATCGTGAACAACGAGAAGCGCATGCTCCAGGAGGCCGTCGACGCCCTGTTCGACAACGGCCGCCGCGGCCGCCCCGTCACCGGGCCGGGCAACCGCCCGCTCAAGTCGCTGTCCGACATGCTCAAGGGCAAGCAGGGCCGCTTCCGCCAGAACCTGCTGGGCAAGCGCGTCGACTACTCGGGCCGCTCGGTCATCGTGGTCGGCCCCACCCTGCGCCTCCACCAGTGCGGGCTGCCCAAGCTGATGGCCCTCGAGCTGTTCAAGCCCTTCGTGATGAAGCGCCTCGTCGACCAGGAGCTGGCCCAGAACATCAAGTCGGCCAAGCGCATGGTCGAGCGGCGCCGTCCGCAGGTGTGGGACGTGCTCGAGGAGGTCATCAAGGAGCATCCGGTGCTGCTCAACCGGGCGCCCACGCTGCACCGCCTCGGCATCCAGGCCTTCGAGCCGGTGCTGGTCGAGGGCAAGGCCATCCAGATCCACCCGCTGGTGTGCACCGCCTTCAACGCCGACTTCGACGGCGACCAGATGGCCGTGCACCTGCCCCTGTCGGCCGAGGCCCAGGCCGAGGCCCGGGTGCTGATGCTCTCGGCCAACAACGTGTTGTCACCGGCCCACGGCCGTCCGCTCGTCGCCCCCACCCAGGACATGGTGATCGGCGCCTTCTACCTCACCGAGCACGTGGCCGGTGCGGCCGGCGAGGGCCGGGTGTTCAAGCGCATCGACGAGGTCGAGCGGTCGATCGAGTCCGGGGCCCTGGCGCTGCACGCCGAGATCGAGTGGCGCGGCGACGAGCGCCTCCGGCGGGTCGCCGACGACGGCACCGTCACCTGGGAGCGCACCACGGCCGGGCGCATCCTGTTCAACGAGACGCTCCCCGAGGGCTTCGACTACGTCAACGACGTGGTGAAGAAGCAGCACATCGGGTCCATCGTCGACACCCTGGCCAACGACTACCCCAAGGCGGTCGTGGCTCGGAGCCTCGACGCCATCAAGGACCTGTGCTTCCACTGGGCGGGCCGCTCGGGCCTCACCATCTCCATCGACGACGTCAAGACGCCGGTGGAGAAGCGGGCGATCCTCGACGAGCACGAGATCGAGGCCGACCGCGTCGAGTCGCAGTTCCGTCGGGGCATCATCACCGACGGCGAGCGGCGCCAGAAGGAGGTCGAGATCTGGACCGACGCGACCGACCGGATCCGGACGAAGATGGAGGAGGCCCTGCGGGCCGACCACTTCAACCCCATCGAGATGATGGTCGGCTCGGGCGCCCGGGGGAACATGATGCAGGTCCGCCAGATCGCGGGCATGCGGGGCCTGGTGGCGAACCCCCGTGGCGACATGATCCCCCGGCCGATCAAGGCCAACTTCCGCGAGGGCCTGTCGATGCTGGAGTACTTCATCGCCACGCCGGGCGCCCGCAAGGGCCTGGTCGACACGGCCCTGCGCACCGCCGACTCGGGCTACCTCACCCGGCGCCTCGTCGACGTGGCCCAGGAGCTCATCATCAACGACGAGGACCCGTTCGAGAAGGCGGCCGAGCAGGGCACGCCGGTGCGGGGCCTGTGGATCGACGACGTCAAGCCCGACGGCTACTACGACGGCAAGGGCGTCGCCGTGCCCCCGGGCACCCCCGGGGCCCAGCAGCGGCGCTTCTACCTCGAGACCCGGCTGTACAGCCGGGTGATCGCCGAGGACGTCACCCTCTCTGACGGCACCGTGATCCCCCGGGGCACGATGGTCGGCGACGAGGAGCTCGCGCTCATGACCGACGACCCCGGGGTCACCCGGGTCCGGGTCCTGTCGCCGCTCACCGACGAGTCGAGCCACGGCATCTCGGCCGCCTCCTACGGGATGTCGCTCGCCACCGGTGGCGACATCGAGGTGGGCGAGGCGGTCGGCGTCATCGCCGCCCAGTCGATCGGCGAGCCCGGCACCCAGCTCACGATGCGGACCTTCCACACCGGCGGCATCGCCGGCGGCGGCGACATCGCCGGCGGCCTGCCCCGCGTGGTGGAGCTGTTCGAGGCCCGCAGCCCCAAGGGCAAGGCCACCCTCTCCCGCACGTCGGGCGTGGTGCGCGTCGGCGACGACGAGGGCAAGGGCCGGGTGGTCACCGTGGTAGCCGACGACGGCACCGAGGACGTCTACACGATCCCGAGCCTGGCCCGGCTCGAGGTGCACGACGGCGACACCGTCGCCGCGGGCGATCCCCTCGTCGAGGGCCCGCGCGACCCCAAGGAGCTCCTCGAGATCCGCGGCGTCCGCGAGACCCAGCAGTACCTCGTCCTCGAGGTCCAGAAGGTCTACCGCGACCAGGGCGTGTCGATCCACGACAAGCACATCGAGCTGATCGTGCGCCAGATGACCCGCCGGGTCGCCGTCCAGGACCCCCGCGACTCCGACTTCCTCCCCGGCGAGCGCGTCGACCAGAAGGTCTTCGCCGACACCAACCGGGTGCTCGTGCAGGAGGGCAAGGCACCCGCCGAGGGCCGCCCCGAGCTCATGGGCATCACCAAGGCGTCGCTGGCCACCGACTCGTGGCTCTCGGCCGCGTCGTTCCAGGAGACCACCCGGGTGCTCACCGAGGCCGCCATCGAGTCGAAGTCCGACTCGCTGCTCGGGCTCAAGGAGAACATCATCATCGGCAAGCTCATCCCCGCGGGCACCGGGCTGGCCCGGTACCGCGACATCGACGTGGTGGCCCCCGACTACCAGCCGATGACCTCCTACCACTCCGACGCCGACTACTCGGCCGAGCTCGCGGCCCAGCACGACGCCGCCATGCCGCCGGCCGCCGACGTCATCGAGCTGGCCACCGTCGACGAGACCGCCGGCTGACCTCCTCCCGGCCGGCTCCGCGCCGGCCGGAGGGGGGGGTTTGCCGTCGGCGATCCCGCGGCCGTAAGATGCACAGTCGCCCTGGGTGCCCCCCACCCCCGGCGTCGCCCCACCCCCACCCCGTTCTCGAGAGGTTCCGCAGTGCCCACGATCCAGCAGCTGGTCCGCAAGGGCCGCGAGTCCAAGCCCGCCAAGGGCAAGACTCCGGCGCTCAAGGGCGCCCCCCAGCGCCGGGGCGTGTGCACCCGCGTGTACACCACCACCCCCAAGAAGCCGAACTCGGCGCTGCGCAAGGTCGCCCGCGTCCGGCTGAGCAGCGGCATCGAGGTCACCGCCTACATCCCCGGTGAGGGGCACAACCTCCAGGAGCACTCCATCGTGCTCGTCCGCGGTGGCCGGGTGAAGGACCTGCCCGGTGTCCGCTACAAGATCATCCGCGGCACGCTCGACACCGCTGCGGTCCGTGACCGCAAGCAGGCCCGCAGCCGCTACGGCGCCAAGAAGGACAGCTGACATGCCTCGCAAGGGTCCCGCCCCCCGCCGTGAGCTCCTGCCGGATCCGGTCTACCGGTCGGTGCTCGTCACCCAGATCGTCAACAAGGTCCTCCAGCGGGGCAAGCGCTCCACGGCCGAGCGCATCGTGTACGACGCGCTGACGATCGTCGAGCAGAAGACCAGCGGCGATCCCGTGGTCGCGCTCAAGCGGGCCATCGAGAACATCAAGCCCCAGCTCGAGGTGCGCTCCCGCCGGGTGGGCGGCGCCACCTACCAGGTCCCTGTCGAGGTCCGCCCCCGCCGGGCCAACACGCTGGCCATCCGCTGGCTCGTCGGCTACTCCCGCCAGCGCCGCGAGCGCACCATGGCCGAGCGCCTGGCCAACGAGATCCTCGATGCCTCGAACAGCGTCGGCGCCTCGGTGAAGCGGCGCGAGGACCTCCACAAGATGGCCGAGTCGAACAAGGCCTTCGCCCACTACCGCTGGTAGGGGCCCACACCGAATCCGTGGCAGCGCCCGGCCGGGTCCCGCGATCGCGGGCCCGGCTGCGCCATGTCAGCACCGCCGGCCCCGCACCCGCCGCCGGCACCTCCCCCCACCGCAGGAAAGCGTCCGAGAGATGAGCACGAAGCGCAGCTACCCGCTCGACAAGACCCGCAACATCGGGATCATGGCCCACATCGATGCGGGCAAGACCACGACCACCGAGCGGATCCTCTACTACACGGGCCGCAACTACAAGCTCGGTGAGGTCCACGAGGGCTCGGCCACCATGGACTGGATGGTCCAGGAGCAAGAGCGCGGCATCACGATCACCTCGGCCGCCACCACCGCCACGTGGGACGACCACTCGATCAACATCATCGACACGCCCGGCCACGTCGACTTCACCGTCGAGGTCGAGCGCTCCCTGCGGGTGCTCGACGGCGCGGTGGCGGTGTTCGACGGCGTCGCCGGCGTGGAGCCGCAGTCCGAGACCGTGTGGCGCCAGGCCAACAAGTACGGCGTCCCGCGGGTGTGCTTCATCAACAAGATGGACCGCCTCGGGGCCGACTTCTTCGCGGCCGAGGCCAGCATCCGCGACCGGCTGGGGGCCGCCACGGCGATCATCCAGCTGCCCATCGGGGCCGAGGGCCACTATGCGGGCGTCGTCGACCTGGTGGAGATGACCGGCATCGTCTGGCACGACGAGGAGCTCGGGGCCAAGTTCGAGGTCGGCGAGATCCCGGCCGACCTCGTCGACCAGGCCGAGGAGTACCGCCAGCAGCTCATCGACGTCCTGTCGGGCTTCGACGAGGTGATCCTCGAGAAGTACGTCGGCGAGGAGGAGATCACCGCCGCCGACCTCAAGCGGGCGCTGCGCACCGGCACCATCGCCGGCGAGATCGTCCCCGTGCTCAACGGCTCGGCGTTCAAGAACAAGGGCGTGCAGCCCCTGCTCGACGCGGTGGTCGCCTACCTCCCGTCGCCGGTCGACCTGCCGCCGGTCACGGGCATCAACCTGAAGGGCGACGAAGAGCTCGCCCGCAAGCCGGCCGACGACGAGTCGTTCTCGGCGCTGGCGTTCAAGATCGTCGCCGATCCCCACGGCAAGCTCACCTACTTCCGCGTCTACTCGGGCACGCTCGACAAGGGCGGCACGGTGCTGAACACCCGCACCGGCAAGAAGGAGCGGATCGGCCGCATCGTCGAGATGCACGCCAACGACCGCGAGGACAAGGACGCGGTGTTCGCCGGCCAGATCGTGGCCGGCATCGGCCTCAAGGACACCCGCACCGGCGACACGCTGTGCGACGACAAGCACCCCATCGTCCTCGAGCAGCTCGAGTTCCCCGAGCCCGTCATCCACGTGGCCGTGGAGCCCAAGACCAAGGCCGACCAGGACAAGCTGGCCCGGGCCCTCTACTCGCTCTCCGAGGAGGACCCCACCTTCCAGGTCCGCACCGACGAGGAGACGGGCCAGACCGTCATCTCGGGCATGGGCGAGCTGCACCTCGAGGTGCTCGTCGACCGCATGCTGCGCGAGTTCAACGTCGACGCGTCGGTGGGCAAGCCCCAGGTGGCGTACCGCGAGACGATCACGGCCACGGTCGAGCGCAGCACCTACACCCACAAGAAGCAGACGGGTGGCTCGGGCCAGTTCGCCGAGGTCGAGATCACGCTCGAGCCCACCGGACCGGGCAGCGGCTACGAGTTCGTCGACAAGATCACCGGCGGCCGCATCCCCCGGGAGTACATCCCCTCGGTCGACGCCGGCGTGCAGGAATCGCTCACCGCGGGGGTCCTCGCCGGCTACCCCACCGTCGACGTGCGGGTCACGCTCACCGACGGCAAGTACCACGACGTCGACTCCTCGGAGATGGCGTTCAAGATCGCCGGCGTGATGGCGTTCAAGGAGGCGGCCCGCAAGGCCAAGCCCGTGCTCCTCGAGCCGATCATGAAGGTCGAGGTCGTCACGCCCGACGACTACCTCGGCGACGTCATGGGCGACCTGTCGTCCCGGCGCGGCAAGCTGTCGGGCACCGAGCAGCGGGGCAACAGCCAGGTGATCACCGCCGAGGTCCCCCTGTCGGAGATGTTCGGCTACGCTACCGACCTTCGGTCGCGCACCCAGGGGCGGGCGAACTACACCATGCAGTTCGACTCGTACCAGCAGATGCCGCAGACGGTCCAGGACGAGATCGTCACCCGGGTCCGGGGCGAGTAGCACCGGGTCCACCACCCCCACACTCTCAGGAACGTCAAGAAAGGCACCAGGGAAGTCTGATGGCGAAAGAGAAGTTCGAGCGTACGAAGCCGCATGTGAATGTGGGGACCATGGGTCATATTGATCATGGGAAGACGACGTTGACGGCGGCGATCACGAAGGTGTTGGCGGAGCAGGATCCGTCGCACAATTCGTTTACGGATTTCGCGAACATTGATAAGGCGCCGGAGGAGCGTGAGCGGGGGATCACGATCAACATCGCCCATGTGGAGTATCAGACGGTGAACCGTCATTACGCGCATGTGGATATGCCGGGTCATGCTGATTACATCAAGAACATGATCACGGGTGCGGCGCAGGTGGATGGGGCGATCTTGGTGGTGTCGGCGGCGGATGGGCCGATGCCCCAGACGCGTGAGCATGTGTTGTTGGCCCGTCAGGTGGGGGTGCCGGCGATCGTGGTGGCGCTGAACAAGGTCGACATGGTCGATGATGAGGAGCTGTTGGATCTGGTGGAGCTCGAGGTGCGGGAGCTGTTGAGCGAGTACGAGTTCCCGGGTGACGATGTGCCGGTGATGCGGGTGTCGGCGCTCAAGGCGCTCGAGGGTGATGCGGACGCGGCGGCGCAGGTGTTGGCGTTGATGGCGGCGGTGGATGAGTACGTGACCGAGCCGGCGCGGGCGACGGACAAGCCGTTCTTGATGCCGATCGAGGATGTGTTCACGATCACGGGTCGGGGCACGGTGGTGACGGGCCGGGTGGAGCAAGGGATCGTGCACACCGGTGACGAGATCGAGATCGTGGGGATCCGTCCGACGCAAAAGACGACGTGTACGGGTGTGGAGATGTTCCGCAAGATCCTCGATGAGGGTCGGGCGGGGGACAACATCGGTGCGTTGTTGCGGGGGACGAAGAAAGAGGAGGTGGAGCGGGGTCAGGTGTTGGCGGCGCCGGGGTCGATCACGCCGCACACCGAGTTCGAGGGTCAGGTGTATGTGTTGACCAAGGAAGAGGGGGGCCGTCACAAGCCGTTCTTTTCGAACTATCGTCCGCAGTTCTATTTCCGGACGACGGATGTGACGGGCCATATCGAGTTGCCGGAGGGCACCGAGATGTGCATGCCGGGTGACAACACGACGATGAGGGTCGAGTTGATCCATCCGATCGCGATGGACGAGGGGTTGCGGTTCGCCATCCGTGAGGGTGGGCGCACCGTGGGCGCCGGCCGAGTCACCAAGATCATCAAGTAGAGCTGACGACCCCATGGCGAACGACCAGAAGATCCGCATCCGGCTCAAGGCCTACGACCACGAGATCATCGACCAGTCGACGAAGAAGATCGTCGAGACGGTGCTCCGCACCCAGGCGACGATCCGTGGTCCGATCCCGCTGCCCACCGAGAAGCACCGCTACACCGTGATCCGGTCGCCGCACAAGGACAAGGACTCGCGCGAGCACTTCGAGATGCGCATCCACAAGCGCCTGCTCGACATCATCGACCCCTCGGCCAAGACCGTCGACAGCCTCCAGCGGCTCGACCTCCCGGCTGGTGTCGACATCGAGATCAAGATCCAGCAGGCCTAGCGCCCGCCGGTCCGAGACGATCCGCGACGAGCCCGGGGCCCGGCCCCGGGCTCGTCCGCGTCCCGCCCCGGTGACGCGGGGTGGGTCATGCCGCTCGGCGCAGCGCGTCACCCACCACCCGACCCACGAGGGCGGCGACATGGTCGGGCCGCTCGACGATGTCGGTCCAGGTGAAGCGGAGGATCGTCCAGCCGTCGGCCTCGAGCTCGTTCTGCCGGCGCCGGTCGGCGTCGAACGCGGCGCGCCCGTGGTGGTAGCGGAAGCCGTCCACCTCGATCCCGATCCGCAGCGCCGGGTAGGCGGCGTCGAGCCTCACTCGGCGGGCGCCGGCCGTGACCTCGTGCTGGAACACGGGCATCGGGATGCCGGCGCGACGCAGGAGCGCCCCGAGGCGCGACTCGAGCTCGCTGTCGGGGATCACCCCACCGAGAGGGCGATCGTCGACGAGGGCGCGCGCGACCGGAGTGCCCTCCCGCCCCGGACCGCCGAGCCGGGCCACCGCGGTGCGGACCCGGTCGAGCGTGGTGATGCGTCGGGCGAGGAGCATCTCGAACACCCGCTCCACGAGCTCGGGCGCGAGGGTGCCGGCGAGGTCGACGACGGTCCGCTCCGGTGAGGTGACGGCCACGGGCGCCGAGACAGGGGTGAGCCGACGGCGGGCCACGTCGACGCCGTCGAGTCGTCGCGTGCGGTGCACCACGGCGCCGCTGATCCGCGGCGAGCGGGGGCGGGCGACGGTGATCTCGACCACATCGGCCCACTGCGGCCCGTCGTCGAGGGGGCCGAGCCAGATGCCCACGGCCGTGCGGTGGGAGGCGACGGCTCCGGGGCCGGCGGCGAGCAGTGCGGCGAGCACGGTCCGCTCGGGGCCGGGCGGCGCGCCCGGGACGGCGTAGACGCCACGCTGGATCCGCACCAGGGCGCCGGTGGCGAGCGCGTGGTCGATCCGGCGGCTGGTCCACCCCCCGTCGACCAGATGGCGACGGGTGAGGAGGCCGAGGTGGCTCGCGGCCGTCCGAGCGAGCGCAGGGTGGTGGCGCATGGCCCCATGCTCGCCGGGGCCAGTGACATCGAGGGGGCGACGCCCCGGGCGCCGCCTCCGCGCCGCC
>Ga0114946_10001019_pt1 | contig 19297 bp, 9 predicted proteins | sample WalLakDeSediment_FD_88676 | JGI IMG/M metagenome (GOLD analysis project Ga0114946, IMG submission 88676) | Lake sediment microbial communities from Walker lake, Nevada to study Microbial Dark Matter (Phase II) - Walker Lake 11/02/13 Deep Sediment | ecosystem: Environmental > Aquatic > Freshwater...
GGGCCCGGACTCCTGGAAAAAATATATGAAATCTGTTTTTGCCATGAACTTCGGAAAATGGGATTATCCGTGTTGAGACAAATAGATATTCCGATAATATATGATGGAATAACCTTTGAGGAATGGTTAAGATTAGATGCATTTGTAGAAGATAAAGTAGTTTGTGAAATAAAAGCGGTGGATGAACTCAATTCTGTTTGGGAAGCGCAAATATTGAGTCACTTAAAGTTAACAAATAAGCGTTTGGGATATTTAATCAACTTCAATGTGGTGAATATTGGACAAGGCATCAGACGCTTTGTAAGATAATTAAGTGGGATTTAGTGTCTTCGTGCTTTAGTGGCGGGAAATAGGGCGGGTGCTAAGTAGTTACCCTTGCTTTTTAATTAAAATATACAAAAATTCCCTTACCGTTAATTCAATCAGACGGCCCTGACTTAAAGGTAATTATCCGGGCCAATTGCTTTACCTTAAATTCCCATCAGAAAAGGATTTGAACATGAAGCTGCACACCATCGATTTAATGATTATAGGCTTGTATCTTGTGCTTGTGGTAGTGATCGGATTATTAGTGTCACGCCGGGCCGGCAAAGATATGGATTCGTATTTTTTAGGCGGAAAGACCATGCCCTGGTGGCTGTTGGGGATCGCCAATGCCTCTTCCATGTTCGATATTACCGGAACCATGTGGCTGGTTTACATCCTATTCGTCTATGGTATGAAAGGGGTATGGTTGCCCTGGTTATGGCCGACGTTCAACCAGGTTTTCCTGATGATTTATCTGGCCGTCTGGATTCGCCGTTCCAATGTGTTGACCGGCGCGGAATGGATTACTACCCGATTCGGAGCCGGAAAGGGCGGGGAACTATCCCGAATCAGCGTGGTCATCTTTGCTTTAGTCAGTGTCGTTGGCTTTTTGGGCTATGCGTTTCAGGGGATCGGTAAATTTGCCGCCGTTTTTTTGCCCTGGGATTTATCACCTGACTTTTACGCCTTCCTGTTAATGGCCATTACAACCATCTATGTTATCGTCGGTGGGATGTACAGTGTGGTTTGGACGGATCTGCTGCAATTTACCATCTTAGCCATCGCTTCCATCTTCATTGGCATTATTGCTATGATGAAGGTGAGTCCCGATGTTCTGGCGGCCATGGTACCACAGGGATGGCACGATTTATTTTTCGGTTGGAAACTTAACCTGGACTGGTCAACCTTATTACCCTCAGTTACCGAGCGCATCAATAAAGACGGCTGGTCATTGTTCAGTATCGTTTTTATGATGATGTTATTCAAGGGTATTTTAATCAGCATGGCCGGCCCGGCCCCGAATTACGATATGCAGCGGGTTCTGGCTACCCGCAAACCAAAAGAGTCGGCTTTTATGAGTGGCATCGTCTCGGTGTGTCTATTTCCCCGCTGGCTGATGATCAGCGGAATTACCGTTTTGGCCATTGCTTTTTTCACGCCGCAGTTAAAAGCCATGGGACCGGACATTGATTTTGAAATGATCCTCCCTTATGTGGTGAATAATTTTATCCCGGTTGGCTTAACAGGATTTCTGCTGGCCGGACTGCTGGCTGCCTTCATGTCCACCTTTGATGCTACGGTCAACGCCGGGGCTTCATATCTGGTAAATGATGTCTATAAACCTTACATCAATCCTAAAGGGACGGACCGGCAGTTTGTTTACGCGAGTTATGCGGCATCTGTTCTTGTGGTTATCATTGGCATGATTGCCGGATTGATGGCGGAATCCATCAACACCGTCATGCAATGGATTGTATCCGGGTTATGGGGTGGTTATACAGCGCCGAATTTGTTGAAATGGTACTGGTGGCGGTTTAACGGCTATGGCTATTTCTGGGGAATGATTTCCGGGATCGCCGCCGCCCTGCTTATGCCGCTTATTTTTCCGGCGCTCTCAGCATTGAATAGCTTTCCCATCATTTTACTGATTTCGGCCATCGCCTGTATCGTAGCCAGTTATGCCACGCCACCGGAAAACGAATCCATACTGAAAAAGTTTTATACCTCGGTTCGGCCGTGGGGCTTCTGGAAACCGGTCCTACAGTTAGTCTTGGCTGAGAATCCTGATTTTCAGAAAAATCGCGGTTTTAAACGGGATATGCTAAACGTAGCCGTGGGTATTGCCTGGCAGATGACTTTGGTGACTATTCCGGTCTACCTGGTATTTCAGAACTTTAAGGCCATGTGGATATCCATCTTCATTCTTGTTGTCACTTCCGTCTTTCTGAAATTTAACTGGCTCAATAAACTGGAAGAGTATTAATGGCAGTGGAATGGGATATTAAAAAACGAATCATTGAAATTGGTCAGCGCTTATGGAGCAAAGGCTTCGTAGCCGCCAATGACGGCAATATTTCGGTTCGTCTGGATGATAATCGGTTTCTATGCACGCCTACCGGTGTAAGCAAAGGATTTATGACCCCACCGATGATTCTGAAGATCGATGCCAAAGGCAACCTGTTATCCGGAAAATCCCTCTACAAGCCTTCCAGTGAGATTATGATGCATTTACAGGTTTATCAGGAACGGAAGGATATTCAGGCGGTGGTGCATGCCCATCCACCTCACTGCACGGCCTTTGCCGTGGCCGGTATCCCTCTGGATAAATGTGTACTGCCGGAGGCGATCGCCACCCTCGGTGCCGTACCCATTGCTGATTTTGCCTTACCCTCGAGCGCCGAAGTCCCGCAGGTGATCCGGGAGCACATTCAGAAGACCGATGTGCTGCTGTTAGCCAATCACGGGGCTTTGACCACTGGTAAAGATCTGTTAAACGCTTACTATAAAATGGAAACCCTCGAGCACAGCGCCCGGATTATCTGGCTGGCTCATCTATTGGGAAATGTGAACGTGTTGCCGGCCAACCAGGCCGAACGCATCATGGCTTTGCGCGAAAAATATAATCTTTCCGGCCCCATTATGGCCTGCGACCCCACACCGATCTTAACCTCGCAAAAAACGGAAAAAAAGACTTTACATTCAACTAACCCTGAAAAAACTGTTAATCAATTATCCGAACAGGATATTACAAAGATTAGAGAAGAAATCAATCAACTATTGAAATCATAATTTCCTGTTCGCGGTAAATTGTTCCTCGTTGAAAATCCCTTAAATCATCGAATATATATAAAAAAATATTTGCTTTTTTTAATAGTAACTATTATAATTACGAAAACGATTTCGTGAAATTAGTAATTATATGCTAATTATACTGTTATTAATTCTGTATTTAAGTCTTCCTATCAATATTTCCAAAGGATAAACTAATTTCGAAAATTTCGTAATATATTCGAAATAGTACGAAAATCACTAAGATGAAAGCTGTATTTTATGGCCTCGATAAAAGAGATCGCTAAAGAAGCCAACGTTTCACCCGCCACCGTATCCAAGGCCTTAAATAAACGTAAAGATATCAGCGAGGCTACCCGTCAAAAAATCCTTAGAATTGCCGAATCGCACAATTTTGTACCCAATGCTACGGGTCGAAATCTGAAAAACAGAACGACCGAAAGCGTGGGTGTTATTTTTTGCCGCGAATCACAGCCTCTTTCTGGTAATCCATTCTATTCCCGAGTTTTAGAAGGAATCGAAGCAGAGTTAGCCGTCAATAACTACAATCTTGTTTTACACCTGTTACCTAATGATTACAAAGGCAACCTTCCTAAAATGTTGCGTGAGGGGCAGGTTGACGGAATAATTTTAGCCGGTGTGATGCGCTCTGATTTTATTGATCGTTTAAAAACATTAGAGATCAGCGTGGTTTTGATTGATCCCAAAATTTTAGTCAGCGATCTTAGCCAGGTGTTGATCGATAATGAGCACGGCGCATTTCAGGCCACAGAATATTTAATCAATTTAGGCCATGAGCGTATCGGATTTATCTCTGGTAATCTGGATCGCCTGAGTTTTTTACAACGCTTCAAAGGCTATAAAAAGGCACTGGAGTATCACCATATTCAATTTGATGAACAGCTGGTGCAAACTGGTGGGTTGGAACATGGTTATGAACATACGAAAAAATTATTGGAAATGAACGGACCGCCAACAGCAATTTTTGCCGCTAATGATATCAATGCTATTTATGGGTATAAGGCCATTAAGGATGCCCGATTGCGAATTCCTGAAGATGTAAGTGTTATTGGATTTGATGATATTGAGTTGGCTAAAATTTCATCTCCCCCATTATCTACCGTTCGCGTTTATAAAGAAGAAATGGGATCCATTGCGGTTCGTATTTTATTGCAAAGGATCAATGGATACACTAATCAGCCTCTGACCACTATGGTCCCTACTAAACTTGTGGAAAGAGAATCGGTAAGTTCACAAAAAAAAGCTCAGTAATAAGTGTTCGAGCAAGCAAAAAACCTAACCATTAATTAAAGGAGGTAGTCATGCGAAAAGTGTTATTATTAACACTAAGTTTGTTTGTCGTCTTTACAGGAATGGCATTTTCACAGGTAATTGCCGATTTCGAAGACGCGGCAAACGGAACCATGGGATTTATTGACGGCAACTGGGGCGCAGCAATTACCAGTATCGGCCAGGTCACTGATCCTACCGGAAGAAGTGCCGGTGTGCTGGAAATCAATTTTGACGCTGCCGGCAAAAAGGATCCTGTTTTTCTGGATGGATTGCTGATGAGCAGTTCGCCGCATTTAATTTCTTATGACCTTTATCTGCCATCCGATTGCCCGGATAACATCCTATTTAAAATATTTACCCAGGATGGCGCCAGTTGGAAATGGCAGGACGTGAAAGTTTATGCCAGAGACATTCCCAAAGAAGTCTGGTATCCTGTTTATTTTAATCTTAGAGCAGCAACGATAGACGGAGGCGATTTTTCACAAAAAATTAACCGCCTCGGCATTGAGTTTCAATCCTATGAAGTAACGGGCGAGGATACCACCTGGACAGGTAAATTTTACATGGACAACGTAGCACTGGTCGGAGCCGAACCTAAAATGTATGCCGATTTTGAGGATCCCGCAAAAGGTACCTATGGATTTGTTGATGGTAACTGGGGTTCAGCGATTACTGCAATTAGTCAGGCTACTGATCCTTCGGGAGTGAGTGCCGGAGTACTGCAAATCGATTTTGATGCCAGCGGTGGTAAAGATCCGATCTACGTAGGTGATGTACTTGAGGCGGCCGTTTACCCGGTGATGAGTTATGATATTTGGCTTCCGGCTGATTGCCCGGACTCCGTCCTGTTCAAGGTCTTTTCACAGGATGGGGCGAGTTGGAAATGGCAGGATATCAAAATTTATTCTCAGACGATTCCTAAAGAAACCTGGTATCCTCTGGTATATAGTCTTGCTCAGAGAACTGCGGAGGGTGGTGATTTTACGGCCAAAGCAAACCGACTGGGCATAGAATTTCAATCCTATGAAGTACCGGCAGCTCAGGCTAGTTGGACAGGTATATTTTATATCGACAATGTCCAATTCCTGGGTTCGGAGACCGGGAAAAAATGGGTAGTTGCTGATTTTGAAAAGGAAAGTGGCGGAACTCTGGGTTTCTCTAATACATATTGGGGTGCGGCACTTACCGGACTATCATGGGCAAGTGATCCCAGCGGGCAATCCATTGGTGTCTTAAAAACCGATTGGGATTTTAATCTTGGTACAAAAGGCGCGTTTGAACATGGCAATGTCAATTTGGGTTGGGACAATACAAGTGGTATTGACACAGGCGCCACAGCTATCACTTTTGATGTATGGGTGCCAGCTGGCATCCCAGGCGAAGGTTCGCAACTTTCCATTTTTGTGCGCGACCATAATACCTGGACCTGGACCGAAGAAAAATTTTCCATAAGCGATTCGACAGTGATTCCCGGGCAGTGGAATACGATTTCCTATCCTGTGATTCAATATATGGAAGCAGGACAACTTGCGCCTTGGTTTACTGTAAGCGTAGGTGTTCAATTGTTCTATTCAGTTTCTAATACCTGGACAGGAAATATTTATTTTGACAATTTTACATTGATTGGAATTGAAGAACCTGAAGCTGAAGTAGTCTCTCCGATGGTAACCGCAGAAGTGTTAACAGCCACTGGGGCCGTTCCAACGTACCAGTTTGTTCGGATAGAATGGATCGATAACACTGCTGGAACGGAATCCTATAATGTTTATATGAGCGAAGTTGAAATAACTGATTTAACTGCTCCCTCTGTCACCCGTTTAACCAATAATATTCCTCATGGAGAAGGATTCTGGATACACCGGCCCTGGTCAAAGGACGGAAGCGAACGGACATATTACTATGCGGTGACAGCGATTACCTCCGATGGAACAGAAACGGAGATTACCGGTGTTAATGTCATTGGTCCTATTACTCTTTCTACCAGCGTTACTGCAAAAGCTGTTTATGACGCCGAATTTGCCAGCAAATTTGTATTGGATGGACTTGATAATGAATTCGTAGAGTATGAAGATTACAAACTTTATCCCGAAAGCGCCGGTGGCGTTGAATCGGCCGGGTGGACTGTCGAGTCGACGGATATGAGTTGGGCAGCTACCTTCGTCATTGATGATAAGTATTTATACATTTCTGCTGATGTCACGGATGATGATTTGAATGCCATTGGTAATGAACCAAAATATGCCGGAACTCAACCCTGGATGGGTGATGCCCTCGAATTTTTTATCGGTTATTATAATGTCAATTTGCTCGAGCATTATCATAATTTCCGGGATGTGGATGCTCCGGGTAGCGGCGACTGGCGGATCGCTTTTACGGCCTGGGGCACAACGGGTACCGCCACAAATAACAATAAATCCTTCCCCGGTGTAGAGGCCACGGTCTATCAAAAATTTACCGGGGACGGCTATATCATCGAAGCCCGCATAACCCTCGATTCACTGGCCATGAATAATCATTTTGAGGTCGTTGACGGAGCAATGATGCCGATGCAAATTAATGGCAATGATCTTGATCCGGATAATGGTGATGAAGGACGCACTCTGCAGGCCAATTGGGGTACAGCAGGCGGTCACCAAGCCTGGTTACGACCTGGAGCCTGGGGATTTCTGGAGGTATTGGGTGGACCCAGTTCAATTGATAAGGCAGTTGTCGAACTTCCGAAAACATTTGAGTTGTTGAATAATTATCCAAATCCCTTTAATCCTATAACGAACATTCGATTCCAATTACCCAAAACGGCAGAAGTAACGGTTATAATTTTTGATATCCTGGGGAATAAAGTGCGTTCCCTGGAATCCGGAAGACGCGAGGCTGGCGTCCATACGATTCAATGGGATGGAACAAATGATACCGGTCAGAAGGTCACCAGCGGTATTTACTTCTGCAAATTTAAAGCCGACGAATTTAGCAAAACTCAAAAAATGATGCTTATTAAATAAGGAAAATTATCCGGAGTGGCGGCTATTTGTCACCACTCCGGATTTTTTTTGTATAAGTAGAAATTTTTAAATAATACCCTTGAATGTATAGCCGATTCCAGGAAAAAGCAGGACTTTTATTTAACTGATAATGATCATTAATATAATCAGAGTAAACGAATAATACGCTAAACACAGTGTAAATTCATGTCTCGAAGAGTTTTTACAGTCATGATATTAATCGATGTTACTACAGTCAGCGTTATTTAAATCACCCAGCTATAATTTGCGGTTTTCATGATTGTCCTCGAAGGAGGTATAATGCCCGTGAAAATAAATTCTAATATTTTTTTCCCCTTTCTATTCAGTTTCATTCTTGCCTCCACGTATTTTGTCCTGGGAGGTGAAACTGGAAAAATTGCCGGAATCGTGCTTGACCAGAACTCCGGTGAACCCCTCGTAGGTGCTAATATTCTAATCGAAGGCACGATGCTTGGCGGTACTACCAATATGGATGGTGAATATTTCATCATAAATATACCACCCGGTAAATATGAAGTGAAATTTATGTACATTGGTTTTCAAACTTTAATTCAAACCGATGTGCGTGTAAGTGTCGATCTGACAACCCGTCTGGATGCCAAATTGCAATCGCAAATCATGACTTCCGATGATATCGTGGTCGTAACTGCTTCCAGATCTGAAATTCAAAAAGATTTAACATCCTCGGAAAAAACTTTGAGTTCGGAAGCAATTGACGCCCTGCCTGTGCGCAGTATTACCGATATCGTCAGCTTGCAGGCCGGGGTGGTAAAGGATGCTTCTGGCGATTTGCATATTCGTGGCGGCCGCACTACGGAAATATCATACATGATTGATGGCATGCAGGTCCTTGATCCGTTAAATCGTCGGGCAGGAATTAACATTGATGATCAGGCTATCGAAGAATTAAAGACTATCACCGGTACCTTTAATGCGGAATATGGCCAGGCGTTATCCGGAGTAATAAATATTGTAACAAAACGAGGCAGTGACCAATTCAAATTTAACATCACCGGTTATCTGGGTGATTACCTGAGCTTTGATAAGGATGTGTATTATGTGATGAATAATAGTGAATGGGCAAATGCTGCAGCCAGGGCCTTAACAACCAACCGCCATGTTGTATATGATTTTAATTCGTATTCCGGTACGTCTCAGGATATCTATAAAAAGAAACCCTATCTATCCAGAGAAACCTATCTTGATAGTTACGATCCTTTAAAAAACAGAGATTTGCAATTTAATCTTTCCGGGCCATTACCTTTCACCAGAAATAAAATCACTTATTTCGCTTCGATGCGTTATAATTATGCACCCGGTTATACTTATGGTAAACGTTATTTCATGCCTTGGGGTTATCAGTCACCCGTATCCGACCAGGATAATACGTTTGCAGCGCCCGATAATGCATTGGTGGTCTTAAACTGGTATGAGGGGATTTCTGCCCAGGGCAAAGTATTCTTCGATGTAACCAATCGTATTAATTTTAATTACGGTTTATATGTTAACCATGATGAAAGTTTCGGCAATGCTGGTTATTCCTATAAATATGTTCCGGATGCCGGCAAAAAGAATTATACCGATGTTCAAACTCATATCCTAGGCATGAAGCACGTGCTTTCACCCAGCACGTTTTATGAGTTAAAGGGGAATTATTATATTAAAAATCATAAAAATTATATGTATAAGGATCCTTATGATTACAGATATATGCCAACGAAAAGCAGTGATTTTTTACAATATGTTTTTGGCCCTGATGCCGGTCAAAGTCTATCTATGCGGACAAATGTGAACGATTTTACCTATTTCGGTAATCCCACTGATCATGGTAAATCGGATGTAAAATATATGTCTCTTAAAATGGATTTAACCAGCCAGGTGACAAACCGGCATCTGATTAAATTTGGTGCATCAATAACGAAGCATGATTTAAAAAATGACTGGTTCAGTTTGCAGTTTTCTGATGCCGATTATCGCCCTATCGTGCCCAGTGAAAGTTCTCCATTTCATGTAAAGTATGAAGCCCAACCGCGAGAATTTGCCGCATTTCTGCAGGATAAAATAGAATTTCAGGAGTTAATCATCAACATTGGTTTACGTTATGATTATTTTGATCCCGCAGGAAAAATTCTCGCTGATCCTATGGAACCCCAAATCTATAAACCATTCAGATTGAGAAATACATATAAATATTATGATCCCGAGGTTCCCGAGGAAGAATGGATTGAATATTCCATAGCTGAACGCCGGGCTTTCTGGTATAAAAAAACTAAAATAAAACAACAACTAAGTCCGCGTTTCGGTCTGTCCTTCCCCATAACTGATCAAGGTGTAATTCATTTTTCATATGGGCATTTTTTTCAAAATCCCGAATTCCGTTTTCTTTATGATAATCCCAATTTTTGGATTACCGGTCCCGGAGCCAGCCCATTAGTTGGAAATGCTGATCTGAATGCCGAACGTACAGTGCAATATGAAATCGGTTTGCAGCAGGAACTGGCTAAAAATCTTTTTATCCATCTAGCCGGTTTTTACCGCGATATCCGTGACTGGGTGGGTACCGGGAAACCCATCGACACCTATCAGGGAGTCACCTATTATAAATATGAGAATAAAGACCATGCTTCCGCTAAGGGAGTTACATTGTCTGGCAGCTATCGGGCTAATCAGTTGACACTGAATGTTGATTATACCTATATGAGTGCAAAAGGTACTTCATCTAATCCCCAGGATGCTTATTTCGATGCCATGGGACAGCGTGAACCCCGGTTAACCTTAATAAACCTGAATTGGGATCAAACACATTCCTTTAATTCTATAATCAGTTATAACAGTCAAGGTTGGCTGGCAACGCTGATAGGAACTATTAATTCAGGATTACCCTACACACCGGCCTTTGCCCGCGGAGAAGTTTCCGGTTCGGGTACTTTCGTCGGGTTGCGAGAAAACAGTGAACGAAAGCCCCTTATTTACAATCTTGATATGAGAATCGCCAGGGCATTTAAGTTAGGCAGTTTCCGAACAGAATTGTTTTTGAATATCCAAAACCTGCTGGATACGCGCAATGCCAACTGGGTATACGAAGATACCGGACAGCCCGATTACACACTCCAGGGAAGAAATCAAAAGGATCGGGATGGTAATCCCAATACGCCGGATGTGGAAATTTCCAATGTGGGTGAATTCTTCACCCGACCCGGTAATTTCACCGCTCCGCGCTTTATTCAAATGGGCTTTAGAATAAGCAAATAAATGATGAGGTAAAACATGACCACTCAGTTGCCGAAGAGACTTGCCTTTGAGCAAAATTCCATTTGCCTGTTTGTTGGAATGATCTTACTATTACTTTTGTTGACCTTGTGGCCGCGGCAAATTTATTCCCAAACCGTATCGCGGGTGGGCACGACAGCAGCCACTTTTCTTAAAATTGGCATCGGTGGACGTGCCCTGGGCATGGGAGAGGCGCTCTCCACACAGTCTCGTGATGTAACCGCGATTTATTGGAATCCTGCTGGTCTTACAGAAGTCAATAATCTGCAGGTGCTACTGAACCATTATGATTATATTGCTGATATATATTATGATTATGGAGCGGTTGCTTTTTCCTTAGGAAATTCCGGTACCATTGGATTTCATTTTGCCTACCTGGGCATGCCCGATCTGGAACGGACAACGATGCTGGAACCCAACGGCACCGGAGAGATGGTTTCGGCCTGGTCTTTTTCCAGCGGTTTAAGTTATGCCCGGGCGCTTACGGATCGTTTTTCCATTGGAGGTACATTTAAGATGATCCAGGAAAATTTATGGCATTCCAGAGCCACGGGTTATGCGCTCGATATCGGCTTGCAATACCGCACTATTTTTAAAGATATTCTGATAGGTATGTCAATTTCCAATTTTGGAACCAATATGCAGCTTTCCGGAAGAGATTTATTGGTCCAGCATGATATTGATGTCTTAAGCGAGGGTAACAACTCCAATATCAATGCCGATTTATCGACCGATAAATTTCCTTTACCCATCCTTTTTCGTGTGGGTATTTCGGCAAATATTACCCGTAATTTTATGGGCATTGAAGGAAATGATCTGATTATAGCGGTTGATGCCGTGCACCCCAATGACAATTTTGAATATATTAATACCGGCATGGAATACACATTTAATGATTTTTTATCCCTGAGGACCGGCTACCGTCAGTTATTTCTCGATGCTGCAGAAGGCGGATTCACATTTGGTTTCGGTCTGCGCTTGGATATTATGAATTATTTATTTGTGATCGATTATGCCGCTGTCGATTTTGGCCGGCTTGATTATCTGAATAAGTTCTCTCTCATGTTCGCTTTTTAATTTACAGGGAGCGTTGAATATAATGATGAAGCAATTGATAGTACTTCTGACTGGCATTCTTTCTCTTTGTGCATTTACATCAGCTCAGGATAGCTTCGGACATGCCCGCAATCGTGCCCGCAATGTCCATTCGGGCAATCTGATTCGCACCACTTTTTACAATCACGGTATGCTGGGAAGCATACGAGGTGACCAAAGTCTGATTTACGGAGGCGAGTGGCCTATCAACAGCGGCATGGTGCAGATGGGTAATGCCTCCAGTTACGTTGCTACGGAATTACGCGTGTTTGCCGGCATTGATGCAACAGGCGACAGCACTTTTACATTCATTAACCCGGTTGCTTTCTGCCAGGGTTGGGATCCCAACCGCTTTTCCCATGACACGCTGGGTACTTTTTTAGGCTTTGAGCCGTTGTCCGGTTATTTGAACCTTTCTCAAAAAGAACAGAATCCCAATGAAGCCGTAGCCATGAGTCATCAGCCTTTTACCTGGCCGCCCTTTTGGCCCGATAAGATGGATGATCCCAACGATCCCGGCTGGCGTGCCTCCTGGAACGGTTATTTCGGGAAGGATCAAAAAAATGCCGATCAGGAAAGCTTCTATGTGGTTGATGACTATCCGTTTAAAAAGAAAGTATCCGGTTATACTATGCCATTACCAATTCCCTCCGATCCATCGCGCGGCGGCCTCGGTCTGAGACAGGATATTCGTGGTATGCAATGGTCCAATCCGGATGCTGAAGACTGTATTTTCTGGATATATGACATCGAAAATATCGGTACCCTGAATCTAGACAAAACCGTATTTGGTTTGAATGTCGGCGCTTCCATGGGCGCCAAATTGGGTGAGAATACCGATTATGATGATGATTGCGCTACGTTCTACCGCGAAATCAGTTTAACAGTAAACTATGATTGGGATAATATTGGTACCGGTGGTTATACACCCGTTCCCTGGGCTGGTTTCGCCTTCCTGGAAAGCCCAGGTAATGCTACAGACGGCATCGATAATGACGGTGATGGTCTTTTTGCCAGCGGCGGCGGAAAGCTTATTGAGACATCAGATTTTATTAAAAGTTATTCCGTAGGTGAACGGATTGTTTTAATCAACTACAATAACTATGAGCGAACCGTGGCAACAATGCCGGCTGAGGGAATTTCTTTCAAAGTAAAAGGAAGAACCTATCAAAAAATGCCTAATACACCCTTGCAAGAGATTCCCCGCAATGGCATCGATGATAATCTGAATGGAATTATTGATGAATCAGACGGAGCATTAGCCCCGGATTCGGTTTATTATTATTTATATATCCGGGATCCTATCTACAACAATCAGGACTATTTAGCCAAAGATTATATCAGCGGGCAAGGGTTATTCAATCTCATGATCGATGAACGTCGTGACGACGGAATTGATAATGATGGCGACTGGGATGTCAATAATGATGATGTCGGATTAGACGGTAAACCAGGTACCGGCGATTTTGGTGAAGGCGATGGGCTACCTACTTCAGGTGCAGGAACATCCCTGCCCGGTGAACCGAATATTGATAAAACGGATGTGGACGAATCGGATCAGATCGGTTTAACCAGTTTCATCTTTTATGAGTATGGGGCTATCACTTATTCCAACGATGATGACATGTGGCGTGTGTCACGCCCCGGCTTTTTTGACGGACATCTAGAAAATGTTGATGCTGACTATATTTTTTCTTGCGGTTACTTCCCCTTATTACCCGGTCAAAGTGAATTCTTTTCGGTAGCGATGATTTATGGCTGGGATGAGCAGGACATCCTTAAAAACAAAGAAATTGTTCAGAAAATCTATAACTCTAATTACAATTTTGCTGTGGCTCCCGAAAAACCGACCGTACGGGCCGTAGCCGGAGACAGAAAAGTCACCTTGTACTGGGATTCAAAAGCTGAAGAAAGTTATGACCGTTTTCTTAAGGAATACGATTTTGCCGGATATAAAATATATCGCTCGACAGATCCTGGCTTTGTTGATGCCGGTATAATTACCGATGGCTTTGGCTCCAACTATGGTGAGAATAACCGCTTTTTTACCAAACCGATAGCTATTTTTGATAAAATTGACGGAGTATTTGGTTTTTTCCCTCTAACCTCCGGTCGCGGTATTCAGTTTAATTTAGGCAGCGAAACCGGACTGGTACATACATTTGTCGATTCGCCACTGGTTAATGGCAGGCGTTATTTTTATGCAGTTACTGCCTATGATAAAGGTGATATAGAAAAAAATATTATGCCGTCGGAGACCAATAAATTCGTGACGATTGACGCTTCCGGTAATATTAAAACAGCCGAAAATGTCGTTGTCGTCGTTCCTAGCGGTCCTGCCCTTGGATATGTGCCACCCGGATTTGACGAGCAGCCTAAACCGGTTGGCAATTCCCTGACTACAGCCCAGATTGGTGTGCGATTTATTGATCCGGACTCCTTAATCGATGGTGAAGAGATTGAAATAAATTTTCTTGATCAGTCCATGGATAAACGGGATAATAATTTTAATGGCCTGATCGATGCCAATGATCCCGATGAATATCTGCCAACACTAACTACAGGATTTGAGTTAAGGAGCGTCACGCGCAACGTACTGATCGATACGGTTTGGATCTATGAGTACAAACAGGGTAAAGATGGCTGGAAACTGATAAAGAACCTATATGAGGATAATGATGGTGATCCTCGAACCTTCAGAGCCATTGTCAAGGGAATGGAATTTTATTTCTACAATCCCGTCTTTGGTATACTGGACAGACCGGACATTGGTATCTTCAAGGGGATAAAATGGAGCAAGACAATCGATCATGCCACAGCCTATAAATTGCAATTTACTAAATTTGATTTAGGTGGATTTTATCCCGGCACGCCCTATCCACGCCAATACGAAATCATTTTTTATGATGATATCATTGGCAAATCGAGTACCATTTATGCGATTTTAAAAGCAACCGGTTCTCCCATTCCTTTACCGGCGCGGGATGTTAATTTCAAAATATTTGATAAACAAACCGGGGAAGAGATCAAATTTGGCTTTGTCGAAGGAACCGATGCGGCAAGCCGGCAGCATCATGGCTATTTTTCAGCTAAAGACCGGATCATTTTCACGGAAACACTACCAAACGATTCTACCATCATTACCTGGAGTTTACTGAATAATTCCGTGGAAGATACCACTTTCATTAAAAATTACGGACGTCGGCTGGGCAGAGGTGATACGCTTAGTCTTATTCCCGATTATCCCTTCAACAGTAACTCGACTTATCGTTTTACAACCCGAGGCCATAAAATCGATCTGCAATTGGCCAAAACAGGACTCGACAATATAAGGGTTGTTCCCAACCCTTACGTCGTAAGCGTTCCATGGGAACCGAAAAATCCCTATACATCAGGAAGGGGACCCCGGCAAATTCATTTTAATAATCTGCCTCAAAAATGTACAATCCGAATCTATTCCATTGATGGTTCTTTAGTCAGAAAGCTCGAACATGAATCACCAATGACAAGCGGATATCTGGCCTGGGATCTATTGTCCAGCGATAACATGGAAATATCGTACGGGGTCTATATCTATCACATTGATGCTCCGGGTATCGGAGAAAAAGTGGGAAGGATAATTATCATTAAATAATGCAAGAACAAAACATAAAAAATTCACAAATAAATCCAATTCAAGGCCTATCTAAACTCTGGACCAGAATACACCTTGTTTGTATTTTGTTAATAGGTTTCTTTTTTCAACAGTGTTCCAGTGATCGGGATACAGTTGCGGAATTTGGAAATAAAAAAATTACTTTGCCGGAATTCAGACAGGCCTATCTTAATGTTCTCAAGCAACCCAATGCCTATGACAGTAAAGAATTGCGGGAAAATTTTTTAGATGAACTGATCAATCGGCGTCTGGTTGCAGCCAGAGCATCAGCAGAAGGTCTGGATGAAGAGGAGCGCTTTTTATATACAGTCAGAGCCTATGAAGATAAATGCCTGCGCGATGCTCATTATGAGCATGTAATCAAACCACAAATAACCATAGATACCAAATTGGTTAAACAGGTATATGCTTACAGCACACAACAGAGGGAAGTATTTCATCTTTTTGTGACAAGTAAGTCTCAGGCGGATAGCTTGTACCAATTGCTCCAACAAGGTGCTGAATGGAACAGGTTAGCGAAGGATATTTTTGAAAACCAAATTCTGGCCGAGAGTGGAGGCTATTTGGGATGGGTATATTGGGACCAGATGGAATATGACCTGGCATTGGCAGTATTTTCACAAAAATTAAATTCGTTTTCCGATCCCGTTAAATCCAGCTTTGGCTATCATATATTGTTGGTGACTGATTTCCAATATACCCCTTTGATCAGTGAGGATGACTTTCACTTAAAAAAGCGGGCTACCCAAAAAATCCTGGAACAGAAGATAGGTGATAGAATTGCCAATGAATACATTACCAAACGGATGAGTGAGGTCAAAATTCAAATTTATCCGCAAACCCTAAGGCGTGTTGGAGAACATCTTAAAGCCGTCATTTCGCGACAGCCCTCTGCTTTTGATCAGGCCAGGGAAATGCAACTCCAACCTGAAGAAATACAGAGTCTTACCAACGATTTGTGGGAAGATCGTCATGAAATTTTAGTACTTATCGATAGTCAGGAGTACACCGTGGGTCAGTTTATTTTTCAATTGAACTTTGTTCCGTATCAGGCCGTCTACCAAAGCCTCAAAACCGCATTGGATTATGCTATCCGGGATTTTGTTCTAACCCGCGAAGCACGCCAGATGAACCTTCAGGAAAAAGATCAGCATGTTATGCTGAAGACTAATTTATATCGGGAGTTCCTTCTTCATCTGGATTTCCGGAGAAAATTAGCCCGGCAGGCCCGAGTAACCGAATTGCAGGTTTATAATTACTATGATCGTAACAAAGATGGTATTTACCGGGGTATGGATTATCCACAGGTAAGGAACGATATCGAGACATTTCTGCAACAAGAAACAAGCCGGATATCGGTTGTTGAATTCATACAAAAAGCACGCAACGAGCAAACAATCCGGAAGAACATGGCATTACTTCACTCATATTACGATAATATCAAACAAAATTGATCTACATAGAGCCGAACCAAGGATTCGGTAGGCGAGACTTTTTTGGCAATCAACGATTACTATTTTTATTCAGCATGCAATTCTTACTAATAAAATTTGAAAAACAGACTTTATTTCTTTTATTCATGGCCGTTTTTATTACATCCTGCTCGCAGACGACTTCCCCAGATCATAAGAACGGTAAGCAGGGTGATGATTCGATGCTGCCCTGGTTGAGTACATCGGGACATAAAATAGTCGACGACACAGGACAACAGGTAATATTACACGGCGTTAACCGCTCCGGTCTGGAATACGACCGGATTGGCGGAAACAGAATCAACAAACAGGAAATCGATCACATTTGTAATGAATGGCAGGCAAAAATTATCCGCCTGCCCTTTAATCAGGAGTGGATGACGAATAACGTGATATATCAGCAAAAAATTGATGAGATCATTGGCTGGATCAAAAAACATGGTGTTTATATATTGCTGGACCTGCAATGGGAAAATGAATCGGTAAAGATTCCGGCAATTCCCAATGAACAGGCTATCACCATGTGGCGTGATATAGCTTTCCGTTATAAAGATGAACCAGCCGTATTGTATGATATACACAATGAAGCCCATGATATTGATTTTAACTCCTGGCGCAATCGGGCGGTTCAAATTATAGAGTCCATACAAGAGGTTCATCCAAAAGCGTTGATTCTGGTCAGCGGATTAAATTGGGCCAGTGATATTTCGATGTGGGCAAGTAATCTCCTTGATTACCAAAATATTGTTTACTCTGTTCATGTTTATCCTAATTGGGGTGGAAGCAGTACCTGGGATCGACGATTTGGTAATTTCAGTCAGAATATACCCATCTTTTGTGGTGAGTTTGGCGGCGAAGATCAGGATATTCAGTGGGGTAAGGATTTAATCCGTTATTTGTACCAGCACCGTCTGGGTTGGTGTGCCTGGTCCTGGGTCGATTGGCCCCATTTAACCGATCGCGATGATCATCTAACACCGACCCCATTTGGTTCGTTGGTTAAGTCGTATTTGCAAAGATTTTCATTACTGGACTCACTGCAGAATCAGATAATAAATCTCAGGTTTAGTTTCGTGGAAGCGACACGGGCAACGATAACATGGGAAACGGAATGGGAATCCGACTCCAAAGTCCTCTACGGGACTTCATCTGCTTATACGGACAGCATTTACGCGGCGGCATTGTTAAAAAATCATATGATTAAACTGGATAACTTGCAACCGGGTACAACTTATCACCTGCAAGCAATTTCAGCCGATGAACTGGGAATTACCATTTCCAGTAGGGATACCTTATTCATAACTTTGACACAATAAACAAATTAGACCGGGGAGGATAATCGGATTGTATTGTAAATCATTAGTTATCAGCAGGCTGTTATTACCTTCTATCTTACAAAATAAATAAAAGGAATCAAGAATGGTGAAAATCTACTTTTTGTTTTTTATTTGTCTTATTTTTCATTCGGCATGTGCTCAGCAACAGGAAGGTTTCGAGCATTTTATTACAGCACGGGGCGACCAGCTCTTTGACGGTGACAAAACCTTCCGTTTTATTTCCTATAACATCCCCAATTTACTTACCGTTGAAGACAATATGCCCTTTACTGAGACGAATGCCTGGCGTTTACCCGATTCCTATGAAATTCAGGATGCTTTGCGAACAATCAAACAGGTTGGTGGAAAAGTTGCCCGTACTTATGTCATAACAGTCAGGCGCAAAAACGATGATCCGCGGGTGGATAAATTTGTCGATGGACCCGGCCAATTCAACGAGAGAGCCTTTCTCAGTATGGATACGGTAATCACCCTGGCAAATAAAATTGGCGTACGCTTGATCATTCCCTTTGTGGACAACTGGAGATGGATGGGGGGTAAACCGCAGTATGCAGAATTTCGCGGTAAAAATGAAGAGGCTTTCTGGACGGACGAACAAATCAAAGATGATTTCAAAAAGACCATAGCTTTCATTTTGAATAGGGTCAATACGGTAACTGGTATTCCGTATAAAGAAGATAAAGCAATTCTGGCCTGGGAACTGGGTAATGAATTGCGTGATGCTCCCTTGCATTGGATTGCTGAAATGGCTGCCTATGTAAAATCAATCGATAAGCAACACCTGCTAAATGATGGTATCCAGGGCTCCACCATTGCGGATGGTGTATTGCTTTTAGAGGATATCGATTTGCTCAGCTCACACCATTATGAACACAATCCTGATGAGATGATTGCTAATATCAAAACCTGTCTCAATCAGGCAAGGGGTAAAAAACCTTACTTCATCGGTGAATTTGGATTTATCAGTACGAGTGCGATACACGCGGTTCTGGATTTGGTTCAACAAAATTCATCCATTGCCGGGGCATTGATCTGGAGCCTGCGATTTCATAACCGCGA
>Ga0114946_10001020_pt1 | contig 19297 bp, 17 predicted proteins | sample WalLakDeSediment_FD_88676 | JGI IMG/M metagenome (GOLD analysis project Ga0114946, IMG submission 88676) | Lake sediment microbial communities from Walker lake, Nevada to study Microbial Dark Matter (Phase II) - Walker Lake 11/02/13 Deep Sediment | ecosystem: Environmental > Aquatic >...
GGGGACCATCTCAAGGCGGTAGGCGGTCCCTGCGGGACCACCCTGAGGCCTGACCCGGTCCCGACGGGCCCATCAGAGGGCTTTGCGGTCCCCGGGGGACCACCTCAAGGCGGTAGGCGGTCCCTGCGGGACCACCCTGAGGCCTGACCCGGTCCCGACGGGCCCATCAGAGGGCTTTGCGGTCCCCGGGGGACCATCTCAAGGCGGTTGGCGGTCCCCTAGGGGCACCTCGCGTCTGGTGGTTCGCCCGATTGCCGTTCCAATGCGGCCTCTGCCAGAGCGATCTGCCCGCTCCCCCTGGCACAGAGGTCTGCCTGCGTGGACCTGACACACACAGTTGTCATCTCGGTGTTGACGCGCGCCTTAGTCGATGCTAAACTTCATTTATGTTTATCTCTATCACGCTAACACAGTAAAGAAAAGGCTGCGCCAGCTATCCTAGGTCCAGCCAGGCTGGGAAGGAGCAGGATGCCGATGGTCAAGTGTGGGCAGCGGTTGCCGCAAGGGTTCGAAGATCTGGGCCCCGACCGCCGTGAGCGCGTGGAAGCACTAGGCACCGAGCTGGCAACGCTCTTTGCCAGCTGGGGCTACCGGCGCGTGGAGCCGCCCGCGATCGAAAACTATGAGACATTCGCTGCTGGCAGCCCTTCGTTCTCGGCCGACCGGGCCTACCGCTTTCTCGATCGCGACGGCCGCTTGCTGGCCCTGCGGCCCGACATCACCACCGGTGTGGGAAGAATGATTGCGCAGGCTCTCCGCGAAGACAGCCGGGCTGTTTCGCTTCCCCTGCGCCTACGATATGAAGGCATCGTCTTCCGGCGCGAGCCACAGGGCAGCGCCAGGTCGCACGCTTTCGAACAGGCCGGCGTGGAGCTCATTGGCGTTGCCGGCCCCGACGCCGACGCCGAGGTGATCGGCTTGGCCTCGGCAGCTGCCCATCTGGCCGGGCTGCCCGAAGTGCGGCTGCTCATCGGGCATTCGGGACTGGTCAAGGGCGCCATGCAGGCCGCGGGACGCGGTTCGCCCGATGTTGAGGAGCAGTTCCGCGCGGCGTTGGCCAGGAGGGATCTAGTGGCGGTTTCGGCCATGATCGGCTCGGACCTCGCCAGCGTGTTGACCGGTGGTCCGTTCGATCCGGTCGCGGGCCGCGAGGCCCTCAACCGCCTAGCCGGGGCCGCTGAGGCCCAGATCGCCTCCGGCGCCCGGGAGCTGTTGGCCCTGTATGACTTGTTGGATGAGTATGCGACACCCGAACCCTGGCTCGAGCCTGTCCTGTTGCGCGACCTCGACTATTACTCCGGCGTGGTCTTCGAACTCCTGAGCCCGGCCTTCCCCGAGCCGCTGGCCGGCGGTGGCCGCTATGATGGCCTGCTGGGCAAGTTCGGCGCTGGCGCGCCGGCGACCGGCTTTGCCGTCAACTTGACAGCGACAAGCCAGGCCGGACCGGGGCAGGTGCTTCGCCCGCGACAGCGGGTCGCCCTGGCCTGGGCCGATGCCGCCGCCCGGGGTCAGGCGCTGCGCATCGCTCATCGCCTACGCGAACAGGGCTCTGTAGCGGAGACCTTGCCGGAAGCCGCCAATCTGACCGAAGCTTTGGCCGCGGCGGCCTCGCGGCCGGTCGATCGCCTGCTCTTCGTATCCGAGTCAGGCTATCGCGAGATTCGCGTTTGCGGTGACCAGCCCGCCGGCCAAGCCGGGCTCGCCGGCGTGGCCGGCATTCACTGAAGCCTGCCCCACCGGTAGGGCCATTTCCACCGATCTCTGACAAAGGAGCTACGACTATGCCCATTTCGCTGGCGGTGCCCCGGGGGCGTCTGTTTGAGCCGGTCCTTGAGCTTTTTGCGGCCACCGGAGTGCCGCTCGTTCCTGAGGACCAAGAGCGCCGGGAGCTTGTAATCGAGCGAGACGGCTGGCGGTTCTTGATGGCCAGGCCTCGAGACGTCAGCCTGTTCGTGGAGCACGGATTGGCCGATTTCGGTGTTGCCGGCAAGGAGGCCCTGCTGGAGACACCACGCGATGTAGTCGAGTCACTCGACCTTGGGATCGGTCGATGTCGCCTGGCTCTGGCCCGGCCGGATGGGGAGCCAACCGAACTGCGGCGCATCCGGCGGATCGCCACCAAGTACCCGCGGCTGACTGAGGAGTACGCCGCCCGCACCGGCCTGACGGCGCAGGTGCTGGTGATGCACGGCTCTGTTGAGTCCGCGGCGACCCTGGGGCTCGCCGACGCCATCGTCGATCTAGTTGAAACCGGCAGCACGCTTCGAGCCAACGGTCTCGTCGTCGTGGACATCCTGGTTGAATCCTCAGCCCGCCTCATTGCCAACCCTGTTGCCTACCGCCTGCGGTCAAGGGAGGTCCGCGAATGGACCGAACGCCTCAGGCAGCAGGTTGACCAGACGAGGGCAGCGGTCGAGCTCGCGCAGGAGAGGCAGGCGGTCGACGGTGGTTAGGCGGTCCGTGCCGGTGGGCGACCGGATTGTGCGCGTGCTTGATGGAGAAGATTTCTGCGCTCAGTGGCGGGCCAATGCCTGGGACCAGGCCGGGGCATCAGACAGAGCTGGCGGTCAAGACGGGCCGGAATCCGTTCGCAAAGCCGTGGCCGAGATTATCGAAGACGTCATGCGCAGGGGCAAGGACGCCCTTTTGGACTGGACCGAACGATTTGACGGGGTGAGGCTCGAGGAACTCGAGATATCGCCAGCCAGTCTGCGGGCGGCGGCGGCCAGGGTACCGCCCGAACTGCACCGGGCGATTGAGGCGGCAGGCCAGCGCATCAGCGAGTTTGCCGCCAAGTCAGCGGCCTCCCTGCGCCCGTCGCTGGCCAGCGACGCTGCGCAGATCCTAACCGGTACCGGCGATGGTCCAGAGACTGGTGAATACTGGTTGCCCCTCGCCTCAGCCGGCCTCTACGTGCCTGGCGGCCGTGCACCGTATCCATCGTCCGTCCTGATGACGGCTTTGCCGGCCAAGGCCGCGGGAGTGGCGCACCTTGTGATGGTAACCCCGCCGGGCCGCGGCGAGCTGGTCGCTCCAGCCGTGGCGGCCGCGGCGTTGCTGAGTGGAGTGGACCGGGTCTTCGCCTTGGGCGGAGTACAGGCCATCGCTGCGCTTGCTCTGGGAGCAGGTGGTGTTCCCCGGGTCGATAAGATTGTCGGCCCCGGCAACGCCTACGTCACTGAGGCCAAGCGGCAGTTGTACGGAACCACCGGCATCGACGGGCTAGCTGGCCCCAGCGAGGTTGTTGCTGTGAGCTCGCGCTGCGGCGGCGAGGCCGACTTGGCCGCGCAGCTTCTGGCGCAGGCTGAGCACGACCCCGATGCCCTTTCGCTCGGGGTCTTGATCGGCTCACTACGCGAGGAGCGGGTTCTACAGGCGCTGGTGGAGGGGCTGGAATGTTTGCCGGCCGAGCTGGCGGCCACAGCCCGGCAGTCGCTGGCTGCCCGGGGAGGCCTGATTCGCGTTCCCGACCGGGAAGGCGCCTTGGAGGTTGTGCGCGAAGTCTGCCCCGAGCATCTGTGGGTGGATTTGACCGGAGGGGCACCCGAGGCCGAGTTCGTCCTCCGGGCAGCCGCACACTCGGGTGCCGTTTTTGTCGGTGCCTATTCGCCTGTGGCGTTCGGCGACTACGTTGCCGGGCCGAGTCACGTGCTGCCGACTGGGCGTTCGGCGCGCTGGGCTTCGCCTTTGGGCCCCGCGGACTTCATGCGCCGCGTCAGCCTGGTGCGGCTGGACCGGCGGACAGCGGGGCTGCTGGCGGGCAGCGCCGCCACCCTGGCTAGGGCAGAGGGCTTCCTGGCCCACGAGCGGTCTTGCCTCGGAGCGGCCCAGGACACGGAGGTGCGATGATTTGAGCAACGAGTGGATGGACCAAATCAGGCAGGCCTGGCGCGAGGGACTGGGCCCGGGCCTGGTGCGCCAGCATGCCAACGAAAGCCCTTGGGACGTACCGGCCGAGCTCAAGGCCGACATCATCCAGATGCTGGCTGAGCTACCATTCAGCCGGTACGATTGGGCGTTGCGGCCCCTGCTTTTGGCGGCCCTGGCCCGCTATACGGGAATGCCCGCCGACTGCATCGTGCCGGGCACCGGCGCAGATGAGCTGATCCAGCTGAGTATGATATCTCTGGTGGGACCGGGGGGGCGGGTTGTCACCACGTCGCCGACCTTCTTCGTCTACCCGCACACAGCTGCCGCCCTCGGCCGGGAGGTCCAGGACGTGCCGCTCCGGCGGCCCGGGTACGAGCTCGACGTGGCCGGCCTGCGCCGGGCTGTGCGGCCCGGCGACCTCGTGTTCATCTGCCGGCCCAACAATCCCACCGGCAACGTCTTTGCCGCCGCCGATGTCCTGCAGGTTCTCGATGACTGCGAGGCCCGCGGAGCCACCGTGGTGCTCGACGAGGCCTACTACGAGTTCTGCGGCCAGACCCTGGTTGACGAGATCATCTCTGGGCGGCGAGAGCGGGTGCTCGCGCTGCGGACCATGTCCAAGGCGTTCCGCCTGGCCGGTCTGCGCCTCGGCTACGCCCTGCTCGCCCGTCCCTTGGTGGAGCCGTTCGAACGGGCCCGCCTGACCTATAACATCAGCGCCGCGTCCATGGTGGCTGCCTTAGGGGTGCTCTCACAACCAGCGCTGGCGGCCCGGACGGCAAAGACCACAGCTGAGCTGCGCAGCCGGTTCAGCGAGAGGCTGGCAGGATTGCCCGGCGTGACCGTCCACCCCAGCGAAACCAATTTCATCTTCGTCGAGCTGCCGTGCGCAGCCGAGCCTGTACAGCGGGCCCTCGCCGAGCAGGGCCTGTTGCTGAGATACTTCGCTGGCAGCGAGCAGCTAGCGCAAGCCCTGCGGATCAGTATCGGGGACGATGATGACAACGAGAAGATAGTTGCCGCTTTGGACCAAGCGCTGCGCCGGTTCGCAGATTGCCCGGGAGGCCCGCCGCAATGAGTGGCCCATCCCGCCCGCGCTGGGCCAAGGTGGAGCGCCGGACCGGCGAGACTGCCGTGAGCCTCAGCGTGTCCACCGCTGACAGCGGCGAGGTAGATGTGTCGACGGGTGTCGGCTTCCTGGATCACCTGGTCGGGGCCCTTGCGAAGTGGGCCGGCTGGTGCCTGCAGATCACGGTGGCCGGGGATGCCTGTCTTACCGGGCCGCATCACGTGGCCGAGGATGTCGGCCTGGCCCTGGGCGAGGCTCTGCGCGCTTTGCTCTGGGGACCAGGGCCGGTTCCGGCGGCGGAGTCGGCCCCGGGTGTGGTCCGCTTCGGCGAAACGCTGACGCCGATGGATGAGAGCCTGGTCCTTACGGCCCTGGACATCTCCGGTCGCCCTCTTGCCCGGCTGGCCGGATTCGGCGATCTCCGGGTTGCCGGGGCGGGCGGCGAGTTCTGCGGCCAGGACTGGGAGGCGTTCTGTGGCGGACTTGCGCTTGGAGGCCTGCTCACCCTGCACCAGCGGGTCATCGACGGCCGCGACGCCCACCATCTTCTGGAGGCGGCGGCCAAGGGTCTGGGCCGAGCTCTGGGCCGAGCCTGCGCCCCAATCGAGGGCGGCGCAACCGGCAGCCAGGGTAACTCGACCAAGGGGCGGGTTAGGCTGGAAGTGACCCTTTGACGCTGATCATCCCGGCCGTCGACATCATGGACGGCAAATGTGTGCGGCTGGTCAAGGGCGACCCGAACGCCGTCACGGTGTTCGGTGACGATCCGGTCGAGGTGGCTAGGCAGTTCGCGGCCTCCGGTGCTCGCCGGCTGCATGTCGTCGACCTGGATGCGGCACTCGGGCGGCCCGCGCAAGGCCTGGCGGTGCTGGAGGCGTTGGTCAAGGCGACCGGTCTCTGTGTGCAGTTTGGCGGTGGTCTGCGCAGCCTGGAGTCACTGCGTCAGGCCAAGCTGGCCGGGGCGACGTGGGTCATCACCGGCACGGCGGCCTTGGCCGAGCGGTCGTTCCTGGCGGCTGCGGCCGCGGAGCATGGCGACAGCCTGATTGTCGCCTTGGACGTGCGGGACGGTAGGCTGTTGGTTTCCGGCTGGCGGGAGGGCGCAGCCCTGACCATGTCGGCCGCCCTGGAGGAAGCCGCGGCGTGCGGCGTAGGAAGGCTGATGATTACAGATGCCGGCGCCGACGGCACGCTGGGCGGCGTGGACCCTGGGGTGATGCAACCGGCCCGCGGTCGGGGCTTCAGGTTGATTGCGGCTGGTGGGGTTGCCGGTGCCGGTGACGTGCGGCGGTTGGTCGCGGCCGGGGGGCCGGACTTGGAGGGCATCGTAATCGGCAGCGCTTTGCTGCGAGGGCGGATCAGCCTGGCTGAGGCGCAGGCTGCAGCCGTTGAGGAGGCCTGCGAGTGAAAGAGTTGTTGCCCGTGATTGCTCAGGACCAGGACACAGGCGAGGTGCTGATGGTGGCCTGGGCCGATCGCGAGGCGCTGCAGCGCACGCTGGAGTCCGGCGAGGCGTGGTACTGGAGTCGCAGCCGTCAGGAGTACTGGCACAAGGGTGCTACTTCGGGGAACACGCAAGAGCTGGTTGAAGCTTGGACGGATTGCGACCGGGATGCGGTGCTGATCAAGGTCCGGCCGAATGGGCCGGCCTGCCATACCGGCCAGCGGTCCTGCTTTTTCCGGCGGCTTGGCGTGGCGGGGTTGGATGACCTGACCTACGTCTCATCAGCCGACCGGCCTGGCGAGCCGGTGGGGCCGGACCGGCCGCTGGGGCAGGGTGGTTTCATCGAGAGTTTGGAGGCGTTGATTGCCGAGCGCGAGCGTGAGCGCCCGGAGGGCTCCTATGTGGCGGGCCTGCTTACGGCGGGACCGGAGCGGGCGTTGCAAAAGGTTGGCGAGGAGGCTGTGGAGTTCATCCTCGCCGCCGCCCGCGCGAGGCGCCAAGCCGAGGCTGGGGCTGATGAGCTGGTCGGTGAGGCGGCAGATCTGCTCTTTCATCTGCTCGTCGCGATGCGTGCCCATGGGTTGGCCTGGTCCGAGGTCCTAGCGGAGCTCCAGAGGCGGCATGTTGCGGCCGGGTCGGGCGTGCGGCCGGAAACTAATCGGGGGCCGACGACGTAGAACAATATCAAAGGTAACCAATGCCGGAGGACTGGCGTTTGGGTCGTCGCATCTCCGCACATCACGTTCCGTGCCGTCCTAGTACCGCCGCGCTGGCAGGTTGACTCGAGGAGTCGGTACTATGCCCTTTGTGATCTTCTTGATCGTGGTCGTGCTCGCGGCTAGCTACCGGTTGAGTACGAGGTATGAGTACACTCGCAAGTCGCGCCGTATTCTCGGCGGGACCGCCTTGGGATGCGTGCTTGTTGCGGTGCTGTTCAACCTCTGGTTGTTCCCCGGCCTCAACCTTCTGTACATGGCGCTGGCCGTGATTGGCGTGTTCATGCCGCTTTACGCGGTGGCGGCTCTGATAGTGGTGGAGATGTGGCGCAAGCGGCGGCAGGCTGTGTTTGACGAGAACATCAAGGGCTTGCGCGAGGTGGAGGAGCGGCTGCTGGAGGAAACCACCAAGAGCCAGCAGCAGATGATCCTGGCCGAGCATAAGCGGCAAACCTTGGAGGAGGTCCACCGGGATCGCCTCGGTGAGCAGCGGCGAATTCGGTCGTTCCTCGACCAGTGGGAGCGCGACGAAGGGCTCGCCCGGATCAGGTCAATTAAGGTCCAGGAGTGGCGGGAATCGTTTGCGGGCATGTCCGCCGACGAGATCCGCGCCAAGCGGGACGAGCTCGCGGCGCAGCTGGCCGAGCTGGAAGGCGCGCCCGAGGGCAAAGAGGTTGCCCAAGACCGCATCGACCAGCTTCGTGCCCAGCATAGCGTGGCCAGTCTGGTGGCTTTGGCCGCAACGTTGGACCTGCCCAACGCGGAATTGGGCGATTTGGAGAAGAGGATGGACGAGGCCAGGTCGAACAAGACCGAGGCTGAGCGCCAACTGGACGCCGTGCGCTTTGAGCTTGCCGAATGGGAGCGGCGGCGCAATGAGTTTCTGGCTGAGAGGATCGTTGTGGGCGCCTGACGACCCAGGCGTGTGGTCCGGCCAGAATGGGGGGAATCAGGTAGTGAGCATCATCAGCTCTTACTCGACAAAGATCAAGCTCGCACCGCGGGCCAGCCGAGGCAGCGGTTCTCGGACCGACCCGACGTGGAAGCTTTTGCACGAGGCAGTCATCGCTGCGGCCGAGGAGCTCGGCGGTGAGGTTGGGGTGGAGATCGCCGACTACAGCGGTACCACTCGCGGCGTGGATTTCGCCATCTCAACACCCGAGTTTCCGCGCGGGGCCGGCATTGTGGTGTCGCCTGGCGGTGAGGTTCGGTTCCTCTATGACCACTACGGTGGGTATCGCCGGCAGGCACAGCAGATCTGCGATCTCGTGACCAAGCATTACACGACGTTGGCCGTGGCCCGAGCTTTGCGGGAGCTCAACTACGAGGTGGACGTGGCAGAGACGGGGCAGGGCGCCGAGCGCCGCGTGATGGTCCGGGGAGTGATGTAGGATGACCAAGAAGATTGACGTCCAAGTGAACCGCGACGGCACCTTTCGCGCGGAGTTTTCCGGATTTGCCGGGGATGAGTGCATCGACCAGGCGGAGCGCCTGCAGACGGTGCTGGCAGGCTTTGGCCTGGTGGTGGAGCCCATCACGGTTGAGCGCAAGGATCCGGCGCAGATTGCCCTGGAGATCGGCGATGACGAGGAGACCGAGCAAAAGATAGGCCAGGAGGTGCCGCGCTGATGTCGTCGGACCGGACGGTCGAGCACCCGCGCACCGTCTCGGCCGGGACCGGGCTCGATCAGCCGTCCAGCCTGCTGTTGGTAAGGGTTTTCGCCGATCGAATCGAAGTCTCGGAGCAGGTGAGCGACAAACGCACGGCTGAGTTGTTGGCCAGCCTGCGCCGCCTGGGCGTTCACGGTAAGGTGAGCTTTCAGACGCCTTGCGGTTGAGCCGTTTTGCCGCGCCTAGCTGAGATTGAGGAGGCACCGCCTTGTCCTGGCTGACACGGATGGATACCAAGTGGATCGAGGACGGTCTGCTCAAGCGGCGTAGCAACTACTCGCCGATCATCTGCATCGAGTCCACCGACCCCAAGCGGCTGCAGCAACTGCGGTCCTACATCGGTGCCGATAGTGAGTTGCGGCGCTTCGATTACCTGTTCGTCTACGACCAGTGGAACGGCCTCCACCGGCTGTCACCGACTAACCAGGGCCTGATTGAAGAGGCCCACAAGAAGGCGCAGAGCTCCTCGCCTGTGATGCAGCGCCTGGGCGAGGAAGCCGGCCCGATGACGCAGTTCAAGTCGGTGTTGAAAGAGGTCGACCCATACCTCAAGAAGCATCGGAGTATCTTTTTGATCCAGAATGTGGCTGAGCATCGCGAGGCCGAGACCGGGCTGCAATCGGCGCTGCGGTCGTGGGCGATCGACCCGACGGTGGTGTCGCGCGGCTCCATAATCTTCCTGGTTACGGCAGACGTGGACCGCATCCTGGATTCGTTCACCCGCGAGCTGGTGGTGATCATGCCGGTCGATCCGTCTTCTAGGGGTGAACGTGAGGAGATAGTTCTCTCGACGGCCAAGGAGCTTGAAGTGGCCCTGGATGAAGAGCAGCGGGCCGAGTTGGTGATGGCCACGGCTGGGCTGAACCTTCATCAGATGGAGAGTATACTGCTGGAGGCGTACTTCACCACCCGGAGTTTCCCCCTGTCGGCGATCAAGAATCTCAAGTCAAGCCTGGTCAAACGGTCTGGCGTGTTGGAAGTGAAGGATCCCGACTTCGGCTTCGAGGATATCGGCGGCTATCAAGTCGTCAAAGACTTCATCCAGAAGTACGTGATCAACGTGCTTCGCTACGCCGACCGCGCCAAACGCTTCGCTCTGCCGCTGCCGCGCGGTATCCTGTTGTTTGGGCCGCCGGGCACCGGCAAGAGCTTGTTCGCCAACGCTTTGGCGCGGGAGGTCAACCTGCCCTTCATCAATCTGGTTACGGAGAACATCTACTCCAAGTGGCTCGGCGAGTCGGGGCAGAATCTCAAGAATGCAATCACCCTTGCCGAGAAGATGTCACCGGCGATCGTCTTCATCGACGAGATCGATCGCTTCGGCAAGCGGGGAGTGTCAGCCGACTCGGCCGGCGAGGAGACCAAGCGAGTGTTCTCCCAGTTTCTGGAGTGGCTGGGCCGTACCGATCGCCAGTCGATCATCGTCGGCACTACGAATGTACCTGACCACTTGGATGAGGCGTTCTTGCGCACGGGACGGTTTGACTACAAGATACCGTTTTTGTACCCCGGCGACGACGCCCGGATCGACATTCTTCGCGTCCACCTAGGACTTAAAGGTGAGCACCGGCAGCGGGCGCCGTTGGCGATGGAGCCGGCGGATATGGAGGCCTTTCTCGCGGAGGACATTGTCCCCGTGACCCGTAACTTCTCCGGCGCCGAGCTTGAGGAACTCGTTGTGCGAGCCAAGAGGCACGCCTTTGACCGGGGCGCAACCGGCTTGGACGCTGCGGATTTCATCTCGGGGGCTCGGACGTTCCGCGTCGACGAGCGGCAACGCCGGCAGACTATCGAAATATGCCTGGAACAGGCCCGTCGCTTCACCGACGATCAGAGTTTCCTGGACAACCTGGAGGAGGAGATGGGTGCGGAGCTCGAGTGACCCCAGTCGTCGGCTCCCTCGAGCGTCGGTTCGCAGGTCGCGCTGAGCCCGGAACAGTCGTCCTCTGGCCCCGCAAGGGGCTTTACTCTTGCCGGCGGTGGCCGCAGGGAGCGGGAGGATAGCCACCTCTCTTCGCCGAAAAACATCCACAGCCATCTCCTGGGATTTGTCCCGTCCCGGAGGTAGCCGGCGGCCTCGCTCAAGCCTGCGCAATCTGCTGCAGGCCATCAAGCCCGACTTCATCAGGGGATCAAGGTGGGAGTCCCGTCCGCCGTTGAACTGGAAAGGCGTTGTGGCGATTGGCCTCGCGACTCAACCCGCACGGTCTGACCTCAACCCAGGGGAGCACTACCGGGAGGCTACCTGCCATGTCCGGCCCAGACGCAACCGGCGCTTTGGGCAGTATGGATCGCCTTGCCCACGATCTGGTTAACCAGGTGGCGGCGATTGGTGGTTTGGCCCAGATGGGACGGCTGGCAGCGACCGCGCACGACAAGGATGGCTACCTGTCCCGCGTGGAGTCGGCAGCAGGAGATATGGCCATCATGGTGCGAGAGAGCTTGGGCCCTTTCTCCGGTGACCGGCGGCGCCCCATCTCCTGCAGTGGGGTCCGCGCGTTGGTGGCCGAGGCGGCCGGTCTAGTCGGTCCCCGTTTTAGGGCCAAACGGGTCGATCTGGCGTTATCCTGTCGGGAGCAGCTGCCGGAATGCCGTCTTGACCCTGTGTCTGTGAAGCGGGCCATCGTCAACGCCCTCGACAACGCATTGGAGGCTACAGCACGCGACGGACGGGTTGCAGTCATACTGCGGCCGTGTCACGAGCCGCCGGGCCTCCGCCTGATGATCAAGGACAACGGCCGGGGCATCCCAAGACATCTGCTCGGGCAAGTCTGCCTTCCGGGCTTTACGACCAGGTCTGATGGTGCCGGATTGGGGCTGGTAGCCATTAGGGAGGCCGTCGAGTTGGTCCATGGTGGCAGGTTTGGCCTGAGCAGCCGCGAAGGGGCAGGGACGACGCTGCGCATGTTCCTACCGTGCTGAGGTGGCGCTGAGAAAGGGGCTGCTGGTGCATGAAGGGTGATTTGGAGTCGCCGGACCTGCTGGATGCGCGCGAGGCCGAGCTGGCCCGGTGCGAACTGCGCTTTGGGCGTCAGCTCTGGCAGGCGGTCCGCGGGGGAGTGCTGCCCGATTACGCCGCCTCTGAAGACGAGTGCGGCCGGTTGCTGGGCGACGATTCGGACCTGGTTCGCCTGGAAGCTCTCTACCGACGGGAGGGTGCCGAGGCCGCGCTGCGGCGTCGAGCCGCGCTTTGGCTGAGTACGGCGGCATGGCACCAGACCCGGCGCCGGGCCAACTTCGGTGCCCTTTTTGCGCAGCTGACAGCAGCGCTCCTCATGTACCGGGGTCGGGTGGGCCACGAGCTGCTTGACCTGGATGGCCTGCGGCGGTCCCTGCTCGCCAATGATGACCGCCACCAGCGCGAGCAAGCTTACCTGGGCTTGGTTGCTCTCGCCGGCGAGACCGGCGAACTGGTTGCCGATATGCGCAGCGGCCTCGTGACCGCTTGGGCGACGGAGGCTGGCGTGGGAGCTGAGCCTGGGTTCTGGAAACACCCCTTATCCGCTTTCGCCCTCGAGTGGCCGGGCTTGGACCTGATCGAGTTGGCCGGTGGATACCTCGACCGCACCGAGCATCTTCTGGATCGGTTCGGCCACCTCGCGCGGGAGCTCTTGAAAGTCAGCCGACTGCAAGCCTGGGATGTTGCGTTTGGCCTGCGCGCCCTGGCAGCTCGCTATGACCGGTTCTTTGCCGGCGCCCACCAGTCGTCCGCTCTATCTGCCAGCCTGCACTCGGCCGGTCTGCGCACCGACAACGTACCGTTGGCGGTGGCGGCGCAGCCAGCCTGGTTGCCGATGGGTTTGATGGGCTGGCCGGGACGCGACTGGCTGGCTGTAGGCATGGGCACAGGGGCGGGACATCTGGGCGGTCAATTGCCCGATCGGCGGGACCTATCGGTCGGCATTGCCGTGGGTGGTCCCCAGGGACCCCAGTCGTTCGGGCAGGATCTGGCGCGGGCCACTGGTGCCGCTTTCGCCATGTGGTACGGCCGGGCCGGGCACCTCGCGCGGCGCCGCAGAGCGGGCGGACTCGATCCTGCGGGCGCCTTGCTGGGCGCCCTAATGGTGGAGCCAGAGCATTTGAGCCGTCACACCGAGCTGCCGGCCGGCGAGGTGTCAACCTACCTTGCTCAGGGTTGTCCGCGCTCGGGGCTTCTCCGCGCTATTGAGCTGCGGTTTATGGCGGCGCATGCCGCCACGGCCTGGACGCTGTTCGCCGAGCCGGATCAGGACGCGGCGTCCGTGGCCGGATGCTGGCTCAGCCGGGCTGCCGGAACGCCGATCGACGGGCGACTGCTGCCGCTGGACTTGGCCAGCCTGATCGATCCTGCTCATTGGCCGTTGCTGTTGGTCACCGAAATCGCCGCCGGTCAGCTCGCGGCTCACCTGCTAGCGGAGCATGGTAAGCTAGTAGGTGACCGCCGGACCGCTGAGTGCCTGGTCGAGTGCTTCTGGCGTCACGGCAGGCTTGTCCCTGCTCAGCAGGCTCTGGAGCTTGCTACTGGCTCAGCTCTGGACCTGGGTGCAGAGGTTGCTGCGATATCGTCTCACGCGGGAGTGTGAAATTGTGCTGGTTTTGCACCCAATAGGCGGGAATCGGTGAACCAAGTATCGAAGACCTACAGGTCTGGCCGAAGTTGAGGCCGCGAAATACACGCGAAGGGTCAGGTGGACGATGGGCGAGCTCACTTCACTGTTCAGGGCGCAGTCAATCGCTGTGATTGGTGCCTCCAAGACACCTGGGAAGATCGGCCACTCGATCTTGTCCAACATTGTCTCCAGCGGTTACCAGGGGGAGCTCTACCCGATCAACCCGCGGGAAGAGGAGATCCTTGGCATGCCGTGTCACGCTGATCTGTCGGACCTAGGTGGCCAAGTGGATGTCGCAGTCGTCGCCGTGCCGGCTCCCCTCGTCCTAGACGTCGCCGAGCAGTGCGGTCAGGCCGAGGTCAAGAACCTCGTGGTCATCAGCGCCGGTTTCAAGGAAGTGGGCGGTGACGGGGTGGCGCTCGAGGCAGAGCTGCTCAAGATCTGCCGCGCGCACGACATGCGCCTCGTCGGCCCGAACTGCCTCGGCGTCATGGACACCCACACTCCCTACAACGCCTCGTTTTCGAAAGACTTTCCGCTCAAAGGCGAGATTGCGTTCTTCTCCCAAAGCGGCGCCCTTTGCCTGGCCATCTTGGACTGGAGCTTTTCTGAGGGGCTGGGCTTCAGCAAATTCGTGAGTCTCGGCAACAAGGCGGACTTGGCCGAACATGATTTCATCCTCGACGCGGCCGAGGACGACTACAGCCGGGTCATTCTGGCTTATCTCGAGGATGTCGTTGACGGCGAGCGGTTCCTAGAGTCGGTCGGCTATGCCTCCCGCAAGACCCCGGTGGTGATTCTGAAGTCCGGAACCAGCAAGTCCGGTGCTCAGGCGGCGGCTTCGCACACCGGAGCCTTGGCCGGCTCCGACCTGGCCTACGACCTCGCCTTCAAACTGGCCGGAGTGGTTCGCGCCCGCACGATGGAAGAGCTGTTCGATTTGGCGATGCTCTTCACGACGCAGCCTCTGCCGCATGGCGACAGGGTTGCCATCATCACCAATTCAGGGGGGCCCGGGATCATCGCCACCGACGCCACCGAAGCCAACGGGCTGCGCATGGCGCGCTTTGATGACGAAACCATTGAGGCCCTGCGCGCGGGCCTGCCGGTCACAGCCAACCTGCACAACTTGGTAGATGTGATCGGTGATGCCGACATGGACCGCTATGAGTTTGCCATGGAGCACGTATTGCGTGACGCCAATGTGGACTTGCTGCTTGTCGTGTTGACCCCGACCGCCGTCATCGATATCCCGGAGTTGGCGCGCAAAGTGGTGGGCATGCGCCAGAAGTACCCGCATAAGCCGATCGTGACCAGCTTCATCGGCGGCCGCAACATCCTTGAGGCCGCTCACATCCTCGGCCGGGGCGGCGTACCCAATTACGGCTTCCCGGAACGTGCTCTGGCCGCGCTCAAGGGTTTCGTGGAGTTCACGGAGATCATCAAGCGCCCGCACTATCTCGGTACCCCCGAGGTGCCCAACAAGGATCACCTCAAGGTCCGCGAGATCTTCGACGCCGTCCGGGCCGATGGGCGTAAGGCATTGCTTGGCAGTGAGTCGGCCGCGGTGGCCTTGGCTTACGGCATCAAGGCCCCAGTACTCAGGCTGGCCAAGACGGCGGAGCAAGCGGTGGCCATTGCCGACGAGGCCGGTTATCCTGTGGTGCTCAAGGTCGCCTCACCCGAGATCCTGCACAAGACCGACGTCGGTGGCATCAAGGTTGGGGTCAAGACTGCTGAGGATGTCCAAGTGGTGTTCGACGAGATCATGGCGAGCGTCAAGGCCAAGGCTCCCAACGCCCGCGTCTACGGCATCGAGGTCCAGAACATGCTGCCCGCTGGCCGCGAGTGCATAGTCGGCCTCTCCAAGGACCCGACCTTTGGGACCATGATCATGTTCGGCCTCGGTGGCATCTACGTGAACGCGCTGGAGGATGTGTCCTTTAGGCTGGTGACCGGACTTACACATGACGAGGCGCGCCGGATGATCTCCGAAACCAAGGTGTACACTCTGCTCAAGGGATACAGGGGCGAAAAGCCGGGCGATATCGAGGGCATTGTGGATTGCATCGCCAAACTGGCCCGCTTGGCCAAGGACTTTCCCGAAATCACCGAACTCGACGTCAACCCGCTGTTCGTCTACCGCGACAGCGTGGTGGCCTTGGACGTCAAGATCACCCTGGAGTAGGTGCCCGAGAAGGCGGTCATGTCGGCCGTATGCGGGCCCAAGGCGTGATCATACGGCGGTAGCTCATAGCCGTGGCAGGCGCGCGTTGCGCTTGGGCGGTCACCTGCGGTTACCGCTCACCCTTTAAGGACCCGCGGACGACCTCTGCGGCCGCCTGTAGGGCCGGAGCCAACCGCTCTGGATCGCCTCCGCCACCCTGGGCCATCTGGGCTGTACCGCCGCCCTTGCCGCCGATCAAGTTGATGACCTGCCCCAGAAGCTTGCCGGCATCTATTGCCGTCTGGCGCTCACCGCGGGCAAACACGAGACGTGGCGGGTCTCCGCTCGAGGCCAGCAGCGCTACCATGCCGGCGTCGGCGAGACAAAGTGAGTTGGCCAGCAGCTTGAGATCCTCCGGGGTGTGGTCTGCGAGGATCAGGGCTACCAGCCGCCCCCCGCCAGGAAGCCGCTCGGCGCCGGCGGCCATCTCGAGCGCTCGCAGACGCAGCAACTCGGCGCGCATTGTCCGCAACTGCCTTTGGCGGGCGGTCGCGTCGGTCAAAGACCTCAAAGCCAGCTCGACTGCATCTTCCTCGGGTGAAGAGAACGCCGCGCCAAGGCGCCGCAGTTCATCGCGCCGCCTGGCCGCACGGGCCAGGGCGCGGTAGCCGCAGGCAAACTCAAGCCGCAAGCTATCGCGAATCTTGTCCCATCGCTGGATCGTCACCAGACCGATCTGCCCGGTGCTGGCAACGTGGGTGCCACCGCATGGCGAGCGGTCCAGCCCGGCAACGTCCACAACCCTCCACTCCGCGGCGGCCTTGGGGGCCGGCCCTCGGTCGCGCACGCGAAGCTTGGTCCGGTCGGATGTTTGGGAAGCCGCCTCGGCCCCCGGATCGACAAACTCCACATCGACCCGCCGGTCTGCAAATACCTCGGCACAGGCCAGGTGTTCGAGCTGGGCGATGAGATCGCCTAAGGTCTTTGCATCAGCCAGGCAGTGCGGCGCGAAGGCCAGGTCGACGGTGGCAGTTTCCCCGCTCAGGTGAAACCCTGTGGTCGGAGCCGACCATTCCCGGAGCGCGACTGCGGACAGGATGTGCTGGCCGGTATGCTGTTGCATGAGGTCAAAGCGTCGCGGCCAATCCACCTGGGCTTTGATGGTCTGGCCCGGGACGAGGCCGGGGCTGCCGTCCGTTTGAGCAGCCAGAAAGTGCAAGACCACCGCCGGATCCCGAGGGGCAAGGTCCGCGCCCAGGACCTCCAGATCCTCCAGCCGGCCACGGTCGGGGGGCTGGCCTCCGCCGCCCGGGTAGAACGCAGTGCGATCCAGCCGCACAGCCCAGGCGGCGCCCTGCGGAGCTCTTTGCGCCATCTCAGCGGTGACCCGGTCGACTTCGAGCACCACGGCCGAGAACTCGGCCAAGTCCTGGTGTGTGAGGTGCAGGAGTTCGGTGGCACCAGTCATCAGCGGTACCGCCGTTGCCCCAACCCTAGGCGCCTTGTAGCACCCAGACCACCCGCGCCCAAGGCCAGAAGCACGGTGGGGATTGCTGCGAGGCCGGCGCCTGTGGCTGTCAGCAGGTACACCAAAGCTTTGAAAGCCATCCGGAAGTCCGGCAGGTAGTCGGCGTAAACCAGTCCTTGCTGATAGTAGTACCAGACTATCTGGCCACCCAGGCCCCAGAGGACCAGGAGTGAGGTCAGAAGGGCCCCAAGGCCGACCGAGACCCGAGCGCCGAAGTCCAGGTTGCGCGTCATGAGCCCGCCGAGCAAGCCCGTCAGAACCATAAAGCCCGCACCTTCGAGCAGCCTCATGGAGATGAACGCCATGATCTGCTCCTCGCTGTTGAAGGCCGAGAATGAGTAAGTCAAACCTCTGATATAGGCGTACGTACCGTAAAACAGGCCAAAGAACAGGGCCGCAGCCAACAGCGTACGCCAGCTTTGGGGCGGCTTGGCCATCAGCAGCAGCACCAACAGCGGGGCAATCATCGCCAGGGCCGCCCGTGGCAGACGCGCCGACTGCTGCGACGTAAGCTGGCCCGCTCGGACCCTGGCTCTCTCCGTGGCCTCGGCCTGCAGGTAATCACGGGCCACCTGCAGCGCCCCTGCGTGGTCCGCCTGAGCGAGAAGGCTGCGCGCCTCCGTTACCGCCGCCGGCACGGAGGCGGGGGTGCCAATCCCAGTCAGGATTGCGGAGAGCCGCGCTCTCGCCACAGCTGTACTGACCATGCGCTCCGCTCGCCAGGCATCGTCTCCCGTCATCCAATCGCTAAGGAAGGTGCCAAGCGAATGGGCGGGAACACGCGCGCCAAGCAGGGCCGCAATCGACGGGGCGATGTCGGTTTGGCGAACCAGCGGCCACACACCGTCGATGCCACCAGCCTCATCGGCGGCCCGTGGCAGCTTGACCGTGTTGCCAGCCAGCACGAGGGGCGTTTCGAGGACTACAGGCTCCCAACCCCCGTGCCCTCCGCTGTCGATGTGCCCGTGGTCGGAGGTGACCAGAACGGTCACCCGGCCAAGGTCAAGCAAAGCCAGAAGCTCACCAAGGTAGCGGTCCACCTTATGGGCTTCGGCAAGGTACTCGGCGCTGGCGCCACCATGGCTGTGGCCTACGTCGTCCGTCCCCGAGAAGTAAACCACGGTCAACCCGGGTGGGGCACTACCCGCTTCCTCAAGGTACGCCCGCGCCATGTCCCGGACTTGCTGGTCATGGAGACCCGGCGTGTCCTTGTGCGGTCCGGGAATCATCACGTGGGTCAGATGGGCGCCATAGAGGTCTCTCCAGCCTTCCCAGCCGACAAACGCTGTGGGCAGACCCGCTCGTCTAACAGCGGCGAACATATTGTCGACCATGATGGGCCCCTCGTACCAGTTTGTGGTAACTCCGTGTACGTACGGAACAGTGCCGGTGGCCATGGTTGCGGCACCGGAAAGGGATAGGGAAAGTTGCTCGGCAAGAGCCACCAGACTGACGCCCTCCCGGCGCAGAGCCGTCAAGTTCTCAAGCTTGCGCGACGTGTCCACTCGCAGGCCGTCGATGACGAAGAGCACCACCGAGCCTGTCGGAGCCTGGTCGAAGCTAGGCTCAAGAGGAAGCGGTTTGGCAAAGGGGCTCTGATAGCCGACAACATTGTCCCAAACCCGGTCCAACAGCAACCGCGCACCGATTCCGGCTCCGGCCAGCAACGCCAGAACCAGAACAAAGCTGGCGCCGATGCGGAGTGGTCCCGGACGTGCGCGGGATGGTCCGACCGACAAAGGGCGAGAGTAACGTAGGTTCACTGCGCGTGGGCCTCCATAACCGTGTCTTGTGCTGCCACGTCAAACACTTTCGCCTGCGAAGGCGATTTCCTGTCGGAATACGCCGGGCAACAGCCACCGGCCCTATCTGGCTCTAATACCATGGTCCTTTGGCCTCGCCGCTCGGCGAAGGCAAGGCGACGTTCTCGTGCCTTGGCGTGTGGATAAGGCCGTCTCGGACGATCGTCTGTCCATCCCGGATCACGAGCCGGACCTGCCGTAGGTCATCGAGGCACTCGTCAGGGCGCCCGGCGACTACCAGAATGTCGGCCAGCTTGCCGGGCTCGATGGTGCCCAGGGACTGCCCCATGTCCAAGATCTGCGCGTTGATCCGCGTTGCGGCCTCGAGAGCTTCGGCGGCGCCCAACCCCGCCTGCATCAGCAGTTTGAGCTCCCTTAGGTACGCATCCGGCAGGTACCGAAACCAATCCATCACCAGGTCGGTGCCAACGCCGATCGTGA
>Ga0114946_10001021_pt1 | contig 19296 bp, 13 predicted proteins | sample WalLakDeSediment_FD_88676 | JGI IMG/M metagenome (GOLD analysis project Ga0114946, IMG submission 88676) | Lake sediment microbial communities from Walker lake, Nevada to study Microbial Dark Matter (Phase II) - Walker Lake 11/02/13 Deep Sediment | ecosystem: Environmental > Aquatic >...
CTAGCAGCCCGTGGTGAAAGTCCTCGCGCCGCCTCGCTTGGCCTTTTCGCCGAGGGCGGTGTCGCCGAAACTTGTAGTACGCCCGGTACAACTGCGTTTCGGCTGCTAGCCCTCGACGAAAATTCCGGCGCGAGGCGCCACGAGGACTTCCACCACGGGCTGCTAGCGAACGTCGCCTTGGCTGTGGCTCTGGGCTGCCTGTCTGTGCTCGGGTGCGACTTGGCGGAGTCGGGGTCGTCCTTGGCTGCGGTCAGCTCGCCGCACGGCCCTGAGCCCCTCGCTCTCATGAGCGCCCAGGCCCCGGCAGAGTCCAAGAAGCTGCCCCAGTCCAACCCCAAGTCCAACCCCAAGCTCAAGCCCAACCCCAAGCTCAACCCCAAGCCTCCCAAGCAGCCGAGCTCGCCGAAGATTCAGGGCGGCTACGTTCTGACTCATGAGCACCCGACCGTCGGCATGGCGTTCGGAGGCAACTACGCGTTCACCGGAGCCAGTGGCAACTACCAAAACGGTGTCATGCAGGACGGGTACACGGCGCCGTGCGGCGGATGCAAGCCGGGCAAGGCCTGCGATCACGGCGAGGTCAAGGGGAGCTTCACCGCCTTGGTCGGAGCGCTCGGCGGCGACATGGGCGACCACAAGAGCCACATGGGCCCGGTCCACGACAGCAATTCCCACGTTCGGTACAGCACCCAATGGATCTATGAAGCCTTCAATCCACCGGAGGCGCACCTGCAAGACACGAGGCTCAAGATCATGGTCGCCTACGCGGTCGAGAGCGAGGCGATGTGCGAGCAGCTCTACTACGCCAACAAGGGCAAGGGCGGCCCCGGTGGCGACGGATACCCGTGCAGCCGCGGCGACACGTTCGACTCCATGAAGCGCCAGCTCGACGCGCTAAAGGGCTGGGCGCAGGCCAACAGCTCGTGGATGGAGATCGCTTACTCGGGCGCCGACGCGCGACGCATCGTGAACGCGAACAAGCTCGCAATCGTGCTCGGCGTGGAGTCGGACTACGCCTTTGGTGCCGAGGACCGAACGTTCGACCCCACCCAGCGGCTGCAGCAGTATCACGATCTCGGGGTCCGGACATTCTACCTCGCGCACAAGGTCAACAGTCGACTCGCCGGCGCCGACATCTACCGTGCAAAGAGCGAGGTCGGCGGTAAGGTCATCCGCGCGACCCAGGCGATGGCGGGGTGCTTTTACGTCGACGACGCGGTCGCCAAATTCCCGCTGAAGAACAACGTGGGGCACATGTTTTGCAACAACGCTTGCGGCGACGGGCACTTCAAGGGCGGCAAGTTGACCGATGCGTGCGTGTCGCGCTACGGCGAGCTGTCCGAGGTCAACTACGCCAACTACTTCCTCGGCCACGGCGACGGCTGGTTCAACGGGTTCGCGGTCTACCCGCTGCTCCCGGGGTTCTCGGGCTCGGCGGGCAGTCGCGTTGTCGGCGGGGTCGAGCGCAACAACCTCGGCCTGTCGCACGATGGTGAGCGGGTGGTTCGCGAGGCAATGCTGCGGGGGATGATCGTCAACATCGACCACGTCTCGAGTCGGGCGCGGTTCGAGATCGCCGATATCTCGAAGGAGTTCGGCGGCTATCCGCTCAACGCCCTCCACAACAACCCCAACTCGAGGCCGCAGGCCAACAGCACCAGCAAGCTCAAGACCCCGGGTCCCAACGAATACGACATCGACGACACCGAGCTCGAGCTCATCCGCAAGACCCGGGGCTTCTTCGGGGTGCGCGTGGGGCCGCTCGACGCCAAGGACTATCCAAAATCCGGCGTGACCACCAACTGCCCGAACACCGCGACCGAGACCGCGCAGATCTTGGCCTTCCTCCTCGATGAGGGCCTCGACGTCGGCTATTCGCTCGACTACGCGACGATCACCGAGGCGGTGTACTCGCGCACATTCGAGAACTGTGGGCGCCAGCTCGGCGGCGGGGATCGACTGCACGAGTACGAGGACCACAGCCGAAACCGAAAGCACATCACCGAGGGGCTGTCCCACATCGGAATGATGAAGTACTGGCACGAGGAGCTCGAAGCCGTCGGCCTCGACCCCAGCTACTTGACCAAGCTGAAGAACGATGGCGTCGAGGCCTTCGTGCAGATGTGGGAGCGCTCGGAGGCCATGTCGGCCAATGGCGCGCAGATCGCCCGGCAGACCTTTGTCAGCGATCCGCCCAGCGACGGCAAGCCGCGCGGTGCAGTGTGCACGAAGGCCAAGCAGTGCGCGAGCAACCGGTGCGCGTGGGGCATGTGCGCCGATCCCGATGAATGCCGCGACAACGGAGACTGCAACTCGAACCAGTATTGCGGCGATCCGATCAGCGGCAAGCAGACGTGCAAGGCGCTCAAGAGCCAGGGCCAGGCGTGCACCAAGGCGAATCAGTGCGCGACGGGCCGGTGCGCGTGGGGCATGTGTGCCGCCGAGGACGAGTGTCGCTCGAACTCGGACTGCCGCTCGAACGAGTATTGCGGCAACCCGGTCGCGGGCAAGGACCGCTGCAAGCCCAAGAAGGCCAAGGGCGCGGGCTGCACCAAGGCCCACCAGTGCCAGTCGGGCAAGTGCAAGTGGGGGTCTTGCAAGTAGTCCTAGTGCGGTACCCTGGTCGGCGTGCGTTCGTCGATCGCGGTGTCGCTCTCGTTTGGTCTCACGGTCGCGTGCGCGAGCGAGCGCGCTGATCCGGTTCGGGCGGATTCGGTCCGGGCGGAGCCGGTCAGCGGCGACGCCCAGGATCCGCGTGAAGGGGTGGCCATGCGCGTGCTCGTGACCGGCTTCAACGATTGGGAGAAGCTCGGCGAGCCGGCCAACGTCTGGCGTTGCCGCGACAACCCGAGCTGTCGGTTGTTGCTCGGTGCGGTCCACGACCAGCAACCAACGAGCTTCGCCGGGCCGCTCGTCACCCGGCTCGAGGCGCGGGCGCCGAGCGTCGAGTGGCGGTTTGCGACCATGCCCGTGACCTGGGGCGCGTTCGCAGACGTGCCCCGCGACGTCGACGTGATCATCAACATCGGCTTGGGCGTGTACGATCGCGACGACGCCCTGCAGCTCGAGGCCGGGGCCTACAACCTCCGGCACGGCGCCGACGCGGTCGGAGCCGAGCAGCCGGGCCCGATCACCGCAGGCGCGGCGCCGGTGCTCGAGCCCCCCGAAGCCAGCCCGATCGCCGCGCAGCTGGGCAAGCTCGCGGGCCGGACCCTCGTCGGCTACACGGTCCTGGTCGCCGACGCCCGCGAGGCCAACAGCTACCTGTGCAACGAGACTCACTATCACGCGCTGTCAGCCATCGGCCGCGGGCCAGCGCTGCGTGAGGTCTACTTCCTGCACATTCCCTACGCGCGGGCCGACGACTACGAGGCCCTCGCCGAGGGCGTCTCGGGGGTCGTGCTCGCGCTCCTAGATCCTAATCACTGATCCAGATGACTAGCTAGCAGTCCGCCGGGCGGATAGGCTGCGCCGGTGAGCTGGCGCCTGATCACCATTCGTCCGTCCCACTACAACGAGAAGGCTCGCTGGGCGCTCGATCGATTTGAGCTGGCCTATGACGAGGAGCCGTGGATGCCGATGCTGCACATGCTCGGCACGGCCCGGGTCCTGCTCCCGCGCCGGGGCGGCGACGCCGATCGGATCTCTTCACGGCTGTCGACGCCGGTGCTGGTGACCGAAGACCGGGTGCTCGCGGACTCCAGCGAGATCATGGGCTTCGCCTCGCGCCACGCCGACGATCCGGGCCGCTCGCTGTATTGGTCGACGGAGGTGGTCGAGCTCGATCGTCGGTTCAGCGGTCAGTTCGGCGCCGACACCCGGCGCGTCGCCTATCAGCACCTGCTGCCTGATCGGGCGCTGTTCAAGGAGCTCGCCCGGCGCAGCGTCGGACCGGCCCAGGCCCGCGCCTTCATCACGCTCGCGCCGGTGATCCGCAAGGGCCTGATCGCCGGGCTGAAGATCGAGCCCAAGGCGGCCGCGCGCTCGAGCGAGCGGGTGCTCGCCGAGTTCGCCCGGGTCGACGAGCAGCTCGCCGACGGCCGCCCTTACCTGTGCGGCGATCGGTTCTCGGCCGCCGACATCAGCTTCGCGTCGCTCGCCTCGCTCGCGCTGCTCGTTCAGCCCGGCGAGGGCTACGGCGCGTGGCTCCCGAGCTTCGATCAGGTCCCCGGCGAGTATCGGACCTTCGCGCAGCGGCTGCGATCGACTCGCGCCGGCGAGTTCGCGCTGCGGATGTTCGCCGAGGAGCGCGGCCGTCGAGTGCGGCCGTGTATGGTCGCCCGAGCCTGAGCGGGCGCGAACCACAAAAAACCCCGAGACCGGCGTCGCCGACCTCGGGGTTCATGTCTCTCGCGCGGTGCCGGTGCTCGAGCGCCGCTCAGAAGGTGTAGCCGGCGAGACCGGAGCTGCCACACTCACCGGTGATCAGGGCCGCGATCACCAGCTTGCGGCCCTCGCTCGAGCTTTGGACGTCGGCGCTGGCGCGAAGCAGACGGTAGCCGTCGCGCACCTCACCGAGGAAGATCTCGTCCGACTTGAACTCGAACAAGAGCTGATCGCCGAACTTCTTCTTCATCTGGCCGTAGTTCTCGATCTTCACGTCGACCTCGCCGTCGAACACGTACTGGTTCCAGACGGTGAACAGCACGTCGGTGCCGTTGGCCGCGACGACCTCGCGGATGCTGCTGTTGAGGTAGGGCGAGTTGACTACGCAGGTCTGCACGCCCTCGGCGGTGTAGATGACGTTGTCCTCGATGAAGAGGCTGAGGTTGCCGGCGGCCGCCTCGCCCTCGAAGATCTCGGTTTGGAGGATCTCCCAGGGGATGCTGCCGTCGTCGTCGCCACCGTCGGCGAGCATCAGCTTGATGTCGACGTCGAGGATCTGGTTGCGGAAACTGTCTCCCGTGCTGTCGTCTGGCTCCGCGTCACACGCGGGGGCAAAGGCGAGGAGGCAGAGGGCGGAGAGGGTGGAGAGTGCGCGGCGCATGGGGAGAGATCTCAAGTTCGAACGACTAGCGAAGCATAAGGGGGGATACGGAATCGTGCTAGGAAGAAATGCCTGTTCCGGGAATAAATTTTCGGGGTCAAACTCCGCTAGATCCGCGAATTTAGCTATTTTTGCGTGAATTCCAGGTTTAACGGAATCGACCCGAATGATCTTTTGATCATAACAATGTAAGTAAAGTTAGTTTAGCCCTGATCCATAACGAATTTGGCCAGAGGATCAGTTCGTACAGATTTCGCCAGTCTGGAGGCCGTCGCGGTACAATCGGGGCCGGGCAACATGGAGACACACGCCCAAACCAGGCAGCCGCTGGAGACGGACACGATCGCCGATATGGACAGCGACCCCGGCGACGCCAAGAAGCTGTCGACGATCGGGCGCTATGTGATCCTGGACTCGATCGGGATGGGCGGGATGGGCTTGGTCTGCGCCGCTTACGATCCCAAGCTGAGCCGTAAGATCGCGCTCAAGGTGCTGCGCAACGCGGCCAGCGACGAGGCCAGCACGGCGGGGCGCAACCGGCTGTTTCGCGAGGCCCAGGCGCTCGCCAAGCTGAGCCATCCGAACGTCGTTACCGTCCACGACGTCGACGTCTTCGAGGGTCAGGTCTACATCGCGATGGAGTTCGTCGAGGGCACGACCCTCCGCGAGTGGCTCCGCGAACAGCCCCGGACCTGGAAAGACATCCTGCAGAAGTTCATCTTGGCGGGACGCGGGGTCGCGGCCGCGCACCAGGCCGACATCATCCACCGGGACTTCAAGCCCTCCAACGTGCTGATTGGCAAGGAGGGTGACGTCCGGGTCGCCGACTTTGGTGTGGCCAAGGAACGCGATCGTAGCCAGCGCGACCCGGACCGCGACTTCGTGGAGTTCGAGCGGCGGCGTCGGACGATGGACCACGGCGACGGCTCGTCGCTGGACACCTCGGCCGAAGACGCGCTGATCGACGAGATTCAGTCGAACGTCAGCATGGACCTGACGGTCGCGGGGCGGATGGTCGGGACCCCAGCGTACATGGCTCCCGAGCAGCACATGGGCCTGCCGGTCGGCCCGCACACCGATCAGTACGCGTTTTGTGTGAGCATGTACGAGGCCCTCTACGGTCGCTTGCCCTTCGAGGGCAAGGATCGCCGGGAGCAGCTGTCGAAGATGACCGAGGGCCGGCTGCCGCCGCCGCCCAAGGACGGGGCCGCGCGCCACGTCCCGAGCTGGCTGCACAAGGTGCTCACGCGGGGCTTGCGTCCGCATCCGTCCGAGCGGTGGCCGAGCATGGAGGCCCTGCTCAGCGCGCTCGCGCGTGAGCCGATCAAGCGAGTCCGTCGCATGGTGATCGCAGGTGGGGTCGCGCTGGGGCTCGCCGCTGGCGTCGCTGCGGTCGTCGCTGGGGTGTTTGACGAGGTCCAGGAGAACCCGTGCGTGGCCCTGGGCTTGGAGGTCGAGCGGCACTGGAACCCCGCGCGGTCGACCGCCATCGAGCGGGCGTTCGCCGGGTCCGGCACGCCGTTCGCCGAGGACTCGGCTCGGACCGTGCTCGAGTCCCTCGAGCTGTGGGCCAACGAGTGGAGCGCCGCCAAGGTTGGGATCTGCGAGGCCACGCGGGTCGGCGAGCAGTCCGGTGAGCTGCTCGACGTGCGGATGTACTGCCTCGCGCAACGGGGCCGGGAGTTCGACGCGATGGTCGCGGTGTTCCTCGAGCCCGACGACGACATCATCGAGCGCTCGGTCCCGGCCGTCCACACCCTCAGCGATCCGCAGTCGTGCGTCTTGGTCCGCGACACCGGCGAGTTTCGGGGTCGCAACCTCGCGCCCGAGGTCCTCGCGCAGATCGAGGCGATGGACGCCGACCTCGATCGGGCCTACGCGCTCGCGTCGCTCGGCAAGTACGACGAGAGCCTCACGATCCAGGCCAAGGTCGTCGAGCGAGCGAGGGAGGTCTCGCACCCGTGGACGCTCGCGCGGTCGCTGTTCGACCTGTCAGAGTCGCAGCTCGAGACCGGCGAGGTCCAAGCCGGCGAAGCGAGCCTGCGCGAGGTCATCCACGTCGCCGCCGAGCTCAACGACGCCGAGCAAGAATTCTTGGCTTGGACGCAGCTGATCTTCTACCTCGGGTCCAAGCACAACCGGGTCGCCGAGGGCCACGGGTGGTCGCTCGCGGCCGAGTCGGCGCTGACCCGCGCGGGCAACAGCGATCGCTTGAGGGTCCGGCTCGCGGGCAACCGCGCCGCGCTGGCCCTCGCCGACAACGATCCACCCTCGGCGATCGACTACTACACCGAGGCCGTCGCCCTCGCCAAAGTGGAGTTCGGCGAAGACCACGCCACGACCATCCGGACGATGATGAACCTCGGGATCGCGCTCGCTCAAGCCGAGCAGCACAGCGAGGCCGAGACCGTGCTGCTCGAGGTCGTCGCCCGATCCAAGAATGTCTTCGGCCCGACCCACCCGTACTTGGCCGCGGTCTACATCAACATCGGCATGGTCTACGTGGTCAGCAAGCAGTACGCCAAGGCCGAGGCCCCGCTGCGTGAGGCGCTCGCGATCCGCGAGCGGGTCGGCGGCCCCGCTGCGCCGAGCCTCGGCAAGCCGCTCCAAGCCCTCGGCAAGGTCGCCCGAGAGCTCAAACAGTACGATGAGGCGCTCGCCAACTTGGAGCGGGCCACGGCGATCTTCGTCAAGTCGCAAGGTGAGAACTCGGTCGCGGTCGCCGGGGCGGTCTCGGACATCGGCGTCACCCAGCACAAGCTCAAGCGCTACGACGACGCGCGCGGCTCGTTTGATCGGGTCCAAGCGATCTACAACCACATTTATCCCGACGGCCACCGCCACGTTGGCGGCCTGATGCGGTGGCGCTGCGAGATGTTCCTCGACGCCAAGCTCTACGCCGACGCCGTCGCCGCTTGCGAGCTCGCGCTCGAGATCGCCGATCGCTATGACCTGAGCCTCGACACCAAGCGAATCAATTACACGACGCTCGTCGCGGCCGAGCGCGGGCGCGGGCGCGAGGCCGCGGCCAAGCGTGCGCAGGCGCGGCTCGACGAGATCGAAGCCGCGCTCGCGGCCGAGCTCGCGGCCAAGGCCAAGGCCAAAGAGAAGCAGCCGCCGAGCGCCGCGCAGCCGAGCCCGGCTGCCGATCGGTGATCGGTTGGCGCCGGCTCAACCGATGATCATGTCTTCACGCCGCAGCACGCGACCATCGCGAAACCGGCATGGATCCCAACGCTCGAGCATCGGGTGACCCTCGCCGGTGCTCAACCACCTCGCGATCAGCTGCCCGACCGCGGGCGCCATCATGAAGCCGTGGCCCGTGAACCCGCAGACCTGGATCAAGTTGGGGTGCCCGGGGCTCGGGCCGACGATCGCGTCGCCGTCGGGGGAGATGTCGTAGGGGCCGGACCACTGGCGCAGGGGCTTTAGGTGGCGGGCGACCGGGAGCACGCGGATCAGCGCTCGGGAGACGTTGGCCAAGAACCGCAAGCTCGAGCCTAGATCGACGCTGTCGGCGTGCGGCAGCCCGGGCGGGTCGGGCATGGTGATGCCCGTGACGATCTCGCCGCGGGTGCTCTGCGAGAAGTACAAGCCGGTCTCGAGGTCGACGACGAGCGGATCGAGGAACGGCTTGAGCGGCTCGCTCGACAGGATCTCGTGGCGGTGGGGGTGGTTGGGCAGGTCGATGCCCAGCGCGCGATTGAGGCCGATGCTCCACGCGCCGGTGGCGTTGATGACCCGGGCGGCGCGGACCGATTCGCCGGTCGAGAGCCGCGCCAAGAACCCGCCGTCCGCGAGCGGCTCGAGGCCGTCGACGCTGGTGTGGGTGCGGATCGTGACCCCCCGGGCGACGGCCTGGGCGGCGTAGCCCCACACGAAGGGCCACGGAAACACGACGCCGTCCTCGGGGTTGAAGGCGGCCACGCGGACCTCGGAGACGTCGAGCTCGGGGATCAGCTCGAGCGCCTCGCGGGCGGCGAGCAGCCGGGTCGGGACGCCGACCTGCTCGTGGATCGCGACGTTGCGGTGCAAGCGACGCTCGCCGGACTCGGTCCGGGCCAAGAACAGGTAGCCGCCCTGGCGAAACCACAGGTTGATGTCGAGCTCTTGCGCGAGCCCGCGGCAGATCTCGATGCTCTCGCGCATCAACGCGACGTTGCCCGCGTCGCCCCACTGCATGCGCAAGCCGCCGCCGTTGCGGCCCGAGGCCCCGGCGACGAGGTAGCTGCGCTCGATCACGGCGATGGTTTGAGGCTTGCCGGGCTTGCCCGCTTCGAGCCGCGCCAAGTTGTAGGCGATCGACAGGCCCATCACGCCGCCGCCGATGATCAGGAGATCGAGGGCCGCGGGCAGCTCGGCGCGCGCGCTGCCGAGGGTCACGAGTCGTCTCCTGGGCTGCGCATGTAGGGCGCGGACGGCAGCGGATCGGCGAAGGGATCGGGCGCGGTCGCCAGCGCGCCGAGGCTGACGGGCTCGATCGGCGGGCGCGAGGTGAACGGCACGAGCGCCTCGGGCTCGACCAGCGCTCGCCGGATCAGCTCGCGGGCGACGGCGGCCATGCACTCCTTGCCCTGACACGGGCCGGTGCCGAACCCGGTGTAGCGCTTGAGCTCCTCGAGGGTCGTGAGCCCAGCGGCGAGGCCATGCTCGAGATCCGTGAAGGTCACGTCCTCGCAGCGGCACACGAAGGTTCGATCGGTCATGGCTGGGGCTCCGGTTCGCCCGGTTCGTTGCCCGGTTCGTCGCTGGGTTGGTCGCTGGGTTGGTCGCTGGGTTGGTCGCTGGGTTCGTCGGCAAAGGTGTCGCCGACGACGGCGCGCTCACGCAAGGGTGGCGGCTGTGGGGGGGCCTCGGCGGCGAACTGGCGGGCGTCGGCGACGGGCTCTGGGGCGGCGTCGAGGGCCGCGATCACGGCCTCGGCCACGCGCTGGCCGTCGCGGGCGGCCGCGGCCGGGCCGAGCCAGCCACACACGTCGCCGGCGGCCCACAGCTGGGTGCCGCCGAGCGCTCCGCAGCGGCCGTGGTCCTGGGTCACGATCACAAAGCCGGCGCCGTCGAAGCGCAGCGCGAGCTCGGCTTGGGCGGCGAGCTCGTGGGCGGCCGCGGGCGGCCCGGCGATGGCCAGCAGCGCGCAGCTGAGCCGCCGACCGCGACACACGAGGGCCTCGATCCGCTCGCCTCCGACGGCGCGCTCGATCTCCTCGGGCGCGACGAGCTCGACCCGAGGCGCCTCGGGATCGCGGAGCTCGTCGAGGGCGTCGCGCTGGGCCGCCGCCCACGGGCCGCTGCCCACGACCACGCAGCGCCCGCTGATCCGCGCGTCGGTTCGGCGCAGCGCCCGGATCAACCCGCGGGCCGCGACGATCCCCGGGAGGTCATCGTTGCTGAAGGGCACCATGGGATCGCGGCTGCCGACGGCGAAGATCAAGTGCTGCGGGCGAAACTCGTGGAGCCGCTCGGTCTCGCCGTCGAGCTCGCTGGCGCCGATCAGCGCCCGATCATCGCGGTGCTCCGGGTACGCGGCGCGGGGCCCCGGGTAGATCCCGAACACCCCGGTCGAGCTCAGCAGGCGCGCGGGTGGTTGGCTAAACTCGGCGGCGAGCTCGGCCTCGAGGTTGGCCCGCAGCTGCGCGTGATCGTGGCGATCGACGATCACGTGATCGACCCCCGCGCGCTCGAGCGCCGCCGCGGCGGCGCGCCCGGCTGGACCGGCGCCGATGATCAGCACCGGCAGCTCGTGCCCGAGGTATTCGCAGCGGCGCTCGGCGACCCCGGCCGGGAGCTCGCCGTAGCCCGTCAGGTTGCGGGCGAACTCTTGCATGACCTGATTGACGACCCGCGGCCGGACCATCAGGTGGTGGTGATCGATGCCGCGGGGGAACAGCGAGTCGACCAGCTGGGTCGGGTCGAGGCTGCGCGGCTTGTAGCTGTTTTGCGAGCTCACGCGCATGCCCTCGCGGACCGGCGTGACGCAGGAGCGGACGTTGGGCCGGCCGTCGACGCGGACCAGGCAGGTCCCGCAGTCGCCGCTGAGGCAGTAGGGCCCGCGCGGACGCCTGTACTTGGGCGAGCGGCTGGTCATCAACACGCCCGCGGCGATCAACGCGGTCGCGAGGGTGTCGTGCTCGCGGGCTTCGATCAGCGCCTCATCGAAGCGCAGGTGCACGCGGCGAAGATCGGGCTTGGCGGGGACCAGCAGCGGTCGTTCACGCGTCACCTTGGCTAGGTAGCATCTTTGGCCAGCGCCATGGGCGGGGGGCCCGCTCAGGGGTCAACGCTCGCCGAAGATCGCCGTACCGACTCGGACGAGCGTCGCGCCCTCTTCGATCGCAACCTCGAAGTCCGCGCTCATGCCCATCGACAGCTCGCGCAGGTCGACGTTGGCCCTGAGCGGTCCAGCGCTCAGCGAGTCCCGGAGCCGTCGGAGCTCGCGAAACCACGGCCGGCTCTGCTCGGGATCGACGGCCGCGGGCGGGATGACCATCAAGCCCACGCAGCGGGCGGCGCCGTGTTCGGTCTGGGCGCAGGCGTCGAGCAGCTCGGCCACGCGCTCGGGCGGGGCCCCTGGCTTTTGTTGCTCGCCGGCCAGACCGACCTCGATCAAGAACGGCTGGATGACCTGCGCGCGAGCGGCCCGTTGATCGATCGCGGCGATCAGCTCGGGCCGATCGACGGTGTGGATCAGCGCGGTCTTGCCGACGAGGTACTTGAGCTTGTTGGTCTGGAGCGCGCCGATGTAGTGCCAGTTCACGTCGCCCGGCTGCCAGTCGCTTAGCTTGTCGCGCAGCTCTTGGGCGTAGTTCTCCCCGAACTCGCGGAGCCCGGCGGCGTAGGCGGCCGCGAGCCGGGCCAGCGGCTGACGCTTGCTGACGCCGATCAAGCGCGGCGCCGGCGATTGCCTGGGGCCGCGGCGCTCGTGAGCGGCGTCGATGCGGGCGCGGATCGATTGGAGCCGTTCGGCGATCGCTTGGGCTTCGCTCATGCGCTTGGCCTCGGTTGGAGCAGGCGCTCGAGCTGTGCGAGGACCTGCGCGAGCGGGAGCCCGACCACGCCGGTGTAGCTCCCGTCTATGGTCTCGACGAGCGCGGCGGCCCGGCCCTGGATCGCGTAGCCGCCGGCCTTGTCCGTCCAATCCCCAGCGTCGAGGTAGGCGTCGATGAACCCGGCGAAGCGGCGCTCGTCGAGCTCGCGCATGTGGACGGTGGTGGTCTGGGCGAGCTCGGCGACGAGCACCGGCCCGCTCGGGCTGGGCTGCGCGAACGCACAGGCGGTCGTCACCTGGTGCGGGCGGCCGCGGGTCAGCGCGCGCAGCATCGCGGTCGCGTCGGCCCGATCGCTCGGCTTTTGCAGGGGCTCGCGCTCGGCGTCGAGCCACACGGTGGTGTCGGCGGCGAGGATCAGCGGCACGGGCGACCCGCGATCGCCGAGCTGCTCGGCGGCGGCCGTCGCCTTGGCGGCGGCGACCCGCTGGGCGTAGGCGGGGGCGCGCTCGCCCGGGCGCCAAGCCTCGTCGCAGTCGACGGCGTGCACCGTAAACGAGAGCCCGGCGCGACGCAGGAGCTCCGCCCGGCGCGGCGAGGCTGACGCGAGGACCAAGGGACGATCGGACACGGCCGGATGCTCGCTCGCCTCGCTCGCCCTTGCAAACGCTGCGGTCGCGTCTCGCTGCGCGCCCGGTACACTCTGGCCATGCCGCGTCCGCTCTATTCGTCGTGTTCGCCCTGCGCAGCCCTCGGCCTCGCGCTCGCGGGGCTCTTGATGCTGCCGGCTATGTTCCCCGATCGTTCGCCCGAAGCGGTCGCAAACGGCGATCCCGAGGCCGCCGAGGACATGCTCCACGGCCTGTGGATGCGCTACGAGACCCGCGCCGAGGGCGACCCCTTGCGGTTTTGGTACTTCCACGGCGACGGCAAGGGCCTGTACCGCTACGGCAAGGTCGGCCTCGCCAACACCCACAGCTTCGACTACGCGCTCGACGGGCCCGAGCTGTTCTTGCGGTTCCGCAAGACGGGGGTCGAGCATGTGGTCGAGGTCGAGCTCGGGCGCGACGATCAGGGCCGGGCGTGGATGGCCCTGCGTGACGACCCCTACGAGCCTGGCGCTCGCTACCGACGGGTCGAGTCCGACCTCGACTTCTCCCAAGCGACGCAGTCGTGGGCGCACGAGGGCGCGGAGATCGGCGATCGGCTGTGGATCGACTACCGCAACTTCGCCACCGGCGGCGCCGAGTTTCACATGTACCAGCTCGCCAAGACGGCGCTCGACGGGCGTGGGGTCGGCTGGTTTCACCGCGGCGACTTCAACGAGTGGACCACCGAGTCGCTGACCTACCGGCTCGACGGCGATCGCATCGAGCTGTTCTTCGACCTGCGCGAGGAGCCCAACTCGACCAAGTTTCGCTTGGACGCGGGGCCCGACGGGCGCGAGCTCGTGCTCGAGAGCGACCCGCGCGACTTTTGGGCGACGCACCGCTACCGCGACGGCGGGCGCTCGTTTGGGACCAGCGCCTTCGACGTGGTGCTCGGCGCCGAGCCGCTGCTCGCCGAGCTCGCGGATTGATCTGAAAAAAGATCGCCCGCCCGCGCAATTCAGGCGGACGCGGGCCGACATAGGGGTCGTGCACGCTCGTCAGCTCCCCATCCTCCCCGTCATCGCCTGGGCCTTGGCCCTGCTCGGCTGCTTCGAACCCCCGGAGGTCGACCTGATCGGGCCCACGGTCATCGCCGCCTCGCTCCCGGGCCCGCGCAGCGTCGAGCTCTCGGTCACGCCGGAGCTGGTCGTCGAGTTCAGCGAGGCCATCGATCCGGCGTCGATCCACGCCGGCAGCGTGGCCTTGATCCCCTGGGACGAGCTCAGCTCGTGCGCGCGCACGCCCGTGTGCCCGAAGGGCAGCTGCGAGCGCGGGACCTGCCAGGAGTGGCCGCTGACCGTGACCAAGCGCGCGGCGATCGATCGCGGCAGCTTCGCCGGGGACGAGGGCGTGGCTTTGATCTACGAGCTTGGCGAGGGCGCGGCGGGGCCCGACACGCGCCTGCACATTCGCCCCCGGCGGCCGCTCGCTGGTCATCGGCGGCATCGCCTGATCGTCGGCGCCGCCGTCCGCGATCGCAGCGGCGCGCCCTTGGTCGATGATTACGGGCAGATCGCCGGGTGGCAGCGCGACTTCGTGACCGCCGGTCGGGGCAGCGGTGGGCCCGAGCCGCGCTTGGTCGCTCCGGCGCCCGGTCAACACGCCGTGCCCACCAACGTCGCGCGGATCGACACGGAATTTTGGCCGCCGATCCCGATCCCGAGCGCAGCGGCGACCTTGCTGCTCGAGCCCGAGCAGGCCGGCGCGGTCGTCGAGCTGATCGATCCCCAGGCTTGTCCCGGCTGGGTGCCCGGGACCTGCTTGCGCTGGCGTCCGGCCCACGAGCTCGAGCCCGACCACCGCTACCGGCTCGCCGGCGGGAGCCTCGTCGACCGCCACGGCCGCCCGGCGTTGCTGCCCGCCGAGCAGCACGAGACCTGGTTTGCGCTGGGCTCGGGGCCCGATCTCCAGGCCCCGCAGCCGCGCGTGACGGCGCAGATGCGGGGCCGCTGCCTCGGGCTTTGGGTCGAGGTCGGCGAGTCTGTCGCGGCGGTCGTGCGCGTCGGTCAAGCCGAGGGCCAGGCGATCATTCACCGGGCCGGCTGGATCGGCCTCGCGGTGACCGAGGAGCTCGAGCCCACGCACGCGCTCGCGTGGTCGCTCGAGCTCACCGACCTCGCCGACAACCACGCCGTGGTCGAGGGCCAGCTCGAGGCCGGCGCTAGCTTTGACCCCGCGCTCCCGCGCCTCGATCTGACCGAGATCCTCGCCAACCCGTTGGCGTCGGGCAACCACGCCGAGTTCGTCGAGCTGCGCGCGGGGCCGGCCGGGGCCGAGCTCGCGGGGGTCTACATCTCCGACCTCAGCCCCGCCGATATCCGCGAGGCCTGGTTCAACGGCAAGCTGATCGGCGACGCGCTCCCGGCCGTCGCGCTCGAGCCCAACGAGGTCGCGGTTGTGGTCCCCGCTGGCTACGCCACGCACGTCGGCGAGGATCCGCGGCCGCCGCCGTCGACCCGCTTGCTGGTCGTCGGCGCGAGCATCGGCGTCAGTGGGCTCAAGAACGTCGGCGAGCCGGTGACCTTGTGGAAGCAGACGGACCACGGGCCCACGGCGATCTCGACCTACAGCAACACGATCAAGACCGACGCCAAGGCCCACAAGGGCCGCAGCGTCGTCGCCGGTCACGACGGCTGCGACCTGCCCGATCGCTGGCGCTCGCACCCGTTTGGCCGCTCGACCCCGGGCAGCTTGCCCTGACTCGGCTGCTAGCTAGCTAGCTAGCTAGCTAGCTAGCTAGCTAGGATTTGTGCGCGCGGCGGTGAGCGACCCGATTGTCGCCGATCCCATCGACGACGAAGGGCGGCGTCAGCCCGTCATAGAGGCCATTGTGCAGCACCCCATCGGCGAGCAGCCCCGGCAGCAGGCCGGCGCGCTCGAGCAGCGGATCGAGCCGCGCCCGGTGATCGGCGGCCAAGGCCTGATAGCCGAGCTGGACCTGCTCAAAGCTCCATGCGCGATAGTGGTAAGTCGAGAACTCGCTGGTGATCCCGCGAATCTCGACGGTGTAGATCTTCTTTCGCGCGACGCTGGCAGCGGCGGTGGCCCTCGCGTTTGGTAGGTAGGTCTGGGCCACGAACACCAGCAGGTTGATCAAGCTCTCGGGCGCTTGGTCGAGGCGCAGCCAATCACCGAGCCGCGCTTCGTTGCCGGCGGCGCCGCGAGCATCGCCGAACTCCTCGATGGTCTCGAGCCAATCGCAGGTCCGGCGGCCGTGGATCTCGAGCAGCCCGGCCGAGCTCGGATCCATGTGGATGTGGGCCCAGAGCGGGCCGAACAGGGCGAAGTCGGCGGTGCTGGGGCGGTCGCCGAGCAAGAAGCGGTGCTCGCCGAGGCGGACCTCGAGCAGGGCGATGAGCTCGAGCAGCTGGGCCTCGAGATCGGGCCGGGTCGCGCTGGTGATCGCCAAGTGGCGATCGAAGCCGCGCTGGCGGGCGAGGACAAAGCCGGCGAGCTGCTGGTGATCGCTCTCGGGCCGCGACCAGCTCATGCGCCGGGCGATGCGGTGGGCGAGGGCGTTGGCGCCCTCGGGCGTGCCCCAGCGGGTCAGCATGATCAGCCGCGGCATGTACTCATCGGCGAAGTCCTCGATCAGGCAGCTCAACCACGCGAGGGCCGGATCGTGGGTGGGGGTCGTGCGCGGGTGGGGGTCGCCGCGCTCGCGCTCGAAGTGCGCGATGATCGGCGTGGTGTCCTGCATGACCCGGCCCTCGGCGGTCAGGATCACCGGCATGATCGGGAAGCCGACCAGCCGCGGCATGGTCTGGATGTAGAGCTCCGTATCGAAGCGCACCCGCCGGTAGGGGAGGCCGCGAAAATTCATATAGGCCCGCAGCTTGGCGGAGAACGGCGAGATCAGATCCTCGAGCAGGCGATCATGCGGGGCGGGTCGGACCACGCCGGTCGTGGGGTCGCACAGCTCGGCGAGCTCGCGCTTGTCGGCGGCGAGCAGCGCGGTGCGGGTCCAACTGGGTTGCGCGTGCTCGATCGGATCGTGCTCGTCGGGCATGGCCCAACCATCCGCGAGGGTGGGGCGGCTGCGCAAGCCAGGCGGCGCTCGGGGGCCGATCTCGAGCACGAGGTGGCGCTGATCACAGTGGCCGGTCACTGCGCGTAGCACGCGCGGCTACGCGAGACGGGTCGAGGTGCCGGCTGGCTTGACACAGATTGGGGTGCCAGGGTACCATCTCGTACGCTGACGGTAGTTCGAACAGGTTCGCAACGAGAAGGTAAGAGCATGGCGGGATTTCTGGAGCCCTTTAAAAGGTTAGTATTTGGGCAGGATAAAAACCTGGCAATCGGTTCGCTGCCGGGGAAGTCTCCGCTTGATGTGTGTTATACATACTATGAGGGGAGGCCGCAATCTCACCGGTTGAGGTTCCTTTGGAAGGGGACGTGGACGATGTTCGAGATTTTTCTTCCTCGCCACCGTGCGGATCTGTCGCGGCTTTGCGCCGCGATAGAGGGGCAAGAGAATCGAAAGAGTGGTGATGAGCATATATTTGGTTACACGACCCGATTCCTCCTCTGGTTGACCTGCGGCAACCTCATTTCGTGGCAAGACATTTTTCATGGCCCCAATTCCGAGATGCACATTCGAGGAGACGAGCTGCATGCAGGCCGCCGATACCGCCTGGCCTGTTGCCGGAGGGGTGCGCAGGTGCGGGTAGTCATCGTGTCATCCACTCGAACTAGCGGAAAGGCGTACTCCTATTCGTTTAAGCTGAGTCTGAGCCAATTTCAGGCATTGGGGAAACATCTGGAGTCATTCGTGCACGGCGAAGAGTTTGCTGCCATGATGGAGAAGGAGGTCACGCCATATTTCAGTTATTAGGGAAACATCTGGAGTCATTCGTGCACGGCAAAGAGTTTGCTGCGGGGCACGCCCGAGGGACCGATCGCGGCGCCGCGGAGCTCGAGCTACTCGAGGGCGTGGCCGAGCGGACCGTGCTCTGGGTCGAGGGCGAGCAGCGCGGTGCCCGGCGCCGATCGGCGCCGGGTCGATTTGCCGAAGTCCAAGCGTTGCCGGATGCTTGCGGGGAATGTCCGAGCGCGAGCCCAAGCCGGGGACCGAGCGCAGCACCGCGGATCTCGAGCTGCTCGAGGGCGTGGTCGAGCGGACCGTGTTCCATGCGGCGGACAGCCGGTGGACGGTGCTGCGGGCCAAGGTCGAGCACGAGCTGGCGCTGATCACAGTGGTCGGTCGCTGCGCGGGCATCGAGGAGGGCGCGGACTTCTCGGCTCACGGACGCTGGGTGGTGCATCCGACCCACGGCCGCCAGTTTCAGTTCGAGCACCTCAAGCTGCGCCGGCCGACCACCGCGGCGCAGATCGTCGCGCGGCTCAAGACCTACCCGGGCATCAAGGACGTGATGGCCGAGCGGATCGTCAAGCGGTTCGGGACCGACACCCTCGACGTGCTCGACAGCCAGCCGCGGCGCTTGCTGGAGGTCGCCGGCCTCGGACAAAAGACGCTGACGAGCATCAGCGAGTATCACGAGGCCCACCAAGGGCCGCTCGCCGAGCTCGAGAACCGCCTGCTCGAGCTCGAGGTCTCGCCGCGGCTCGGTGAGGCGCTCCACCGGCGCTACGCCGAGCAAGCCTTGGCGATGGTCGAGCATCACCCCTACCGGCTCGCGCGCGAGGTCTACGGCATCGGGTTTTTGACCGCCGACAAGATCGCCCGGGCGCTCGGCGTCGACATGGACAGCGACGAGCGCGTCGACGCGGGCGTGCTCCATACCCTCGACCAGGCCAAGAGCGACGGCCACTGCGCCCTGCCGCCCCAGGACTTGTTCGAGGCCGCCCGCGAGGTGCTCAAGCTGCCGATCGAGCGGATCGAGGCCGGCGTCGATCGCTTGATCGAAGAGGGCGCCTTGATCCCGCGGCTGCGCCCGCCGGGGCTCGAGCCGAGCGAGCTGTACTTCTTGAGCCGGTTCGACGAGGCCGAGCAAAATTTGATCGAGAGCCTGCTCGAGCTCGCGTGCACCCAGCGGGCGCCGTGGGAGGTCGGCGCGCTGCCCGAGCACCTCTCGGACGGGCAGCGTCGCGCGGTCGAGGCGATCGCTCGCTGCGGCGTAGCGATCCTCACCGGCGGGCCCGGGACCGGCAAGAGCACGGTGGTCGCCAACGTGATCGCCGTGGCCAAGCGCGCCGGCGAGGCGCTGCTGCTCGCGGCGCCGACCGGGCGCGCGGCCAAGCGGCTCGAGCAGACCACCGGCGAGTCGGCGCGCACGGTCCACCGGCTGCTCGAGGTCCGCCCGGACACGGGCCAGTTTCAGTTCTGCGCCAACAGCCCGCTGCCCTCGGGCCTAGTCGTGATCGACGAGAGCTCGATGCTCGACATCGAATTGGCCGAGGCCTTGATCACCGCGCTGACCCCCGAAAATCGCCTGCTGTTGGTGGGCGACGCCGATCAGCTGCCCTCGGTTGGGCCAGGCAACGTGCTGCGTGATCTGATCCGCGCGGCCGAGACCCACGCCGCTCAATCCGGGGGAGAGTCGCTGATCCCGGTGGTCCGGCTCGAGACGATCTTTCGTCAGCAAGAGGGCTCGACGATCGTCAGCAACGCCCACAAGGTCTTGCACGGCGAGACCTTGACCCCCGATGAAGCGAGCCGCGGGCGGGCCGGGGAGTTCTTCGTGCTGCGGGCCGCCGACGCCAAGCGGACCCACCA
>Ga0114946_10001022_pt1 | contig 19278 bp, 11 predicted proteins | sample WalLakDeSediment_FD_88676 | JGI IMG/M metagenome (GOLD analysis project Ga0114946, IMG submission 88676) | Lake sediment microbial communities from Walker lake, Nevada to study Microbial Dark Matter (Phase II) - Walker Lake 11/02/13 Deep Sediment | ecosystem: Environmental > Aquatic >...
CATTCCACTGCTTGGCGTGTACATGTGTATTCGCGCGATACCGCCAGTGCAAGCCATGCCATGTGATGAGCGGTGAGAAGCAGTGCGTCAGAGCCCGCGACACTGCGCTTGAATTTTCACGGACACGTCGGGCAAGTAGTAGCGACGCCATCATCCGACCCTACATCGGTGGAATGTGTTCAGGATACATTCCCGGGTGTTAGCACTTGATGAAGGCGGCGCGATTCTTTTCAGCTCATTGAATTTAATGCATGAATAGTCTATGTTTTCCATACTGTCTTCTAGCGAGAAGCATGAATGAACGAAACGAAAGACGAACACACTTCAACACAACATCGCTGCGGCTACGTCGCACTGGTCGGCGCTCCCAATGCGGGGAAGTCAACATTCATGAATACCGTATTGGGGACGAAAATATCCATAGTCACGCCGAAACCACAGACGACCAGGCGGCGGATCCTTGGTGTGTACAGCGCCGATGCCGTGCAGATCATATTCATGGACACCCCGGGTTTGATCGAACCACGGTATGTCTTACAGGAGAGCATGGTCAACTCCGCCATCAAAGCGATACGCGAAGCCGACGTTTGTATTGTGTTGCTCGATGCCGAACGCAGCTCACTCCACCGCCCTCTGTTTCCTGAAGGACTTCTGGATCTTTTCCGGCAAAGCGGCAGACCGGTATTAGCGGTGCTGAACAAGATCGATCTCGTGCATGACAAATCGAATTTGCTTCCGCTGATGGACGCCATACGTACCATGTATCCATTCAAGGCCATCATACCGATTTCAGCATTGACCGGCGATGCCATGGATACAGTATTGAACGAAGTCGAAAGCTTATTGCCATTCGGGCCGCCATTGTATCCACAAGACGAGTTGAGTGATCAACCGGAGCGTTTTTTCGTCAGCGAAATCATTCGTGAAAAAATCTTCGAGCAGTTTCGACAGGAAGTTCCCTACGCCACGGAAGTGTATATCACTGAGTTCAGCGAGGATGAGGGAAAAGATTATATCGCGGCCGAAATCGTGGTCGAGCGCGAAAGCCAGCGCCGCATTCTCATCGGTGCAAAGGGGCAGTCGATACGCAACATCGGGATTGCGGCACGTACCGACATAGAAGAATTTCTTGGACGACCAGTCTATCTCGATCTGCACGTCCGTATTCGCGATCGCTGGCGCGACGACAGGAATTGGGTGCGACGCCTTGGATACACGGACTGATTCGCGACAACGAATAATCGACGACAGCAAGAAATGCAAGGAGACTCAATGATGAAATTCCTTTCGCGACGACGATTCCTACAAGCTGCTGGAATACTCGGAGCAGGCACCGTCGTATTGCCCCGAAACGTCTCCCCGGAGATGCTGCATCCCCGCCACATGCCGTCCCGTCCCTTAGCCATCGCTAGTAATAACGGCTTGGGTGCAACGGCTCTTGCTGTCGAACGCATGAAACAGGGCCACGATACGTTGGACGCCATTATCGCTGGTGTGAATCTCGTCGAAGATGATCCCAACGATCACACTGTCGGATACGGCGGGTTGCCGAATGAGGACGGTGTCGTCGAATTGGACGCGAGTGTCATGCATGGTCCTACCGGTAGGGGTGGAGCTGTTGCGGCATTACAGAACATCAGACATCCGTCACGTGTAGCGAAGTTGGTAATGGAGCGTACCGATCACGTTCTCCTGGTTGGCGAGGGAGCGCTGCGTTTCGCGAAAACGCATGGCTTCAAGGAGGAAGATTTGCTCACCGATGCAGCACGTGAACGCTGGCTTCACTGGAAGGAGACGCTCAGCAACGAAGATGATTGGCTGCCTCCCCATACAATTGAGGATCGTGGAATCGGTGCCATCAGTCCAGTTGAGTTCGCACGTCCAACCGGCACGATCAACTGTCTGGGTATTGATACAAACGGAGACATTTCCGGATGTACGACGACCAGCGGGCTTGCGTTCAAGATTTCCGGGCGCGTCGGAGATTCACCTATTATCGGCGCTGGATTATACGTGGATAATGATGTAGGCGCTGCCGGTAGCACAGGACGAGGCGAGGCGAATCTCCTTGCGCTTTCAAGCGTATTCATTGTCGAGCGCATGCGTGCTGGGCTCCATCCTGTTGATGCATGCTTGGAAGCTTGCACGCGCATTGCCAGGCAGACGAAAATGAAGCGTTTACTCACCGACGACGGTCGACCGCGCTTCGACGTGAGATTTTACGCACTCAACAAACGTGGCGAGCATGGCGCAGCCAGCATTTGGTCCGGTGGGACGTATTCGATGAATTCAGGAGAGGGTGAAAGTCGCTTGCTTGACGCCGCCGCACTGTACGAAAAGAAATGAGGCGTGTTGGATAGTCGCAAGTTCCACAATGATCGAGAATGACGGCAAGACACATGACGAGTAACAGAGACACCGTACCGATATCGCCGCAGAAACAGAACGACGACGGAGAGTATGACGCAACGTTGCGTCCCATGCGTTTTGAGGATTTCGTCGGACAGAAAAAAATCGTCGACAATCTTCGCATATTCATCCAAGCCGCGAAACAACGTGGCGAAGCACTCGACCACGTACTGCTGACCGGTCCGCCGGGTCTCGGGAAAACGACGCTTGCTCACATAATCTCCAATGAAATGGGAGCATCGATGAAAATGACGTCCGGCCCGGTTCTGGACAGACCAGGTGATCTTGCAGGGCTGATCACGGGACTTGAAGAAGGCGATACGCTGTTCATCGACGAGATTCACCGGCTTTCGCCTGTTATCGAGGAGTATTTATATTCGGCGATGGAGGATTTCACACTCGACATCATGATTGACAGCGGGCCGAATGCACGCAGCGTTCAGATTGATCTCAAGCCGTTCACTCTTATAGGCGCGACGACGAGAGCTGGTCTGCTGACCGCACCACTGCGTGCGCGATTCGGTATCACAAATCGTCTGGATTATTACGAAGCAACGCAATTGACGCGCATCGTGTTGCGATCTGCTCGAATACTGGATATTGCCATCGACGAAGCCGAAGGGGCCGTTGAACTTGCCCGCCGTTCCCGTGGCACACCGCGCATCGCCAATCGACTACTCCGACGTGCACGCGATTTCGCCCAGGTTGTCGGGGACGGGATAATTACCCGCGATTTAGCCGACCATGCTCTGACAGCATTGGAGGTTGACGAGTACGGTCTGGACGATATGGACAAGCGTATACTTACCTGCATATTGGACAAGTATGGGGGAGGTCCGGTTGGTCTTAACACGCTCTCCATCGGTGTCGGCGAAGAAGCAGGCACTATTGAGGAGGTATACGAGCCGTACTTGATTCAGGAGGGGTACTTGCAGCGCACACCTCGTGGGCGCGAATTGACGCCGGCAGGATACAAATTACTCGGTCGTCGCCCACGTGATCGCGGTACACAACCCGGATTATTCACAGGCGAGGATGTTGCATGAAACAACGCTCGGAACAGTTGCTTCGACGAGTTGCAGTGCTCGCCATGGTATTGCTGATTCTATCGTGTGCTGAGAAAGTGCGTCCTCCTGTCGAGAACGCGTTGGGTGAAGAGGGAATACCAGATCAGGAGAGCTGGAATTCTACAGTTGTCTTTTCGGATTCGGGCCTGGTCCGTGCCGAACTGCAAGCCGTGCATATTCGCATGTACAGGAACAGACGCGAAACATTGCTTGATTCAGGTATCGTCGTGGATTTCTATGACAGGAATCAGGAGCACACCTCGCGTCTTACTGCAAGAAGAGGTCGTGTCGATGACGAAACACGAAATCTCGAAGCATTCGAGAACGTTGTTTTCGTCTCTGATGATGGAACAGTGGTCGAAACGGAATACATTTTCTGGAGTAATGAAGAGAAAATGGTCCGAGGGAATCAATTCGTCACTATCACTTCACCGACAGAGCGCCTGCAAGGCTACGGCTTCGAAGCGGATCAACATCTGAAGAATTACACAGTATTCGGCACCATTAGCGGTGAAGCCGAATTGAAGAACAACTAGCGTCGGCCATCAGCATACACGGTTGAACTGGAGACTGCGCTCGACGAAAGCTCGTTCATGTAAGTCCATGGAATCAGCCAACCAGTATTATCGAAGCACTCGCAGCAAGTTCGATACCCTATTGCCGTGTAACAGTTACACCTATTGAAAAGGTGAGTACTCGTGGCATGCTCCGGAAAAATACAGCAGCCTTATTTGTTTTCAAGAAACAGCACAATCCGACGTTCGAAAGAAGCAGGTGCCAGTAGTAACAGGCGTGTTGTGACGGCGTTCAGCGAGAGAAAGGAAGGGAAGAGTTTCATGATTCGAAAATGTGTGAGCCATGGACCACGAACATGTGTCAACTCTGGAGGAGGGAAGTTGCGAATGTCTTGCCATTTGTGATTGAACCATGTGGAGACAGGTGAAGTCCTCCCGGTCAGCGTGCTCCCGCTGAGAAAAGCCAGTGTTCCGCCAGGAGCGACGAATCGCATAATATGCAGAAGAATCGCGTGCAATTCCGGTAGGTATTTCGTGTTGGCCACGCTGAGGCCGGATGCGAAAATCATGTCGAAACTGCTTTGTTCAAACGTCATCCGTGTAGCGTCCATGACTTCAAAACGGATATCCGGATGATATTCACGTGCTTTGTCGATGGCTGTCTTGCTGAAATCTATGCCCGTGACGTCGTACCCCATGGACGCGAACATACCGCTGTAGTATCCTGTTGCGCAGCCGACGTCCAGCACTCGTGCACGCTCCCGCACCCGTGCTCGCCGGCACAGTGCGGCGAGCACGCGACGGGTGAATTCAGGGGGATAGTAATTGAATCCACCACGTTGGAAGAAATCGTCGTAGAATTCAATAATATTGCGTGTGCTTCGTTCCATGCATCAATGTACATGACGAGACAATGATATCACAAGCGAGAATTGTGCTGTATTTACGCTCCGGAGATGTATTTTTTCATTACTTGTCGGCGCGGAAGATGCGAAGGGCTCCGGAGCGATTTCTCCGAAACAGTCGAATTGACATGATGGTGATTCTAAATATTGCCCCACCAACGCGCTTCCACCGCCCCCCGGATTTTCATCCGGGGGGAGTTCACTCGATTAGTATCACTGTATTACTGTGAACTTTCGCGTTGCGTGCTGTGCACCGCTGTATAGCCTGAGTATGTAAGTGCCTGGTGTGAGCGACAACGCGGAGGGTGAGAAAGTGAAATCACGCACTCGCGGATCGAACATGCCGCGATGAAGCACGCCACGCTCACGACCAAAAATGTCGTAAAGCACAAGCGATACCTCACGTTCAACGGGGATGCTCACCGATACGGACGCATTCATGCCCAAGATCACAGGCTGCGGCCAGACGGGACCCAACCCGAAACCGAGTGCCACGGCGGCGGGATCGCTGGATAGCACCCCGGTGATTTCATACGTCACCGCGACGTCCTTGGGAAGATTCGGCGCGAGGCCCGATATGCGCAGCCGGGGTATCAGACACAGAAGTCGGAATAAAGGCATTAGTATGCTACGGAACGCATTGGTTAGAAGCAAGTCCGAAACATTGCACTTCGCGTGCAATTTCATTAATTCTTCATTCCCATGCATTCGGAAATGGCAAAAAGCAGCGCGGTGTTATTTACTATACCCGTTCGGGAGATACTGCCACCCTCTTCGCCAATGAGCACCACGCAAGCCGAATAGCAGACTTCTCGTTTGTATCGACCCCATGCTCTCTGCTCCAAGCTCTTTGCTCCTTCCTACCTCACCACCACGCTCCGCACCGCGTCGCCGCGAGGGGTGAGCACGCATCAGGTACTGTTATCTAGGTCCTGATTCTATGTGATGTGGAAAATCCCATACGCATCCGCTCAGATGAAGCAATGGGAAAGCGGGCTCAGGATGCCTGGTTTTTCACGATTTTCTTATCGATGCTGGAAAAGCTGATATCACTCGCGATTGTTACAGCATGGTCCAGCAGCAGTAAGCTCCGGCCTTGGACGCTGTTTCGGAAAAGCCCAATGCCGTATATTCAGTATTGGTACGTTTTTCTATTGCATATTCGTTTAATGGTTGCGTTGCGCTTCACGATATACTCCCTTATTACTCTGAGTCTGCTTCATGTTGCAGCAGTTGCGCAGCAGTACCGTTTCGATATCTACGAGGGCAATCAACGCTGCGGTACAGCGGAATTGTCAGTGCTTCGTCTGGAGAATGGGTACCTCGAGTACCATTTGCGTGAGACGCGATCACTTATAGATATTGACGGTTCGAATCGCGATCATACATTTTTCGCCACATGCTTAAGCGACGCGAATCTGGCTCCTATCAAAGTGGAAACACGCACGACGTTCAGAAACCGTACTACTGTCGTGCGAGGGAGCACGGTGGATGGTTTCATGCATCTGGAGCGCGACCTGGGCGAAGGCAAGGTGGATCGGTGGCGTGAGGATTGCGTAGGCGCTGTAGTGGATATCATGCTGCCCGAATTGCTTTTGCGCTCATCGACGATTTCGCCACGAAGGGTGTTCAGGGTACGCGATTTGCTCTCGCTCGCTCAATCGATACGAATAGAAGGACGTGGCAGTGACAGTGCACGGATCACGCTCGACGGAAACGAATACTGGTTGGCGACTTCAGATGGCGTACTGCTGTCCTACGGTATTCCTGCGCTCGGTCGCGCCTGGCACCCTGCACGACGCGGAGTGGTAGAGACCTGTGTGTACTCTGGAGCTGTGTTCTGGGATGCCGGGACATTCGCTTTGGACATTCGACCCGACAATTTGGCCAGCATGACCGCAACACTGAAACTACGAGGTCACGTCGGTGTGACGCTGATACCGGAGGATGCCCGGCAGCAAATCGATCGAAACGCAGCTCTTACGGAGAATGCCGTGACGGTGAAGACGCGAAAACGCTTTCTGCGACCTCGCAGCGCGACTATTCCAGTATTTACTCGTGACATGCTTCCGTATATCAGAGGTGACGATTTTGTAACCCTCGACGCGACAAGTATCCGTACATTAGCCGCGACGCAACGTACGTGGGAAAATCGTGCGTCGGTCGTCTCCGCATCGCTGACGACGCTTGTTCAGCGTCGTTTCATCGAGGATCAATTCGTGCCATTGCTTCCGGCCGCTGCCATCGCTGAAGTTCCACGCGGAACTTCCATTCATGCAACGCTGTTGCTTGTGACACTTGCCCGCTCGGTTGGATTGCCGGCACGCTTCGTCTTCGGCCTTGTTCCAGAAAACGGGCGATGGCGCAGCGACGTGTGGGCCGAGTTATGGTCGGGGAGTTGGCTACCGTATTCGCCGTTGTCGGGTGGATTGCTGACCGATGCTGGCCGCATCACGCTGTTGCACACTCCATCACTCGAAGCTGTTCTGGAGCAATCACGCAGATTGAACGGAAATCTCACCGTCGTGATCGATGCTTTCGAGATGATTGACAGCGGACCTGGAGGTGAACTTCACACGGGTATAATTGCTTCAACATACAGTAACAGAGAGTATCGCTGTACTATCGCAGCTCCGGACGAAGATTGGTTGCTTGAGGAGCGGAAGCTCACTGATGAGATCATCGTGCTAATGACTCCATCGATCGGTAGTCCCATTTCGTTTGAATTGCGACTGTTGCGTAATCCACAGCGATTGTCGAGCATGAAATTGCTTGAAAACCGCATCAAGGCTCTGCAAGCCGTCATGGAGTCTGTTACCGTGGAAGAGCGTGGCGAGATACGTATTGATCAGTATCGCGCTCCGTATGTATTGTATTCAGCTACCGAGCGTCTTTCGAGCGGCGAGTATGCAGGAATCACCTCCGCGCATTGCATGCTCGTCGTCGGCGACAGGGGGTATCTTCTTACATTCAAGACACCGGAAGGGCAATTCGATGAGGCGCGTCCCGAGTTGCAGTACGTCCTGCGAAATTTCCGTGTGTATCCTCTGCTGAAATGAGAGCAGTGTTATACGACGATATGCTCTTGTTCTATGATGCGGTCTTGAACGGCATTTGATGGAATAAACTGCCTGTTTTCGGCTTGGCGGCGCTTACATATCAAGTATAAGATAAGAATGGCCTTAATCTGTGTTTTGGTACTCGCCCAATTGATGATCAGTGCGGACTCTCTGGCGCTTGTTGCTTCTCCGTAGCGTTTTCCATCATTTTTCCGTAGCTTCACTGCAAGCACAAATACCGCATTGAACAACTGTCCGGGAGTGTATCCATGCCCAGTCTTCGCACGTTGATACTATTTGCCGCAAGCACTTTGCTGCTTGCAGGATGCACGTCGATGAACACCGTCAAGGTGGTTTCGTTTTCGCCTGAAGGGACGTCGCCGTTGCTGAGCACAATGGAAATCGAATTCTCGAAAGATCTTGCTCCACCCGATATGCAGCAGATGTGGTCGAGCGAGGAGTTCATTTCATTTACCCCTGCCATCAAGGGCCGATTCAAATGGACGTCGTCCCGACGCTTGTTGTTCTCGCCGGACTATCCGCTTGAACCGATGCAGGAGTATACTGCGAAGATAACGGACAACGTGTTGTTCGAGACCGGTTATGACGCTTCATTCAAGACGTACACGTTCAGTACGCCGGAATTCGATGTCGTACAGGCAGATGTGTTCTGGACGCATATACCGCGAAAGTACTACACTGTTACTATTCAGGCGAATCTGCGTTTCACATATCCCGTCGATCCGACCGAACTTCGCTCCAACATCGAGGTTCTGCGTGACGGTGAAACGGTTCACGACGTGCATATCGTTTCCGAACAGGCATCGGAAATCATTGCTCTTTCCATAGGCGAGGTGTCGCAGACGGATAAAGCTCAGAAAATCACTCTGCGTGTACGAAAGGGTCTGACTTCGATACTAGGGCGGTCGCCGCTCTCCGATTCCCGCGAATTCGTGCTTAATCTGCCGCCCATAACCGAACTCGCGGTGACGGGAGTGGCTGCAGGGTACGACGGTGATGCTGGTTGGATTGAAGTTGCCACAACGCAAATGGTTGACGAAGAACGTGTTGGGGAATTTGTTGTCATCAATCCCAAGCGGACGCTTCGTTTTTATGCTAGCGATAATATTTTCCGCATCGAAGGTGATTTCGAGAACGAACAGTCCGTGGACCTCACGCTTCGAGAGGGGCTTCCTGGATTGTTCGGGGGCGTGCTTGCTCACGAGTACCGTCAAGAAGTATCCTTTGTTGATCTTGCACCGGCTGTGAACTTCGCCGATCGGCGTGGACGCTGGTTGATGCGCGGTGGTGAACGCAACCTCATGGTCAATGCCGTTAATGTCGATGAACTGGACATCGAGGTCTATGAAGTATTTCGCAACAATGTGCTCGCCTTCCTCGGACAGAACAGTTGGTGGGAGCCCGATTACGGATTCAACCCGGATTACTATATCGGGGATTTCGGAATAGAATTGTACCGCGAAAGTGCTGTCGTGAGCAGCGGACGGAACTGGCTGGGGAAACATATCATCAATCTCGACAAAGTATTGCAATCTCGTCACAAAGGTATATATGTCGTTCGCGTTGCGTCAAGCGAGAATCGCTGGAACCACGACTCGAAAATAATTTCCATGAGTGACATCGGTTTGATTGCACGCGTAGCTCGCGATCAGATAGTCGTATTCGCTAATTCGCTCAAGGATGCTTTACCGGTCGCTGGAGTAGAAGTCAGCGTTGTCTCCACGAATAACCAGACATTGTTATCTGGTACAACCAACATCGCGGGCGTTGTCGTCTTCGACGACGTCGAGCGTGTGATCGAAGGCTTTACACCACGTTTAGTCATCGCGGCAACAGAGGAGGATTTCAATTTTCTCGATTTGCGGGATGCGATGATTGAGACGTCCCGCTTCGACGTTGGTGGGTTGCGGCAGTATTCGCATTCGCATCTCGCATTCATGTATGGTGATCGTGATCTGTACCGTCCCGGTGAGCGCATCGTAGTATCAGGCATTGTCAGAACCGAGGATATGCGAACCGTCAGCGATGCACCTGTTCTGCTTAAAATTCTATCGCCTCGCGGAAGAACAGTCGATGAATTCAAGCTTGTATTGAACCGCCAGGGATCCTTCGAGCAGACATTCGACATGCCTGCGTACGCCTTAACCGGTGAGTACCGAGCCGAGTTGAGCACTGGTGGCGACAAATTGATCGGAGTTTACAGTTTCAGCGTCGAGGATTTCGTACCCGATAAGGTTCGCGTTACACTTACGCCTGGAAAGGTGAAATTGGTACCAGGCGAAACCGTCGTTGTGGATGTCGATGCGGAATTTCTGTTCGGTGCCAAGGCCGCAAACCTGCAGTACACTGCCGACGTGCAATTGAGACATAGACCATTCACCAGCAATGCGTTCAATGATTACGATTTCTCGAACACTTCAGTCCGGGCCACTCGACTCGATAATACCATCATGGACGGAGTGCTGGACGATCAGGGCAAGGCCCGAATACAATACATCGTGCCTCACGATATCAAGGCTGGTGGTATAGTGGATGGAGCAGTGTACATCAGTGTGTTCGATCTTACGGGAAGAACGGTGAATCGGGCTTCTTCGTTCACTGTGCATCCTCGTAATACCTACATTGGCATCAAATCCCCGGGATACTATTTCGGTGTCAACAGCGGCGTAAACTTCAGCGTTATCGCAGTCGACAAGGAAGACAAAGCACGTCGAGGAGTAGCCGTTGATGTGCGCCTTGTACGGTACGAATGGCAGACTGTACTGAAAAAGGACTATGCGGACCGATACTTCTACGCCTCCGAGGAACGAGAAGTGCTTGAATGGGAACGGAGAATGACACTCAACGAGGCAAGCTCGATCTCGGTGACTCCACGGAGATCGGGAAAGCACGAATTGCGCATATCGCTTGCAGGTGCGGACGACTATACGGCCACCTCGTTCCACGCCTATGGTTGGGAATCGACGTCGGCATCATCATTTGAAGTCGATAAGGAAGGCAGGATTGATATTGTGTTCGACAAGGAAACGTATCGTCCCGGAGAAAATGCAAAAGTGTTATTCATGTGTCCGTTCGCCGGGAGTTTGCTTGTCACGGTCGAGCGTCATGGAGTGCTGCATCACCAGTATGTGGACGTCGAGAATCGTTCTGTTGAGGTGATGCTCCCGGTGAAAGCCGAATACATGCCAAACGCATACATCACGGCGACCCTGTTTCGCAAGCACGGTCCGCGTAACGACGGGCCGTTTCTCGTTGGCCATGGTTTCGCATCGATGAGCGTGGAGAGAAGGGAGCATCGGCTTGCAGTGAACATTACGGCACCGAAGCGCGTCAAACCAAACACTACTCATACCATCACGATCAAGACGGCACCCGAGCGAGATATATACGTCACACTTGCAGCAGTCGACGAGGGGATACTGCAGATCAAGGATTATCGCACTCCGGACCCCTATTCGATGATGTACGCGAAGCGTGCCTTGCAGGTACAGGCCTATGATGTATATAAATTCCTGCTTCCTGAAATCGTTCGCACATCGTCGCTGACCGGCGGCGATGCGGCTTTCGATGAAGGACTGAAAAAACGTCTCAACCCCATCACCGTCCAGAGGTTTTCATTGCTGTCGTTCTGGAGTGGAATACGTCGTTCGGATGCAAACGGTACGGTGAGTGTTTCGATTCCGATACCGCAATTCAATGGCGAGGTGCGTTTGATGGCCGCAGCGTATAGTGGTGAGCGCTTCGGATCGGCTGAAGCACACATGAAGGTAGCGGACGACCTGATCTTGGAAGCACAGATACCGCGGCTGCTCTCTGCGGGTGATTCATTGGTTATTCCGGTGGCACTTGTCAATACGACGAGCAAAGCCGGCCGGGTGTCCGTGACGCTCGAGGCCGGAGCTTCGTTGAAGCTGCGTTCTTCAGGCAAAGCGTCGGCGAATGTCCCCGCCAACGGAGTTGAAACAGTGAAATTCTCTGTAGCGGCATCGGACCTACCAGGCGAGGGATCGCTATCATTTTCAACAAGCGGTTTGGCAAAAGTACAGGAGCGTTTTGCTATTGCCATTCGTCCCGTTTCGCCATTCAGTATAGAATCGCGTTCAGGTGCGTTAACAACCGGGAGCGATGTGACATTGCCTCGTGCGTCGGAATATATCGCAGGAACGCGCGAGGTGCGATTAACTATCAGTGCTTTTCCGTCTATACGTTTCGCGAAACAACTCAAGCAACTTGTCGGCTATCCTCATGGTTGTCTGGAACAGACTATCTCGACTGCATTTCCGCAGCTTTATCTCGAGTCCATACTCAAGCTGGTGGATCCCGATCGTTACCGTACACAGACACCGGCGTATTTCGTCAACGAAGCCGTAAGGAAAATCGAGAGTATGCAGTTGTGGGACGGCTCCATGAGTTACTGGCCGGGAGGGAGCAATACGAGTTGGTGGGGAAGCGTGTATGCCGCACATTTTCTTCTGGAGGCGAGAAATGCGCAGTACCGCGTTTCAGATCCAGCGTTTGCAAAGCTACTGCGTTATATTGCGAAAAAATCGAGACAACGGGATACCTACGAATACATCTCCTACACCGCTGGTGGTCGACGATCGGAGTTAAAGGCCCGCAAGGAAATACTCTACGGCTTATATGTGCTTGCTGTCGCAGGGAAGCCGGATATTTCCACGATGAATTACTACATGGGACGGCGGCATCTGCTCACACGTGACATGCAGTACTTGCTCGCTGGAGCGTATGCCCAGGCTGGTAGATGGAACTCGTGGCACAAGGTGTTACCGGGTGAGTTCCGTGGCGTGCGACCCGCACGGGAAAGTGGCGGGAGCTTCGATTCGGAAGTGCGCGCGAATGCGCTCATGCTGAACGTGCTGCTCGACGTAGATCCCGGGAACAAACAGATACCGGTCATCCTGAGATATTTATCCAATCGGATGGACCAAATGTACTCCACTCAGGAGACTGCCTTTGCCATGCTCGCACTCGGTAAGGCGGCTCGTCGCGGAGCTGATTCGCGACTCAAGGTTCAAGTGCTCGTCAATGGAAACACCGTTGCCGAATATAATGGACGGGATATCCGGCTGACGGAGAAGGAACTCGGGACCGGTACTGTTAGTCTCAAGACAGAAGGATCCGGAAATGTGTATTACTACTGGTCTGCCGAAGGCATCAAGAAACGCGGGACGGTAATTGAGGAAGACGAAGGCATGCGTGTTCGCCGAGAATGGTTGGATTACCGTACGCGGTTGCCAGTGAATCCATCGCAACTGCGGCAGGGGCAACTTCTCGTTTGCCGGTTGTCACTTGGCGGTGTGGGACGGTCCGTGGAGAATGTCATAGTAACGGATATTATTCCCGCAGGTTGTGAAATCGAAAATCCGCGTTTGCGACCATCGACATCGCATGCTTGGTCGGTCGAGAATCCCATGCGGGTGGAGTATATGGACGTGCGCGATGACAGATTGATTCTGTTCACTTCGCTGGCAGGGAACGAGACGCGTGAATTCTTGTATTTGCTGCGCGTTGTCAATCAAGGTCGTTTCGTGCTTCCTCCGGTGGCAGCGGAAGCGATGTACGATCCGTCATATCATTCGTATCATGGTGCTGCGGCGGTTTCCATCGCGCCGATGCGCCATAATCCGTGACGTCAGCGGCGTGTCGGGGTCGATTGTGAAACAGCATGCCGTCTTACGCCGTTACGGCCCACTGTTAATAGTTTTCACCGTTCTTGCCGCAGTCACAGTGCTCGATGCGCTGTTTCCGCCGCCGCAGCCTCCGTTGTATTCCAAGCAGATACTGGATCGCGACGGGGAGCTTCTCAACGCTTTTCTGGCACGCGGCGACAAGTGGAGGTTACGGACTCGCATCGACCACGTTACTCCCGATCTGATACGGGCAATTGTGACAAAAGAGGACCGTTATTACCTGTATCATCCCGGTATCAATCCGTTTGCTATCATCAGGGCATTCTCATCGAATCTTGTCGAGGGACGACGAGTGTCGGGTGCATCCACAATCACGATGCAATTGGCACGCATGCTGGAACCAGCAGAGCGGAGTTACTCGGCGAAATTTCGGGAAATGATACGCGCTCTACAGCTCGAGCGACGCTATTCGAAGCGCGATATTTTAGAGATGTACCTCAGTGTTCTTCCCATGGGAGGAAACATCGAGGGAGTTGCGTCAGCATCTTGGATATATTTCAACCGTCCACCTGACAAACTGAGTTTAACGCAATGCATCGCTCTCGCAGTAATTCCTAACAATCCGAATCGTTATAGACTGGACCGTTCCTCGTCATTGCTGGATAAGGAAATTCAGCACTGGATCGGGCGATTCCGTGAACGCTCGGTTTTTGGAGAACATCGGCTTGCACTGGCGAGTGAAGAGATGCTGTTTCCTGCCCGACATGCGATGCCTTCTCGTGCGCCGCATCTTTCGCGGAAGTTAGGAAAGTGGTCGGCACATGACATTGTGCACACGACATTAGATGGAGAAATACAGAACATCGCGGAAAACCTGCTACGCAATCATGTTCGGCGCGTCATTCTCGATGGTGTCAGCAACGGTGCCGTATTAGTGTTACGCAATGATAGTATGGAGGTGGCGGCGTATTGTGGCTCTGCCGATTTCGACGACGTTGCACATCAAGGGCAGGTCGATGGCGTGACAGGCCTACGATCACCAGGCAGCGTGCTCAAGCCACTGTTATTCGCACGTGCTTTCGATGACGGTTATCTCACTCCGGGGATGATGTTGCTGGACATTCCCACGGATTTCGGAGGGTACATGCCGGAAAATTTCGACGCGACTTTCCGAGGCGAAGTTGCTGCACGGGATGCACTGCTCCACTCCTTGAACATTCCAGCCGTACGATTGCTGGCTCGTCAGGGGGTAACAGAATTCATTTCCTTTCTCACGGCCACTGGATTTTCTACCATTGCCGCAAAGCGTGAGTTGCTGGGTCTTTCGCTCATACTCGGCGGTTGCGGTGTTACTCTCGAGGAGCTGACACGAGCACTGTCCATGTTCGCACGCGAAGGGCGGCTTTCGCCTTTACGTTACAGAACAGACGATGCATTTGTCGAAGGAACCCGTATGTTCTCCTCCGCCTCAGCTTTCCTGGTTTCGGATATTCTATCGAAGAATATTCGTCCGGATCTTCCAACAGAGTTACTGGAATCCACGAGGTTGCCGCAGATCGCATGGAAGACGGGGACGTCCTATGGCAAGCGGGATGCGTGGGCCGTTGGCTGGAACAAGCAATACACGATTGCGGTGTGGATGGGAAACTTTTCAGGTGTGGGAGCACCAGCGCTGTCGGGTGCGGTAATGGCCGTACCGTTACTAGTCGATCTTTTTAATGCCATCGATTACGATGGTGGTGATCACCGAATACAGCGACCGGATGATGTGATCACGCGTGATGTATGCGTACGCACTGGTCTGCCGCCTTCGGAGCGATGCGAAGGCATTGTAGGGGAATTCGCGATACGGGATGTGTCAACGACTATGACGTGTTCGCTAATGCGTGAGTTTTTCACTGACGAAGCGGGAAGGGTGCGATACTGCAGGGAGTGTCTTCCAAGCGAAGGAGCTATGAGTGTGTGGTATCCAGCGTACGATCCGGAATTGATCCTTTGGTTCAGAAAAAATCGCAGATCCGTACCAGAACCACCCCCGCACAATACGCAGTGCTCGGCGAGATTTTCCGACGATACTCCGGTAATTCTATCACCGTCGTCCGATTACCAGTACTTTATCGAACAAGGCAGTGAACAGCAAATATCATTGCATGCGGCTGCACATGCAGGCGTCCGTGTTTTGTACTGGTATGTCGACGGAGAACATGTTGGCACAGCGGCACCCGGCGAGAAATTATTTTTCACACCACTATCAACCCGGCATCGAATTGCCTGCATGGACGATGCGGGGCGTCGTTCCATAGTCGTGTTGAATGTTACATACTATTGAAAATCGTCATGATCCCCGAATAGTGAACAGCATTGCCGGAGCTATGGAACAACACCTTCCCGGTCGGTACTGCGTATGGACAGCACTGGACATGGGGCTTTGCGCACGACTTTTTCCGCTGTGCTACCGAAGAGTACATGTTCGATTCCGCTGTGACCATGGGTCGCGATGATAATCATATCCGCCTCTTCTTCCTCGGCAACGCGGATGATTTCGCTGAACGGTTTACCGGAACGGACGACGCTTCTTGCATAGACATCTGCTGGTACTTCCTTTTCGATGAGCAAGTCGAGTTGTTCGCTACCCTTGGACCACAGTTCGGACTCGACCGACGGGAGCGCCACTTGACCGAAACTGAAATCCGCCGGATAGATGACGGGTTCGACTACGTATACCAATACCAATTCCGCAGAAAACGTGCGGCTGAAGTCGATGGCATAACGAAACGCTTTTTTCGAATATTCGGAAAAATCGATCGGCACGATGATGCGTTTGATCTGCAGCATTGCTTTTACCTCCTTTTCGAGTGACTACGATCACGACAATGCGAATTCAGGGAGCACGGAGCGTTTTCCAACGCTTTTGTTCGTCTCGTATCGATTTTTTGGATCGGGTAATGCGGAACGATACGATACATGGTACACAATAGCGGATAAAAAGTAAAGCACATGTTACATCGATAGCACAGCGTTATGAATAGTGCCAGCAATAGCTGTGCCTCTAGCAGGAAGGGCAGCAGAGGCAGCCCACTGTCGATGGCGATACATGAATCGTTGTGTCGTGAGCAGACAGCGGTTTACCGACATCCGCCACCAGCAAAGCGGAAAGCATCTATGAAATCGTTTTGCACCTGTACCGGCTGCAGGTGAAGGAGGAATTCTCCGTGAGGAGGGATAATAGCAGATTCGAATGCCTCATGAAACAATGGAGACGACTCATTGCAACCCTGTAGTGAAACAGGCGGTTTGAGCAGAATGGGCGAGGATGCGAGAGAAACAAATCGGCCTTCATATACGCCGCTGGAAAGACGTCGAACGGAAACCCGAACAGTGCCGGCAGAAGTGTGTACGTTCGCATGTAAATAATCGAGTTGTGAGGGCAACTGCGGTGCAAACTCAAGTACCGCCCCACGCTCGTGACGTACGCGTATTCCCAGATAGTTCTGAATTATTGCACGTACATATTCGGCAGCACTCTTCGCATGGGAAATCATGCATACATGGTGGTGTGAAACGCCATTAACGAGAGCGGGATTGTACGGGCACGCAGGAATTCCGCCGAGCAAGCCCTTGTTCATGGCAAGCCGATGAACACTCCGGGTCAGAAACCATGCGGAATCAGCTACCCCATATCTGCACAACACGTCAATGGCCGACCCGGTCAGGCAAGTCCTAATCGCGGCATCACGATTATCATTTCCTTTTTCCTTCCTGTTTGCTTTCCCGTACCGGGATTCGACCTCGTTAGCTGTATTAGCCGCTGCCTTGATGCCATGAGTATTAACGTATTCACCGAAAATACGAAGCAGTGCATCGGTCTTTGTGCGTTCATCGATCAGAGATGCACAGAAGAAGGGAAAGCTGAACGCCTGCAAAGTATTCGGATGAATCGGTATGAAGGAACGATTCCAATCGATTTGCTCATCTTGCCGTATGTCCGTTTTTCCGCGCATAAGTGATCTGAAGTTTTTCTCAAGATGTGGTAGCACATGGCTTGCCCATTCTGAAGCGGATTCGGCGTCGCCGAGCAACCTGGCGATCTGTATGGCACTTCGAAGTTGCGACATACGCAACAACTGAATGTGAAACGCATTGTCGCCACCGGTCTCGAGGGAATCTACACATCGGCGTGCAATACGTGTTGTTCCCGTGTCATTATTGCGGATATGCGTATCGGGTTTAGCGTGTTGTACTGCATATTCGATACCTCGACGCAGTACGGGATACAACTCAGCAAGTACAACGGAATCTCCGGTGTATTGATAGTACTGGTACATCATGATGGCGAACCATGCAGCCGCATCCGCGTCGTTGCGATACATTTTTTGGGATCGACTGGTCGAAGAAGTGCTGACTTCATTCGCACTGATCAACGAGGCGATTGAACGAAGCAAGTATGCTGCGTCGGAGAATCGTCCGAAAGACAGAAAAGCTCCGGGAAGTGCAATAAGCGCCTCACTGGCACATTGATCATTGACAGGAGGAAAACCGGTTAGAATTCCAGCAGGTGCTTCGTGCAGCGTTAGAGCATCCAGCGAAACTGCGATCCATCGGAATGCATCGATTGCTGTCGTATCGCTGCAATCGAGATCGATTGAATGAAGTACGTTTTGTAGACGTTGCTGCTTGTTTTGCAATAGCGTGTTCAGCGTTCGCTTGTCGTACACCCGATGGGAGATGTTCGCAGGAGTTATTTCAATCGAAAAGGCGAAATCACCCACGCAGCGTCCCCAGAATATCACGGGCATGTGTATTGGCGCGGAATGTGGAAAACGTTGCAAATCGGATACACGTGTGTTTTCCCATTGCCCGTGAACACCCGACACGGTAACGATTGCTTGCAGGCCAGCCTTGCGCAGTACATATCGCCCCATGACGATGCTCTCGGTGGCATCACGCCACCACGCCGAAAGAGCGGGATATACTTTCACATCGCCGATAAATTCCGTTTTCACACGAATGGTGAGCAGTGTAAGAGAATCGGCAAAAAATACTTCTTCAGAAGTGTTGTGCTTTGTATACTCGCGTTGTAACAAAGCAGGAGTTATGCTGGCCGTAGACGAGTTTCGATCGAGTATGCTATCATTGAACACAATCCAGTATTGTTCGAACACTTTCTGATCATCAATTGTCAGACCATGGTATGATTCTACGTTATCGCCGTGCAGCAAACCGCTATACCATGCCCCTTGTCCGTTGGCGAATGCGAATACAAGTTCGCTTCCGTGAGCAACTTGCTCGACCGGCAACTGCGTCCACGCGCTACCGGCGAGTGTGACGAGCAGCATTAAAACGGTGGCAAGCCGCACAATAATCATACATCGCACTCCTTCATCCTTACAATGTCCAGTTTCTTATCGAGATTGCCAACCGTATGTAGAGTCGAATACTGAACGAGAGGAATGGTGAAAGCGTGTGACGAACGATATGCGGATACGCCTTAGCTATCGTTCAGGAATATCGTCTTCGTTTTTCAACAAGATCGGGTGCGGACCCCGCACTTCATTCGCCTGGATTCTTCTGACGATGTTCGTGAGCTATTGGTCATGAAAGGACAACAGCTTTATCGAACGATGAGTTTCGAGCTTGTGCGTCGGCCAAGA
>Ga0114946_10001025_pt1 | contig 19257 bp, 7 predicted proteins | sample WalLakDeSediment_FD_88676 | JGI IMG/M metagenome (GOLD analysis project Ga0114946, IMG submission 88676) | Lake sediment microbial communities from Walker lake, Nevada to study Microbial Dark Matter (Phase II) - Walker Lake 11/02/13 Deep Sediment | ecosystem: Environmental > Aquatic > Freshwater...
AACTCGCAAAAGCCCTCTCCAGTCTTCCCAGGCGCGACGAACGAGGGCGCCACGTTCGGGCCCGGGCGCAGCTCGACGCTCAGCGCCAAAACCGGGCGCTCCCCGTGGTCAGGAGGTCGTGCTCGAGCTCTTGCAGCTTGACTAGGCAGCGGGTCAGGCCGTGGTGTTTGGTCAGCGCCTGGGTCTGTTCGAGGGCCGTACGAAAGCGGGGCGAGTCGTCGCCGCGCAGCTTGGGGATAATCTTGGCGTAGATGATTGCGTCGAGGGCCGCGGTGAATTCGAGCTGGGCCCCGTGCTCTTGATTGCGGGCGAGGAAATCGACGACGTCGTCGATCACCCGCCAACCAAAGTGGAGGCGGGCGGGGACTAGGGCGGTCATCAGCTCGGCGAGCACCGCTCGCAATTGTTGGCCATCGGCTTGGTCGAGACCGGCCTGATCCCAGCGCCCGTAGTCGTTGATGTCGATGTCCCAAAATTCGAGGGTGAAGGCGCGATCGAGCACCTTATCGGACAGGCCGTGGGTAGTCTCGTCCATGTTGACGGTGCCGATGATCACGAGGTTGTGGGGGTAGGGGAGCCGGCGCTCGACGCCGTCGTGCATGTCGGCCTCGCTGTGGAGGTCGATGGGATCACCGGTCTCCATGGCCGAGAGCAGCGGCGCGAGGTATTGCTCGGGCCGCGACAGGTTCATCTCGTCGAGCAGGACCACGTGGGGGATTTGCGGCTCGGCGACCGCGCGGCGGAGGAACTCGAGGAAGGGCGTGCGCACGTAGGCGTCGGGTTGAATTGGGTTGACGTAGCCGAGCAGCGGGCCCGGGTCGTACCAGCCGGGCTGTACGGCGATGGTCTTGACCCGCTTGCGCGCGGCCTCGTCACCGCCAGCGAGGGCGAGTCCGTACTGCCGGGCGAGCTGGGTCTTGCCGGCGCCGGACAGGCCCGTGAGCACGGCGAAGTGGCGGCGCGCGTGGGCCCAGAGCCCGGCGTGGAGCGCGGCCACGAGCGGGCGCGGGAAGCTGTAGCTCAGGCCCGCGTAGATCTGGTCGAAGCTCGGCTTGCGGATCGAGCTTTGCAACGCGTCCGCAAGCCCAGGCTCCCCAATCTCGTCCTCGTCCTCGTCTGGGCCCCCCGTTGCGATCGGGCCCGCCTCGAGGATCGCGGGTTCCCAGTGAATCTGGTTGGTCCAAATCTCCCCGCGCTCGGTCAGCCGCCACATACCCCCGGACTTCTCGATGAGGTCGAGGTGACTCATCCAAGCCACGATCGCGCTGGGCGCAAACAACCCGGTCCAGCCCGGGTTGGCCCTTTGAATGGCTCGCTTGAGGTCCATATTTTTGATCGGCGCGTGGGTCTTGACGTGCAGCAGGCCGAGGTCAAAGCCGAGCACGCGGGTCAGCAACCACTCCGAGAGCATGTCGGGGTCGCCGGTCTCGAGCACCGCGCGGCCGCTCGCGGTCAGCTTGTATAGGCTATGGACCCGCTCGATCACCCCAAACTCGCTCTGCAACATGTTGATCGTCGTGGCGTGGCTCGAGTCTTTGTTGCCCGGACGTTCTGCGCGCATCACATCGATGAGATCTTCGCGGGTAATCCCCTCGCCGACAGCTTGCAGCAAAGCCAAGAGCGTCAAAAAGTAGCCGGTCATGGCGGTCAGCCCCTTGCGTCGCCGGCCGGCCGGGAGCGGGAGGAGCTTGACGGCCCCGCGCTCATCGACGGTCTCGGTCGGCTGCTCGGCCTCGGACTTCGAGCGCATGTGCAAAAACCACGGCAGCCCGATCCGGTCGGCGAGCGCGACGTAGTCGCCGGCCGGGACCGGCCCGAGCACTCGGTTGACCCGTGCCACGATCGCGTGGTTTTGCTCGAGCGGGCCCTTGGGGACCTGCTCGAGCAGCAGCGCCGCGACCTGATGAAGGTGATTTTGGCTGACGATGCAGGTGAACTCGGCGGGGAACAGGGCCGCGAGCAAGCGGAGGATCTTCAGCCACGGCGTCCGTTGCCCGGCGAACTGCTTGGTGATGCGCTCGAAGATCGAGCGCAGCCGCGAGAGCCGGGCGACCTCGCCCGCGGGCAGCGGCTCCAAGGACGCGTTCGCTAGCCACGCCCGAAACTCCCCGTCGTCGAGGGCGACGTCGACCTTGACCGAGCCCATGCCGGTGCTCGCCACGACCTCCGACTCCCAGAGCTCCCGTTGAAACTCGCGGTTGCTTCGTTCAGCGGCGCTCGCCGCCGCGATCTTGCCCAGGAACGCTGCCCGCTCGTCGCGACGCGGGAGCGCCCAATCGGGCAGGTTCGCCTGCGCCTCTTTGCAAAGGTCGCGTAGTTCGTCGTCGGTCAAGGCTTGGTCGCTCATCTCGCGGTCTCTTCGCCGGGGCTAACTCATGGTCCCGCGGCCTTCGCGAGTATATGCTGCGCCGTCCCGGTCCGCGCATATGGCCCCAAACGAAACCAACCCCCGTGAAGGCATGATGGCGGTGGTCCGCAACCGTCGGGCGCTCATCTCCCGCGTGAAGCCGTTCGGCTCCAAGACAACCAGCACGCTGCACGTCGTCGATCTCGAGTACACAGACCTCGACGGCGACAAGCCCAGCGACTCGGTCATCTGGGAGCGTGAGGTCGGGGCCCGGCTGATCGCTCCCCGTGCGCTGCCTCAAATCCATGACGACGCCCCGATGACGCCGTCAGACTTCGACGCGCTTTTACGCGCGAGTCGGTGGTCGGGGCTCACACCCTTTTTGGCACCCGACGGCTCCGGCGAGGCCCCGCAGCTCCCGTTGGCCTCACCGTTCCACGGCGCGGTTCAGGTCGAGGACTTCCAGCTCGTCCCGTTGCTCACCGCCCTGCAGATGCCGCGGATCTCGCTGCTGCTCGCCGACGATGTCGGTCTCGGCAAGACGATCGAAGCTGGCTTAATCCTGACCGAGCTGCTGTTGCGCCGGCGGATCCGTCGGGTGTTGGTCATGACCCCGGCCTCGCTGCGCGATCAGTGGCAGCAAGAGATGCACGAGAAATTCTCGCTCAGCTTCGACGTCGTCGACCGCCGCGAGACGCATCAGATGCGTCGACGACTCGGCCTCGACGCGAACCCCTGGCGGACCTTCCCGCGCATCATCACTAGCTACCACTACCTGCGTCAGGCCGACGTCCTTCAGGAGTTCCTCGCGACTTGCCGCGGTGAGAACCTCGCCAAGCTGCCCTGGGACCTGCTGATCGTCGATGAGGCTCACAACCTGATGCCCGCGGCGTACGGCAAGGACAGCGAGCTCTCACGCATGCTCGCGGCGATCAGCCCCTACTTCGAGCACAAGCTGTTCTTGACCGCGACGCCCCACAACGGCCACACCCGCAGCTACTCGGGGCTGCTCGAGCTCCTCGATCCGGTCCGCTTCAACCGAACCAGCAAATTTTCGCCGGCCGAGAAGCAGCGCGTCGACCAGGTCGTCATCCGTCGGCTCAAGCGCGAGCTCAACGAGCACGACAAGGAGCGCGGCCGCCAACCTCGCTTTGCCCACCGCCAGCTCGACGACTGTCACCTGTACTTCTCCGGTCCCGAGCGCGCCCTATCAACCGCCTTCGCGGCGTTTCGCGGGGCCGTCAAGGCGGCGATCAGCCGCCAGGATCGCAAGGAGCAGCTCGCTGGCAGCTTCGCGGTCGAGGTGCTCAACAAGCGGTTGCTGTCGTCGCCCTACACCTTCGCCGACTCTTGGTACCGCTTCATCGAGGGCACCAAGTCCGAGACCGACGCGAGCGACGGCGAGCTCCTCGCGGCCCGTCGCGCCGATCAGGAGGACATCGCCGACGATCGCGAGAAGGAGAGTCGAGGCGGCCACGCGGCTCGGACCGCAGGCGCGTGGCTCAAGCCCTTCGTCACCGAGCTGAGCGACGAGATCGAGGCGGTCTCAAAAGCCCTGGTCAAGCTCGGCTTGCGCCGTGACGGTGAGCGCGTCACTGACCCCAAGCAGGACGCTCGCTTCGACGCCCTAGTCAAGCTCATCGAGGAGCGCCTGCGCGAGGGCGAGCTGTGGGCTGCGGACGAGCGGCTGATCGTCTTCACCGAGTACAAGACCACCCTCGATTACCTCTCGCGTCGGCTCGCGGCGCGCTACGAGAACCAGCCGGACAAGCCCGAGCGCGTCGCGTTGCTGTTCGGCGGCATGGATGACCGGGGCCGGCGCGAGATCAAGGACGCGTTCAACGATCCGGCGGCCTCAGTTCGGGTGTTGCTCGCGACCGACGCCGCGTCCGAGGGCCTCAACCTGCAAGACACGGCGCGGCTCTTGCTGCACTACGAGATCCCCTGGAACCCCTCGCGCCTCGAACAACGCAACGGCCGCCTCGATCGCCACGGCCAGGCCCGGGACGTCACCATCCACCACTTTTCTAGCGAGGACGACGCAGACCTGCGCTTCCTCAGCCGCGTGGTCACCAAGATCGAGACGATTCGCGAGGACCTCGGGACCCTTGGTGAGCTGTTTGACGCCGCCTTTACCCGACGCTTCGTCGACTTTGAAGACGGTGACATCGTCGCCGACATGCTCGATGACAGCGTCGAGCACCAGCGCGAGCAAATCCAGCTTCCCCGCAAGGACCCGGCGGCCGGCCTCGCCCGGGTCGAAGACGCCAAGGTCCGCCAGCTTCGCCGCGACGTCGACCTCGATCCCGACACGCTCCGCGACACCCTCGAGGTCGCGCTCGGCCTCGAGCTCGGACACCCGCGGATCGAGGGCCCCGACGGGCGCGGGCGCTTTCGTCTGAACCAAAACATCCCCGCGCGCTGGAAGGGGATCATCGACGACGCGCTGCGGCTCCCGATCGACGGCAGCGCCTTGTCGGGCTCGATCCCTCACATGGTCTTCGACCCCGGCCACTTCATCGAGGAGCGCCTCGGACGGCCGGTGTTTCGGGCGAGCAAGGGCACCGTCCTGCTCCACCTCGGTCACCCGCTGTTTCGCCACGCGCTCGCGAGCTTCGCGCCGCTGCGGTTCTCGGGCACCGACTACGGCCTCCGAGCGAGCTGCTGGACGGTCCGCCGCGGGCCGGTGCCCGCGGGCACCGACGCGCTGATCCTCGTGAGCGTCGAGGAGATGGCCGTCAACAGCCTCCGCGAGCCCTTCCACCACTGGGTGCGAACCCTGCGGATCCCCGTGGTCGACGAGGAGCTCGGCGAGCCGCTCGCTTACCTCGCGCCCAGCGATGACCTGCACCCCGCGGAGCTCGACGATGCGTCTCTCGATCACGCCCGCGAGCTGTGGAGCGCGCTCAGCCTCGACGTCCGCGATCTCATCGACGCCCACTCGGCGGCGATCGAGAAGCGGGTCGGCGAGGGCCTCGAGGCCCGCCGGGCCGCCGAGCTCACCCGGGCCCGCAAGGCCTTCAACGATCGCATCGCGGAGGTCCGCGCGGGAATGAAAAAGAACACCCTCGAGCAGCTGAGCAAGGAGATCGAGAAGAAGCAGCGGGAGCGCCAACAGGTCCAGATGTTCGCCGCCGACCAGCGCGAGATCGAGCAGGAGATCGCCCAGCTGCAAGAAGAGTACGACCGCCGCGTCCACCAATCCGAGCAGCTCCTCGAGCTCTTGCAACGCGAGAAGCAACGGGTGATCGAACGGCTGCTGCCTCAGCGCTTCAGCCTCCGCGGCGGTGGCGTGCAGGTGTTCCCGCTGACCGTCGAGATCCGTTTGCCGGAGGTTGGCCAATGACGATTCAGACCGACGCCCTCGATGGCTGGTGGGCTTCGCTTCAGCACGAGGGCCTGCTGATCGCGCCAGGCAAGCTGATCGAGCACTTTGGCCAAGAGTTGGAGCCGCTCCCGTCCTACCTCGTCGATCGCCTCCGCGGCCAGGTTAACCGCGTCCTCGACGATGGCGACAATCAAGATCTCGGCGGGCTTTTGGATATCGTGCTCGAGCAGCTGCTCGGCCTCGACAAGCAGCGTTGGCGCAAGGCCAATCAGGTTGGCTCGAACTGGTCGCACGATTCCGTCACCGGCGGCGCGATCCGACCACGTCGCCTGTGGGAGGGGCCGCGCGACGAGATCCTGCCCGTGTTCACCATCGAGCGTGGGTCGGGCTCGCTGCGGGTCGGCCGCGGACGCAAGGAGACCTCGCGCGTGGTCGAGTGGCTGCGCAAGGCCAACCGGCCCCTCGCCCTGCTCACCAATGGGGTGCAGCTGCGCCTGATCCACGCCGGGCCGGACTACGTCGCGCAGTGCGAGTGGGACGTGCAAATGTGGTTTGAGGAGGGTCGGCCGAGCGTCCAGGTCACGGCCCTGCGTCAGCTGCTCCGTCGCGAGGTCCTCAAAAAGCCCAACGACGAGCACGAGTCGCCGCTGATCCAAGCGATCGTCGAGTCGCGCCGCGCTCAGGGTGAGCTGTCCGCGGTGCTCGGCGAGCGCGTGCGCCAGGCCGTGGAGAAGAGTCGGGCAAGACCCTCGAGGCCCTGCTCGCGCCGCAAGCTTCCGCGTCCAAGGCTGTTACGCCCAAACAGATCTACGTCGCCGCGTCGCGCTTGGTCATGCGCATGGTGGTCGTGTTGTTCGGCGAAGCCCGCGGCCTCCTGCCCCGGGAAATCAGCCTCTACCACGACTCCTACGGCCTCCAGGGCCTCCGCGAGCAGTTCGACCGCGCCGCCGGCGGTCACGCCGAGCGGCTCGCCTCGCGCTATGGCGCGTGGCCGCGGATCCTGGCGTTGTTTCGGTTGATCTACGAGGGCTCGCACCACGAGGATCTTCCCGTTCAGCCCTACGGCGGCGGTCTGTTTCGGCCCGGCGATCTCGACAGCGACGATCCGATCTCGCGCGCGCTGGCGCGTTTCGAGCATCACCGCAACGAGCTGTCCGACAAGGTCGTCTACGAGATCATCCGCTTGTTGACGCGGAGCAAGTTCAAGGTCCGCCAGGGCCGGGGTCGGATCTGGGTTGACGGTCCCGTCAACTTCGCCGAGCTCGATACCGAATATATCGGCATTCTCTATGAGGGGCTGCTCGACTACGAGCTGCGTCGCGCGGCCGAGAATGATCCAACCGTGTTCCTCGATATCGGCGATCAGCCGGCGTTGCCGTTCTCGCGGCTCGACGAGATGACGGTCAAAGACCGCAAGCAGCTGTTCGAGAAGTTCGGTAAATCGGCGAGCAAGGGCGAAGCGGACGACGAGGACGAAGCGAGCGAGGAGCCCGAGGACGAGGACGCCGAGGGCGAGGACGCCGAGGGCGAGGACGGCGAGAGCGAGGGCGAGGACGGCGACCACGACGCCGACCGCTTCCACCGAGAGCGTGTCCACACCTGGGCCCGCAACGCCGTACGCGACGCGGGCTGGACCAAACGAGGCGCCGACTTCAACGATCCGGAGGTCGTCGCCGCGGCCAAGCGGCTCGTCGCGCGGGTGGTCTTGCCAGGGGAGTGGTTCTTGGTCCGTTGGGGCGGGACACGCAAGGGCTCAGGCACCTTTTACACGCCACCGCCGCTCGCCCGGCCGACGACCCGGCGGACCCTGCAGCCGCTCGTTTACGATCCGGTGGAGCAAGCCACGGATCCTGCGACCGGCCTCGTCGAGGTCTCGAAGTGGGCCGTGAAGCCGCCCGAGGCGGTCTTGCGGGTCAATGTCTGCGATCCGGCCATGGGCTCGGGCTCATTCTTGGTCGCGGCGCTCGATTATCTGACCGACGCGCTCTACGAGAGCCTCCACGTCCACGGTCGCCTCGAGAAAAAATCTGACCGCACGATCATGCGCCTCGCCGACGGTCGGTCTACGAATGATCTCCGCGAGCAGTCGCTGCCTGTGCCGCCCGGTCACGAAGAATTTGAGGCGCGGCTCAAAGCCAAGCTCAAGCGCTCTGTGGTCGAGCAGTGCATCTACGGCGTCGACCTGGACCCGCTCGCGGTCGAGCTCGCGCGGCTCTCGCTGTGGGTCCAGACCATGAATCCGGACCTGCCTTTCGAGTTCTTGGATCACAAGCTCCGCTGCGGAAACTCGCTGGTCGGGTGCTGGTTTGACCGCTTCCAAGACTATCCGATCATGGCGTGGGAGCGCGAGGGTGGCGATAAGGGCCACACCAATTTCGCGCACCACTATCGCGAGGTCGCGGCCAAAGCCAAGACCCAAGCCGCGCGCAAGGGCGACCCGTGGACCGAGGCGATCAAGCAGCGCAAGTCCGAGATTAAAGACGAGCTCGTCAAGGTCATTGAAGCTCGCAAGCAGCCGGGGTTCTTTTTTCGTGATGACAGGGCCACGCCCAATCAGATCTTGACCGAAGCGCGGGCGCAGTTCGAGGCGATCCACCACCACGAGACGGAGCCCGAGCGGCAAGAGGAGCTCTATCGAGAGCTGCGAGTCACCGTCGCGCCGCTCAGCGAGGCGTTCGACGCGTGGTGCGCCATTTGGTTTTGGCCCGGCGACTCGCTCGCGCACGCCCCAACCCCGCAAACGGTCGCGTCGCCGTCCGAGCCATCGCGCCATGTGATCGCCCAACTGCGTGAGGAGCACCGCTTCTTTCACTGGGAGCTCGAGTTCGCCGACGTGTTTGATGGGCCCCAAGCGGGCTTTGACGCGGTCATCGGCAATCCGCCGTGGGACATTCAAAAGCCCAACTCCAAGGAGTTCTTCTCCAACATCGAGCCGCTGTATCGGTCGTTCGGCAAACAGGAGGCCCTGCGTTGGCAGACCGAGGCCTTCGCGGCCGACCCCGAGCTCGAGCGGGAGTGGGTCGCGTACCAGGCCCGCTTCAAGAGCCTGTCGAACTGGGTGCGTTCGGCGGGCGAGCCCTTCGGCGACCCCGAACGCGACCCGGCTGGCAAGGGCTACTCCCTGGCCCGGCGCAACAACACGGGGCTCCACGGCGTTTGGCGAGAGATGCGAGGCGAGCGGCCGGGGTTTGCGGATCCCGAGCACCCCTTTCGTCATCAGGGGTCGGCGGACTTGAACAGCTACAAGCTGTTCATCGAGGGTGCGCACGCCCTGGCGAAGCCCGGCGGGCGGGTCGGCGTGGTGGTCCCGAGTGGCCTCTACACGGACAAGGGGACCGCGGACCTGCGCGAACTGCTGCTCGAGCGCTGCCGGTGGGACTGGCTGTTCGGGTTCGAGAACCGCGACGAGATTTTTAGCATTCACCGTTCATTCAAGTTCGCGGCCCTCGTGTTCGAGAAGGGCGGTCGCACCGAGAATCTGCGGACGGCGTTCATGCGCCGGGACCTCGCCGACTGGGAAGCTCCACGTCCGCGGGCGCTGGCCTATCCACGGGCACGCGTCGCTCAGTTCAGCCCGAAGTCTCGGACGATCCTCGAGGTTGGATCGGCCCGCGACCTCGAGGTGCTGCAAAAACTCTACGACAATGGGGTGTTGCTCGGGGAGGTCGGGCCGCGCGGGTGGGGGATCGAGTACTCGACCGAATTTCACATGACCAATGACTCCAAGCTGTTCGCGCCGCGCCCGAAGTGGGAGGGCAAGGGCTACCGCGCGGATGAGTATGGGCACTGGCTGCGGGGAGGGTGGGCGCCGTACTCGGGGCCGACGAGCCTGCTGAAGCGCAAGCGGGGGTTGGTGGTCTCTCGTGATGGGGCACACGCGATCTTGGTTGGTGATATCGAGGACGTCGCGCTGCCGCTTTATGAGGGGCGGATGATCGGACAGTTCGACTATAGTGAGAAGGGCTGGGTTCGCGGCAAAGGGCGGACCGCGGAGTGGCGGGGTATCCCGTTTGCCGAGAAGGTTGTTGAACCGCAGCAGTTGATGAGTTTTCATGAATGCGCAAGTGCGACAGATAAGGACGGGTTGCCTAAGGTTCGATGGGGTGCGAAAATTGCGTTCATGGATGTCACAGCATCTACGAATGCTCGTACGATGATTGGGGCGATGGTGTCCAGTGTCCCATGTGGGAACTCAGCGCCAGTGTTGAGCGCGCGAGAAGGGACTTACGGTTTGGTCGCTGTCTTGAACAGTTTTGCATACGACTATGTGGCCCGCGCTCGCTGCGGAGGGCTTCACCTGAACTGGTTCGTAATCGAGGAGACGCCTGTGCTTAGCGATGCAGATTTGTCGCTAATCGCCATCGAGCGGATGTCGGTGGGCCTCGTGGCAGCTGCCCCGCGCTGTGCGCCATACTGGAGGGAAGCCGATCGTAGCAGGGCTTGGCGGCGTCAGTGGGCCTTGTCTGCCTTAGAACGTCTTCGGCGACGTTGCTTACTCGATGCGCTCGTTGCTCATGCCTACGGGCTTAGCGCTGACGATCTCTCGTGGATTCTCTTGGATGTCGACTTGCCGTCAACTTCGATTCGAGGGGCAGGTCTTCGTCCTGTCGGCTTCTGGCGTGTCGACAAAGACAAGCCCCCCGAACTCCGCCACACGGTCCTGTCCCTCGTCGCCTTCCACGATCTCCAGCGCCTGGGCCTAAAAGCCTTCCTCGAACAAAACGAGGGCGAAGGCTGGATGCTCCCCGAGACCCTCCGGCTCGCCGACTATGGCCTCGGCCACGACGACCGGGCCAAGGAGCACCAACTCGTGGCCTCGGTCCTTGGCCCCCGCTTCTACGACTGGCAGCTCGCCCAGGGGGTTGAGGAGAGCTGGGAGGAGTGTGAGCGTCACGCCGAGCTCCTCGAGCAGATCCTCCCGCTGCCCAAGCCCGGCGAGCTGGCGCCGGAGCCGGAGCCCGCGCAGGGGCAGGCGGTTCAAAGCGACATGTTCGCGGGCACCGACCACCAAGCGCCCAAACGGTCCAAGCGTCGCACCAAGAAGCAGAGCTGACTCATGCTCAACCCGATCACCTATACCGAGGCCGTCGTCGGCGACTTCCTCCGCTACCAGCTCACGACCTATCCCTTCGCCGATGAGAACTTGCACGGGCAGATGCGTAAGCTCCTCAACCTCGAGGAGACCCGCAACACGCCCCTGCTCAAGGGCCCCTATGTCAGCCTCTCGCAGTCGTTCAAGCAGGGCGCCGCGCTTTCCGCGCTTGTCGAGGCGGGCGTGCTCCATCGGCACCTCACCCAGCTGTCCGATTATTCGCACGCCTACGGCCACCAGGAGCAGGCGTTTCGGGCGATCGCTGCGGGGAAAACCACGATCGTTGCGACCGGCACGGGCTCGGGCAAGACCGAGTGCTTCTTGTACCCGATCATTAGCCACTGCCTAAAGCTGCGCGATCAGGGCGCGGCGCCGGGGATCGTCGCGGTGTTGGTCTATCCGATGAACGCCCTGGCCGAGGACCAGCTCGGCCGCTTGCGCGGGCTGCTCGCGGGGACTGGGGTGAGCTTTGGAATGTATGTGGGCAAGACGCCCGAGCGCGTCGGCGAGGCCAGCGGCGTGCGCCTCGTCGCTGGCGCCAGCCGGCAAGACTACCTCGTTGCGATCGAGCAAGCCCGACGGGACAAGCAGACCCATGTGATCTGTCCAGCCGAGGAACGGGTCGCGCGCGAGGAGATGCGCGCGACCGGCCAACACCCGCGGATCTTGCTGACCAACGTCAAGCAGCTCGAGCTCTTGCTGACCCGCCAGCGGGACGTCGAGCTATTTGACGACTCGGACCTGCGGTTCTTGGTGTTCGACGAGGCCCACACGTTCAGCGGCGCCCAGGGCAGCGAGACCGCCTGCTTGATCCGCAGGTTGCGGCGGTTTTGCGGCAAGCGGCCCGAGCAGGTGGTGTGCGTCGCGACCTCGGCGACGATCGCCGACCCCAAGCGCGGGGTCGAGGCTGGACGTGAGTTCGCATCGCGCTTCTTTGGAGTCGAAGAGGCCGGCGTCGAGCTCGTCGGTGAGTCCCACGAGCAAGACGCCTGGGCGGCCGTTCGCACGGTCCCAAGCCCGCTCCCGGGCGACCCCGCGGTGCAGCTCAAGACCGTGCTCGAGACTGTCGTGGAGCTCGAGGCCGACGAGCCGTCGGCGGCGGCGGTTCGCAGCTTCAGGCGCATGTTTCAGTCGCTCACGAGGACCAGGCTGGACCCAGTCGAGTGGCAAGAGAGCCTGTACGAGCGCCTCGCCGAGAATGAGGTCGCCTATCAGATCTCCCAGGCCCTAGTCAATCCCAAGGCGCTGACGGAGCTGTGTGCGGAGCTCAGTGCGTGTATTGGTCGAGCGGTCCCCGAAGAAGAGATCCTGGTCTGGCTGGCCCTCGGCGCGGTCTCGCGCCACGAGGGCCGACCTTTGTTGCGGCCGGTGATCCACGGCTTCATTCGTGGCATGTCTGGCGCGGTCGTGACCTTCCCAGGCGGGCGTCGCGGGCCGCAATTGTGGCTGTCACGCGAAGAGGCGCTCGCCGCCGAGCAGCTCGGTGACGGCGACGAGCAGCTTCGCAAGCTGGATCTCACGACCTGCACGACCTGCGGTCAGCACTATTTTGTTCACTTCGCCGCGGACTTCCAGTTCTCCGCGCGCGAGCCCAGCGGCGGCGTCGCCGAGGGTGAAGTCGCCTATTGGCCCGCGCTCGAACAGGTCCGCGGCGGCAAGCGGCTGGTCTTGACCGACAGGATCGTTGGCGGTGAGGACGACGACGATGACGGCGACGAGCAGCCGTCGGGGCCGCCCAAGCGCACGGCCTATGTGTTCTTTTGTCGCTTCTGCGGGGCTCTTCACCGCAGCGCCCAGTCGCCCTGCCTCGGTTGTGGGCGGTCCGACGAGCTCGTGTCCTTGCTCGCTGTCCAGCAGCACGAGCGGCACCCGGAGCAGCTCAGCACCTGCTTGTCGTGCGGCGCCTACGGTCGGCGCTTTGGCAGCAACTACCGCGAGCCCGCCCGTCCAGTCCGGGCGATCACCGTCTCTGACGTCCACGTGCTCGCGCAGAACATGCTCCACGGCGCCGAGCGCAAGCGCCTGATCATCTTCGCCGACAATCGCCAGGACGCCGCGTTTCAGGCGGGCTGGATGCAGGATCACGCGCGGCGCTATCGCCTTCGGGCGCTGATGTTCGAGCGCATCGTGCAAGCGCCGACCTCGCTCGGCGACCTCGTGGCTTGGCTCGACCGGTGCCTCGAGCGCGATCCGGATCTGTCGAAAGCGCTGATTCCCGAGGTCTGGCGAGTCGCCCGGCTCGAGCAGGCCGGCACCAACCACGCCGAACAACGGCGCTTCTTCCTGCGCATTCAAGTCTTGCGCGAGGCGACCAACGGTCTGCGCCAGCGTATTGGCCTCGAGCCCTGGGGCCGCTTGCGCGCCCAATACCTGGGCCTGGAGGCCAGTCATGCGTTCTTTCAAAAGTGGGCCCATCAAGCGGGCTGTACTCCGGAGGCCTTGCTCGAGGGTGCCGCCTCGCTGCTCGACATCGCTCGGCGCAGCGGTGTGTTCTATGACCGGACCCACGATCTCTTCACTCGTTGGTGGCAAGAGGGCGATCCCGAGGTCAACCAAGGCTTCATTCAACCGGTCCAAGGCGGGCCCAAGGCGCTGGTGCTCGAGCGCGAGGCCGACCACGCGCCGCGGATGCGCCAGTGGTTGAGCAAGCGCGGCCAGACTCGCGCGGTCCAGCTCGCCAAGAAGTGGGGGTTCGACGATGAACAGGTCCGACCCTTCCTCGAGGAGTTGTGGGCGCTGCTAGCCGAGGAGCTCGAGCTGCTAGTCCCCGTGGTTTTGCGCAATCGCTGGGCCAAGCCGCTGCCTGGCTCGTCCGGCGGCCGCCAGCTCGACGGCGACAAGCTCGTGCTCGAGCAGCACCGCGGGCTTTATCGCTGCAAGACCTGTCGGCGGACGCAGCTGCGTCGTGGGCCCCACGATCGTTGCATTCAATGGCGCTGCGCGGGGACCGTAGAGTTTCTCGGCGAGGATCCCGACAACTACGATCTCAAGGTCCTCGATGAGACCTTTACGCTGGTCCGGGCGCGAGAGCACTCGGCCCAGGTCCCCGTCGACGAGCGCGAGCTGCTCGAGCGCGCGTTCAAGGGCACGGGCGAGCTGGTCAACACCCTCGTCGCAACGCCGACGCTGGAGCTTGGCGTCGACATTGGCAGCCTCGACGCCGTGCTCATGCGCAACGTGCCGCCGCTCGCCGCGAACTATTGGCAGCGCGCGGGCCGGGCTGGGCGCCGTCACCGAATGGCGGTCAACATCACCTACGCCGGGAGTAAGACCCACGATCGGGCCTATTTCAACGAGCCGCTGAAGCTGCTCGGGGGGCGCATCGATCCGCCGCGTTTTAACCTACAAAACGAGGAGATGGTCCGCAAGCACGTTCACGCCGCCGTGATGTCCGAGCTGCATCAGCTCGGGCGGGCGACCCGGGGGCTCGCTGAGGCCCAGCGCGACGCGATCGGAGCCGGCCTCGTCCACGCATTCCCCGAGCAGATTCGTGGCTACCTGTTTGCGATGACCGGTGAGCTTCGCCGTGGTGACTTTAACCTCGCGCCGCTGCACGCCGTGATCGCGCAGCACCTCGACCCGATCCTCGAATACGTCGGAGGCGTGTTCTCAGACTCGTGGCCCGCTGACGATCGTGCGGTCGTCGCTCCCGAGCGGCTGCGTGGGTACGTGCTCGAGATGCCGGCGCGCTTGGGTGCGGTGATCGAGCGGCTCGAGCGACGGCTCACTTGGGCGTTGCGCCAGCTCGCGCGCCTCGATGAGGTTCGTCAGCGCAAGGGCACCCTCGATCCGGCAGAGGACGCCATGCGCAGCCGCTGCGATCGCTTGGTCAAGCGGCTCAAGGGGGTTCAGCGGCGGCGTCGGGGCGAGGCCGAGGGCTACGACGACACCCTGACCTATTCCGTGCTCGCCGCCGAGGGCTTCTTGCCGGGCTATGGCCTCGACACTGGCAGCGTCCTCGCCTATCACCAGTCACCGCGCTACGCGAGCCACCTGCGGGACTTTCAGCTGCGCCGGGGGTTGTCGATGGCGCTGCGTGAATACTCGCCGGGGAACTTTATCTACGCCAACGGGCACCGCTTTTATCCTCGTTTCTATCATTTTCAGGCCGAATCCCTCGACGCCGGCATCGAGCCCTTGCAGTTTCAGGTCGACATCGCCAACGAGGCGGTTACCGAGCAGGGCTCCGCGCTGCAGACCGCCGCCGGGATGGGGGCGTTGCTGCTGCCCGCGGTGATGATCTGCGACGTCGATCTGCCGCATCAGTCACATATCGCCGACGACGAAGACTATCGGTTTCAGCTCAGCGTCGCGGTCTTCGGCTATGAGCAGGGGCGCCACGGCGGCGGCCGGGCCTACCGATGGGGCGCGCGGGACGTGCATCTGCGCAGTCAGGTCCACCTGCGCCTCGTCAACGTCGGGCCTCGCCGGACCATCGCGGACGTTGGCGGGCTTGGCTACCCCGTGTGTCTGGTCTGTGGCCAGAGCCGCTCGCCGTTCGCGTCGCAAGCCGAGCGTGATAACTTCTCGCAGACCCATCGCGGGCGCTGCGGGCAGCCGGTCAACAATGTTGGGTTCTACGCCGACGACGTCGCCGACGCGCTCACGCTGGTCGACTGCGCCGACAAGAGCCAGGCCTACAGCGTCGTTGAAGCGCTGCGCATGGGTGCGGCCGAGGTCCTCGAGATGGAACGGGACGATCTGCAGATCCTAGTGGTCTCTCGCGCGGGCAGCGTGCAGGTCAACGCGCTGCTCTATGATCCGATGTCCGGGGGCTCGGGCTTGCTCGAGCAGATGATCAAGCGCTGGCCCGAGGTCGTCGCCGCCGCCCGTCGGATCGTCGCGGAGTGCCCCTCGCGTTGCGAGGTCTCCTGCGTCGATTGCCTGCAGCATTACCGCAACGCATGGTCGCACGGCTATCTACATCGGCACGTCGCCGTCGACTGCTTGGACGGGTGGGGCGACCGCTTGCAGGGCTCGCACCCGATCCCGCCGAGGCTGCCCGAGAGCGAGAGCGGCCCGCTGCCGGCGAGCGTCGCCGAGGCCGCGCTCGCTGAGATGCTCGAGCGCGCGGGCTTCCCCACCCCGCGGGGCCAGTATGAGATCGACCTTGGGATGCCCCACGGTAAGACCACGCCAGACTTTTTCTACGAGGACTCGACCGAGCGCTTCGAGGGCCTCTGCATTTACGTCGACGGTCTGAGCGACGGAATTCATGGCAACATCGAGGCCCAGCGTCGGGACGCGCGGATCCGCGAGCAGCTCCGGGCAGAGGAGTATGAGGTGGTCGTGATCCCGGCGTCACACTTGTTTGACCGCGCCCAGATGGCCCAGCACCTCGGCCGAATCGCGCGCTTCTTGCTCGGTAAGCAGCAGGCTAAGTTGATCAAGGCTGACACGAGTTGGTTCGTCGAACCTCGGCGGGGCCCGGCTGACAGCTAGCAGCCCGTGGCAAGGAGCCGCGTGGCTGTAGGCTCCCGCAGGCAGACGCGGCGGGGGGGCGCTCAACAGGGTATACTCCCCCAACGATGACCGTGACCGCGCTAACGACCGGGGCCGACTACATCGACAGCCTCCGCGGCCGCGGCCTCGCGGTCTACCTGCTTGGCGAGCGCGTGGCCGAGCCCGTCGATCACCCGCTGATCCGCCCGTCGATCAACGCGGTCGCCCAGACCTATGATCTCGCCGTGCGCGAGCCGGCGCTTGCGAGCGTGGTCTCGCCGCTGACCGGCGAGCGGATCAATCGGTTCCTCCATATCGCGCGCTCGGCCGATGATCTGGTCTTGCAAAACAAGATGCAGCGCAAGCTCGGGCAGCTGACCGGCACCTGCTTTCAGCGCTGCGTGGGGATGGACGCGCTCAACGCCCTGCACTCCGTGACCTTCGAGATCGACGCGCGCTGCGGCACGCCCTACCACGCTCGGCTGCTGCGCTTCATCGCCGAGGTTCAGGCCCGCAACTTGGTGATCGGCGGGGCGATGACCGACGTCAAGGGCGATCGCAGCAAGCCCCCGCACGCGCAGACCGACCCCGATCTGTTCTTGCGGATCGTCGAGCGCCGCGCGGACGGGGTGGTGATCCGCGGGGCCAAGGCCCACCAGACCGGCTGCATCAATTCGCATTGGCTGATCGTGATGCCGACCATGCGCCTGAGCGCGGCCGATTCGGACTACGCCGTGATCGCGGCGATGCCCGTCGAGGCCCCGGGGATCACCTATATTTATGGGCGCCAATCTTGCGACACCCGCAGCATGGAGGCTGGCGGGCTCGATCGCGGCAACCCCAATTATTCGGGGCAGGAGGCCCTGGTCATCTTCGACGACGTCTTTGTGCCCTGGGAGCGGGTGTTCATGGCCGGCGAGACCGAGTTTGCCGCGACCTTGGTCGAGCGCTTCACCTGCTATCACCGGCGCAGCTACGTGTGCAAGACCGGGGTCGGCGACGTGCTGATCGGCGCGGCCGCGACGATCGCCGCGCAAAACGGCGTGGCCGGGGCCTCGCACATCCGCGACAAGCTCGTTGAAATGACGCACCTCAACGAGACGATCTACGCCGCTGGGATCGCGTCCTCGTACCAGGCCCGCGCGACCGCCTCGGGCGCGTTCATCAATGACGAGATGCTCGCCAACGTCTGCAAGCACCACGTCACCAAGCTGCCCTTCGAGCTCGGCCGCATCGCCCAGGACCTCGCCGGCGGGCTCGTGGCGACGCTGCCCTCGGCCGCCGATCTCGAGTCCGAGGTCGTCGGCCCGCTGCTCGAGAAGTACCTCAAGACCCGCGACGACGTCGAGGTCCGCGATCGCTGGAAGATGCTGCGCCTGATCGAGAACATGACCCTCGGGCGCAACGCCGTGGGCTACCTGACCGAGTCGCTCCACGGCGCCGGCTCACCGCAGGCCCAGCGCGTGCAGATCGGGCGGCAGATGCAGCTCGAGGTTAAAATGCGGCTGGCCAAGCGGCTCGCTGAGGTCGAGGTTGATGGGGAGGGGGGCGAGGGCGAGGGCGAGGGCTACCTTGGCCGGGTGTTCGACGTGAGCTGCTAACCACCGAGCAGCTTGGCTACCCGGCGAACAGGCGCAGGGTGTTCACGGCCACGTCTCGCATCTCGCAGACATCACCATAATCCACGCTGCGCATCATCACATAGCCGTCGCCGAGCAGGGTCTGCTTCCAGTTGCGCCGGGGGTGCCCGACCGGCAGGAGATCCACGGCGACCAACCCAGCCCCGCAGCGTCGGCGCAGCTGATCGAGGCCCTCGATGCGGGTGATCCGGCCCTGGCCCTGCGCGCGCTTGAACACCGCGACCACGTGGTATTTACGCTGCGGTACCGCCTCGAACGAGCGCCAGCAGACCGCCCGCGCCCACTCGCGGTAGATGTCGATGTCGTTGGCGAAGTTGATCGCGTCCATCAGCTTGCCGCCGCCGCTGCGACAGGCGATCTCGCTGAACACCGCCTCGTCGTTCGGGGTCTTGAACCACTCCATGTGCACGAAGCCGGTGTCCATGCGCAGGGCCTCGAGCGCCGCGTGGCCGAGCTCGAGGCCGAGTCGGGTGGCCGGGATCGTGGGGTCGCGCAAGGTGATCTGCGCCGGGCTAATCCACTCGAGGGTCCGCCCTCGCAGCGGCGGCGGGTGATATTGGGTGACGCTCTCGAACACCGGCTCGCCGGCGATGACGACGGCGTCGTAGGTGAACTCCTCGCCGTCGATGAATTCTTCGACGGTGACCTCGGCCACGTGGCCCATGGTCGCGAGCTTGGCCCGGGCCTGGTGCTCGTCGTCGACCCGCCAGGTGTCGGCCGTGCCGGCGCCGGCGACCGGCTTGAGCACCACCGGGTAGCCGATCTCCGCGGCGACCTGCAGCACGCCCTCGACCGAGTCGGCGCGGCCGAAGCGAGGCACGCGGACCTTCGCGTGGGCCAGCCGCTGCTTCATGATCGGCTTGTCGCGAAACCCAAGCGCGGTGTCGCGGGTCATCCCCGGCAGCTTCAGCGTCTCGCGGACCGAGGCCGCGAGCAGGACCAGCGGCTCCCACAGGGTCTCGACCCGCTCGGCGCCGATCTTCAGGGCCACCTCGACCAGGCGATCGTGGGCCCGCGCTTCGTCCATCAGGCCCGGGAGCTGCAGATAACCGTGAAGGTGACGCGTGACCCGAGCGGGCAGGGCCGCGGCCGGCAGCTCGCCGACGCCGTAGACCTGCGCTCCGACCTCGGCGAGTCCACGCGTGAAGTCCAGCATCTCCTCGGGATAGTGGGGCGAGAGAAACAGGATCTTCATGGTCTGCGGTGGCCAGCTTCGCTCAGAATCCGCTGCGCGGAAACCAGGACGCGCGAGGCTGGCTCGGCGCGGGTTTGGGCGCGCGGGCGGTCGATGCTGGGGTATGCGTCCGCGGCGCCGGCTGCCGGACCCCGTGTGCGCGAGGTTCGCGTGGCTCCCGAGGGTCGAGCCGAAAAAAAAATGCCTCGCCCACGAACTTTTCATGCAAGACAA